>Ga0247778_1000012_pt1 | contig 335892 bp, 342 predicted proteins | sample UWRJL049202B5_FD_179939 | JGI IMG/M metagenome (GOLD analysis project Ga0247778, IMG submission 179939) | Plant litter microbial communities from Arlington Agricultural Research Station in Wisconsin, United States - UWRJ-L049-202B-5 | ecosystem: Environmental > Terrestrial > Plant litter >...
TTTTTTTTTTTTTTTTTTTTTTTTTTTTTGGGGTGTGTGGGGTCTCTCATTTTCATTCCTGTTTTGCGTACAATTTGATGTGTATTTAAGCGGTTCTTGCATATGGTTTGGATCTTATACGTTCCAATAAGCTGTTATTATGCTTATCTCATCTACGATCGAGTACGCGGACTTTGCATGTGATGCGCGACCCATTGCAAAATTTAATATCGTAGAATAACCCTCAAAAGTGGAAAATCGGGAGGTCATATTGCTATAAAGCCGCAAAGTAAGCCCTCCCTCGCCAGCCGTCGAGAATCCAATTTGACATGCAGTTAGGGCACACTTCATTTGTGCGCAATTGGTGTATGATGCGTTGTTCATTGCTCCGCCTCGCAAGGCATACACCGTCCCGCGCTTCTCAGTCGGGCGTTCATCAACAGTAGCATGCATATACGGGAATATTAACCCAATCAATAGTACGCCGGTATTTGCAATGCCTTCCGCATGCTCCTTCATCTCGCATAAACTGATCTGAGCCTTATTGTGATGGATTCCGAAGTGAAGTTGTCAATCAAAATTTCAAATCACAGGTTCTCTTGTTGGCTTCCATCCACTTGCAGCTCAAACAATTAGCTCGCAACTATGTCGATGCTCATATCAATAGTATCTCTCACTCAAAATGTCTAGACGCCACCGTCCTGAAGCTAGCGAAACCTCGTCCCGGAAAGCCTTGACCCAGAAGAGGTCCAATCCGTGGGAAACATTCAATGCTCCATTTATTCATCGCTCAGATTTGGAGGGGAACCATAATTGTAAGATGCCCAAAAAGGTACTGTTTCACCTGAAGATCTAATTTGATTCCTTCAGTGGATACATTTTCAGTCTCTAAAACCGCACATACTTATCTTCCCGAAGGTAGCATTTCTGCCTCTCCACCTCCGGGGAGAAGTCTTCAGTCTCATCCACAAGATACAGATGCCACTACAGGTAGATACAATATCCCTGGTCTCCAAGTACTCGCTGATGCATGTAGATTCGCTCTCGGAAATTTCCTCCTAATATGTTTCAGGCAACCAGTCTCAAACGAGTAGTAGGGACTTTAATGGAGACTCCACTACTAATACATTATATTCTGGATCCTCTTTACAATCTATTGACGAGAGTCTGCAATCCAGAATAGAAAGATCCATTGAGCAAGGACTTTCCTTGACTTTTTCCAGCCGCTACAGAGGCCCGAGAGCAAACTGGGAGGAATTTGGATCATGTGTGTTGATCTTTGTAGCATTGCGCATTTACCTTCTCTGACATCTTAAAGCATTTAGAGTACATGGCTCTCAGTATTTCAAAATAGGAAGTGTAGGCTACCACTTCCCCTCGAAAGGTGTTCGGTCGCTCATATAACCCGGCAGGTATTCAAAGTATTGTGGTCCGAACCTCAAGGAGAGGCTTCGCCGAATGTCACCAATATTACAATTCCGAGCAAGAATGGACAGATGATAAATTCCTCTATTTGGCGATTTGTTGTTGTTGCCACTGGCGATGGTCATTTCCAATGCGTGTAAGTCTCAGCGGTGTTGTTTTGCACCCATACTGATTTTACTAGACCGATCCTGACCTATGCGCATCACGATGTTGTCAAAGGATCTGTTCGTCCAGATCATGTAATTGTTTATACAGGCGATTATTTTAACGGACGGCCTGAACTTGAAATTTCCCTCGCGACTGAACCTATCAAGGTCATACCGAAGACCCCGCGCGACAAACTCAACCCTGGATCTCAAATCGATTGTTCAAAGATATATACTATAGAGCACAATCTGAGAGTCCAGTTCATTGGCGAATTTGACCCTCAGTCGAAAGGGGAAGTCAAAGCAGCCGTGGAGGCTGTTTTTCACCAACGGAGTTGCTTCGAAGGCATGTCCGATGTATCCCCACCAGTAGATCATGTGGAGACGCTGGAAATTCAACATAAGACCAAATATCCTCAAAGTACTCGCGAAGGGCAGGAAAGTAGGCCCGCAACCTCAGCAAACAGTGTAGACCAAAAAGAAACCACAAAATCAAATGAAATGAAACATGAGCACCCACAGAATGGTTTGGTGGGTAACATCGAGCGTATTTTGAGCATGGAATTCTCAAGCGCCCAAAAAACCCCATTCTTGTATCAATCAAGTCGGCTACTCCTTGACTTGGGAGCTTCCATTATTCTTGGCATCTCACATGGACCCTGGAGATCAATTGTCAAAGATGCTTACACTAACCGGAGGTTCTGTAAGTGCCTATGCAACATCGTGTGGGGAATGCATGACACGTTGCTGGGCAAGGTCGGGAACGCTTCTTTTAGAAGCGACGGAAAACATGCTTAAGGCCGGTACCAGAGGTGAGTCTTACTTCAAACATACCTAGGATGGTTTCTGATTCGGTTTAGGTGAGGCTAGTGAGGAGCAGATCAAAATTGTTATAACGCAAGACGAATCCACTGTGGCTCAAATGCAGGACGATACATACAGGGCCAAAAGTTCCAAAGGAGCCTTGGAAACCGAGATCAATTCGAAATATGCATCCAATGCACGTATGGAAGTCTATGCCGAATATCAGCACCAACTTGAAATTGCGGAAGCGATGATGTGGCTGTGTTCCGCCATACGAAGCTCACCGATTGGGCTCTGCCTGTCTACCAGTGATATTATGTACACCATGTCGTATACCAACACAGAGAAGCCTCTCCAAAGTGCAATAGACATCAAGGCAGCAGATTCAAGAGCAATTGATGATGCAAGCAGTCCTTGTTGGCATGCCCTATTCGCATCCCAGGCTGTCGCTGAAGGCTTTCAGATCCCAAAACGGAATGGGGGCAAAGGGCTGGAAACATCCTTTGAGATCATAGCAGCTTTATCGCAATCCTTGAATTTTATCGAAATAGACGACGGTCTGGTTGCCGAAGGCCTTACCACTGTGTTGATTCCGGTGGCGAAGCTTGGACAAGGGAAATATAACGCCGTGCAGTGGCATCTCGAGGTCAAACCACCAGTTGTTTGGCCGACCCAAAAGTCGGCTTTTCATATACTCACCCCACAGCTCTTCGAGGCAATGAGACCTGAGAAATGGTACCGAGAACGAGACCCTTCCTTATTGACGACAGCCCAGGCCTTTTTAGGTTGGGTTCCTGAGGCGTTGACCCTCGCTGGGACGTCCAAGGCAAATCTAGCCGTCGAAACATCCGGTCTTCCACAAATGAACGATACCGTAAGGACTTGGGGTCAAGAAGGAAACATTGGCCTCCAATTCCCTCCATTGATGTTTTCAGGGACTTTTACAACAGCCTTCTCATCGATAACCTCGTCAATCAGGAATGAAGAAGCCCTGATCCTTGATCTGACGCTAGAGAATGCCAAAGGACACCACGCCATTCTGTATGATAACGATGCGAAGACTGGGTGGCAGATATCTCATGCAAACTTGATTCTCTATCTCGCCCATATCCTTGCGTCTCATCGACAAAGTTGCCTCGCCAAGTGGAATCTGCATGCGTTATGCAAGCCCGAACCCGTCCTTAATGATGGAGAAATCACCGTGGCTGCACTCCGTTCGGAACAATTTTATTGGCTCTTTCGACACATTTGTTACTCCTTGGCAAAAGTTGAAGAGGGTATACAGAAAACGAGGATGGAAAGAAGAAAAACTAAAAAGATCACAAATTCAAAAAGCCTCATCGGGGTGGAACTACTAGATGTCGCTTTGTTCGAGTCTCGAGTTCCATGTAAAGAAGTCAAGATCCAGCAGCTTTGGATCCGCCTCGCCGAAGAAGAACCGCTTGTGCTGTTCTGCAAAAACCTCGGCCAAGTCATCATACCCGCTTCCCAAGGAGGCGCAAAGTCAGGCTTATGTCCGGAATTTGAGAAGGTTCCAGAAGGCAAGAATTTTCTGGTCGCAAAAACGGATATGGTGGACCGAATTCTCGACAAGAACACGAGCGAAGGGATTCCCCGCTTAGGAACATCTATTCGTTGGAAGTTCGATCGAGACAAACCATTGTTCGCATTACACGAGTACGAGGTCCACACACTTTGTCACCATATTCAAAGACTGGCCTTCGAAAACCCCTCCAAGGATCAAATACCCCTGAAAGATATGGTTAAACAGAATCTGAATGGCGCTTTGATATTTGGTGGAACAGGCACACCCTCGCTCACGAGGGAGAAATATTGTACTGTACAGCTACGAGAGGTATGTATGAAAAGCCTTCGATGTCCCCAAAACTTGTTGACGTTGAATTTCTGCACAGAAAACCTTGGTGCGCGACCCTGGTTGTATACTGTCTGTCGATGGCTCTCTCGATGTCGTTTCAAGGAGCACGAGTAGCACCTCAAGCTCTGGGTATTCAGAACGAATGGGAAGTGGCATAACGACACCAGAGACGATGTCTACGTCTATCAATGGCGAATGTAGCCTAAAAGGTCAAATTTTGGCGTTGGGAGAACAACAGCGAGACTCGAAAGCTTCGGAAGCCCTACCAGACTCAAGCGGTGTCCATGGCGCCTCGGAATCAGCCCAAGGGACTTGTACGCCCCACACGCATGACTGCACATCTGACAGCTTGCCCTGCTCAGTTAAAGAGGTCAACAGGCTGAGTATTGTTACGAATAGTAACGAAGCTGGTTGTAAAGCCCTACCAAGTTAGAAACGCCTGCAGTGTTGTAGACTGCAGAAGTGGCGGGGCAACGGGATGACGGAGAACTGCGCTAACTTATAGTGCTTGGAGCCTGAAGATACAACGCATGGACCCCGAAGTGCGGACCCCATGCCATCTTTTCAACGCCACCTCTCACTTTCGGAGGTTTAACTACACTCATTTCATTGAAGCGAAAATTTTAGAAATGAATTCACCAGGATTTCTTGCAGTACGATAGTGTGGAATAAGATAGTATTTCTGCATCGAGTGAATACATGACGTTGCTGTAAATGAAAGCACCTCGATGGAGATATACAATTTCAGATAAATAACCATCTCCCTTCCTGGGAGGTCCAAAGAAACGCAGAAAATGAGTAAGTAGAAAGCAATGTCGTAAAGTTTGTCCATGACAAGATACAATTTGGGTCCCAATCGGGGTCATTCCAGCCCCCACAATGAATATGAGAGAACATCACAAGCTCATAACTGTCTGCCGTCGCTATGTACAGGGCGATATGTACTCATGAAGAAACATTGCTTTAAATCATAAAGAATTCACAAGATCGATGGCTATCGCCACGTAGATGAAGGAAAATTAACGTATCGCATTAGAAATGACCAAAAGGAAAATATCAATGGAACATTCCCCGAAGGATGCTATGCCAGTAGCGGTGGGGATATACCTACCTTGGCGAATTTCGTACAAACGTATTTTGACCCTTAATGTTGCGGGCTAATAACTGCAGGGATCCCAGCTCCATGAGCAGTAAATCGTCTTGTCGTAATAGATATAAGCGATCGACCGTGCTTCGTATTCCCAATCACCTCCTGTCTCATTGGCCTGGTGTTGTCGCTCAATTCGATGACGAGTTTCTTGCCCATGCCGCATTTACAGCAAGAAGAGCTTTTTTCTCGGAGCTAGACGAAAGCCGGCCTATGAAGCACACCTTCACGTTGTGCTCAACATTGTATATCTTGGCGAAATTGATACACGAGTCGGGATGGAGTTTATCGCGAGGGGAGTTGGGTTTGACCTGAACAGGGTCGTTCTGAAGATTAACAGCATGCTGCGGAAGTCGTTTCGGCAAATCGCCTGTGTAGACGAATGCGTGATCTAGCCTGCTAATGCCAGACTTGTTCGCGCCCTTGTGCTGATAGGTATGAATTGGGCTATATGGAGTAAATATAAGGACAGAAGTCAGGAATAGTAGTACTGACATGCATGATGAATGTCCGTGACCGGTGGCGACAATCACGAATCGCCGAATCGACTGATAAACCTTCTCTCCATATTTTGTACCGATGGTAAAGTCTGTGACGTCGGTTTGATTGGACTGAGCAGTTACCCCTTGTGGTTCGGACCAAAGAACCTTGAAAACCTATTACTCGGCGCATGAGTAAATGAAATGCCCTGGGAGGCAGACTGACTTACATATCCAATCTTAAAAGCCACAGAGCTGTGAACCTTGAACCCTGTTATTCTTCAGTTTAAATTCTTCATGACTGTACGCAGAGTATGACAGACGTGGATCGAGTGGTTCCACCTCTCCAACTTTTGCTCCTACTGCTCCACTGATGGTATTGGGAGGCTTGGGCGTAAGAGCGCCATTACCGCCTTGTTCTGCGAGGCTGGGGAGCGTTTGAGTATCTGTTGAAGATCAGTCTCTAAACAGACAAGGTAAGGCAATCGCCCCTCTTGAAACCGAATATGGATACCCACCGTAGCTTGTCGATGTGTTATAGAAGCCGCTAGGGGATGACAGTGCATATCCTGCCCCGATGGATTGCGATTCGGTACCTTGATTGAATCCCACGGAGCTCCCAGATGATGAGCCTAATTACATTAGAATTGAAGCTAAAAGAGGGAAATGATGCTATACTTGGCATGCCATAACCCGCGCTGGAAGATGGATAACTACGGCCACTTGCAGTTGCGACGGCAGACGAACCGGAGCCCCAACTAGTGTCACGATAGTCTGAGAATCTTGGTCAGTAAGGGCGCTCAAAACGGCGCGAATGTCTACCCTTGGAGCTTGAAGGACTGCCGCTATATGGTGCTGGTGAAGCGTATGATGTAGACGACGACGTCAGTGTACTTATTGCAGCTTTTGAGGAGAAGTCATCCGTTAAAGTTTCCACGGAGGAACTTTCCTGAGAATATCCATAGTTACGATTCTGGGAATACTGAGGGTCTTCCGCGGAGCCGGTGCTGGAGCTGGAGACGTATGGCGCGCCACCGGAAGTTGCCTCGCTGCGGGGTGTTGCAGGGTCTGCAGCAGGGTACTCATAGTCATAGACGTAGTCCCCTGTAGTAAATAATCGTTAGAGAGTTCTCGGAAGTAGGGAACTGCAGCTTATGGACAAGCTGTAAGAATTGAGAAAGAACGTAGCAACACAATAGTAACTTGCCATTCTGTTGCAATTGCGTACGATACCATCGACACCCGCTTGAATCCCAAGCCCATTGTGACCATGGCTGCTCGCTCCGACTACTAGAAGCTTTGCTCTTTCCTTTACTACCGCGAGAAGACATCGTCGCGACGTATGGATTGATGGATTGTAACCCAGGCAGCGCTGTTTGGTCCTGCTCCACGGTGCGGCCAATCTGGGCTGGTTCGCCCACCCTCAAATAGACAGGCCATTATGAGCCTCAACTTCGGTAGCAACCACTTGACTGTATCTAGAGTCCAGCGCATACCTCTTCGAAAAGGATGGCCGCCAAATATCAAAGGTCCGTGGGGAGTCCAGTCAGGCGCTGCCCCGGGAAGGGCCTTTATTGGCTAAGAACCGGCTCGGCTACTCTTTCTGCAGCGGGTTGCGGGACGCTGCAGTCAGCATTTAACCCCAGCAGGGGTTTTCTAGTCGCGAGGGACCTACCTGGTGGACCTTCTTATCGAGGTGCAGGTCGAGGTGCGTCTCTATAGAATTCCCTAGATAAAGGTAAGCCCTGAAGGATGGGATGACCCCCATGGACCAAAGCTAAAGCGGCACTGCTCTGTCAATCTCGCTGAAGACGCGTAGAACCACCAGAACCTCACCAATAATTGGTGTAATGTTACACTAGTGTAGGGCGAACAACCGAGGAGTGGGCGTCGACTTTCCACGCCATGCTTGCCTCACGTTGTCCATAAAGGAACACATACTCCCACCAGTAGCTTGCATTGACCTCGTCCTCGTCCCTTACAGCCCTTACAGCAAACAGAAGGAGCAGCCAATAATCTCGCTTGCCCCTTCTTCCCGACATGCGACGTCTCTAGACCGCTCATAAAAGACACAACATTATGCCCACATGTCCGACGCCGACTCGTCGACGGAAGGCAGTGTCCCGCTCTCACCGCGTGTCTTGGGCTCGAGACTGTGCAGCAAAGAGAAAGCTTTTTTCGTGCAGGACTGCTGGCATGATCTTCTGGGAGGTTGGTCGCAGGATGGAACATACAAATCCATCCGGGGACCAACCCAGGAGAAATCGGCACGGTCAATATCGATGGATTCTGACGAGAGCGGCGCCACTCGGCGATCCCTTATGTCGTCTATTCAAGGGATCGAGCGGCAACCTTACGGATTGCCCGCTGAAGACAAGCCTTCTGCTTTTTACTTAAGAAGATCTTCTTCCCGCTCATCTCAAATACCCTCGCACACTCGGATGGGTAGTCCTCCTGGAATTTCCTATGAACTATGCAATTCAGTGATCGAAAATTCTTCGCCAACAAATCACCAACTCCAACGGCCCCCATCACCAAGAAGCCAAATAACAAAATCTCAAGCAGAAAAGAGCTACACACAAGTGGATTCGCACCCGAGCTCTATGGATAAGTTCATATTACCGCATAATGAGCCGGCCGAGCTTCGACCTGCTACCTTGAGCGAGTGGAGGAAATTAAGGTCTTTGAGAGCGAAGGCGCTCAGGCAGCGCTCGCAGCTCCAGAATATGCGCAAAGACCTTCAAGAAAAGCAGTTAGCAAAGAGTGTGGCGGACGAAAACTTCATGAAATGCGTAAGATCGAACCGCTCTGGTCCAAGCGGCTCTCCTTCGCCTTCTCAATTCACTTCCGACCTTGATATAGACGCTTGTTATGATGCAATGCAAGCTACCCGCGATGAGTATGGAGAGGCCGAATTCGAATTCATCTCATTGGAAGATGCACTAGGTGATACAGAGTATGAGCTGGTAATGCTCGAAGGACATTTTTACGATCCGGCTAGTCGCGACAACCTACCAGGTCAAGAAACAGAATCAAATCAACAACTTCCTGGGGGTATCACATCATCCGCCCCAACATCTCTGCTTGGATTATCGTCAGACCATGAAGAGGAACTGGAATATCACCCTTTGCAGTTCAACTATCTCTCTCGACTAGGAGACCTAGATCTCGCTAAAGAGCGGTATCATAATATCATGCTCCAACGGGACAAATTGCTATCAATCCAAATGTCACGATTACATCTCGGCATTGAACTTAAAGCTCACGAAAAAGTGTTTCTTGAGGAATTCCCAATGCAGGAGGCCGCACTTCGTGGAGAAATAGCAGAAATCGAAGAAGACGTCGAACGACTGAAAGCTGAGTGCTTAGCTGAGGGTGTCGACATCGATGTCAGCGAGAGCAATGAGGCTAGTGACGCAGTGATTTTCAAGGAAGATAGCAGTAACAACGACCGAGATTCCGTCCAGGACAGTGGCAATCTTCAGGAACTTCAAAATATTCAAACCCTCAAAACTGAATCCAGCTACAGTATGTTTTCTCTCCTCCTTCCAAGATCGATGAAGGGCAAGGCAACTCTTGACATTTTGATCACTCAGTTTGATGAGTCCAACAAGGGTGATCGCCTCAACCGATGGATGCTCCACAAGCTCCGCCTGTCTCCATTAGATGCTGACCTTCTTGGGCGGATTCTTCTCAGCTTCCTAAGCCTAATCACTTTTCGACAACGGCGATCGTACCTACTTCACTTCCAATATGATTTATTATCTCTTTGGGGAAAAGACGAGTCAAACAAACCTACGTCAGCTTTCGAACCTGTTGAAGTATCTCTCTTCAACGAAGAAGTAGGCGTCCAACGACCAGTTTCTGCGCTAGCAAGTATCGCTAAAGCGGGCACAAACCTAGATTGGGCAGGGAGGATTGTGCGAAGAGTCAGAAGCGCGCCCCAATTATTTGAGCTGAAAGATAGCATTGAGAGTCTCTGACTCGAGTATTGCCTCCTTGTTGTAAGAGTACCGAGTCAAAGGTTGCGCCTGCGATGTATTGGGCGCTCAGGCAACAGTAGAAGGCGTTGGAGAGTTTTTGGCGTTCATTGCTCACTATTCTTACCGTCTTCTTGACTAGTTTTCTTCTGCTTCTCATGCCGTTCCGCGAAATACCTATACAAGGTAAGTTATTTCCATGTGAAATTAATTTACAGTTTCAAATCGCTTTAGCTTTCTTTCCCCATTGGCTACAGCAATGCCACAGTATACCTTCGGGCAAGGTAGCGAATCAAAATATGACTCAACCTTCCTGTCATTAATATTGCTTGATATGAACTCCCATCCCTGAGGAGCCTGTCTATAATAGCGGCACATGCAGCCATTTGGAACAGTATGACAAGGCGCTGACCAGTGATTACGGGCCGATCCAGCATTAAAATATTGTTGCTGGGATCGAACGAGACCCAGCCTATGGTTCAGCCTGCACGGGTGAATTCGCCTTCCTAGAGCATTTTGCGAACCGCAACGGCTGGGATTAAGGATGGAGTGGGATGCCTCCAGGCTGAAGAGATCCCATTCAGCCACCCTTTCCGAAATCATGCATTCATAGCATTATGCTGTGTGACCACAACGGAAGATATTCTCCGGGCCAATGGATAGAAAGGTGGCGGGTTATTTGAGGCTCTGCTCTCTGCACTGATCACGAGGCCATGCTTACATCCGGCATTCCGGTTGCACCACGTTCCGGTATTCCTTCTATTCCTTATTTTGTGGTCAGCACTCAATTCTTGCTAGCTGCTTTTAATGCTCGACCCCTCGCCATGTTGTTTTGCAACATCTCGTCACTGTCGTCTTCGGTTGAAAGAATGCATCTGTGAGCTTGCTCACGGTCTTCTTTAGAACACATCTAGTCCAAAAGTACAGTGGTGCATAAATGTGACAGAAGGCCGATCTTACAGAAAAGTGACAGGATTTAGATCTCAAGACGAAGATACTTGTCTCAACAAAACCCCGCAGACTCGAGCACTAACATCTGATAATCGTCTGACTACAAACGCGCGCCTCGCCACATTTTCGCCCGCAACTCGCCCAACACATCGCTGCATTGGCCAATTTCTCGATCATGATCTCGACGGCCCCAAAAACAAACCACTCACTTGCATTGTGCATGGATTATATCGATGCGCGACGCAAGGCTGTATGGCCCCGCAGACAAAAGAAAAGAGAATTGCGAAGCGGTCTGCACCACGACCCTTGTGCATTTGTCACGCAATTACACTCCATTACGATTCTTTAGTACTAGTATCAGAGATCCAGCAGCGAGAGCCTTGTTGGATTAATAGGGTGAGCATGGTGTTGGCTAGAGTACATTTAAAAGCTTTCGACCCCATATCGATTACAAAAGTCCGCCATGAACTGGGGAAGTACAATCTGATCCCCGCTCATAGTCGGGGAGCCCACCTTGATAATACTAATTTGAATGAACGCATCCACAGCTTTAAGATCTTCTATCCACGTTCGGTCCACCGAATTACCTTGCGAAGTTTTGGCTGTCTCAGTATCTTCTAAATCTCGAGTAGGGCTTGACGCAGACTCTTCACCATTAAGCTGGCGTTTGAAACCATCCAAGCTCAAGACTTGCTCATCCAAGGGCTGACTGGTTAGATTTGGCTTGGTGCGGAACGTGATTTCTTTCAGATTAGGAAATGTTTCTGAACCCTTGGTGAGATCCGCGGCAATATCACCGAAAAGAAAATTCAAATGGTCATTGGTGTCTCGGTTGTCCGTGTCTTCTACTAACAGAGATAAGCGCTCGATTGTTGGAGGAAGCACAGAGGCCAGTCGTTGCCTAGGGATGTTCCCTTCCGTCCCGACTTGATTCTCATGATCTTGCGATCCAATCAAAAGGCCCAGTTCCAACTCCACCCGCTTCAGTTTCTTGAACTTTTTCATCGACTCGATATCCGATTCAATAGGGCACCAATCATCCATGAGGGAGAATGAGAGTTCCTCAAGAGTGTCACCGACTTCATCCTCAATGGCCTTCATAATAGCGCCACAGTCTGCTTCATGCCCACAGCCATGCCATTTTACCTCGTAGGACAACTTGAAACTTCGAAGCTTGGGTACCCGGGACAAAAACTTTCGAAGTTCAATATCATCGACTACAGACCCGACTAATTCGACATTCTCAAGTCCTGAACCAAAGCTCTCAAGCCTAGGGGCTTCAAAGGCGACCCCAGTATATCCGTCATCAATAGCTCTGCAACTGCCTGCACAAAAGCTTCGTACACTCTTAATCGACAGAAGTGGATTGAAGGAAGAAAGTGTCCAGCGATTATCGTATCCCCAGCTAGTCGATGGAAGTATGACTTCAAGTCTGGACAGACCGGCGTTGGGCTGGTTGGGATCATTAGCCCAAATCGCAATTGAGTCCAGTAGGTCGTCCAGCTTCCACGGGGTTTCAAGGTTGTAATATAGAAGTTTAGGATCGTAATCGTTCCATCTTTCTGGAAGTGCAAGACTATTAACGTTCGGCAGTAAAGTAAGAAGAAAACAGGCCGCCAGTCCTCCATGTGTGAATCCGTCATCTACTTGGTATGCATTGAGCATATATTGCAAGAGGACTGCCGGGTCGACTGAAGCTCGTTGTACATAGATCGAGTTTTGAAACAGTGACAAGATATTCGAGGAAACAACTGTTGCGATGTGCTGTTCACGGATGTTTTCATCTCCAGGGCCCGAGTCCTGTACCAAGTCTGCTGATACAATGTACCTAGCAATGAGGGGTTCTTCAGCAATTCGAGCAAGTAGAAGAAGTGACGATGTACAAGTGTTGCCACCAGGACCTTGTTGATAGGTGAAGTTTCTGTATTTTTGTTTCAAGTCATCGTGTTTCGGGAGAAAGAATTTGCTCGCATTGTAGGTAGATTTGCACGTTAATGCAAAGCTTTCAAATCCTTCGGGTAGCGTTTCCTGTCCAATGCGGGCGAGAATTTCGGTTGGTAGCAATTGAAGGCCCATAGTGCCGACGAGAATCAGCAAGCGTGGGCTTCCGTAAAGCTTTTTCAGAATATTGGAAAGAAATATCAAAAGGTTTTGTGGTCAGTGAGAGAATCTAAATTTAGGCAGCAGCAGCCGGTGATGTAATGATTTCGGGCTACGAAGCCGATTTACGTACTTCATACTAAAACTTATACGTGAAATTTTATCAAAAACAAGTGCCTCGGCTTGGGCGTTTCCTGAGATAATTCTTAAAAACATGCCAAAAGATTTGAACCCCAAAGTCCCAGAAAAAATCACTGTCTGTTTCAAAAACGGGCATTCCCGCAATTTCGAGGGGCTTGCTCGCTAATTTTAGGCTAGCGATGTTGCCCCTATAAATTAGCGAACGCTATAACTTCCAAACCGCCCCTCTCGACCACCACATCATTTTTGCTTCACGCGCATGCCTTTTTTCTTTAGGGACTGATTCATAATTACATATTTTTGAAATATCCTTGTCTTTCATAAAAGCAGCGTCTTCAGTGCTTGTATGTCCCCATCTGAGTGAGGTCTCCACTATTTTTGGCCTTTTTACGCGCGCGCTCCCATCGTGTTGAGTCATAACAGTTCTTGCGACAGGCTGCCGTATTTAATGTCCTTTCACTTGGTGCATCACTTTTAAGTTGTCAGAGGTTTCTTCAAATTTCTTCCATTCTTTGATGTTTTTCTTTCCGCGAAGCAATGGCCAGCTTTGAAGACTTGGTCCCTGACATCCTCTGTATATTACTTCTCAAAACCCGGAGCATGCATTCATTATGGAATCAAATTCGCGTGTCGACTGATATTTATGACGTCTTTCCGCAACCACCAGGATATTATTCTCTCGACTGTCGTCACATGCGAAATCGGCCATGGAATTTTGGGCGATGCCCAGTCCGCGCTTGATTCATCACGTTTCGAGGCTCGGGGACTAATGAAATCCCAAGCTAAAGAGTGGATTTCAGACCACAAAGATATCTCGAATGGTCTTCCCTCCCAGTCAATTCCTTCACTGGGGTCAGAAACATTGTCCCTTTGGCGGATACATCAGGATGTGAAATTCTTTGCAGAGTTGTATGTTCAAGAGCATCTCCATATGCTGGGAGGCGTGCAATCGACAAAAGCCCCTGGGGAACTCAACCTTGACCTACTTTCGGCCGCAGAGAAGACCAGGATATATCGAGCTATTTACCGATATGCGATGTATGGCGACCTCTTTCATTTCGACTGTGACCGACACATAGGATCCAAACGCGGCAAGATCGAGTTTCCCAGATCATATGATCAAAGCCTCCTCTTTCTATGCCTGTTCCCAGCTTGGCAAGTTGAAGAGCTCAGCTGTATCAATGACTTCATTCAGGACAAGATCCTCGAAAAATGGGAGGAAATAGATAATGAGTTTTTCAACAAGATCAAAGATGACGCAGCGAGTTGGGATGTGCATCGGAACCCTTACGATAGTCGCTGGGTACTCGATTTCTTCGGGACCTCAGCCAAGTCGGCCTATCATAAGGATTGGCAACGATATTCCGCCACTCTCAGTCTATCACAATTGCGCGAAGTCTTCAGTGCTACGGGCGATAATTTGCTGCAAGTTACCAGGGAAAACACAATATCCGCTACCAATGACTTTTTGACTGAGGCGTTGAATGAAGACCCTTATCATGAGTCAGACGAGTACGAGGCGTATCTTGAAGCTTTGGACAGTGGTGTCAAGGTCCAATTCCAGGGAGACGATATCGAGAAGCCAAACGAAGCTTGGCTTTGGGCTCACCAGTACAAGCCATGCGACTACGTCGAGTCGGCGTTGCTATTTCCCATTGGAGAAGGACTACGGCGATGTGGATATGTCTTCTGGGATAGTAGGCGGCTACATGACTCAAGCATATTGGACCAAGAGTTAGTACTATATGCCTGACCCTTATAAGGCGTGTTTTGTCGAATGCTAACATGCGATAGCCCAACAAATGTGTCACAAGACATATTGGCCAAGTTCCCGAGGCCAGTGTTCAAGGAAGTCAGTGTAGAGGATAGAATCAGGGCGCTCGCCTTGTCACAAGCCCCCGTTACCGAATTCAAAAAGCGATCTAAAGAGGCACAATCATATCAAGCCCACGTAGGGGCACCGGGGAAGATAGAACCTGTTCTCCCGCTGAAATATTAACAATGCTTGTTGGGTGAAGGTTGAGTTGAATGAAGTGAACTGATCAGTGGGACTTAGGTCTCAATCTTATCAAGATGGAGAGAATAGATCTTAAGTCTTGCATATGGAACAATATTATTTCGTCTGAAGTCAAACCCCTCCAAAAATACGCTAAGCCACAGTATCCAGCACCATTTCCCCAAATCTACCCCGCCATCAACACCAACACCGCACACAAATCTTACGGCACTCAACATACAGCACAAAGTTCCAATAGCCAAAGCACATATATTATTTACCTATTTATCTCCATACCTATTATACCTATACCTATATCTCGCCATGCAATGCAATGCAATGTAATGCAACCCCCTTCCAATATGCATTTTATACCCCAAACCCAACCATGCATATGTATACCAAACCAAGCAATGCAATGCAATGTAATACACTTAACGCCACAATGGGTATATATCAAAAGCAAAATGCAGAAGAAAATAAAAAGATACACGAATCCTATCCCCATTTCCCCCTCCTTTCATATTCCCCCTCAACTCCTTGCATCCGTGAACAACAAAACAATGGCGTATTCAAGACCGCCGAATCCCCAATCCCAAAGGCTGACTCGATTCCCTAGCAACCCACGTCCGTTCGACCCTCTCCCTCGCCTCCCTCGTATCCACTTTCTCGGGGAAATCACCGAACTCAATAATCTGTCCATTTCCAATCCTGACACCCCCACTACCACTGCGGCCCATTTCGGGTGCCTGATACTCAGGGTGGGGTTGCTCAAAGCTGCCTACAGTCGCAAATGAACGTGGGGTCGAATACGGATTCGGTGTGGAGAAAGAAGCAGGCGTGGAGTGCACGAGCGGGGTCGGGAAAGGATTATGTAGCTGGGCGGGTGAGGTGCGCGCTGAAGAGTGTGGGGAGAAACGTGGGTTTGGAGGAACAGCGGGTATTTGTGGCGAGCGGGCGAACGTTGAGGGAGTGGGTGAGAAGGACGGGGCGGCTGGGTTGAATTGCCGGCGTGGTGAAGGAAGGCTGAGATGTTATTTAGTATTTTCGTTCAAAGGGAGAATAAAGAGAGACTTACTTCTCTACTCCATTAATGACCTCCGAATCCAACCGCTCAATCAATGCTGCTCTCGCATTTCCCAGCCTCGGACTTTTGCGCACGGGATATCCGGGTGAACGTTCTCTTTCTAGCCGTCGCAAATCGTCAATTTCTCTTTCGCGCATGTAAATTTGGTAACTTGTGGCCGGGATGCGGGGACTGAATGTTGGGAGTTGCGGTAATGGCTCTGTCTCTGCTAGGCTCGCACGTCTTCTGCCACGATCTTGGTCTACACCACCTGCAGAAAGATTTGACTGTCCGGAAGGATCGCGAGACATAGGCTGCGAGGTGTAGCCACCGTCATGTTGATTTGGTGGGCTTGTAAAAGAAAGTTCGGGGTGGCCTGGATAGTATGTTGAAGGTCGCGGCGAGGAGTTGGAGTGTGGGCGTCGGATGTTGGGAGAGGAAAGCGAGAGGTGGTTCAGATTTGGACTTTGATTTTGAGATTGAGGAGGGAGGTACATGGAGCTTGGCATACTGTCGGGGTATTGCTGGGAATGCCAAACAGAATAGTCGTGTGGAAGACTCCGTTTGAGAGGCGAGCTAGAAATGTCTCGAGTCTCAACTGGGACTGTGCCTGGCATAGGAGGATATATTTTTGATGGAAACGGATCAGGACCCAAGTGGAGATTTTCTTGACTATATCGTCCAGGCATATCTATTGCTGTGTCAGATGAAGGATACGGCTGTTGGTAGACCACACCAGTAGCTGGGCCGGGAGTTGGCGGGTACGGTGGCATCAGTGTCAATGGCACAAGCTCTGGATCAATCTTCATAGGGAATCTTTGCAACGATTCCACCGCCGGACTCTGCGATCGACCTTCCAATGTAGAAGTGCTGGTTTGGGTGTCTGGCAGAGGCTGCGTTGCTGGCCGAAGAATCCCAGTGAATCCTGGAATCGTATCCTTTGTCGAATCCGCGATAGCTGCAGCATAGGAAGCGATACCTGCTGTCATACGACCCCTTTCAGCTCTTCGTGAAGAGGATCGTCGATCTTGAATCATGCCTCCGCCCCGCGCCGGCGGCGGGCTAGTTTTATGAATGTGCGTCAAGACCACTTCAGCGTGAGAGTGACTTGACATCCTGCCGCGCGACTGAGCTCGAGCAGGCGATCTTTGCACGTATCCTTGGGCGGTTTTAGTGTCAAGTTGTGGAGTGCCAAATCTCGGGTCAACATTAATCCATGAACGAAAGGAGCCTGCGCGGTCGCTATATTTGTTCTTCTCTAGTCGAATAATCGTCCGGTGATCCCGCTTTCCTGGCCGTTTTGATCCACGACGTTGTACGGTCTCCCAAGGACCATTTGGACTCATTGGGGATTGCGCTGGATGTACAGTTTGCTGAGAAGATTGTGCTGTCATTGCGGTAGATCCTTCTCGGTCGCTATAATATCCGTCATCTTCTGCTTCCGGCAGTCGAAGGTGATTTCGGGGTTGTTTGATAACCGCTTGCCGTGTGTACTCTGGGTCATGCGTGAGGCTTATAGGTGATTCAAGCTGAGCTTTGTTGGGTCCGATTTCCCAATTGAAACCTCCAGAATATATACGATCGAGATTTCCAGGAGTCTCAGGGCCAGTGTCCGAAGAGCTACTTGTCCGATCAAATATGGATGTTTGAAAGGCATCTGGTCGTCCACCAGCGATCGTCTGGGAGGACTCTGGCGTTCTTCGTTCAATTTCACCCTTGATTACTTCAAGATATTGGCGCAGGGTATGGTAGGCGGTCTCGAGTTCGGGATACTTCTTGCGAAATCGTACCAAGTGCTGTTCAAGTCGAATACCATGAATCTCGTACAGCCGGTAGTCTTCGACAAGGCCTTTATGCGTTTTGCGCGTGATGCGGGAATTGGCGTCGTCGAACGAAGCACAAAAAACACGTACAGCCCTGTTGAGCCACAGAGGAAGGCTCCCATCGGCACTGAGGGTATCCACGAAGAAGCCTTGTACGACACTATGGAGTCGAATGACATCAACATTGTCAGCTAGCATATCTCGGCTACTCTTCGAACTCTGGGATGATTGTAATGTCTCCTCATGCTCATTTCGGTCAATGAGTGCAAACATGTTCAGATGTTTGAAGGTGGTATTGAGGGAATGCCCGGTGATACTTTCGGTGGCTTTTACGTCGACATCGAGGTCGTTGAGGCCTAAATAACTGTTAGCAGGAAGACATATATCAGAAAGCGACAACTTACCAAGAGCAATCATCTCCACCGGAATAAGTTGACTGAAGAAACAGAGGATGTGGATAAGATTCAATGCTTCGAGAGATCCATGCTGCTTCAGTTGTTCAGCCACTGCCATATATGTACCCAAACCTCTCAATCTCGGCTCATTGGAATAGGATTTGGCAAATTTGGAAAGTGGCTCTTCTGTCGTTTTCAGCCTCTTCGCTACTGTATGAATGACCACTGGCAGAAATCCCATCGCCTGGACCAATTCCATCGAATACTTCAAGTCGTCTTTCGAGAAAGGCTCCTTCTTGTCAAGTTCCAGCAGTAATAATCGCTGGGCCTCTCTTGCCGAAAGTTGTGGAAGCTTGATGACCTGTGGATTCATGAAGTGGTGGTCGCCGCTGACTGATTTTTCGGTGGAAGTGTAAATCAGGCTGGTGTTCTTGTTGTCCGGGATGAACTTCCGCAGTGTTTCGGCATCATCAAAATGCATTCCATCAAGTACTAACAACCACTCTTCCCTATGATTCAGCCACTTTTTAACCATTTTAATGAACTGCTGAGGGTCGTGGTCCTGAAGAGCGCTCGTATCTTCCTTATCAACCGCATTTTTGAACACCGCCTTTCTCGCAATGTCCCAGAATCCAGCGGCAAGTTCGGTTTCGCTTTTAGCACGAAGCCAGAAGGTCCCTCCAGGATAATCGTCCATATGCTCGTAAACATATTCTCGGGCAAGGTGAGTTTTGCCACCGCCAGGTAAGGATTGTATTAAAATTGCCGAGGTGCCTTGCGCTCTTCTTTTTTTGTCAAATAACATCTTGTGCATTTCCGCAAGTTGCGCCTGTCGACCGACGAAGAGGGAGTTTGGACGAAAGCCTGACGGTTTGATGAAAAAAGGAGTGTTCTCCGTTGAGTCTTCAGGTTCAATGCTAACGGTTGATCTAACCATGATTGTTGAGTTATTTACTGAGCTCGGTTCTACATAAAACACCAAATCAGCCCTGTGTCCACCAAGGTAAAGGGAATGAAAAAGCAGAACCAGCGTCTCCCATAAACACAAAGCCCCCATATGAAACGCCTTGTGAATCCTCAATGAAAAAGAAACTCAGCGGTTGCCCGCCATCTCAGTATCCATCTCCTCAACCTCGGCAACCTCAAATTCGAACCTTGTTCTCGGAGGAGGTGCTTCAACCAGACCAGGCTGGCGGAAGGGTTGCTGATGATCGTGAGACGTACCAGGAGTGCTCGTAGCTGGGGGTACCTGTGGTTGATGCTACTGCATGTCAGTAATTAACATCTATGAAGCATCAAGAAAACTTACAAAACCCCACTGAAGATCATTCCTGGCCTTTTCCAAATCATGAATTCTCTTTTGTCTCTCCTCCTCCTGCCGGGCATGGATGACCGGGGGAGCAGTCTCTACCCAACCCTTGATGTGACCAGCAACGTTTGAATAGCCAGGGGAATTCTTGTTGTCAAATTTGCACATGCCTGAGTGAGTAGCTTCTATGCCGTAGTATATAACGCCCTTTAGAGGTGGGCTTGCTTGTATCTGGTCGACAATCAAGGTCTTGGTGGTTCCCACGCTGGTAGGAATATTTTCATGGACCATATCTATTCTGTACTTGTCGTATATCTCAAGAAATTTGAGGTTGATGTTCTGCAAGGTCTCGTTGTTCGTTTGAAGTGTCTTGACCAGTTGGCTCTCGGTATGGACGACTCTTTGCGGCATCAACGCGCTGACCATCTTTTCCACCATGATTCCCCATTTCGCAGGATCTGCACCGGTATGTGGTGTGCCGAGAAATATAATGCCATACGTAGAGACGGCGATATTCCGCAAATCATCGGCGTACTTGGACTCGAGATCATCGGACAGGTTCAAAGCTCTCTTGACGAGCAAACCACCTAAGCTGTGCGCTACCCATATTATTGGATGATCTGTCGCTTCTTCGCTCTGCCGCTCTGCAGATAAGTTGGCGAGGAGAGTTTGCGCATGCTGGTGAAGCATGTCCGAGCTGTTGGACGTTAGCAATAGGTCTATGTACTACGTGGTGGTTCCACTAACCTCGCCCCGCCTTTGCCAAAGGCATAAACGTCCGCATTGTAACCGTACACCAGTATTCTCGCCTTCGCAGACTTCAGTGTCACCGGGAGTAGCTGGCTCGGCCAGAAAACTTTATCTCTTTCGGAGGTCCAAGTCTTGCGCGGGTCGCCATTCAGTCCGTGGACGAGTACAATGTCGACCTTGGCGTCTGGATGAGAGTAGACCTCCGTGAGCTCGTAGCGCTTGATGTCGTCAAGATTGATAGCTGAGCCCTATTCGCACCACGTCAGCACCCGTCTACCGTATGACCCAAGCTTTTTTGCAGCTGCTCCAGTCGCATAGAGGGATAGAGTTAAGTTCTGCAAGGACTTACCATGCTTCTGTTGTGGTTCTTGGGAGCTCTATCCTATACACTGCGCTTGATCGCGACTAGGGAGCGGTTCTTTATACGTGTACTTTTCCACCAGTTTGATTCATGATATTGGGGGCACAGAGCTTGAAGCACTTGGAGGACGAAGACGATCGCCCGAATAACGTCTGCCTGCCTGACGTCGACGTCTGCGACGAGTCCGTTTCGGTGTACCCGTGTCGCTGTGGCACGGGATAGCAAAGTTAGTCACACGCAGAGTCGCTCGAACTCTTAGCACGTAGAAGAGTCATTACGAGAGAAACATCGCAGGAAGTCACGATATGGACTCGCCCAGCAGGGCAGCAGCGATCCTTTGGTCCTGCAGCGCAAATGTCAGCTGCGGACAGCCTGCGGGCTCCATTCAGGGTATTTCGTTGGTTCCCCAGTGGCTCTGTCTCAAGCGTGCAGGATGTGCGCCATAATTACAGGGATAATACGGCATGGCGCCGGCACTAGAAAGGGGTTAATAAGCTTCTTCCCCTTCATTCGTTGCCTCTGGGGAAGGACAGCCGTAGGGCCGGGAAGGCTGACAAGAAGTTCGCATCGTGCCCTGGGTTTGGACCCCAATAACTGGGAATACGGCATGATGGACAATTTCGGATACTGCTAAAACAAAACACGCAAACCCCTCGGTGAGTAGGGGCGTTCTCATTATGTGTTAGGTAATGAGACATTTAAACAAGGCACACGTTGTAATCACTGGTATTAATTGCTTCACTTTGTCTCGAATCCTAACAGGCTCCTACTTTAAGTAAGTTTGCCACCATTTCAGCTGACTGCTTGAGGCTCATAGCCAAGTTGAGGCTCATCCGGTACATCTGGGGCGCATGATTCCGGCAGATTCGAATAGCATTAGTGAGAAATGTGACCGAATGCGGAGAATTGCAGCCCTGAACAGAGCCCTTGAAACTTTCGATACATGTCCGTATGTCTCGCCTAATGGCTCCCAGCCAGATGGTCCGATGGGATACAGGACTCGTGCTCGGAGAAATAGGACTCTCAACGGTTTCTTGTGTATCCGTCAATTGCCACGTAATACAAAGTGGCTAGGTGGATGCTTCGACGTTGAAATAGGGCTGTGATACCAAGGCGAACTCTCCAACTAGTCAACTATGACTCTCGAAAGCGGTACTAAACAAGTGAAACAATCACTTGTGCGCCCATCTCCCACATCTACCTGATGTTGGCCTTCAGAAGACCATGGCAAGTACCGTCACCAGAAGCTTCGTAACAACTTTAAGTCCTAAGCCAGGAGATGCTTGAAGATGATCTCCAAAGCGTACAAACTTATTGTCAAACACAGAACTAGCCTGTTCAACTCTTTGGTGATAGCATCAGAACGTACTCTCTAGTACTATGCCCAAACTGAACCATATCCTTGTCCCTGAGCTCCAAGTATCGGCTGGGAGGAGCCTCCTCTTTGTTAAGTAACGTTCCATTCGCAGATTCGAGGTCGATCAGGTAGGGCCTGACTTTGCCAAGCTTGTCTCCAAACTCGTTTTTCTTCTCGATGTATCGAAACTGTATGACAGCATGTTGCTTGCTAATGCTTGGGTGTTCTGCTGGCAAATCCACAACCGCAAGTTCTCGCCCAACGAGCCAGCAACTCCTGAGACTGAGTTCGATCGTCTCGAGGATCTCTGAGCCCTTGAACACAAACAGTTTCCACTCGTCTTTTGCGGGTGGCTTGCGTGCCTCGGGGGGTTCGTGATACTTCAAGGCGATTGTTGTACCATCGGCTTGTGCAATCGAGTTAGATGCTGCTGCTAAGAGTCCAGTTGGAGCAAAGTTTGGCTTTTGCTTCTCTGGTACCTCGCCGGCCGGAACAAGTGCGCCCGAAGGGTCTTTGTTGGACTGAAATGATGCTTCTTGAGATGGTAGCGGGCCCTTGCTCTTCCGACTGACTTGTGTTGCAGAGCCCTCCCTCGACGATTTGGCGTCTCCTCTGCTATCTCGATATCCTGGGGAGCGGTCTCTTGTGCTTTTGTGCTTCGATTCTCGATCTCGATCCCGATCATCATCTCGTCTTCTCCGCGAAGACCCATGTCCAGGGCTTCGAGATCTGCGGCGCCTCCTTTCATCATCGTCCTGTTTGCCTCTCTTGTCCTCTGACTTCCCATATTTGTCTTCGTCCCGGTCCCGGCGTCTGCGGCGCCGTCGTTCCTCTTCAGAGTCGAACGAGGCAGATCTTGACCTGCGGGGTCGGTGCTCCTCCCTTTCGCGTCGCGACGCCCTGGTTGGGTCCATGTCGACCCCAAGAGATTGAAGTACGCGATGGGCTGGATGGGATTGGTTCGAAGGCGCGTTGATATTGGATGGCTTAGGAGGCTGACGATGTTTAAAATTGCAAAAAGCTTTTGGTACGTTGGAAGCCTATCAATTCGCTAAAAGCCAGGGTATCTTAGCGGGCTGGAGGTACATTTAAGCGCCCTGTAACGCCGCCATCGCCCTTTCGTTTAGGCCGTCACTTTGCCTTAACTCTACATCCACACAACACACATCACGACCAATATTCTTCAATCTTTCCCTTTTGCACCTCAGTATGCGGCCAAGTGGCCTGTTGGACCAAGAGAGTGTGACATGCTGCAGGAAAGTATGCATTTCCCGTCAACGGCATGAAGAAGCCTTCTGAACTGCCATGATCAGGAACTGCTAAAGTCAGCATGTCCTCTCCGAATTGCTTCTTTTTCCATCGTTGACCAGCTTGCGCTTCTCGGAATATACTCTGCTCCTCCTCGCGGTCATAGTCCAATCGAATGCGCGTCTGCGTTTATCGTCTATAGTTGGTTGCGCGTCAAGTGGCACGATGAGGTGAGATCTTTCCATAGTTCTTCAGCTCAGGGGCGCCTTTCCTTCATCCGTGCCTATCTGGGGATCTGTCATCGGTCTGACTGCGCCTATTCGCATTGTTGGCGCCTGCCCGGAGGACGATTTGGTGACGACCAACCTGGGCTGCATCCTTGGCCTCCTGAAGTCGACGCCGAGCGCTTGGATGTATGGACTCGCTCCCTGCAGTCCGCGAAAGTCGCCTTGTGGGACCAATCCTGCCGTCTGAAAGGGGCTGCCACAGCGGGCCGTAGTGCATCGCCTCAACCCAGCTGTGGCTTGGGCGAATCATGATCCGTCATCTACACGTGGCTCAGGCTGACTACATGTACTATTCGTGAAAGTTGTCCATGACAGGATTCCCTCATTGCGTTTCACATCAATGCTCTGCACTGCAGCATCCCAGCACTATCCGCACCGATCACTGGGTCGGCAGCCCAGCTCTTTGGGAGGGTTGCCAGGCCAAGTCCAAGCATGCACGCTTGATTCCTAAGATTCCATATATCTGTTCCCCTGGACGTCCAGAAGGATCGATCTGGTGATGCGTTGACCAACCTCATTGCCCCCATGGACTAACTCTTCCTTTTCGTTTGAGAGAAGTCCTTTCGTCGTACCTTCTGTCCAAGTCCTCTTTCCATTCTACATCTCAATTCTTCCCCGCGAATTATTCCCTCTTCCTTTGGAATCTTCACCTGCATGTTCTCGAAACATCTTCATAGCAGCAGTGTAGGCGGTCGATATACACTAGTTGCCAGATGACTGAATGTGCTCGAAAGCCACCCCCAATGGCTCAGCGAACAATCCCCCATATTTTCACTCAATGGGAGCCGGGACAGTTCTCAAGAGGGGCCCCTCGTGGATTGGAAAGAATCTCCTCCGGCAAGAAAACCGACGAATTTCTGAGGCCAAACACATCTCCAAGGAGGCAGTACAAGAAGGTAGATTTGGTCTCACCAGCGACGCCGTCTGGCCGGAGTTTATTGGCCACACCAGAGAGCAATCGATGGGCCTTTGATACATCACGAAACCTACGGCAATCACCATCGGAACTCTCCGTGGTCGATTCGATTTTTGAGCTCCCATCCGGGGTGCCAGAAGAGTCACCGGCGTCCTCGACGCACTCTTTCATCGCTGAGTTGGAGGACACGTCCCCGATTGCGATTCATTCAAAGAGATCAGCATTCCCTGGTTCTCACCTGGCATTTCAATCCTCTGCAATCACAGTACGTCACCGTCCCTGAAACCCCCACCGAGATCCTTGCTAATGGATGACAGTCACGTGCGGTAATCAAGGTTGTTGACGAGACAATCGCATCCATCGAGGCTGACAATCGGAAGCTTTTGACCCGTGCGGTGACGGCCGAGCAAACCGTCAAAGCCCTGAGGGAACACAATTCCACACTTCAGCTCAAGATAGATCACTGCGATCAACACCACCGCCGACAACCCCGAACTGTTTCTTCCCAACCAACCCTCCGACGGCAACGTGTCCAGCAGAGTCCTGTTACACCTCTGGCGGCTTTCAACGACTCCATTGACGAGCGCTCAATGCCCGCGAGCTCACCCCCTCGCGCCGCACCATTACCCCCTCCGCAACCCTCACCTACCCGCACCGTTCCTGTCTCATACCGATCACCGCCCTCTACCCCACCAACCCGACCCCTTCCTTCTCCTACCCGCAAATCCTCACCTCGCACACCACCAACAAAAGCCCCACCACGTCCGCCACGCCATCATCCTAGCCCCATTAATACAAGCCGGTCTCCAACATCCGACCTGTCCTCTCCAATTCAAGACATCTCTTCCCCAATCCCAGGCTCAGTAACCAAGCACCGCGTCACCTTCCAAGGAACGCCAGTCTCTTTCACACCCCAAGCCCCCATCATATCTCTCGCCGAAGCACAAACAAAGATGAAGCCACTACCACCAATTTCGCCTAGTGCATTACACGGCAATGTACAAATAGGTCTAGGCATTGACGACAATGATTTAGAAAAGCGCATGAGTAAACGGAAGCGCGGATTTAGTACCTTATTCAGGAAAGGAAGAAAGGACTCTGCTTAAAGCCATCTTTATACATTTTCATTTGTCATAATGCTGCATTTTCAAGGGTTGGGGATACCAGGCGTTCAAGGGGAGGTTCAAATTGGATACTGTATACTACGAGGGCACGGCTATGCGGCGGCGTTCAGGGTTGGCTTTTTTGTACGAGATCACGTTCTTTTAACCCCATTTTTTATCTTTCACTTCAAGTGTTTTATATTTTCGTTCTCTTCATTGTGTAACATTTGAATTATCTTAGTACGATTTCCGAGCGCTGAAGGATTTGGTGTTGGAGGTCATGAGAATAGGTGGCTTTTCCCAACATATAGCGTTTGGAGCAACTCTAGCTCCAACTCCAACTTCACCAACTTGCAAAGTATCTTCTATACTCCACCATGTGATAGAATCCTTTGTTTCAGAGATACGATTCAACTTGAATCCTAGAGCATGTCTCAAAATTTTGTTGAATCCTTTCATGGCCCTTGTGTTATTTGTTGCAGGACACATGGCTTGTTATAAGGGCGTTTTCTGTGATGCGAATACAGCCACCCCGAGTGGGGGTTTCGCATGGCGATCTGTGGAGGTTTCACAAGGGGAGATGGAGCTCTCGGGTTGCCCGGAGGGCCTTTGAATAAGTCTAATTTTTTTTTACGTATGGACTGGTAGAGGGGTAGCAGAACGGAGGTGGGCGGGGGAATCCCTTCCAAGTAGGAGCCTACGAGTACTTAGAGTTGTCTTCGTGCATCACATTCTTTTCTTTATGTCAGATTATGAACCTCAATCTCGTAAATGTCAAAGTGTCATAAATTCGCACAGGAAAGGTCGACTACCCAAAAGACTCAAGCGAACTCGGCCACCATATTCTCATGCCTTGCATTTGTTACGCTTTCCGATCACCATTACCTCAATTTCCATTAAATCCTACCACACTCCAAAAGCATTACGTTTCTCAACCAGTTGCACCAAACATCCTGCTTCCCCTTCAATCGCTTCGATATCCTCACTTCTTGCTTTTCTTATTCATCGGCAGACCGAGCACCAAGCGTTCCTCTCTCTGATCGCGATTGAGGTATCTATCCAAGTTGGATGGTCCATCAGTCACCTTCTTCACATTTGACTTTGTAATGCTCGCGTGTCCAGAGTCTTTTTGGGACTTTGATTTTGTTCTGCATTGTTGAAATTGTTAGAGATGGTCTGACAAGTATTGAAGGAATACATTTGAGCTTACTTTGCAGCACCTGTATCGGCAGGCATTTTAAATGTGAGCTTAAGTTGAGATTGACCGAGGTGCGGCTCGAGGGGTGATGTTCAGCAAGGCTGGGTGGTTTGAGGATTATGGGTGAGTTTCGATTCGTAACTGTTCTGATTTTGATGAAGATAGCTTGGAGATTGGAGAGAAGATGGGTCAATGGCTCTCAGAGATTGGGATATTCTATTCAACTTATAACGAAAATCAAGAATAGGGAAGCAAGACTTGTTGCCATGAGGACTACTCGGGAAGCTCCAGAACTTCACTGCTTCCTCATCTCGAGAATTCTTCCTCATTGACTCCTTGATTCGAGACAAACGTCAGGCGTTGCTTCCCACTTACCACTAAAATAGATCGGACGCCACAACATTGTTAAGGAAGTAGCTTTGCACCTAAATGAAGGACTTGCATTGTGCAAGTATGCCCCAATTTCGAGTCACCTGATCAAGATCCAATTCACAACCGTATTTTTTCCGATGTACAGGTAGGCTCCGGTAAATCCACTATAATGGAAATGCAAATGGGATATGACTTGCAGGGCAGGTTTTCTTAGGTATAAGGTTGGAATGCTCGGGCACGTGATGACGGACCCCGCTTAGCTGGCCCAGCCGTGGCGACAAACAACCCCTTCCCAAACCTTCCTTTTGATAACATTTATTTGTCTGAGGACACGGATGTAATCAAATGGCCTGCATGATTCACCGGTGTACGACTAATTCTAGATGCGTTTCTCGGCGTGGTGGCTGCTTATCAACTGGAGTGTGGGTGTTGCTCATCTGGATCATTCAGATTCATTCTTGCTATTCGCTGTGCCCGCAGGAGTTCTCGACCATTTCTGCAAGTGACTTATTCCATCCCAGAACCATCTTATAGAGATCAGCCTGAAAGTACGCACAACTAATCAAGGCTTCTAGATTGATTGTTGCAGAATGCCTCAGGAGCGCCGGATGGTGGTGAGCGTCACAAACACCTCATGTTGGGAAGCTGCTGCATTCTCCTCAGGCATTGTGTAATGACCACAAGAGCCTTGTGCTTCGAATGGCCCCCCATCTCGATGCTGGCTCACCCGCCCCTGCTAAGCAAAGAAAATACGGCCCCCGATCGCTGGGGCTGTAACAATTGCCCCCAATCTCTGATCTACTTAAGTATGGCAAATGTCTTCCGTCTCCCGAATCCCATTTGGACCAAATCTCTGCGACAAATACCATTCCAATACCGCATTGCTTTCAATTGAAGAATTGCAGCACCTACAGGGCGCGAAATGCGGACGGACTCGGCAGACTTCACTGCTTTCCCTCCCCTGCCTCCTCGATGGCCGCCCGGCCTCGTGGCCTCTTTCGACATTGAACTTTCCATTGTGAAGAATAAGGACGGAGCAAAAGCATGAATATGCACATCGAAACATTATCCATGCCACGTCACAAGACGTCCACCTCCTCCGCACTCCCTACGGTGACGAGTCTAGTCTAGCAGCATCGTTCCCATTCATGAACGAGGCCCGGGCGAATCCCGATCGACGAAAGGCAGGCGAGGCAAACTTATAAGTTCGCATTCTCGGCATCGAACCATTTATTACACATTCTAATAGGACAATCAGGAACGGATGAGCCTGAAGTGGTCCTATGAGCCGTACTCCCTATGCAGCTTCAAGCTGCCAGTACTTGCGAGTCGCTTTGGGTAAACGAGCGTCCTTGAGGACGGTGATAACCGGGGACATGTACATGATGAAACATATTGAGGATGTCGAGGGGTTTTCTCTGCAATGGGGGATAGGCGGTTGCGGATGGCATAGACCGGGCTCGTGATAAGGAGTGCGGCTCTTGGTAAGAGGAGGTAGTGATGGTTGATATGGTGGTAAGCATCTTTCCGTTTCCCTTGAATGAAGCTATAGCAAGCACTATTAGCCATGAGCCACTCGTCTCAAGAAAGCGACGCTCTCGTGGGGCATAAGACCCTTCGCCAGTGGCTTCAGCAGCAAGTTGACCACAGTGATTCTTCGATCGCCAAGAAATCTGTAATGAAATCCGCAGCGCAACATGTATTCCGGTGGGTATGCCTTTTTTCTGAATTCGGGAGATATTGCTTTGTGCTAACCTTCAAGCAGATCCGATCCAAAGCCGATACAAAAACACAACACTACCGAGCGAGAATTCCTATATTGGGTTACCTATATCCGCAGGCAGGATTCAAATATCAACGAACTTCAGCGTCAGACATGCCCCTTGACGGAGTGTCAAGAGGGGCCCTTTTCAGATGAACTGGGGATGCTGGATCACATTGGCTCTTGCCCTGGATTATCCAAAGGACGTTATCGGTGTTCTGAATGCAACGCTTCGGAAAAAATCAGCAAGTTCCACAAACCCGGATGTAAAGAGAGACAGCCACGAAAACATGCGCTTACTGGGCTACTGGATCAGGTCCGAGGGAAATTCTCTCGCTCCCCCAGCGCCGAGTTTCTTCATCCCAGTAAAGATCACGCCCAGACACAATCCAAATCATGGGTGAACGAGCAAATGGCCTACTCTGGAACAGAGATCTCCTCCCAAAATTACACCGGTCCCCAGGAACTCTCCTCGGAAACTTCTCCTTGTGAGCTCGACGCACATAAATGGTTTCCAATGCAATTAGTCCAGCAGGATTACCCCGCAGGCCTCGAACTCGCATGCAATTATGACGCAGATATTGTTCTCCCACTGGCAGAGGAAAATTTTAGTCCTAGCCCTTATAACGATCCAATGAGACCAGTTCATCGCCGCCAGGGTTCTCCGCCGTACAACTCTGAGGTACAATCCATGACGGAGACAATGGGGGTTCGTAACCTAGCCCATGTTCAAGCGCCTCATACCATGAATGCGATCGAGTCCGGGTGGTCTTCTAGACTTCGAGATGGAAATACGAGGTTCGATTATGAACATCCAACATACAAGTTACCCGAACTGCCTGATACACCACTTCCCTGCGAGCTTCAGGCCCAATATATTACTTCTTACGACTCTTCTTTTGATGTCCATAACGCCACCAGGAACGCTCTGGCTACACCCTTTCCGCTGAGCAACAATATTCAACGCTCCTTATACGAGACCTCATGTCCTCAACTAACGCGATTCGATACGAAAGGGACAATTGACCAGCAACGACTAGAATCTTCCATTGATCCACCCTCCTCAGGTGTTGTGGTCGCCAGTGCGCAGAGGCAATTGTATGCGGACCCAATAGAACCGCTAGCTTCATCCAATGGAAGCGGCTATCACTGGTCGTCATCGGCGCCTCCGCAACAGTTACTTGTATCAGGTTTTAATCTTATGGCAGGTTACGATGCGACCCCGAAGACGAGCTCTCCTAGCGACCATCCAGATTACCAGACAGGCTTCGTGTCTCCTGTTGGAAGCGACACAAGTCTAGACCACAACCTAACTATATCCCCCGCTTCAAGCTCTCCGAGCTCGATAGATCAGCTGCTGTGGGGAAACATCCTTCAAGTAGGAACAAACCAATCATCTCCTCCTTCTGATCGTTCTCAGGTTCCGTCCCGGACTTCGTACTTCGATCGACCTGGATATCTCGGTCAAATTACATCTGGCATGGCTCCGGTGTCTAGCTTACCGAAGATATCTACTGGCTTTCGCGATATGGAAAACTCTGCGGGCTCAGCAGGCTCGTCTCAACAACCTCGAGCCCCTAAGACAAGTACGAACCCGCCATTAGCAGCTCCAACTGAGTCACCAATTAGCCATCCGAAGCAAAGACATGGAAATGCCAATCATGCACCAGATGCTGAGCTGAATGCCCCTGGAGTTGGACTCAGATGCATTTGCGAGTATGAACCCAAGCCAGACGGGAAAGAACGGAATAAGGCATCAAATTTGAAAAGACACCAAAGAACTTGTAGAATCTACTCGCCACATACTCATAACGATAAGCCTTTTGCATGCAACGTCCATGGATGCAACAAAGCTTATGCCAGGCCTGACGGTCTCGCTGTTCACAGAAGGAGCAGACATGGCTCGCTTCCCGACACGAAGACAGGCTCCAGGAGACTATTCTCGAAAGGCCCCAAAGTTGAGGATGCCTGTTCAAGTAATGGCAAATCTTCGCCTCGTCTGGAAATTCATCGCCAGGGGGCAATAGATGTACCCAAGAGACCAAAGAGGAGCGCACTATCATTGTCGCCCAAGCAGGGTTGGTTTGAAGATGGCGGAACACAGAGGGCCAATCCAAAGAGGCGTAGACTTGCTCAAGAGGCTGTCGAACCTCATTCATGAGTCTTCGAGATATACTTTCTTGTGACGAATTGCTGAGGTGTTTTATCCGTCAACTACAAACAGGAAGACTGGGTAGGAGCCAGTCCTTTCCTTCATGTATCCCTCCCACCTCGGAAGCAACAAGCGAATCCTCCAAAATGAATCAAGGGAGGATAAGGGCTGCTGGGTCATGATTATGCCAACGAATTTTATTTGTCTCCATGGCTGCTATCCGGCCAGGATCTGAGCAGATCATCAATTGAATGTACCTTTCTTACAATGATCAAGTGACCATATACTCAAATTCAAATGAAATCGGGTTTCAACTTTCATGTGGCTGTCTCTTTGATTCTCCAACGGAAATTTGCATCTACCCCTTGCTGAATGCCCAAAAACTTATTTGGGGATTAAAAAAGGGATACATTCCATTCCTTATACAAAACCGTTGTAGGAGTCGAAAATCACCTAACTTGTGCATTATTGTGCAATAAGCAGGCACAAGGGGGCAAAAAAGGTCGTTATGAGAGTTCTTATATTAGGTGATCTAAGATAAAAAAGGTCGTTATGAGGACTATTTTGTCAGGTGATTTAGTGAGGGCTTTTGTATCAGATAATTTAGTTTTCTTTTAAGTTACAAGGCAAAATTTTATTATAAAGTTTCAAAATATTAATATAAAAGCCGTTGGATTTGAGGGCCCCGCGGGTGAAATCGAGAAGCCTCGCCGGCCGAACACGCGGGCCTCCTTATATTAAAGTATTTTCGGGCGAGGGTCGGCAACCGCCCCTGCAATTCATTTTTCAACCCGCAGCCCTGATATTTTTCCTTCTTCGACGAGACGAAGAAATCTTCGTTAGAACTTGCGAACGGTCACGTGATTCACCCCCCTTACTGCTCCTAGACATCCAGGTCTGACGTGATGAGAGACAAGAGTGCCTGGGTACCACTTTTCCAGAGTGAGATTTTTTATCATTCAGAAGTTACTGAAAGGTCATATAATTGGAATTTCTGAATGGGACGTGAGGATTGCGTCAGTCCCTCAAGGCAAATCAGTGTTGAAGTTCATACGCAGCAAACAAAAGCCCTTTCACTATCCGCATACTATTGAAAACTTTCGATCTCTCCTTGTACCCTTTGTTCATAAGCCCTTGTAAGTTCCCGTTACTTGCGTCGGCCACTCAAGATATTCTTTCATATCATCTTCCATATTGGCATAAATATTTCCTATTGGATAAGGCCGATAACAAAACACCCCTGTAGGTGTCCCTGCCCATTCATTTGGGTGTAGGATCACACTGAGAGCTATGTAGTGTGCGAGAAGAAGCTGCATTTTGGTGTTATTCGTCGTGATAACAATTCGAAAATCTTCATTGGGCTGCGTCGCGAGTGTTTCCCATAACATGCAGGATCTGGAGCACACTGCCAATAGTTAGCTCGAAACATATACATAAAGGTGGGCGGACAGCGAACTTTCGTATGCGGTGTCTGAATCAACGACATTATGAAGGTTTTGAAGCATGAACTTCTCAAGTCTCGTTGTGCACAGTGGCTCTAGTCTGTCAAAAGCTGCTTTTGCAACTTCAAGTAGTGTAGAATCCATGATGAGAGACTTCTCAAGTATCGATGCGGCAATATCCCGCTGGTATTCCATAGAACAATGGATGAAAGATGTTCCCAATGTTTCCGTCCATCCTTGAGCATGAACTAGCCTACAACCACGTAGTATGTGCAAGAACTCCTCGATCCTTTCACCCATATACGAAGTTTGAAAGAGAAGCGCATAGCAGGTAGCTAAAATAGCATCTCCCTCAGCGGCTGTCGTTGGAGGACTCGATAAGGCTTTGTTCAGACCTTTCATCGCACAGACACGATGGGATAATGCCTCGACGTGTAGGTCAGAGGATGACATCAGGTTGAGATGGCTAGCGGCCAAGCCCAGCGCGGAGTGAACTAGGTAGTCATACTGTCTTTTCGTTAGAAAGATTTGCCTCCTGCTTGTAGATCTTGAAAATAACTTACTGAATGAGCGAAGGCCGCAATGTCTGAAACCCAGATTTTGTCATTGCCGAAGGGTACATGCGGATACGCGACAGTAAGAAAATGATGGAACAGTCTCATATCAGTCAAATTGAACTGCGTCGGTGTACTCTGAAGTTGGACTGTGTTTTTGAGCTCCAGTCCCGCATTGCGATCGTAGAGGAGCGCCTGCTTCTAATGAGGGAATCAGCATGTTTCACGCGTAGAATAGACTGCCTAACAAATGCAAGATAGACAACAGCGAGTAAGAGAAGGATGCCTGTAAAAATGACCGCTTGAGCTGTACTAGATATTGAGGGTTGCACTGGCGAATTTATCATACTTGTTCCCCATCAACATCAGTCCAATGCCGATTGCTTTCTCGCGTTGTTGAGATAGTCTTTGAGCCGATTACAAAATCACGCACCTTTTGGGGCTCAGCTGGGTACTCGCACTTCGTGTTTGATTTTATACAATTAGAGCAGGATGGATAAGTTTCCGGGCACTGATGACGAGGTATAGTTAGCGCGGAATTCTGGGGTTTTAGAAGTCGAGTTCGCATCAAGATACATACCTTAATCTTCCTCCGCTTACAGTTGAAGCAACCACGTCTCGATTTCTTGTGTCCTTTTCTTGGGCATCGTCTAGGCGGCCTTGAGGATATCTGCTGGCGGCGCTGGGTTGTGGCAGATTCTGCAGCAAATGATGACACGGCTTCGGAGGAATTGTAATAATCCATGTTGTATGATCAGGTGATTGTAGGTATACCAAGAAGCTAATTCGTCAACTTCACCACAGATCTTCGACACTCTTATATACCTTTGGTAAGAACATAGAAGCTCTTGGAATCAAATTTCCAAAGTGCGCGCCTGTCTTCGTAGGGTTGATCAATCGCATTCGTTGACCAATGGAGGAGATTAGGTTACTCCAAAAGGTTGGTTGTTGACCCGCTCAGCCTCTTTGACCGCCGACGGGTTGCAGTCTCTCCGCTGATTCTCATCACGCTCGCTTGCAATTCCGTAATCTGGCACCGGGGTATTTTTTGCTTTTTGCCAGGGATTCTTCTCCGGGTCAGCGCTCGATCCTTGCCGGAATGCTCGCGTTGGCCGAATCCTCGCTTTCTGCTTCTGAATCTGCGGTAAGCTTAATTCACACCAATACTTGTAAGGGTGTATGGGAGCACTTCCTGTGTTTATTCTACTGGCCCTCAAGCGGCCTTATAAGGCTGACAAGCGTAGCTGCAAGCATTCCTGCAACATATTGATTTGCTCAAACAGGTTAAAATGTGGACCGCAGAAGGCCGGTGACTAGGTATGATTCCGCCCGCTACCGGGGGCACGGTCTTTGGAGCCGAGGTATTTTGGATTACTGACCATACAATTAATTAAACCGAGTCCCAGACAGAAACAATCGGATATCGACAGTTATATCCTCTGTTCCTTATTTGGTAGATCAGTTACAAGGAAGACCCACATTGTGTTACACTGATGGCCTCACTTTGGAGGAGGAATGAATACTTGATGCCCAATTAGAATTGTAGTTACAGCAAGGTTCTCCTGCATTCCATTCTTCGTCGCCGATCAAAATCTGTAATCATTACTATCTCCGCTGATTAGCAAAAAGCCAAGAAGAAAAGATGATGTCAGAATTCAGGCTGAAGTCCAATAGGAGCAAGCGTTGCAAGCTTTCTCCTTGTCGATCCTGGGCAAATTTGAGGCCTGGAAAGGAGGCTAGGTCTTCAATTGAACTCCTAGAGACCTAAATCCGGAAAAGACAGGTCGATGCCACAAGGACTCCGCCTCAAAGATAAGAAAAAAATATATCTCCGCGGTCGATTTAATACAGGGACTTGTAATACTTTAACTCATGCAGGCAAAAGAGCTTAGCTATGAACGACGGCGTCTCCTCAACTAAGCGAGACCCCCTTAAAAGTTCTGAACCAACGATCAAGGAATACGAGGAGAACTGACTCATGCCACCCGCTGGCCTTAAATATTAAGCATAAATATCTGTCGTGACACAAAGCCTTGCCCTCTTTCGGGCAGGGAGCACGAGCTCAGCCCCTTTTCCAGCCCCCGCCTAATCTCAGTGCCGCATACAATCACATTTTGACAGACACCACAACTCTCGATCCAAATATGTAGCCCGAAGGCCTAGAACAGACTATATGTAAGCACTGCCATTCTTGTCAACTCTCAGGTCGCACAACAAGTATATAGCACTATACGAGGTCGTCCGATTTCCTTTTCGGGTAATAATAGACGAGCGAATGAGTAGGATTCCATGACATCGCCGACTATCAGGATACCTTTATTTATGGGTGAAATGAAGATTTCTATAAACCAGGGAACACTTCACGGTATGCTGGGCAGTGTAGAAGAGAAGAGCAGGAATAATACCCAAAATCTGAAAATGAACTAAATCATGCTGGATAAACGGAGTAAGCTGTGAGACTCGCACTGCAGTGAGACTGTGGCCAAGAACATAGGCACAAAGCCTTAAAAAACATTACGAATTTGAAGTGCAGTATGACCCTAGAGAAATATTTCCGAGAAGGAGCACATGTTCTCGGAATAGGTCCTCAAACTATGAAGTCATCATTAGCCTTAAGCTCGAGGCTCTTTCGGCCCCCAACATCGACATGCAACGAAACCCAGAGAAAAATAAAGCCAGCCTCAAAATGACATACACGAGGTGCGCTAGCTCAGCCCTAGGAAGACAGACATGTGATCCACGCGGGGAAATGGGCCAATGCTGTGGTCAGGTAAAGTCGCACAGTGAGCTCGGGCCTCTGACTTAGAAGTGCAACGAAACAGGAAACAGAACACCATTGGCTAGAATATTATCCCAGGGGTATTTGGAGTGCCATTACCGAAGGTACGGTTCCGATTATGGAAGTTCGGTGAGGAGCTCGGATGTTGGCTATCTGAATACTGAGAATAGAAGGTTCTCCCGAACCAAGCGACAGGACGACGTCCTCTAATCATAGTAACGGCGAAGTCAGATTTGTGCAACAAAGACTTACAAATAATAAGGATCATATAGGACACGAGAGGATTGAGACCAGGCGCAAAAATTGTTTGCAGGGTCAAAGGTGAGGCTGCCAGTCCGAATCCTGCGTACGAAATTTGACACAACAGAGCCGAAAATAAGACTGTTCTGACTCTTGGAACGACGTATGCTAGTATCTTCCATATTATTGTCACAGCTTGAGGATGACACTAGAATAAAAAGACTAGAAAAAGAGGAATCTCCATGTCGACAGAACATTTCACTCAAGGATGCGCGAGTCCGAGTTGCAACCCTAATTCAGCCATTTTCAGCTAATTCAGACTCCGACTCGGGTAAGAAATCATGACTCGGGATTGCAATATTCGAGTCGACCTTGCTTCATTAGGCAATTTGATATTATAAATCCAGGTTGACCAAGGTTGCCGAGTTGCATACTTATTTTTGAATGATTTTTGACCCCGCCCGAATCATAACTCTAATTTGGCATGATACGACTCCGATTTGGGCATTGGGCATCCTTGGTTTCATTTCAAATCAGTACCAAGTACCAAAGCAGCCTTCTAATAACGGGAACAGTGGGAAATTTCGACAGACATGCTACAGCCTATCACTTCTAACTTATCCAGCGTTCAGAACCCCTACCGCCATCGCAAACTCTTCCACTCCCACGAAATCGCTAGAACAGATGAACACGCTTCTGTTCTGTCATCGCAGTTCCATCGCTAGATCAAAAGTAGCCTCGTATAAGGTTTATTGCAAGTCGCAGCCCCGTTTTCGCAGCGAATTGAGCCAATGATCAGATACTAGAACTGTGAATCGGGTATTTCATGACCCTATCTTGCAGTCAAGGATCATAGAATATTAGTCTGTCGTGGCTTTGAACCTTTCACCTTCAAAACAAACCCTTGAATTCAGCTTGCACCCATTCAATGAACTACTTCTCAAAGAACGTAGATACGAACTAATCTGCTCTTAACCTTCAAAATTGCGACGCAAAATGAATACCCAAAATGCTAGATCCTACAGCGGCTTGAAGGGAATCAGCTTCCAGTATTAAACAGCTACAGGAGGAGACTCAGACGTAAGATCTGCGACTTGCAACAAGCCCTCCCTGTGCCCCTAAAAGCATAGACAAAGGGCTAAAGAATAAGTTGTGTTCATGTTCACACAAGAGGCATCGCCCACCCAGACAATATACACCACTCATAACCCAACTTGGAATTCCTACGACCCAAACATCCCTATCCCCTTAAAACTCTCCAAATTCCCCCTAATCGCCTCCTCAACCGGCAACCTCTCCATACTACTCGCCCCAAAAAACCCATGACACCCCTCCACGCCCCTCAACACAACCTCCGCATCCCCCGGCCCCGCAATCGGCCCCCCATGACAAAGCACCACCACCTCCCTCCTAACCGCCACAACACTCTCCCTAATCTCCCTCACCAGCACCACGCACTCCTCCAAACTCCTCCCCGTCTTCGCCCCTATCGTCCCAGAAGTAGTAAGTCCCATATGCGCCACCACAATATCCGCTCCCGCCTCCGCCATCTTCCGTCCTTGCTCAGCATCGAATACGTAAGCTGCGGTTAAGAGTCCGAGATTGTGGGCGGTGGCTATCATGTCTATTTCTTTCTGGAAGCCCATGCCTGTTTCTTCGAGATTGAGGCGGAAGTGGCCGTCTATGAGACCGACGGTGGGGAAGTTTTGGACGCCGGCGAAGCCGAGGGAGCGCAGTTGGAGGAGCAATTGGGGAATGGAGCGCATGGGGTCTGTGGCGCAGACGCCGGCTAGCACGGGGGTATGGTTTACTACTGGTAGGACTTCTGAGGCCATGGAGATGACGACGTCGTTGGCGTTGCTGGGGTGGAGTTAGTATGAGGTTGTAATGAAGATCTGAGGAACAAAGGATAAGGAGTTGATCTCTTGACACAGCTCCGAAGAGATGCATTTCGAGAGCTCTACTTCTAATAAAACGTTGAAAAATTGAGTGGAAAGCCAGACGCACCTGAAGGGCATTAGACCCGCGAGGGACCCGTGGCCAGCCATGCGAAAACGGCCGCTATTGTAGATAATTATTAAGTCGGCGCCGCCTGCCTCTGCTGATTTGGCAGAGAGACCAATTCCTAAGGAATTGTGAGAAATTAGATGAGCTTGAGGTTGAAGAGGAGCTTACCTGCACCGGCGCCGATGATGGGTTTGTGGCTTGAGATTTGAGTACGGAAGCGAGACATGATCTCGAGGCGGTCTGTTGGCGGGACCATATTGTTTGTGGCTTTTAGGGCGGAACGACAATTGAAGAAAATGGATTAAAGATAGCTGTGAACTGAGATGTTTATCGTGAGTATAAAATCGAGAAGTGATATGTTACATGAGGTTAACGCGTTGAACGCGGGGCATGGATGCGCAATGACGTGTCTGCGGGGTTATCATTCCCAAAATCATACAACCTCAAATATAAACAAAGTGAAAGCGAGACCATGTAGCAGACATACCCTCAATGTCCCAAACGATCTTGACATCTCAGATCCCTATCTTCAGCAAACGCCGTAAAAATGCCCCACATAATCCTCCTCGGCACTGTAAGTAAATCCGGGTCTTTGTTCACATACTCCCCAATTCCTATTGGTCTTATCTTATGTACTCCATACCCTCCCCATTGAGAAGACAATACTCCCAAACCTTCTTGATCAAGATAATACTGACGCCCCTGTGTTGCATTGCAGCTCGACACCAAGCTCGAAGAATTCCTCTACCTCCACCAACAACTCCAATCCCTCTCCACCAGCACCCCTAACCCCCAAATCTCCCCCCTAAAAATAACCTTCATCGACTGCGGCCGCTCCAACACCGAACATGAACTCATCACCATCACCCAGCCCTCCCTCCTCACGCACTTCTCTCCCTCTCCCACCGCCTCACCCCCAAACCTAACCTCCATGCCCCGCAACGAAGTCATAACCTACATGACCCAATGCGCCACCTCCTGCATCCAACACCTCATCCGCACTTCCCCCGTCCACGGTATTCTCGGCGCAGGAGGTAGCGGCGGCACCAGTCTGATATCAGCCGTGATGAGAAGCGCACCACTCGGCATGCCGAAACTAATCGTCAGCACGGTGGCTTCGTCCGTTGAAGGCGAGAGCGATATCGCGACTATGTATTCAGTGGTCGATATCGCGGGAACGAATGCGTTGCTGCGGACTATTTTAAGGAATGCGGCGGGTGCTATGTTAGGGATGAGTTGTGCGTATGAGATGGAGTTGAAGAGCTTAGAAGAGAAAAAGGCAATGGAAAAGGGAAAGGGCGAGGAAAGGGTGACGCGGATAGGTATTACGATGTTTGGTGTTACAACGCCGTGCGTTACTGCTATTTCTAAGCACCTGAGAGAAAAGTATCCTGTGGAGATATATGTCTTCCACGCCACAGGACATGGGGGCAAAGCCTTGGAGCGTATGATCGCAGAAGGAAAATTAGATGCTGTGCTTGACTTGACAACCACAGAAATCTGCGATCATTTATTTGGAGGAAATATGAGTGCAGGGCCAACGAGACTCGAGGCAGCCCTGAGAGCAGGAATCCCCAATATCATATCGATTGGCGCGACTGATATGGTGAACTTCGGTACTAGGGGGACAGTTCCGGGGGAGTATAGGGAGAGGAATTTATTGGAGCATAATTCGTTGGTTACGCTTATGCGGACCACAAAGGAAGAGTGTGTGGCTGTTGGGGAGTTCATTGTAGAGAAGATTAAGAGGTTTGCGAAGGAGAAGGAGATGGTGGAGGTTTGGTTGCCGAGTGGTGGTGTGAGTGTGATTTCGACGCTGGGAGCGGTGTTTGAAGATAAGCAGGCGGACGCTGCGCTCGTTGAGACTGTGAGGAAGGGGCTGGACGGTGTTGGGGTTAGAGTCGTACTGGATAAGCGGCATATTAATGATGAAGAGTTTGCGCGTGATATTGCGGATAGTTTGATGGCGCTTGTTCCGAAAAAAGGGGCTGAAATTGAGTAAGAGATATCTCGTGAAGCAGAGTATTATATGGTTGTTCAAGAGATATTTGAAAAAGGAGATATAGAGATGCAAGCGGTACTGGCAGATGAGACTGGACACCACAGGCGATTTGAGTTCTGATTTCAATCCGAAGCCCATGAACAGGATGCTATTGCACTTGCAATTCAATGCTTTCAAGTTGCTCGTACTTGTACCGCCTTGATTCTCTTCAAGGACATTGTGGGAAGGTTCGTGAGCTCGATAATGGCTTTGGATGAGTGTAGATGGTCAACGAGGGCTGATAACTGGGCAGATTTGTTAGCTGTCTTTTCGTAAGTCACTGAACGGACTTCAAAGGCAGGAATAAAAACTTACCTTTCTCTGACAATTAACTTTTGCTCCATCACTCCTGTTCGTAATTCTTACTTCTGGATAGTAATCAAATCGAACCTCGGAAGTCCTGGCACGGAGCAACTCAATGCCCAAGGAATGGAGTTATTTTCGTGACTCCGGTAGTGGCATGCCAAGCAAGCCATCCAAAACCTATACCAACGTAAAAACAGGGATGATCCAACACCACGAGGAAGAAAGCCCAGCAAATTACCTGATTAGGGTCAAGTACCTCTGTGTAGCAGTGGCTTCGTAGTCTAGAAAACAATATTGCTGGAGAGAAGTCTTGTACATCCCAAGATGTATGAAGTTGAAGTATCAAGACAATCGGTCTACCGATCTTCAAACCTTAAGAACTTCGCAGCCGGTAAAATTACAAGACATGATAGCTGCTAATTAGCCCTGAGGATTGCGATCCCCAGCTCGTGGCCCCACGCACAGATACAGTGTAACTCGAGTCCACGTAACCACGTGTTGGCATGCAGCACGACGTGCTTGTGTCCAGTCAGTGTAATTTACTGAAACCAGGGGCTCGGAGTTGGACGCGTGGAAGAGTATTGACCGCTATACCTCTTGCAGTCTTGGGTGATAGGGAAAAGGGGGACTTTATGAAGAGTTATGTATAAGTGGCTTGATGGAAACAGTGGACTTGGTGGATTAAATATGGGAGGAGAAACCTGCGTTCCAAGTCCCGGAGATGATCCCCATGAGATTCAGTGATAGTTAAGATCCGAGAATTTCTTCATACTTGGCGTACTCAGGGGCAGTAGACATTATCAATGAAGTGGAAACAAATTCGTCACTGTACATGTACGGCGACGCTCTGGCCCAATGGTGATCTTCCTGAAACACCGACGGATGGAGACCAATCCGCGTTGTGGGTACAAAGCAAAGTAGAGTACGAGTAACTTTTAGAAAGCCAATGGTCGCACAATTTATTTAGATCAGCGACTTGTTTCTGAACTGTCAGACGCAGATGAGAAGCGCCCGCGCCAAGGCCGCGCGTTCGGGAATCCAGGGTTGGTAGTCTGTTAAGTACCGGATGGAAAGAACCGTCTTAGATTGGGCAATTAGGACTCCGACCAAAAGACGCGTTCCTGACTGTCACAATTAAAGTCAGTGCTGTATCTCTATTTGTATGTCGGTGTTAGAGGAAACACTCGTGGCGTGGCATTGGATCGCAGATTGATGACCGGAATATCTTCAGAAGTTTCAGAAGCGAGAGCCCATGTCGTGATGCTTGGCGTCGTCACCGGCTCGTAAAACGGAGAAATATAGATTAGGGCTGGTTGAACGAGCAGTGGGGCGGGTGTATCCCTGGTGTCCGAAAAGGCCGACGGTGCTGGTGGTGAGGGGTTGGCGATGGCGATAGCCGGGCCTCACTTGTCCGATGTCCTGATTCGGGTTTGATATGTGCTATCATTCCGGTGGGGAACGTCAGTATGCTTGTACATTATTATTGTTAGTATATACTTGAGCGTATACTTGATACGATGGACGATGGATATAGTCGCGATAATCATCATATCATGGAGTCGTGCAAGTCCACATGAAGCCTTGGCGGAGAAAATTGCGCTGAAGAATATGGCTTCACGAGTCAATTTCGAAGAGAATCTTGAAATGTCCGGGCCGAAGTGGACGAGATTTTACGAGATATGGGAGCTTGGAAGACGTCTTGGTCGCCGTCGCAGTAACGATTGAGATCGGCCGGTTCGTCCAAGGCGGAAGCCACGGCACTCGGGACCACTCAATTCGTGACGTTCAGAGGTTACGAATGAAGGCGGCTGAATTTGACATCTTAGCAGCTTAGCATCTTGGGATCTTGGGATCTTGGGATCTTGGGATCATCTGGGGCGCGATGAGCACCTTGGCGGCTTGGACGGCTTGGCGTACAAGAACTCCAGGAATCCAAGCTGCTGAAGCCAAAATGGGAAAGTCGTTCGGCAGCATCGGCATCCCGCAATTATTGGCACACGAATGCATGATATGCGGAGTGCGACTGATGTAGAAAGAAGCTCCCGCCACCATTTTCTCACATGCTTCTTAGCCAGCGACGATGTGACGACGGGCCGCTATTGTATCCTCTTCGTTTATCGCTGACTTCTGGCCTTTGGCCGTCTTCGAATTACCGGGGCGAGTCAAGCCACGACCGCCACAAGCTCCAACGGCGCGGGCTCTAAAGCAGAGCTCTAAGGACTACTCCGTGCCTATGCCTGATGCAGCAAGTGTCCACGCATGATTTGGAGACAACAATAATGTGCCTCGGGTGCATCTGCCAGCTCTCGACATGTCGAGATGCTTCACCACAGCGCAACTCGCTCTTGCTTTGCCCATCGCGCAATACGACGAGCGGCGAGACGAGCACAAGAAGCGCATCCCGGAAACCGGGAAGCACAATACGACTTTCAATGCGGCAACAGCATCCAACAACGACCCGGCGGCTTGGCTCGTCGTACACATGTCTGCAATTGAGGCCATACACGGGGATTACCTTGCCCCAGCACGAGCCTCGTCGCGATCCAAGGCCTTGGATAGATCGAATTACTGCCTTGATTCGTTTCGCGCCGCGCTACAGATGAGGAGACAAGAGAGCCATAGATAAGTTGACCTCATGATAATTGGCCCAAGGAGCGGACTTGTACTCTGCATTTAATTGAAATTGTACTACTAGTAATTTATTGTTGTATTTTGGCCAGCTTCTGCTTCTGCATCTGCATCGTCAGTGGGTCGGCGAACTGCCCCTGCCTTTATCCCTATCCTTATCCCTACATCCCTACCTTGACTTTCACACTACTACCCCCCACGAGCAAGAGTAGCCCCCCTCCCAACCTTCTTCCAACTTACCTACAGATTCTGCGGGACGACGACTCACCCTGCTGCAGTAGTGTCCCAAGCCTTTATTAGCAAGGAGAACAAGGATAATAGAGATACTTGTATCACCTTCAAGCCACCCTACATGGCACTGCGTGTCTTCCCCACCTCTCTGTCGTTCTCGTTTATATCTCCGCCCATACGCCTCCCGCTTCACCTGCTAGACATACCCATTTCCACCCTTTCTCTTTCCTTCCCTTGTCTCGATTTCTTTCAAGTGTCCTTCTGCATTTTCCCAGCAGAAGACAATTCTTGACTTCCCGATCCTCCTCCACATTCCTATCACATCTCCACAGCTTCGGCAATCTCGTTGGATGCATACGGTGTCGGTACAGCCTTTGTCTCGGTAGATTGGCGAAGGAAGGATGTCGACAACCAGGCAGGAAAACGTGAAATGGGTCGATGTACGCCCGCAATGCTTTCTTTTCTCTTATCTGCTACTGTCGATCTCTGCGATTTTCTCATATGCACGCAATTCCGCCAGAAGTTCAGCCTCAGCTAACAATTATCAACTTCTAGGGTCTTCGAGGCTTCGCTTCCGTCCTGGTAGTCTTCACCCATCTCGCACGCTCGTTCGACGAAGACTTATTTAAACCGACATCGGCTGAGGGCGCGGCACCACGGCTCGCTCAATACCCCATCATCCGAATACTTTTTCAGGGAAGAATAGGAGTTACAATTTTCTCGCTCGTGACGGGTTATGTTTGCGCTTTGAAACCAATTCGCCAATGCCGTGCCGGAAATCAAGATGCCGCCTTCAATTCCATCGCGAAAAGCGCCTTCCGGCGAATACCCAGACTCGTGCTACCCACGACAATTGCGACGACGATCATATGGCTAGTCTGTCAATTCGGGGCATTTCAAGTAGGGAACCGGGCTGATAGTTGGTGGTTGAATTTCACATCGCCGAACATGACACCGTATGTGGGGGAGGCTATAAAGCAACTAATCTACCATATTATTACGACCTGGACGAATTCATGGAATATTTATGACGCCAATCAATGGACGTTGCTTCCTCTGCTGAAGGGGAGTATGGAGGTGTACATGGTCATGATTGCAACAGCACACATTAAGCCAAGATACCGAATGATGGTGCAATTGGCATTCTTCACTTATTACTATGTCGCCAATGACTGTAAGTTCACCAGTCACGATATTTGATGAAATTTCTGACCCGTGCCAACAGCTTTCTCAATGCAATTCTTCTTCGGCGCTTTCCTCTCCGACCTCTCACAACATCCAGGTCACGTTGCCTGGTGTCAGGCCCGCAAATGGCCATCTCGTGTTCTCGCGCCGATCCTCATTCTTATTGGTCTTCTCTTCGCATCTTACCCCGAGGACAAAGCTGAATGGATGCGTTGGTCTGAGTCTATGGGCCGTATGTCTGAGTGGATTTTCCCAAGAGAAAACGAGACCCCCCGCTTTTATTCCGGCCTCGGTCTCGAATTCGTCGCTCTCGGAATTCATTTCTCTCCTGGCGCCAAAAATGTACTTTCGAACAAATATCTCCTTTGGTTTGGAAAGAACTCGTTCGCCGTATACCTCCTGCACGGCGCACTCCTCAGAACAGTATTAGTTTGGTTGTATTTCGGAATCACACTCCCTGCAGATGTCACCACTGAGGACGGAAAAGTCGAACCTGGTCCTCCATTGCCACAGCCCGGCAGAGTACGATTTTGGTTCTGGTTACCGATCTGGCTTGTTTTCTTATATACAGTCGCCAATTTCTGGACGAAATACGTCGATCCCTGGTGCGCGAGAGTGACGGAGAATTTCGTGAATTATGTCTGGGAGGATCAAAAGGTTGATTTGAATGCCGAGAAAGAGAGACTTCTTCCTCAGTGAAGGATGCAAATAACTGTTTATGCCAAATTACGACAACATAGAGCTGATCTGTTGCCAAAAAAGCAGCCAGAAGACAAGGGAAGCCGACGAGTTTACAGGTGGCAAAAGGGAATACGGCAGAGCGCATTGGAATACCTGGATAGAACCGGGGAAACAGCGACAGGTGCATGGAGTTGGAGTTTGGAGTACACATGCAAAGCACATATGGGTCTCATTTTTGACAAATTTTGGAGTTACGGACGGGTCACGCATCGTCGGCGCAAAATCAAAACTCGGTCTTAAATAGGGACTGGAGTGGATTAGTAGCATATCTGATCGTACTGTAGATACCAATTGTCATTGATCAGTGACATTTTCGTTTTTGTTTATAGCTGAATACTACAGCATGACTCAAAGATCACAAATCGAGCCTTTAGACTGCAACGATTGGCGCTTGTTCTTATTATTTTTAGCGCCTGAACTTCGGACTCTTGGGAGCAGGAGAGAGAGTGGAATGGAGTGGAAGGATTAGACCCGTACGCGATACGGCGCTGAAGCTTAAATTCCCCCTTTTCTCCCTGATCTGCGGGAAATTATCGTTCAATCTCACTTCCCACCACTCCAAGTAATTCCAAGTACCCCTATCTCATCAACTCAAACACGAAACGGAACACCTCAAGCTCGTTCCTCACACCAACCAACGGACTTCATCCTCGACTTCCGCCAAGGAAGCCGTAGTGCTGACCACGCTCGTTCCCTGCCCGTCTCCCGCATCTCAGGTCGTCGGCTAACTCGGATGCATAAGGGAAGGACTGTAAGATCTTTATTTGTAAATTGTATACGTATGTGTAGGCTCTGGTTCTGATGGTTGGGGGATACGGGGTTTAGGGGTTGTTGAGGTAGATACGAGATGTTCTGGGGATGATCTTGGGTATGCTGCTGCAAAGATATGGAGGGTATGATGTATTGTATTGCTCTTGGGGCGTTTTTAGGGGTGGTGGGGATAGATAGAGAGGTAGAGGGTCCGGAGTAGCGTTTGGAGTTGGGTTCTGGGTGGTGGCTGTGGGTTAAGGAATCGGATGAGCGAGTGCTTTTTAGTCGGGAATCGCTGCTGTGGAAGTGGAAGCGTGAGCTCTGGACTCGGAGCGCCGCCAGGTGATGTTACTGCTCTTCACGGTCATGGAAAGCTCAGGTATGATACTGTACGCTTCTTATTATGTGAGCTCCAACATGTGAGAGCTTAGTTACCTATGGGATTCTGGGAGACGAGGGGAAAACGTGAGAGATATGGTGGTTCTCTTATTGTACCACAGAACTGAGGTTTTTCTGAGCGCCTAAGAAATGGAGAGGCTATGGAAACTGCTGTGTTCTGCTCACACACCCCCTGTCGCGGTCAGCCTTCAAATATGAATGAAAACTTTCCAGCTTTAAACTGGAAAGACGCAGCTTTGAGCTATCAGATACCGAATCCAATGTATTTATGTTTATTTATGTTCCATCTTCATCCTGCTTTTCGTAGAAGAGGAGAGCGGGCTCCGAGATGGAGAAGGAGAAGAAGGGAGAAGTGGAAAGCCCGGATCAAAATCACCTTGCAAGTTGCAGCTTCCACACGTTGTAAGTACTAACTCTCAACCTGGCAATATCCCCAGAGAATTATCTCCTTCTCGACACGAATTTAGGGACTATCAGATCCCCTTCGAACATCTCTTTGGAAGTGGATATTCATTAAATAGAACCTAGGGTGGCATGCCTAAGAAGTTCGTGAAAAAAAAGGGGCCAAAGAACTCCGATTGAAAGGAAAGCGGAGCTCCAAACCGAAGCTGAAGCTCAATGTAACGGGACTAGAGGCTGAGATGAGAAAGCCAATCGAAGATTTGGGGTAAGCATCATAAGTTTGGGAAAAGCGCTCCGCGTCGGCCGCCTCATTTCCCAAACGCGAATACCGTACAAAGGTCCTGTTGGCACGCGATGACTACTTCATTACACACGGAGCTCGCAAATTGCAGGATAATTACATAATGATCTATACACTCAAACTGATGTCTCGGATACGAGATTCTAACGCCTTGGCAGCTGTCTTGGCTGTTGGTCGTATATTCGTATTCTGTGTCGATCTTTTTCCGTGATCGTGAGGAATGCGGCTGGGATGGAGAAGAGGATTAAGATTAGATTAGATGATTGTTTGATGTGAGAATATCGGGCCCATTTTTGGCCATTTTACGAGGGCTGGGCGGGCAGGGGTGGAGGCTGGGTCTCGCTTAGCTCAAAAGGGGGGCTTCTCGGTGACGATGACCTTTAAAGGGTTAGTCTAGGATTGCTCTGTTATTATGACTCTTTGAATGGCTAGCTGTAGAATAGTTTGAAATGTGTCTTGTTTGAACTACGTCGGTTTTGTAATTGTATTTACCAATGTGCGGCATCCACCAATCGTCGAATACTCCATCTCATTACTAAAACTCATTCTGGACGATCGTTGTTCCCCCGTAATTATAAACAAGACAGAAAATGTGGGTTCCACTACACTTTATTCCGAACTTAATCAAAGATGACATGAATCCTTGAGAGTTGAATTTGCCGCATGAATCAAGTGCTCGGCTCCCGAATGTTCAAGCAGAAACGGAACATTATTGGAGGCACCCTTTCCGTCTCCACTCCCTGTTGGATCTCCGGGTCATTGACTTACTTTGTGCTTCTTTGAGCTATAAGTTCACGATCCTGAAGATCCTTGAGGGAGGTACTCTGAACCTGCTGCAGATACGGTGTTCCTTGTATTCGGAATTGCGAGGTTGCTAAGCCTTACCTTCTCTGAGCGAAGAGGGGTTGAGCAGCCACTATCCCACGGCTTTCACAGAGTTGTCCTGCGAGAAACTGCGGATCACAATAGTAATTGAATCCTTTGAGTTCGCAGATCTTCGCGAGTGCTTTACGATTTCGAGTGTCGATGACCATCACTTCTCAGTCTTCACCAGCTTCACCATTCCTAACGGCGGTTGAACCGGTATACCTCCTTATAATGATCCTCGCAAGACTCGCCGCGCTTGTCTAAAGCCTTGCCGTACGCCTCCATATTCTTCTCATTCTACACTATCTCAAACCTTTGACATATACACGAACGTCAAGTTCAGTTCCGAAGGACAAAATTTGGCTAGAAGATATGCAGAATACCGCGCTCATACGCTCTCCAATAGGTTTAAATTCTTTTTAGAAAGAACCACAGAGGAAAAGTGGAATTGGGGCCCACCGATACAAGTTCTGAAACTGGGGGACATTCGTTTGAATTGGATATACGAGAGTTATCACTTGTTTTCATCCATCTCAAGCCTTGGCCATTATCTGATTGACATTTCAGCACTGCGGCTCGCACCTATAGGAAGCACTGCCCAGAGTCTATGCCGAGAACCTCGAGGCTATGGAACCTGTCGAATTATAGGGGCCTTCACTCTGGACGCTTTGTAAGAGCAAGCCGCCTAAAGTCCGCAGACAAAAGCTATCATCATGGATGAATTATGCGGTTGGCTGGAATCAACGTCCGCGAGTTGCAAACAGTCCCCGCTCAGGTGCGTCATCTTCGACATCTCTAAGCCAGCGATCTAGCTCAGAGATTACATCAATGAGAGCGCCAAGTGTGCAAATTTCTTCTATGAGTACCCCAAGAAGTAGTAATGGAGCCGTTCAAACGAACATATCTGGGGGTAGTAACAATCCCGAACTCTTCATTATTTTCGGGGTTGAAAGAAAATGACATACATTGGAGATCACGAAGACAGCGGTGAGTTCTTTCTATATCTCTGTCGAGAGTATAGATGACTTCCGAGGGGCCTGAGACGCTGGTTTTCCATTGGCTAGTTTCAACAATGTGATTTCGTCAAAGTGAGTACTACAAGCCACATCCATTATCTAGCTGAAAGAAATCTATAGTTCGAGAAAATAAGATAAAATCGTGTGATCATAGATAATTTGAATGATGTACAGACAATGCCCTTTATTAGTACACTCCACGGCGCCCGAAAAAATCGATATCGCCTATCAGTCGCCGTGATTTTGGAGTAGCACTTGCATCGTGCAAAACACCATGCTTCCTCGCTGATTTTCTCGAGTGTATTGAGCCGCCGCCTAAAGGACACATAGCTCTTCACGGAACTCTCGAACGCCTGCGTTTGCATTACAAGCGGGCGGGCGAGTATGTGGGTGGGCCATTATGGCACACTCATTCGAGGAGCTCGAGCGCATGGCACAGAACGCGACAACTTCCAAGCCCACTGAGCCAACGGAAGACGAAATCTCTCGCTGGCGCCGTCTTTTCAATTACTCGCGCCTCGAAGCGATCTCCCTCATCAACGCGCACCGGTCCGATATAACTCGAATTCAGATCCCTGACGGACACTGGGTGCTGATCAAAGAAGAGCGAGAAGCGGTTGGCCCTTCCGTTTCTTTGATTCTACCTAGTCTTGATATACCATGCACTAGTGCTAGCTAGGCTGTTCGCGTTCTAGCTGGATTTGGTGGCAAATACATCACCCTGGAGGTGTGCAGAATACCACTGTGCTTTGTATTGGCTTTTGCGGCGTTGCTTTTCTCTCTCTTTAGTTTGGAGTGTGGCCGCTATGCCGAAAACAATTAAAGGTCTTCAATCATGAGAGGTTACATCAATGAGAGCGCCTTTGAGCGTCCAGGCTGGCGGGCTCCGAACTGAGACTTTGTCGACTGATTGCTATTCTTTCCGCGCTGGGGGCCCTTTCGTAGCGGAGGTATATAAACCAAGATGCCGGAAATAATTTGAACTTGTCGATGTTACCCGGTGTCTCCCAACCCAAACTACTACTTAACGGCACGTCTGGGCCGGATAGCGGATATGAGCTCGAGGGCGTGAGGAAGTATGCAGGTGAAGGCGGGTATCATTGCAAGATGCAGCTTTGACGATCTTTTTGGGGGCTTCCAAGCAGTTAAATTGTTAGTTCGACTCTGGATGACTCAAAACTACTAGTCTTTTCTCCGACCCGTACACTAAAGAGGTGATGGACGGTGAAGATTAGTGTGTCGGCCATTAGAAGTTAGAACCCGTTACTCGTACAGAGTTTACGAATTATATTGCTACAGTACGAGGAGAAGCTTTTTGCTTCTTCATAAAATAGATTGATATCTCGCACGAGAGGTAGAAGAGGCCACTAAGATACAGCTCTACGTCCACCACTTTCCTGTCCCCAGCTGTTCCCTCATGAGATCGCGTGTCTTTTGCACTGAAGCCAATGCGCTATACCCTCACTGTTAGCGACAGTCAAGATTTTGTGGGGAACCGTGACTTTCACTCATATCCTAGGACCAACATGTCTTGATGTGTTATATTGTATGAACATTCACGGCCACTGGCCCCTTCTGTTCATCCTGTATCTCAAACTCCACATTTCGGCCCTCAGCCAAAGTCTTAAAGCCATTGCCCTTGACACATTTAGATAAGTAATTATGATATCGTGGGAACTTGAGACCTATTTGAATAGCGGAGAAATGGACAAAAATATCCTTTGAGCCGTCCTCGGATGTAATGAACCCAAATCCCTTAGAATCGTTGAACTACTTAACTTGCCATTTTATTTTTGCAGCCATGGTGAAGGAGGCAAGAAACGGCAACGCAGTTAGAAGCAAAAAGCGCATTTCGAAGTAATATGAGTCAATTATTGGAAAGTGACGAAGAAAGATTCGAGAAGCAGCGTCGGCATTGAGGGCGGAATAAAATATGAAGCATCCATTGCTTCTTCCCGGAGTTTGGCCTAGAGTCTAGGTGGCTTCATTGTGCTACCTCAATTCTTCATCGTGATATTGTTCTTACAGTGGAACGCCAAATCAATACTTTGCGTCATTAACTAATTCAAAATAGGGAAATAAAGCCGAATAGAGCAATGTAGCCAAATTTTGAGTGTCTCTTTAACATATGCGCAGAACCCGCCCTGCCATTTTGCTGTGGGACCCCTAAGCGTGAGGTCTTTGGCGACGATATATTCTTCGACAGCACTTGTAGGATGACTACGAATGGGCAATTTTTAGGTGGAAGCTGCGGTACTGGAAAATAATTCGTTCTGTTGCACACTCATATTTGATTGAGTTGAGGTAAGAGGCTCAAATATAATTGTCGATGCAGTTGCTGATGATTTGTGACTGCAGATAGAAGCTGGGAAAGCACCTGTTGCGATGGCTGGCGGATCATATTTCGATTGTGTGGCTGAGACAATTGACTTATCGAACAGCTAGATTTATTTTGGTTGAGATAGGAATCTCTCACTGAAAGTGAGCCATTTTAGAGCTGTAATTCCTGGTTAAGATGGCCTGTTCTACTCTGTCCTCCTGCATTCCTGATATTAGTCTCTTCCCTAATTAATCTAATCTGTTCCTTAGATACCGGTACTCAGATTCTGAGCCAGGAATTAACTGCAGTTATGCAACGTGACTACGTAGTCTACTGATCTATTCAGAAAGTGCTTAATGGCAAGCCCAATACAAATAGAATAGAATAGGTACGGTGGAGAAAGGGGCATCGGCTAACTGCCTGCATTCGGCATCGCGCTTTCCGTGGCAGCACCAGAGCTCATTGAATATTTCTATCCTTTTTGGTTCTTAAACGGACTTTCCATAAATCCTTTCAATGAGCAAAGACGGAAACCGACAACCATTTTTTGAGACCTACTTCCCAATCCTAAGTACTTGTAGGTAAGTGGGATACCCTATAGCTAAAGTCTGCTCGGTCAAGGCTGACGTGGGAATTTTCAAGGCGCTCTCTCTGATTAAGCCTGGCTTGCTCTCTCAATCAATTCCGGTCAATCCGATCCCAATCTAGCTCCACCACGAATCTCTTACCATCTCAAAAGGAATGTTTGGGAAGAACAAGCGTCGAGACAGACTCGCAGCTATAGTCGAAGATGCTGGCGAGGTAGCTTGTTGCTCCAAGCTAGAGCATCTCAATATCAAAGTCTTCGCTCTTGAGCAGCGTCTGACGTCTCCTCCACTCCGCAATGTTTGCAAAAATCTTCCCAGTCTCCAAAAGAGTGACCGATGCACGAAATTAGGTCTCTGCACTGATCATCTGAAGTTGAATCTTCATTAAATGAAGAGCTTCATAAAGTGATAAAGTGAATATTGATCTGCTTTCATGCAATAGAGAGGAGGTCTATGAAACGTGAAGATTGTGCCCTGCTTCATGAAGATTCATAAATTTAAAAACCTAATATTTCTATAATTTCTAGGCAGCTCTAGGGCCTCCAAAACGTCTCTAGGGGATTCTAGATCCAAAAATATATTCAACCTAGGATTTAAAAGTGAGGGGAGAAGAAATTGGAAGTTTAAATATATTTTTGGTTAATGGCTTATATTTTTGTGGGATTTTCAAAAGATAGTTTTATAAAAATCTACATTTGGTTTTGATTCATGGCTTTATGAAGATTTAGCATGATCTATGATTGCATCGCTGGGGCGCGAATGTAGTTCTCCAAGCCTTTATCGACAAACCCTTTTGTTTCTGATGCACAAATATAGATCCGCGGCCGCAGCTCGCAGTGCGCCGTACAAAATTTTGAACCGCCCCGGATGCAGCCCTTCAACTAGGTTGAAGGCACTCTCCCTCTGCAGCTCTCCGGGAACCAGCAATATTGCCCAGCACTGCAGTGGTACAACTTTTGCGAACCCTGCGTCAGTACGTGAAAGCCTGATGCACTAGGTAGGTAGTCTGGCAGTAGCGCCCGGATCAGATATCCCGCATTTTCTGAGTCATTCCCAGTCGAAATCACCATTTCAATATCTATTAAAAAATTCACACTCGAGTCGATACATTGCAATACCATCTTCATCTTGACATCCACAACTGTCTCAGCATCGGCATCCTATCGTCCTGCGACACACTACACAGCTCCGTCGAAATCACCCTAATCGAATTATCATGGTCTACATACCTCCACTGCCAAAAAGCCGGCAGGATGGGAATCGGCGAAAGAAGTCACAGCCTGGGTTTCATCAATCTAAAACCTCAAAGGACATACCGCCAACGAATCATGTACTTGGCCAAAGTGGTACTCCAGCGACAATGAAAGGACCCTCTCGACCCGTGGGCAAGGCAAATTTAATTTCTGATGTACTCGACGAAATCCGCCAAGAATTGCAAAGATCCTGGACCCATCAGAGGAAATACATTGACTTTCCAAGACAAACGAGCGTCGAGTGGGAGCTTTATCCTCTCCTACTAGGCCCCGAACCCTGGAAGTTAGAGCTGAGCAATGTGAAAAGGCTTTGCAATAGACCAACATGCTTCTACTGGAAAGAAAGCGCGCAAGACAGGGGATTTTACTGCAATAGACTAGTTCTTGTAGGCGCCTACAAAGAGTGGTTTGAATGCCATAACGATGAACCAGACATTGAATATGACCGTTTCTTCGCGAATCCGGTTCGAATCACACCAGGAGGGCCGACAACAGTTGCACAAATTCTCGAAGCTCATCGAAGTCTGTGTGAGCTTTCGACTTCTCTTCTCAGGGACGTGAAATCCGAAGGATTTCGGATTCCATTTGGCACAGTCTGGATGTACCCGGAAAAATACTACATACCTGATCTCTTTCGGGCCATTATTGTGGTCCACGATGAGCATATTACCTATGACAAGTTCAAGTACAACGAGTCCGGCAAGCTTCTTGTAGACGATTTCCTTGAAAAGCAAAGCGTGTTGCTAATCAGGACTGGGGACCAGTCTGGTCTCAGTGCGCCCATAAGTTTCGATGGATTGGAAGCTATTTCGCCCTTTTGCCTAGAAAACTCACCTGTGGAAGATTTATCATGCTTCGATACCATCAGAGTTTCGCTTCGGACAGCTGTAAGATTTATTGTCAGCTTAGAAAAGAGGGAGAAGGACGCCACGTCGGCCTCAGAACTTGCAGCAAAAACCCAGGAACTTCCAACAGACAACGAGGACGATGAGTCGAAGGGGCCTGGCACTGCGTTGGATTATGCGAACGATGTCATCCGGACTGCGGAAAGGGTCGGATATGAGAACGATCCCACTATTCTGGACGTTTTGCGCAAGCTTGAAGCTTACAAACGTGGCGAATCTTTTGAGGATCATCATGAAGAGGCATACCGGTTCAACCGCCGTTGGGAGTGGTGATTCTAGCGAAGACGGACAACTATTAATACTGGCCATCGAGAATCGACACCGCGAAACGCACGCCGAGATCCGTGTACTACCGGGTTTCAATAATCATTGTCAGCGTTTCAATATTCCTATCCTTCCAACAGGAGCGGCTCACCCAGGCTTATTTGAGGTCCCTGCATTAAGACTGTAATCTTACCAGCATCCGCAGATTTGGACCATTTTGGGCGCTCCTCCCCTACTCTTACGTCTGGTTTTCTGCCCTATTGGCAGCGTTTCTAGTCCCACTGTCACCACTCCCAAAGGGGATTGTGAATATTCCACTCCTTCCACTCCCGCACCTATCATCATGCTTTCCACTCCAAGGTGCCAAAATTTGGAAGAACAGGAATATGAAATCCAGTTTCATTGTTGCGAGGATTTGCTCCAGAGTATGGAGCAAAGACTCTACATGAGATCATAAGTTCCTACTGGTTCTATATTCCACGACGAATATTCCTCTCTCTAATTCTAAAGAACTTGAATACAGAACCATTACTGATGGTGTATTTCTAAGCATCCTTTTAGGAAGATGCAGACGATCTTGAATCAGCTCGAGTTCAAGATCCGAGGTTACCACGAACCTTCCATTCATTCACGTCGCTGTCTTCTATGATTTACAATTTCGGTTCTGGTTCATACTGGTTGCTTCAAACCACCCTAATTATGCTCAGCAACGGGAGAGTGGCATGAGACAAAAATCTTTAGAGCCCTCGTATACATCTATCACGGCCTGGACCATACCGTGATAGGTTGCATTATATGTCTAGCATCTAAGTTTTCTTCGTCTCTTCAAATAAGAAAATTATCATGGCTACAGAGTGACAAAGGGCAGACGGACATGCAAAGGATGGTGGGAATTTTTATATGGTAATTGTTCTTATTACTCCAATTTTTGTTACAGGACAGAATCAATATTCGACAACCGTTTCAGCTCTTCCCTCCTTGATTCTGGTATGTTTTCAATTGTCTCTCCTTCGTCGGGGATTCGAGTAGGTGGCATCATCGCCACGGTATCCTTTGGGTCGAATTTCAACGTATCTCATCATACCCGCATCCGCTTGGAAATTCGTGGAAAGGGCATCCTTTGTGATTGGGTCCGTGTATCTCACTGGTCCCTCCTCGAAATCATACAGTTCCTCCAAAACCCCATATCCGGGATCGGTCCACTCGAAAGTTTCCAATCGTTCCACCAACCTCTTCCCCTTTTCGATGCAGGCTTTGTATGTTTCGATGTTTGCCATTATGGGCGAGTTCGAGGGGGTTCTGCTGTTTTGGAATTTGTTGTCGACGATGCGTTTTCGTCTCAACAGCATTCGGCTGGTCTATACTTCTCTCCATCTCCAAGCTCCAAGCTCTAATCTCTCCCTAACGTTAACCCATCATTGAGACCCAGCAATGCAGACAGCGCATCAAGTCAACATGTCCAACACCCGCGCTTTTTCGGGGCAATAAAGAGTCGAGAGATGTAGCGATGAAGGAGTACAAAAAGTCAGGATCGGAGGCCGCTTTCGACAAAGGGATCTTTTCCTACGATCTCGACATGCTCTACCTCAGCCATCGCATATTTGCATTCAGAGGCTCGGGATTCCTTGGAGATTTGCAAAAATGAAGGCCCGAGATTCTCGTTGGGCTGAAGCGCATCGCATTCTGTCCAGCGCTAAGGATTTCCCCTCCTTTCCTTTCCTCGCCGTAAAATCTATGGAAGGCAAGCTACAACTCCGGTAATAAAAGGAAGGAAAAATGGGAAATATTGAGGTAGGAAAGGTGGGGAGACTCGCCGTCGCCGTCAACTTGGAAAATTATATCCTCATCAATAGAAGCATTCCGAGGCTTAAATAAATGATAAGCAATTATGAGGATAATAATTGGGGGTGACCATTTGCGTCTACCTAAGGTAGCCCAATAAACTTGATATAAAAAGTGACCTAACTGTAGGCGCTTCTACCACCTATATTTATATACATATATACACCCACCTTTCTTTTCCTTTTCACCTCCTCGACGAGGAAGGCAAACAAAAAGACCTACGGCAAAGAAAGGAAAGGCAACTAAAAAAGAGGCTCACGGCGAGGAGAGGAAATGGGAGGAAAGGAATGGCGAGGAGGCGAACTCCTCTGCGCTGATTCTGTCAGAGCTACAATGTCGAGGATCCGGACCGGTTTATCAGACGACTTGGCCAATTTGCTGCGTTGGAAGAAGTCACAATTGTGATCCATGATAATGTTATCGATTTCGGCCAGCATGAAACCCAGCTACTACTCATGGAGGACGGAACCGCGCTTGGGAGTTTTAGGTCAGCGTTTAAGCTAGTGGATATCAACGCTGGTAAACGTGCACCGGGAATGCCAGTCTTCAAGTTCAAGTATGCTCAGACGTATCACATACGCTGAAGGGGAGTGAGACAGTAGGGCAAGAGGAGAAATTCGGTTGAGCACGAGAGTGAGCATGTGGAATGGGGGACTCATTAAGGCCGTTCTAGGAAACGATTTGATAGACGCACCTCTACAGCCCTGTGTCAGAAGAACACCTCTTTCTCATTCGTCCGAATTTACCACAGAGCTCTTGTATGTAGAATCTATGCATGGGGTTGCTTCTTCTCATCCTCAAAGTAATTGCACCTCAAGCTCAGGCCCACGTTATGCAAGGAATCATGAAATTGAGCGTCTCGCACAGATACGCCTCCTGGTGGTCAAAAAAGCGGTACTACTTCTGAACGTGCCACACCGAATAGGACATTCAATGGGCAATAATTGGTGCAGCTTTTTCTGTCCATCGCGAGCCTGTAAACAAAAAGCAAACGTATTTAGTTCTAACTGTCCCTTCCTACAGCCTTATCATCTCCGATGATCAGGAACCTTCCAACCCCCAATCCTAAGAAAATCTACCATTCTCGACATCCTGGACATCCCTCTTGATATCCAAGGCATGTCGCATATGGTTGGGCAGATTCAGCCCTGATTCCCACCCAAAGAAACGGAACACGAGATCCTCAAAATCAACGAAGAACTTGGTGTCAAAAGTTTCGTAGATGAGCACCCTAGTGACATTAGACCCAAGATTATGAGGCAACCAAAACGCAACCACCGGAGCACCATGCTCAGCCCAACGCGGTACAACATCAGCTCCAGAATTCCGCTGCAAAACATCCTTCTCCCCCCAAATCTTCTCCAACTTCCCGCGATCAAAGGTCCCAAACTCGCCACAACTTTCGATCCGATCCATAATGGTATGCAAATCTTCAACAGCAGCTCCACGAACGATAATTATAGCAAGCCAATCCACCGGCGTCGTGTACCCATCCATTTCATAGAAAAACGACTCAAAACTGCTGATATCCGGATCCTTCCGCCAATTTTCTGTAAATTTCTGGATATTCTTGAAGCACATGAATGCACCAGCCACCTTTTGGACCTGCTTATCTCTGGGCCGCGAAGGGTCCATCGGGTCATGCAATCCCTCGTATGTAAGCAGACCTATGTCAGTCAAGTACATAAAGACCTCGAAAAAACTACTCTGAATATTGGCTCGAAGCGCTAAAGCTCATAAGATTTGCGCCGGGATGTACTTCTGGCCTTGAAGTTGAGGCTTTAGGACTCTTTCCATGGCAGAGTGCAGGTAGTCATCTCCTACATCGCGGGCATAATGGGAATCTAATTTTCCGACCTCCGACTCGAAGAGTTGCAGAACATTCTCGCGAAGATTTCCGAATCCCCAGTAATTGATATTCTCGGGAGGTGCTTGAGCGACTATCTCCCAATTGAGCTCTTGCCGAAGAAATCGAGATGCTCGGGTAGGGGTTTTTGAGGCATCGACGTAGTCGAACGTGTTGGGCCGCTGGGTGGGGTCCATTTCTGATAATCTCTCATAGCTTGTGGAAAATTCATCTTAAATGAGTCTAAGCGGACTTAGAAACTGTGTGGAGATTAGGAATGCTTTGATCGTATATTCAATTAGATTAAGAACAAATGAGACTGCAAATCTGGAAGTATCGATCTAAATTTAAAACTTGTTTTTTACTCGTCGACTCTAGGCTCTAGCACAAAATTAGAGACAACCATACGTGACATACGCCCGACTAAAACTTTAGTGGGGAGGTGGATTTTAGTGAGCCAAGCAATTTCCGTTGTATAGAAGGGGTGGTGTCACTCCCGCCCCGACTCCTCGACTTCGACATGTTAGAACTGCGACATTAACTTGAGTTTTCACACGGGATGAAATTATGTAAGTCATCTAAAAGGCTAAACATCACTTGCTGGCTTGGAATTGAACATCTGTCCATTCACGACGACTCTCAATTACCCCCAGGCTTCCGCCCATAAACAACGGTTCTGTTTCATCATATTCAACATCGATCCTTTGCTCAAGAATAGAATGAAAATGAAGATATGACTTACATAGGCGAATAAGCATGAATATTCGGATTCTTCGTATCCTTATTAACCCTCGCCAGGAACTCATTCAGCTTTTCCTGCGACCAACCCAGTTTCGTCATAAAAAGCCGCGTGGAAACAGATTCAAGCATGCCATTGTCAATCTGAGCTTGTGTCCCTACACATAATCAGCACATTTCATCACCAAATAGAAACAGCGATGGAACTCACAGGCACCCAACAACCTCTCCCTCCTCTCCCCACTCCACTGATTACTCGGCCACCTAAACCTCACCTCAACCACATCCACAAACCCCGCCTCGCCAAACCACCTCTTATAATTCGGGACATTCGTCCACGGCACGCCCGTAAAAGTCGTCGCTTCCTGTACATGTTCCTGCCATTCCGCCAGCGCTGTTCCATTTAATGAGCCATCATCGGAGGTTTGTAGACACATATCTTGCATCTCGAACCAGCCGCCGGGAGTTAGGGCTTCGAAGGCTTGTTTGAAGACGGAGAGAGGTGATTTGAAACATGTTGCGAGGGTGCGGCCGTGGATGTAGTCGAATTTTTGGGGGAAGACCCAGGGGTCTTCTGCGTCGTCTATTTCGAATTGTAGGTTTGGGGGCACGCTATCTTCGTTAGAAAAGGCAATGACAAGATGAGAGAGGGAAGGGAAGATGGGGGATATACGACAAAGGTTGCACAATCGACAAATCAGTTCCAATTACATGAGCAGAGGGGTGCATTTCCGCTTCACATTCATATATCAGCATTTCTTAATCTCCAATTACAAAGGGAGAGGGAGGGAAGTACCGAAATCTATAGCCCATATACCAGTCCCAGTAGCTATATCAAGCACATTCTGTGGATTGGAACCGATAGGTGCGAGATGGAGCTTATTGTCGAGTGTTATAGACCTGCAAGTTCCCCGAGTCAGTATTACTTAATCAAGCAGTTTCCGCGCGGTTTGCGAGTTTCGATACCCTTTTTGAATGTCTTAGGAGCACTGAGACAACCAAAAGGGGCATCAAGACTTGCGAAGTGTACAATCAAAGGAATAAAATGCTCGGGGAATTTGCATACCACATTTTGTTCTGCATGTCTGATTACCAGTCAGCTCGCTGCACTAGACATGGGACGAGGGGAGGGAGAAGGCGGGGAACAAACCGAGGCGGTTTAATTCGATCTATTTTCTAAATCAGTAACTCAAAAGCCATTCAAAGACTGATTGCACACCTCGTCATTCGGCAACATATACTCTACATCAATCAGCACTTTCTCTCTCTCACACACCTCTCAGATTCACTTACTCCCATCCTTATAAACATGATACGTCCTCCCATTCTCCTCCACAATCTCATCAAGTAAACTAGACCCGATCGTATACGTTGATGTTCTATTCCCAGTCAACAACTCTTCTCCCTTTCTAAACTTCAAATCAAGGTATGAAACGAGAAGGCAACGAACGCATAACTCCCCATCCCACCAATAGCAGAATCACTATCTTCGGTACTGGTATTATCACCGAATGTACCGTCGCTCATTTCTAGATCTGTGTCTTCCTCCTGTACAGTAACGTTAGAAAGGGTGCTGAGATGAGGTAAGTGGAGGAGAGTACGCACATTTGGTGCTGGATCGACGTGCAGTGCCTGGAGTTCAGGAGGAGCTGTGGAAGAGGAAGGAACTGTAGCAGAGGGGTCCGGCAGCCTCTGAATATTGGCAGCTCCTCCCTTTTCTTCGTCCAGCTTTGAAGTTTCGCCTTCCTATACGATTTCGAAGTCAGCTTTAGCTCCTCCAAGCCCGCAAAGGAGTGCTCAATTTACATCTCTCACCTCTTCGCTCCCCAAATTGCCATGCCCATTAACTTCAGTCGGCATGTCTGATTATCCGTATGTCGAGATAATGTGCATGTACAGATGAGAGGCTAATATATGCCATGTGGAAAGATGGGATGAAGTTGAGAGACGGGACGGCGAAGCCGGATTGGGAAGGTGGGGTAAGTATTGATCGGCGATAAGGGATGGGCTGGTGGAGTGGAGAGGTGGGGTCTGGGGGAAAAGAGGATACTGGTACAAGAGGCTCTGGTTATCTGAAGAGTTTAAGTATAGTGATTTTCTTATTATGTTTCAAAGACTAGCTCGCTAGCATGTAAGTAAGATCCGTGCCATGCACTTGCATTTTCCCCCGGCTTGCGCCGCTCGAAGCTTAAATACATGCACCGTCACACACCATAAGCAGTATATTCAAAGAGGATCGCTGAGTCTTCATTAATTATCTCAAGGACAATCTATCTCGCTTGCAGCTGAGCTGAGCTGTGCATGCTATTATTCATAACCCATCAAAGCCCAACGCTTTTCGTCGTCCCCAAAACATCAGCGCATAAAACGTAAAATCATCGATTAATGATTTCCATGCTCTGTAGACGCCCATCCAATGCAGCAGTCCAACACAACCAACTCTCTCTATCCACTCAATCAAGACTCATCGGGGAGATCTGTTCAGGTGGTGAAGGCGCCTAACCTTCCGCTTCTAGCGCATCTAGCTCTGATTGCACCGAGGCTTTCGTGCCAATTTTCTTGAGCTGCGTATCTTCTAGCCTCTCGCCGTGCGCGAGGCGCATCTCTAGGTCCTCGATTGCGCGGATCTTTTTCTGGAGCCCTCTGAGCTTCTTGTGATTGGGACTACCGCCACCGGGCGACGTGACTGATAGTTCTGGCGCCTCCTGTTGTCGACGAGGCTGTTGTGGGGTGGAGTTGATGGTGAGATTGTTGACATTTCCCGCAATTGCGTTCCCGTTCTGTCCACTATGCTGTCCCCCATGTTGCCCACCGTGCTGCCCACCGTGTTGCGGCTGCTTGCCCTGGTGGGTATTGCTGCGATACCGTTGCTGAGACGGGGTGCGATGATCTTGCTGTCCCTTCGATCGACTACGTTGGTGCTCCCGTCGATCTCTGCGGTCTGGGCTGCGATTCTCACCGCCAGCGTTGGCAGAGGCCGCATCAGGCGATGGAACCAGCCCCTGAGCTTTGGCTTCCGCCTCCTTGGCCTTCTTTGCTTCACGCTTCTTCTTGTTCTTCAATGCTGCCTTTGAGAGATTCTCATCCCCCTCGGCTCCTGGGGCTGGATTTGCAGGTGCAGCTCCAGGTGGTAGGCTATCCACAGTCTCGGCTCCAGGAACTTGTCTTCGAGGCTTTCCGAACCCATTAGCTCCTACATTAGCGGTTCCATTACTAACAGAGTGTGCCGCTCCGCCTTCGTCCTCACGCTTGAAATGCAATGGTGTACTAGTTCCACGCGCTCCCGGGGGACGATAAGCACCAACTGGCTTGGATGGAGTCTTGACGGTGCCCAAGTACGCTAAAGCAGATGCATGTGGATTTGGTACCGGGTGAAGCGGGTCGCCAGATGTAAACTTGTCGGCTGACTGTGGTCTCCAAGTAACATGATACAACTCCACCATATCCTGATTGTACATAATTCCTCCACCAACATGCCACAACCGGACTCCATTATCAACACGAAGGCGAGGGCTCGTAGTCGCGGTAAGAATGAACTTGCTGTCTGGGCTCCACTCGCAGACACTGGGATTTCCACCTTCAATAGTGCAGATCTTCTTATAATCTTTCTCAAGATCGTAAATATCCATCTGACCAGCAAGATTTCCAAAACCAGCCACCAAAACGAAACGACCGGTGGGAGAAAATAAAATGGTATTTCGGGGTGATAGCGGGAAGGTATGTGTAGCGATAGCTCTCTGGTTGAAGATGGTTGTCTTAGCCGGCATGTATCCATAGATTACTCCGAATTCCTTCGAGTTGGGAGACCATGAGACATCGTGAATCGGACCTTCCTTATCCAGAGTTATCCTAGAATCGAATCCACCATTTGCACTCATAACATATAGCGTAGTCTCTCCGTAATAACTCTTGCCCGTCTTATCAACTTCAGTTTGTGCCAGGACGATCAAGGTCGTACCCAATTGGTTCCATTTCAACTGAACCTTGTCGCCTTTGAAGAAAGTCTTTTGTGAAACGGGGGTGCCGAATTGGGGGACGTTGAAGATCTTGACGGCAGCTGGTTGGCCCTAATAGATCGTTAGCGTGATCAATTGAAGAATCTCGTAAAATTACGTACCTTGCGCTCTGGAATGAAGACGGCCACAGATTGATTACCACCAGGTGAAACTGCAAAATCCGTAACACCCTCAGCGTGCAATTTGGTCCAGACTGTACCCAACTCCCCGCTTTCGTAAAATTGCACCTCGTTGGTAACGCAGCGGGCGCAGTATTTCTCATCAAAGGTATACTGCAAGTTCCAGCCCGTCTGCGACTTCTGCACAAAGCGCCCAACAACGACCTTCTCCTCGCCTTCCTTGATCTCCTCCGCCGTACGCCACACCTTAAGGTTCTTCACCGCATCCCCGTTCTCGTCCTTGGACGGCCGTTCCCATGTTATGATATACGAGCCCCGCGGCGAGAAGCCCAACTCGTACACGTTGGGCGTGGGCAGTGTGGTGATGACGTGTCCGACTGAGGCATCTACGACGGTAACGCCTTCATTGCTGGCCCAGGCAAAGTATCTGCCGCACGGCGAGTAGGTGCAGCAGCGCGAGTTGCCTTCCGGTTTGAGGAAGCCGGGCAGGGGTTCGTAGACAGGCGCCGCATCCACGATGCCGATCCCCTTCAGTGTTCTGTATGCAAACTGCGTTGGCTCGGCCATGACTACTGAAAGTCACAGGAGGAGGTGTTGTGCAGGTTTGGGTGGTTCTTGTCTTTCTTGTCGCGTTTTTGGAGGGCCGCGTCGTCCGTCTAGAGTTGTCGAGATGCCTTTGTGGGTGTGGGGTGCTGGATTGAGTGAGGCGTTTCGAGAAAACCGATGTTTCGAGGGGCGGTCTGCAAGATGATGGAAGAAATGCGGCTGCGGGAACAGACTCAGTAACAACTCGCGCGGTGAAGGGCGAGGTAAGTAAGAGTCTGAGTAGCAGATGCAGATAATTCACAGAGTGACCGTGAACACGAGCAAGAATATGGCAGCAGAATTGACTTGACTGCACCGGTAGGAATAGATTGACAAGAGGCGCGTGGGAAGTGGAGAGGAAGGGAGAAAGAGAAAGAGATGTTCGAGGCGTACAGGTAAAGTCGACAGACAAAGTGCGGTGCTGGTGCGCTCGTCGTTCAGGCCTTAGCGAGGTTACAGCGGGTTTAGACAGCACTAGCCAGCGCTCGGTAGTGATTGCCCGGCAACCAGAACAGGGGTTGCACAGATACAGATACAGATACAGATACAGATACAGATACAGATACAGATACAGATGAGAGGAACAAAGGGCAAGCAGAGAATGATTGGGTTTCATCAAACAAATTCAGATTTTTCTAGTTTTCCTTGATATTCTGTGTAATTCTAGAGCTGAAAAACATTTCATGCTCAGCAAGCCCAACGTCTTGTCAGCTGCACCCATCCATATGAAAAGTCTGACAAGACGGGCTACCTAGTCCCCTACCGGCTGCGTCCCGCTGCAAGGCTGACTCGCTGTGCATGCATTGAACCCCTCTCTGCAACACGTGATATTTGATTTGAAGAGTAAAAATGGTGTTTTGGGGCAGAAAGAAGGACAGAAAACACTTCAGAGTCAATTGGAAGTCTGGAGGCTTTAGACTTCGAGTTGTCCGAGTTGAGAGACATGATGAGCTTGAAGGCGAGCTGAATTTACCTATGCATCCCAATAGCCCTCACTCCGCACGTACTTGAAAGATATTAATTTCTATTATCCAATTATGTATGTACTAATTATATATGTACGTATCCGCTTTAAACAATCACTTTTCCACTTCCACAGGTTCAACCGTCTTGCTCGCAGCCTCCTTCTCCACATCCCCCTCACTATTCACCCACACCTCCCCCCTCTTATCCTGCCTTTTCTTCGCCTTCGCAGCCCTCTTCTGACTTTTCTCCATATCCTCTCTCATCTGTCTGATTAACGGACTCTTAGCCCGGATCCTATCACCCCATTTGTAAAACACAAAAGGGATCGGAATCAGCGCTACTTGCACCAGCCCCAAAAGCGTGCCAGCCCACTGTGGCGACAACGCCGCGTACATAGACGGCCCAGCAAGCGGCAATGTTCCTCCGACAAGAGATCTCACAACGCTGTTCCCAGCCAGCGCTGAAGCGGCGTAAATACCATACGATCCAGCCAAATAATTCGAGGCATATATAAATACCAAACAATTCCCCGCGCCGAACGGGATCCCTGCTAGGATAGGCCAGATCCAATGGATAGTAATAGGTACCGATGTCCACGAGAACCACAGCTGTCCGATGGGGCAGAGGAAAGATGCCACGCAGATGATACTGACGGAAGCTTCTGGTGGAACGCGTCCGGTCTCGGGGTCCTTCTTGTGTGAGTTGACGACTCGGCGGGCGAGAGGCTCGGTCACGATTGCTAGCATTGTTCCAACCCCTATTCCAACGAATGCGAGGCCTTGGAAACCGGCTGACCAGTGGCGAAGGCCTCCGTATATTAAAGGATAGGCCACGAAACAAAGGTATAGAATACCATAAATGATCTGGGGGTTTCTGGTCAGCATCTTTCATCCAGCACCGGGATGCCCTCATAAAGAGGGGAGTCCAACTTACAGCAATATAAGTATTCCAGAACCACAGAATTGGCTCTGTGAACGACAGGACAAAAGGCCTTGAGAGATTGATTTTGAGAATTTCGAGTACTGGTTCTCGCAGTTAGTTTTCCATACTCCAACAAATGATTCCTCAAACTTACTGCTCGCCTTCTGATCGTAGCGGCACCACCACCGATCATCTCCAGTTTCTTTTCTCAATTTGGCCGCCTTTTTCTTCAATAATGCTGGAGCATACGTCTCTTTAATACAAGCACACATTAACCATGCGACACCTCCAAATATCAAGACCAGCCAATTGGTCCATCTCCATCCAAGATATTCAGCTGCGAAGCCGCCGATCAGTGGTCCCGTGACGGGCCCATTCATTGGTCCGATACTCCAGATACTGAAGGCAAGTGCTCGATATTGTTCTGTAGTGATATCTGCCACCGTTCCTGGAGAATTCGAAATCATGGCTGCGCCTGCTAAAGCACTAATTTGCAGTCAGATATGCAAGGGAAGGAGTTTGGAATGGAGCTCACCCAAAAAATCGTACAACCAGAATCTCGGATAATGATGTTGCCAAAGCACATGGCAAAACCATCAACGTATAAAAAAGCAGACTGCCAATGTAAACCGGTCTCCTGCCGTATATTTCACTCAATGGAGCTAATATTAAACTTCCCACAGCCAATCCAACCAGGTACATCGTTATCCCGAGCGTTGCAACCGGTTCACTTGTCTCGTTGAACTCCTTCATCATGCCTGGCATACCGCTTGTGTAACTCGTGGAATATAAAACGACAACCCAGGTTGAGAAGCTGACCGCGCCCATTGTCACTCCTTTGTACCACATTGGCCAATTTCTAGGATCGTCTGGATCATCGTCTTCAAAATCTACTTCGAAGGAAGGAATTCGAGAGCCGGTGGTAGCTATTGACGTTCCAGTTTGGGTATATGTAAGAGCTGGTCGTGCAGATTGTTCGGCATCGGTCATGAGGTTGGGAGTTAACGCTCGTTCGAGTGGTGATAATGGATCCGATTGTATAGAGTCATGTGTGGAGGATGAGGAGGAGTGAGTGATTTGTGGAGATACTGGAAAATGGCCATCTTTTTCACGGTCTTCTCTGGATGATGTATCAATCATTGTGGAGGCCTCAGTAGATACTCTATGGTCGGCGGGCTTCTTTTCGTCGAGGTCTGCCATTTTGGAAAGGATATAAACTTCTGAACAGAGCGAGGCTTTACCTCAGCCCGTTTGCAAATTGACTCAGTTCACTTTTGGGGGCGGGCCGAGGTTTGCGGTTAGAAAAAATGTAGCCAAGGTTCGTTCGTCCACTTGACGATTATATGTACAAGGCTCGCACTGGAATCCTTATATGGCCTCGAGAGCAATAAGCAGCCACCAACAGCATTGAAGGTGTAGAAACTGTAGAAACGAAGGGCGCGCACAAAACTTGAGATGTCGGAGATAGTGGGGATATTCGACTTAAAAGCCACAATAAAGAAATGACAAACCGAGAAATCCACCATTCGGGACCCCTACTAGCGGGCAAGATTCCGCGCCGCTGGAAGTGGGACCATGGATATCTTTAACGCTAGTGTCTCTTTCTGAGGCAATTTTTGCATGTTTATGAGCGCGAGCGAACCCGCCAAGCTGGGAATTTTCAAGCCTCCATGTCTATGCTTGTCCTCCACTTGAGGCTCTCTTCAAGACAAATCTTAAGTATTTCTGAAGCGAAACATGGGTTTCTCTTCTGCTGCGGGGTATATTAGGGGTGGTGTGGGAATGCTTCAAGGGACGGGACAATTCTCTCTCTTTGGTGGTGAAGTGACTTGAGAGCCGGCTGGGCACTGCAAAGCCAGCGGGTGGACGCCGCCTGGTCACTGTTGTTAGCCAGCCCGTGCCGATTAACCGTCCGTTCCATGCCCATGCCATCGGAGATAGATAACGCTAGGCTGCAAGGGGTTTGGGGAGTCAGATCCAAACTCGCTGACAGCTTTGACAGGAGGAGAATTCTGTTGGAATGATACGAAGTAGCTGGGCTGCCTTTGGGAGTGGAGCGGAATTGACTGAAAATCAGATTGAAATCCGGGAGGTGAGCGGTGAGCGAAAGAAAGGAAGGGACGGAAACGGAGTTGAGAAAGTCGGCTCTCGAATAAAGATGTGCACCTGCAGGTGTGAAGCCTTGAAGCCTTGATTCTGAGGCGCAACTGAGGCGCAACGCACGGGCCTTCCAAGCTGCAAAAACGCGGTTGCCATGCCCGGCGCGACTTCCCCGAAGCAATTGAGCCATTGAGCCTCTATTGACGACCTCCAAAGACTCTCACCTGCGAGCCAAGGTCCAGCTATCTGCTGCCAAACACGGCGGAAGTAACATCTAATCCTCACAAATGATACCAGCATAGAGACCGCTTCCTCAAAACGTCCGAACTCTTCTCAAAATGGCAGGCGACCTTCCCAAACCAAGGGTTGTCAAAAGTCAACAAAGCACACAGCTCAGGTAAGCTTCAAGCTTTAGGAAGCTCCTTCACGACGTATCTGACATTCAGAGCAGTTACGAATTACCACATCGAATCCACACTGCCAAAACCTACCCGATCAAGTCCCCTAACGGCTCCACCGTTATTCTCTACGGCCACGAAAATGGAGTGAGGATTATTTGGAGAGGTGGTAGAGCTTTCAAGACACCAGCTGAAGCTGCGACGGCCACCAAAAAGACAAACGGCGCGAAAGATGCTGTTATATCTCTGGATGATTCCGACGATGAAGCATCAGCGGTAAAACCTTTCGAAGACAAACCGGAATTCGACGACGAAGAGGAAGAACTAGACCATTCGAACCCCTACCCGCCAATACTACAAACGCTAGATTTATATTTCGGATCAGACGTGTTACATCTTGCATTATTACCCGCACCAGTGTTGAGGGCAGAGGGCTCGTCCTGGCGAGGACTGGATCCTGTTAAAAATAAGATAGTGTTCACCGCAGCTTGCGCTGACAACACGTTGCGACTCGTCACACTTCCTTTGACACCCCCGTCGCCCGAAAGCAAGGCACGCCCACAGTTCCGTTCGGCCTTCACAGAAGCTTATCCTGGGAATGGCACATGGGGAGAGACGGTTGTTTTTCTCGGTGGACATCAGAAACCGTCGAATGGAGTGACCATGACGGCCGATTTCGGCAAGAGTAGACAAGACTCAGGCTCGGCCGAAACACAAATAATTATTGCATCGCACTCAAGAGAAGCGACTGGCTTGTTACTTCTATACAGAATTTCCGTCAAGTCACCCGAACCCGTTGCCCAACCATTTCAGAAGATCTTTCTCGCGGCACCAGCGAGATCAATTTCATTCAACCCGTTTCTATCCGCCCAACGTTCTAGCCATATCTTAATAGCAGATACAATAGGAGTTTGCCGTATTTACGACTATAATATTTTGACCAAGAATCCTGAGGAAGGCTCGGCAACATCAGCATTAGAGCATGGAAGCTTTCTTCTTTCTCTTTATGTCGGCTTTCAAAATACCAAAGACCAGAACCCTCCACAGCTTGGCGCACACGCAGGCTTCGGAAGAAAAAATATTGTCGATGCGCAGTGGGTATCAGCAGGTGCAGCCATAATCGTGCTATTGAGCGACGGAGAATGGGGTCTATGGGACATTGAAGGAGCGGGGCCCAACAAGGATAGCGGAATCCGCGGCGGTTCAAAAGCAGAATACAGTCTCACAGGGTACATCGACACAGCGTCAAAATCCCAATCCTCAAAGCTACCCCAAATCACGCATTCGAGGTTTGCACCGATGACCCCCTCAACCAGGAAATCAATCGAGCCATTTAGCGCTAGAGGATTCAGCGGACCAACCCGAGGCCAAGTATCCGTAGTCGAAATAGCAGCCGCGTCACCCACAAATCCATCCGAAGAATCTATTGTATTCTGGCTTGGCGATACTTATAGCACAATTCCCTCACTGGCCAGATACTGGGCTGCCAACTCCCGCAAAGGTGGAAGTAACGGATCCCTGAACTTTCCTGGCGGTAACTCAGTCGGCTCCCGAATGCTGCGGCTTGAAGGAATTAATTTGCAAGGCGAGCGCTGTTCCGGCGTTGAACAGATCCCCAAGTCTCAATCCTCGACCCCTGAGGTTCTCGTGCTGGGCGAACATCGCTTCGCGATTTTGACAACAGGCAAGCAAGCCAGAGAGCTGAAGCCGAGACAGCCCCTGGAGCAGAGGCTTGTGCTGAAGGATAAAAATGACAACAAAGGCGAGCTGGACGTTGTAGGAATCGACCAAGCCCTAGCTAGGATGGAGAATGGGGGATCAAGAAGAGGGAAAGTTTTCTAATACTGATTCTCTTTCCAGTTCTTGTAGGATACCCAGTGCAATTGAAAAGAAATGTCAAAGTCCCCCTTCCTACGTTCCTCTTCATCATACCTCCCCACTCTCTTCCATCGCTCCTCTTCGCCCTCTCTATTCTTCTTTCTTTCATTCCATACACATTTCCGCAAGGCCAGGTGGAGTACAAGGCGAGACCATTCCTTGAAACTCTGTATTCCATGCGGTACATCAACCTCTAATTTCTATCAGAGAGCCGTGAACAGCTGTACCTACCCGTCACTATGAAGAAAGATGGGTGTGGAGGCGTTCGCGGGCCGGACTTTTTTTCTATTGCTGCTTCTCTCTGTGGCCCACTGGTTGGGTTGGTGGAGAGGTGATTTATAATTGTTCGGTACATTTTTGGGTTAGTTAGAAGCGTGGTTTGAGACTGGGTGGGACTAGAGATGGTTGTGTGAAGAGATCTTTCTATTTTCTCTCTGCTTACGCGCTCCATTTTGATGGCTATAGTATCTTGAGTGTTAATGAATGGAAGAGTTCTTGTCTTCATCTGTTATTGTTACTTGCACAAAGAGTGAAATGAATAGTAAGCTTTCCGTCTTCTGCAAATCACACTTATCCATTGCATATTGTGAGCGACGGTGACGAGCTTTTGTTTCAAGCTAAATGAATGAATTGTTTCCAAGTTTTCAAGAAGTATCTGAATAACTCCGAGCCCTTCAACTGATCACTATCTCGTCTTTTATGAACAAATCTAGCTCGTAAAATCCCCAATCTCCTGTTTCGCACCCTCAATCGCCGGGACCCATGGAACGCGACTACGCGTGAAGATTTCTACCTCTGGCACGAAGCTAGAATTGGGAGTCAGCAATTCGCCGTTCAATCAATCGTCCTGCACGAATGGACGAAGTAAGGCTTTCCTTCGTGAGCCACAGAAAAGGAGTTGCATGCAAGCACGAAACAAGACGAGATATCTTCATGGAAACCGCGGAAGACTTACTCCTTAGTAACATCTTTCCCATCAATACAGCCCGCCTTAATAAACATCACATCCGGATACCCGTCACTGGTACGGTATAGTAGGCTGCCGCACTGCCCGCAGCAGTGGTTTGTGATGGTATTTCCGCTCTCGACTACTTGGGCCCAGGTCTTGAGCGAGCCTTTGAGGATTTGGAGTTCTTTTGTGGACTGTGCTGTGGTTAGTTGGGGATTCGATATATTTGGGGGGACTCGAAGATGAGATCTTGGGACTTCTTTGAAGAGGTGATTGAGGAGCAAAAGCAGAATGGAACGAACCCAGAGGATGTTGAGTGCGAAGGCCGCACCAGTTAGTTTGCGCTCGTCGAGGCAGTGGCAGCGGAATTTGAGCATGGGGGTGTCGCTGTAGGTGATGACGTTGGCGCCGCAGAGGCAGGAGGATTGTGTCATATTGAAAGTTGGGGATCGGAGTTTGAAAATAGGGTGTATGAATATAGGATTGATGCTTGTGAGTTAATGATGGATGCATTGGAAGAAGAGGAGGGAGTGAGGAGCGCTTTATATATCAGGAAAACTTCTCATTTTTCAGTCTCGGCCGGTAGGAAATAGTCAGCTGCAATTCAGTCATCGTATGTTGCTTATTCGTAAATCTGCACAGGGTAGTCGTGTAACCCATGAAGTGTACTCTTCATCACTTAATACCCCGTGAAGTAGGATGTCAAGTGTAATCACCGTCATCCATACTTCAACCTTTTGAAAAGACGAGAAGGCTTATGCTTACAAAGCACATTTTCCCATTCAGATATCTGCCCAAGATTACTGATAGAACTGCATCGATCTGATTTCCTGAAAGAGTAAACGCCATGGCCAATTACATCATGTGGATTCCATTGGCAGCGCGCTTGTTGAGAACTTATGTACCAGAAACGGGGTTGAAGACTTCAAAAGGAAAACGCACGCACGTCGGGAATAGGGGGGAGTTTACTCTAACATCACCCAAAATACCGACTTGACAAATATATACTGAGGTGACCTGCCGAGAATTACTCATCTTGAGCATGATCATGAGTACCTTTACAGGTGTGACATAGACGGATAAATTTCAAACCTGGGTTTAATGGTTTCTGGACCGGAAGCGGGATTCGGCCCACTAGGCTTGTTGATAGAATGATACGCCGATAAAACGGGGGAAATTACTATATAAAATAATAATATGCCAATTCGAACGGTCGAAGATTGGAGTTATAGTAAGAATCTGCCCGGACCTGGAAGGTTTTGACGGCGGGTTCCGCGAAGCTTAGGAAGGCACCACCGTCCCAGACCCGTCTCAGAGAAGACTGAAACCCGCCAACTACGAATTGGACAACCGAGAATAGCAGATCATTTGCATTACATGATTCTCTGAATAATTATGCCCAAGGGGTGGAAACGAATTATTGGAAGGAGATCGGAGGGTACAAATTGATGGTCTTGGCTTGCTCAACCTCCAGGGATTGTTCAAATCGAAAAGAGATTTGATTATGACTGCTAATTTCTAATTTCTCACTCGAGAGGTGGATTTGCGTATCTTGGAAATCTATCCAAATTCGGATTGGGATGAAATGTGGTGTTGACATGAGGTCGAAAATTTAGCGTGCGGCAACTTTTCAGCCTCGTCGCGACGCGTTTCCTGAAGAAAGCGCGACCAAGCATCAAAAACACCAACGGCCACAAAGCTCGTCGAAATATGAAATATCCTCCCCCGCATGCAATATGACATGCCACACCATTGCAAACCCGATAGTACATGAATGTCCGAAAAAGTCCTGAGAAATGGCTTCGGTCGTTTCACTGGGCCTCCATCAGCCTACTGGGCTCCAATATGCGATACAAGAGCACCTCCTCCCCGCAGATGCTCCCAATGCCTCATATAGCTGGGACAATCACTTCGAAACCGATGCCGACTCGCTGGACTCGATTATCGATGAAGATGAGCTGCTCGTAACCCCACGAAGTGTTATTTGGTCGAGAGGAGGGGTATTTCGAAAATGCTATAAATTTGATCTGGAGAAAGAACCAGTCAGCCAGGCCTTATTGACCTCTTTCCCGAGCGTTGGGCCCTTCGAATCCAAAGAAACAGATCCTACACAGAAGAAAAGGGCGGCCAAAAGATCGGCGGCTATAGTGATCTTCCTGAAGACTCAGGCGCATGTTTACTTCCTGTCTGGTACGAGCCATGTTATTCATCTACCATTCGAGGTGGAATCTGCGATTGCCGCCCCAAATGGCCTCATAATTCAGCGGAAGTTACGAGTCGATAACCTGGTTCCGGCTTCTTTGAAGTTTCCAAAAGTTCCCCCGAACTCGTTCGTCTCCTCCCAGCCACAACCATTCTCTGCGTCAAGTTCCCAGCAATCTACCTTCTCAATCGCCGACCTTGGTGCTCCCAAACAAATTTCACTACAATTCAACTCTACGTTGAAGGATTTATGGGATCCACCAGCACTGAAAAATGATGCCAATTGGCCACGGCTATTTTCCCTCTCGGACCCTCTCTCTGAAATGGGCTTGATTGTCGTGGAACCCTCGAATCCCGACAGTAGGAGGCACAGGAGGAGCTCAGGCAAGATAACTGCGTTGGACACCGCCGAAGAGATACTACATGTCTCACGTCGCGGGGAGTTTTCAGACAAGAAAAATGACAACCAACTGGTCTTAGCCTTGACCTTGAATCGGGAAACAAGCATGTACACTGTCTGGAAACTCTCTTATGTTGGTGATGATTCAATGAGTGAAAAGCGCCGTGTTGCGAGTGATAAAGCTCGTCGAAGAAGCTCGTTCGTTCCAGGTACAGGAACTGGAGCCACAACACCGGTTTTGAATAGCCAACCGACCTTTAGAGAAAGTCTTGGCGCCAATGCTCCCGGAATAGGGGCGAAAATAGGCAAGAAGCAGGCCGATCCTACAAAAGAGAAGCCCGTTGATTTTGCTGCTGCGCTTGATCCTGATTGGGAAAATCCTGCAATTCCCCGGAGGAAGTCTCGTCGTGTGAGCTCGATGCTCGCGCGAGCCGATCTTTCTGCAAATCATGAACGGTCAGCTTTTTCAGACCTTGCGACAGGTCATCAGCATACGACAAATAGACGTGGGGAGTCTTTGGGGAGTCAACACGGCAGAAAGAGTAATGGAGTTTATGTTGGCCATAGCGGGCCTAGTCTATCACAAGCATCACAGTTCAATCACAGCCTCAACAGCTTCCTGGAAGCTCCCGTAGATGACCTGCTTGATGAGCTTCGTGCAGGCGGTGATTTTGAAGGCTTCCATAATATGGGCTTAGATGACGAGGAATTTGATGCGTTGAAACAGGAGGTCGTCCTTTCTAAAGTTTGCAGTGTTCCCGCCGAGCACAGCAATGTTCGATACTCGAGTCAGCATATGCCTGCCGCCAGCCAATGCAAGATATTCACGCTCACCGCGCCGGCTTCCGCAGCTGATGAGCAACTTGGAAATGCCATTGTTATTTGTGTCTTGGATTTGGAAGAGAAGAAGCTACTCGTTTTGACGCTCTACAAAACCAATCTCGATCCCAAGCACGACCACGTTCGCGGAAGGAAAGCAGAGAAGGACGTGACATTGGGCTCTGTAATGAGAGCAAAGGGTGTTCTTGATGCCTGCAGGCTTGACGACGGCCTGCTTTCTCGAATCCTGGTGCTGACTGAAACGAGAGATGGTTATGGGGAGCTAAGCTTACAAGCACCGTGGAGCGAGTTGATGAATATTCCTCTCCCTGCTAAATTCGCCATAAGTAATATTCGGAATCTGGGTCATGACGCTACCCCGCGTGCTAGGCGTGAAGGTGGATTCAAACGCGTTTTGAGCCAAGGGCCTCGAGCACTTTATGGGCTACGGAATTCAAAACCACATGGCTTTGTTGATCTTGTTGACGATGAAGGGAAGATGCATCAATTGCAAATCATGCTAGAACCTCGGAATCACCACGTGAGCAAGATACTTGAAGTCTGCAGGGCTGTCCTTCCAGGACCCAAGCGTGGGGAGGGCGTATTAGTTGGATGGTGGAATGCCATGCAGTGGCTTCGGCTCGAGTCCATAGAGACAGTCGATACGGAGTGGACAGCTCTGGTTATCACCTTGTTTTCGATGGTCCTCGGATTAGGCAGGAAGCCAAAATCTCAAAACAAACCCCACGCCAAGAAGAAGTCTCGCTCGGGGCTTTTAAGATCTAGCAGCGGCGCACAGTCAGACCTGGAAAGTTGGCAGATGATGCAAACGCAAGAGGCTTCGAACGGAAACCCATTGCCATCTTGGGCGGGCAATTCGGCGTGGAAATGGCTTGCCGAGGATGATGGTATAAGGACAAGGGATGCTGAACCTATTTCTCCCATTTTCACGTCCTTCGATATCGATAGCGACAAGCCCAACTTTGTCCAGTGGCATGTCAAGTTGGCCCGGGAATTTGCAACCTCCACCCTTGGTCAATCTACAATTTCGGGAATCTTACCAATATCCGCAAATAGAGATCCAGATTCGCGTAGGAGGGCTTTGGTGGATACATTCGTTGGTCTTCACCTTCTCCACGAGGAACAAAAGCTGGACACAATGATAGTTGATGCTGTGAGCACAGGCGTTACAAGCCTAACGCCTATAATTGCTCAAATGGCTCTGTGGCTTGGTTGGCCAACATGGATAAAGCATTACGAAGCCGAGGAAGCTTCTCTACTTGATCTGGACTACGATCTAGGTGGGTTACCATCATCTTGGGGGCTGACGCAAACTAACATACATATTAGACTCTCCAATAGATTCTCCCATTCCTGAACCGTTCGAATGCCCATCGATGTACGAGTGGGTTCAGTCTTGCTTGACCACTCGCAATAAAATGGCCTTCATGACTATACCTAAATTAGTGGCAACTCGATCCACTGAGCAGATCAAGAATGCCTTTGAGCTGGATCACTGGCTTCGCTTAACACCAAGGACACTTCTTTTCGCGCAATTCTTTGCGTCAATGGAGCCAGGTTGGACAGCTGCTCACTTTGTCGAAGCTCTAGCTACCGCCGGAATGGATCTCCTACTACTCGAGACTTTACCTGAAGCTATACTTGCTCCTCTGCAGGAGGCGCTTGTCCAATGCCAAACCGAGCCACCAACAGCTTGGAGCAAAGATCTTTTAGCTATAGCAGGCCGAGAAGACGTGAATATGTTATTGACCCCAGGACAGCGGCCACGTCAGTCTCAATCAAGCCTACTAGTAAGTCGTCCTCCATTCTTCATGTTTTCAAAGCTAATCGAATTTAGGTTCCCTCTCACGAAGCGAGTCTTGACATCCACTCAATATGCCTGTCCACTGCGGACACAGACGCGACCAGACTCTTCGATGGTGCAGCGGAGATGGAACGACATGCCATCACACGTGCTATCTTCAAAGATGACCGGAGGATGAATGAGGCTATAGGCATACTCAATACGTCAAGGCCCACGGTGGCACGTTGCAAGTCTGAGCCGCAGTGGACCGAATCCGATCTGCTGGAGGCTCAGAAAGAGCATGTACAGATGTTGGCACACCGAACTCTTGCGATTCCGGCTGGACGAGGACTTCTGTATTTCAGTGCTCGTATACCTTTGTTGACTGAAAGGATGGTGATCGGGGGGTTCAATCTAAGTTGTGTGATGAAGCCCGACAACAATACAGTCGGGGTGGAGAAGAGTGCCTTTACGGAAGAGAAAGTCTGCTGGGCATTCTTCAATGCTGGAGTTGCCGCTGGGTTAGCTATTTCTCGCGATGCTAAGGGTATTGATACTTCCTGGATTCTTTTCAATAAACCGATCCAAGACCTTAGTAACCGCCACGCGGGGTTCTTACTTGCATTGGGGCTCAATGGACACCTAAAGTCCGTAGCTAAATGGGTGGCCTTCAAGTACTTGACTCCAAAACACACAATGACTTCGATCGGACTTCTACTTGGTTTGGCGGCATCATATATCGGAACTATGGACTCCTTGATCACGCGGTTGCTCTCTGTCCATGTCACTCGCATGCTGCCCCCGGGAGCTGCAGAATTGAACCTGTCGCCGTTGACTCAGACAACTGGCATAATGGGAATTGGCATACTTTATTGCAATACCCAACATCGTCGCATGAGCGAGATCATGGTATCTGAGATCGAGCATATTGATACAGAAACAGAAGAAGAGCCGTTAAGAAATGAAGGATATCGGCTTGCAGCTGGGTTTGCGCTCGGGTTTATCAATCTTGGTAAAGGGTCCGATCTCAAAGGACTGCATGATATGCGACTTACAGAGAGGCTTCTTGCACTTGCCGCAGGCAGCAAGAAGGTAGATCTCGTCCATGTGCTAGACAAGGCTACCGCCGCTGCCGTTGTAGCTATCGCGCTGATCTACATGAAGTCGGAGAACCAAGTCCTAGCCAGGAAGGTTGATGTACCGGACTCTCTGTTGCAGTTTGATTATGTCCGACCTGATATATTCCTGCTTCGGACCCTCGCGCGACATTTGATCATGTGGAGCAAAATCGAGCCTTCCTTCGCATGGATTAAAAAGAGCTTACCGCTAGCGTACCGCACGCGGAGTAAGCTGGAATCTGTCAAAGCTTTGACTACGGACGATCTCCCATTCTACGATATAGTTACAGGACTCTGCTTCAGTATTGCTCTACGTTTTGCAGGTTCAGGCTCCGTCATTGTACGGGATCTTTTGATTCATTATCTGGATCAATTTATGCGAATTTGTCAAATTGAGGCAGACACATATGATAAGAAGTTGACGCGAAACACCATCAGGAACTGTCAAGATCTGATAGCACTGGGCGCCGCGACTGTGATGGCGGGCACCGGTGATCTGGTGGTTTTCCGCAGACTGCGCTCCATGCATGGTCGCGATGATAACGAAACGCCGTACGGAAGTCATCTTGCAGCCCATCTGGCGATAGGTGCCCTGTTCCTGGGAGGTGGAACTTTCACCTTTGGCACATCAAATCTGGCAATCGCTGCGTTGTTGGTAGCATTTTACCCAATATTCCCGTCCACGGTCCAAGACAACAAATCGCATTTACAAGCTTTCAGACATTTCTGGGCCCTAGCTGCCGAATCTCGATGCCTGGTTACCAGAGATATCGACACTAACCAACCAGTCCCTATGCCCATCACAATAACACTCCGAAACGGCGAAGTGACACAACGCCATACACCATCCCTGCTACCTGAAGTGGACCAGATCAAAACCGTTCGTACGAACAGCACAGAACACTGGAATATCGTTCTTGATCTCGAAACTAATCCGAAGCACATTGCATCTTTCAAAGCAACCCAAACAGTCTACGTGCGTCGCCGGCCCGCTCACGATGCCAGCACGTCCGCATTCCAAGCGACGCTCCAAGCTTTGAATGACGACGATGGCACATCCTCGCATTCCTTAGAATGGCTATTCGAGTTGCCCGCATTTGCATCACTTACCAAAGCAGAGCGAGCACTGGTCATCCCTCCTCATCACGGCGGTTCGAGTGATATCCACACCGGCACTAAGGAAACGGTCGTGGACGCAAGACTGGTGTTGGAGAATGCTACTATTGATAGTGGAAAGAGGGATAGATTGCTGGGATTGAAGTTATTGTTTGAGTGGGCTGACGCGAGGCTTGCTGAGGGTGGGGATATGTTGTGGATTAGGAGGGAAGTTGTGGAGCGGTTGAAGGCTAGGGTGTGGATGGCTGCTGAGGAGGCATGATTTTGGCGTTCTGTTTGCATTGGGAGGAGAGGGAAAATAAAGGAGCATTATTAGATTTGTGATGAGTAAATGAATGGAATGAGACGTTAATACTAATCCCGGGTCATAAATATGAAGGCTAGGTATACACCGCCATCTTGTATCCCTTTTTGCTGAGGTAACATTTCAAATATCTTTTATATTCGAGGATCAGTATTTCAGGATGCACCTTTTCTATCGGCTCAACACCACAATGGATTCTCAATAGATAAGTGCACATCTTATATCACCAAAACATTGCTTTAATATCTCTGTCACCAAATACTACTCTAGACATCCCAGGAAAGGGGCGTTACACGTGATCCCGGAGCTCAATTCCGCCACGGACAGGGGTGATTTAAAATCCCATCATCATGCAGGATGGCATTCTCACTCTTGCCGCCTCTCACCAACTTCAATCGAAGAACAACAATACATAAATTTTTTTTTGAAAATACGGAACGAACTTCAACGCAATATGCATGAAGCTGTAATAAAATAAATAAAAGCAAGACATTTTGCATGTGCCAATGACTCTCGATGCCATTTGGCAGATCTAGATCGCGCCTCTCTCCTCTCGCTTCCCCACATTTGCACCTTGCAGCTCCATGACGTATGATGCCATAGCTCTTTTCCAACCTCTTACTTACCCCCAAGCTCCCATTCTTTCTTCATCCTTTCCAAAACAAAACAAAAACTCCATCCTCAATAATCAATTCAACTTCTCAAGTTTCTACCAAAAAATCAAACCAAAAATGTCTTTCCTCACAAGAACCACCCCCCTCCTCCGCACCGCGGCTCGCTCCTCGGCCCCCCGCGCCTTCTCCACGAGCTTGGTGATGAAGAAGAGTCCTACGGAGAGCGTCAAGGATACAGTAAAGGGCGTTGATCGGGCTGTTAGTGATAAGCTTGTTGATGGGATTGAGGCTGGTCGTATGTCTTTTCCCTGCCCGTTTCCCTTTCCTCTTCCTCTTTCCTTCAATGTTTATTTTGAACTGCGTCATCGGTTCGGTAGATGAAGAAGAATGCGGGCTAATCAAGTATGATGGCGTAGAAACCGTGGCAGAGAAGGCCAAACAAGCAACTGGAATGGGTAAGGGCAAGGCGGAGGAACTTGCTGGTGAGGCGAAGGGAAAGGCTGCTGAGTTGAAGGGGGAGGCGAAGGGGAAGGCGGCGGAGGTTAAGGGGAAGATGTAGAGTTTCGGAAGGGGATAGGATTGTATTATAGTTATCTGGGAATGGAATTGCATTGAGCATGAGAGCTTTGGATTGTTGTCGCTGTCTTTATACTTGTGATGCTCGAAGTATTTGAAACGTCTTGCGCGTTCCGGACTCGCCCATAAGTACCCAAGCTTGGATGCCTATTCCCCAGCGTTTTATTTCTGTCCACACTCTTGGGTTATGAAAGGGGGTCGAAGAGATATCCGAAGCGCATTGACGGCTTGCAAACTGTGGTATAATATAATATCTTCATCCCCATCTAGCTGGGAATACTTTCCACTATTCCTCATAGAGGCAGAGCTTTTCATCATGCCCATATATACACCGAACAACCACCACCTATCCGAACTTCATATAACTCTCTATTTCCCAGTAAAGACCGGTAATCTCCTCTCCCTAAATGCAGCCAACGCCTCATTCCTATCATCCGTCCCCACAACCCTCTCATACATCTTATTCTCCACCTCCTCCCTCGCCCATCCCACCGCCCTCAACGCACTCCTGATCGCCGTCGGGGCCCCCTTACAAATCTCCTCCGCCAAATTAACCGCCTCCTGCAATACCAATCTCTGCGCTTTCGCAGGCATCCGCGACTCATCCTCGCCCTCCTCCGGCACAACTTCAACGAGCCGGTCCGCTATACCGAGCAGATATGCTTCTGGCGCAAAGACGCGACGGCCCGTGAGGATGAGGTCTCGGGCGCGGGAAAGCCCGATGAGAGCGGGGAGACGGTAGGTCCCTCCTGCGCCAGGGATTATGCCGAGACGTGTCTCTGGGAGGCCGACGGAGGCTGTAGATGCGAGGACGCGCATGTTTGTGCAGAGGGCTAGCTCAAGACCGCCGCCGAGGGCGATGGAGGAGATGGCGGAGATGGTGGGGATGGGCAGCGTCGAGAGGGCTGTGAATGTGTTTCTGAGGTTTGAGAGGAAGGCTGCTGTTCTGTAGTTATGGTGATTAGCTTATATTCTTTCAATTGAAGAGATATTAAATAGATGAGATGATTTAAAAGGGGTAGAACGCACTCTTCAGCCGTAAACCCCGCCCGCTCCTTCAAATCGGCACCCGCGCAAAAGCTGCTTTCAACCTCACTCGCGAGCACCAAAGCTCTCGTCGGTCCCCGTTGATCTACGCCCGCTGCGCCCCCAAATCTCTTCTGCGGTGGCACTTCATTGCCATCAACATCATATTCCGAAGCTACAGCATCGATGTTCGCTCGCAATTCCTGGAGCAAAGCTCTAGAGATCGCATTTCGAGCTGCGGGGCGCGCGAGGGAGAGAATACGGATTCGACCGGTGTGGGGAGCTTGGATATCGGTGACTTTTATGAGAGGTGTTGCTTGTTGTGAGTAGGCGCGTATTATTCTAGGGAGCGTCGAGGGGACGGAAAGGAGGAGTCGTGGGCGCATTTTGAAGGTATGGTTGGAGTTTTGGAAATCCGGGGAAGCTGAACCGAGCGAGAGATCTTGCTGCAGGTTGCGATGTCATCAACATCCTTGTAGATATAAATTTATTTAACAACCTTTGACGCCACTGATAACTTTATTCTTATGTTTATTGATTTTTTAAGATTTCCAGATAAGTGAAGAATAGAAGATGGAGCCTGCTGTATCGGAACTCCCCCCTGAGGCTATTGCCTTTGCGAGCAAAATGTATGATGCTGCGAGAGCTGGGCAGCTGGATATCTTTCAGCAGGCGTTACCGGCCGGTTTGCCGGCTAATATGACGAATGAGAAGGGAGATAGTCTCGTAAGTTTATTTTCATTTGAGACGAAATGTTTTTGTTCTTCAGTTTTGTACTGTATGTTTGAAGATGAACGCTGACGATCTCAGATCATGCTCGCCGCATATCACGGACATGCAGAACTGGTCAAACTCCTAATTCAGCATGGAGCAGATCCCAATTCTCTCAATGACCGTGGGCAATCTCCTTTAGCGGGAGCTGTCTTTAAGGCTGAGCCAGAAGTTGTTGAGGTGAGTCCCATTCCTGAATTTAGAAAGCAACTGCTGATGGATGAGCAGGCTTTGCTTGAAGGTGGGGCAGATCCTGAGCATGGAACCCCTAGTGCTATGACAGCTGTTACTCTGTTTAAGCAGGAAGAAAGATGGAAGGGGAAGTTTGAAGCAGCTCCGGGGAGAGGAAAGGCTGCTGCGAAATCATGAACTGGGTGAAGCAACAATTACGAAATGCATATGGATGGTTCACGGGTTTGAAATTTAGCGATGGGTTAGGATAACTTTGAAAACAATATTGGACTCTTTTCCTATCAAGTAGTCTTATCTATCATTATTCCAAGTATTTCATATTTAATGTGCTCCAACTTGTTCCAAAAGCCTCACTTGGCGGAATTCTCTTCATTGCTTTTCTTTCTCCGGGCTCTTGGTTGGTCTGGAAGTTATATTTTCGTTACTTCTAGTCTATTCAGAAGTCCTCAATCATTCTTGTATCTCTTTGCTCGCGACACACGGGTTTCCATCTACTGCTGCCACTGCTGATCATTATTGTTCCTCGGGTTCGTCTTTCTTCGTATATCATAACACCCAATGACACTCCTCTCCCCAAAAGTCTGTGCTGGGTCTCTATATGCCCCCATTACTGTCAATGATTTGTCTCTCTCCCCGTTGCAGACGAAAGTATATTATTTTGTATTCAGAGCGGGTCTAAATTTGACATCGTAAGGTGGTGCTGCTCTAAATGCCTGTGTCTTTCTACCCTCCTCCAAAAGTGTTTCTTTGCTTCGGCTGTCTTTCAAGCTGGTCTGAAGAAGAATTCTCGGGTTTGGTGGCGTATTCGTGCGCTTTCCGTTTGGCCAGACAGTTCTTAGGGGGCCTTGTCGATTTCCACCTTCTCCGAGACAGAAGAAATATCGGTAGCGTTCATGGGGGAATCAACGCCCAAAGTGTTGCAGTCGGCGACCACTTGAGGTGGACACAGTTTTATTTGCCTACAGCAGACGACTCAGGTGTAGCGGCACCATTGCTATTTTTGCCCTTCTTTCCTTTCTTGCCGCCGGTGCCGGCAAAGTAATTTTCGCTCGGAATCATTCCCTCATTCGTCGGGTACCATAAAAAGCGAGCATCTTCCTCGGCTCTGTCGTAGCGGCAGGATTAGATATAGTGCTCTGAATTTCCAAGTTAGCAATCGCACTCTAAGACTCTAGATTAGCATACCAATGAATCTGCGGTAAGGTTGACATGAGAAACTCCTTTGGAGGTCGCATCAGGGTTGCTCTGGGTCTGCGAAATCAATTCTTCGTCGCAGCCCATCAAATGGAAGTGCTCTCCCTGAGACTCCTCTTATGCTCGCTGAGGTTGGCTTTGCTTATACTCGCAATTGGTTGTCAATGGGTTCGACGGTGAAGAATTTGGTGGATGATGTAAGTATCTTGTTAAGAATTGTCGGTCCGAGCTGCTCTTGCTACGCTCTGATGGAATTGCCTCCTTGAACCTTTGCGGGAGAAAATCGAAGTTGTAGACCTTGAGTGTCTGCTCGGATTTAGAGCTGTTGATAAATTGGGAACGGAATCCTGGTGGGTATCACTATCACTGCTGGTGAAGTGTACAAGTATTTTTGACTTGAGAGCAGCATTTTTGTGGTTTACTAGGCAATTTTAGGATATACGTGATATGTATGGGTATATGATATGAAGTCAGGAACAGAATATAACATGAGAAAAGGAAAGAAAAGGCAGGCAACTTGATGGAGGCAAAGGAAGTATTTATAGGTATTGAGGCGACATCAGAACAACTACGTGGCCATCTTCGCTAGATAGTGAATTATGAAAGTGAATTTGCTTCTACGGTGCGCAAATCATTCAAATACTGGTGACGTTGGGTATTTGCCAGTTCAGTGAATACGTGGCTGACGGGGTTGTCATCATTGAATCAGAATATAGGGCAATTGCCAATGGGAAACGCACCTATGAGCAAAGGATAACATCTCCATTGTATTTTAAGTCGTTCGAACTTTGTTTGGGTTAATGAGGGGAAGATTTGCCAGGTTCTGAGCAAGAGTGATGTTCGATTATGTATCACGTGACACGTTGAAGTCGAACAGTTCTGGCCCTTTCCGGAGCCGCAACATTTGAAGAACCATACAATGGGTCTTAGAGGTAATCCTTTGACAATATGTGAGCTAAAAGAGTAGAATAAACGGGTTTCTTACAGGAGACTTCCACCACACGTGACCGTATACCACTTCCTTGCAGGTTTGTATAGGGCCAGGATCCAGGGATACATAATAAGGTTACTTCGACCTCATTTCAAGATTCAAGCTTGCGACAAAGTCATATTAACTATATTTAAAGTCTAGAACTGCCGAAATGCCTGACATTCTAAATCTGCGGCGGGCTCAGACTTCTGTCGCGTGCTTTGCCTCGACTGTAACAATACTGACTTTCCTCGTATATGACAGTAGAGTAAGACAAGTGCTTACGGTGCCGGAAAGTACGGAACGAGCAAACTACGCCAGTGCCATGATATCGGGACCCGTTGCATTTATATGATCAGCTCGGCTCATATGATCGACCGGTAGCTGAAAGAAAGCATTGCGCATATTGAAATATTCTTAAAATACCGTTGGAAACGTCCAGATCGACGAATGCAATGCAAAGCGTTCAATGATATGCAGAGATTCAGAAGAAACCTGGTTACGGGTTTTTGTTTCCGTTGAACGCATAGATATTTGTTTGGCTGCATTGAAACCTATCGCCAGCACAGACGGAAACCTAGGGAAGGAGAAACATGATTTATGCTTATTTTGAACCGCGATACTCACGAATTAAAGGTTTGGGTTGACATAAATGTTAGCAAAAAAGGAATGCTTTGCGACCCGTGCCGTGCTATTAAATCTCGCAGAAGCCTACGAGTATGACTCGAAGGATTAATGGCTTTCTACGAAAGACGCTTGCCTCTCAAAAGATCTAAGCACTAGGAGTATAGCATTCATCGCAACCCGTCAAGAATCAAGGTGATCTGCTCCTAAAGATCCGATGCCACACTTGTAGCTTCCAAGAATGACTTGACGTATTTCGTGCCACTCGACTCATGAAGCAACACGGAAACGAAATGATAAGCACTTCACAAGTTCCTAGTAACCAGCTTCAGTAAGCGCTGACAATACCTCATCCACGACCATTTCTCGCCATACCCAGGCTCGATATCGCATCGACATTATCAACCTATCCACACGAATGAAAAAAGCCTCAAGATAGCCCGAACAGGAAGTTCTTGCTTTCCCAGTTGTTATTTGGTCCGTCCCAACGATTCCCGTTTCGAATTCTGGCGGCTTTCTTCGAAGATCATGCTATGGGCATTTTATGATCTTCGACGGCATGGTTTGAGCAAACAATGTGCCTCGTGGACAGAAAATCAGAAGACCACGATAAGTGCTGAATGCAATCTGAAGAAAGAGGGGTGCGGTATAACCCTCAGCGGGATGGGTGGTTCAGCCACAGCGAGTGATTATGCTCGACGGACATCCCGCTCCATTCGTCCTATGGGTGAAGTTCGGGACCTGTCCCTAAATGGCGGATGCTAGCCTCTCGTGGCTTGATCAGGGCAATTCGCTGCCTAATTGGATGTCTAATGAGGGTCTTAGATCAGGGACGAATAACTTTTATGCACGCCAAAGGGGCATGCAGCCCTTACAATGCAAAAATAATCCACTCCGCGCAAATCGGGCCTCAAGCTCTAGAATTTCCCCCTGGGGCAATCTCAGAATCCAACTCAAACTTGATAAACATTCGGTGCTTTGACTAGCAGTACAAGTCACACACCGCTCTTCTGTGCCATAATCCTACTGCACGACTGCGCTGCTAATGGGACGGATAGGAGTCAACTCCGTCTGCACCATATATTAGGATACATTTTCTCGGGAACCGGCAGGAGGTCAAAGGAAGGTTGGTATCGTATCGTATCACCTCTCTCGAGCCAGCTTCCCCTCCCCCTGAAACTCCAAGAGTCCTTGAGATGGAGCACCCTATGGATCTTTTGGAAATTGAGAGCCCCTCTTCAGTGCCGCCAATCCGCATGCAGCATGCTGTACATTTCCATACCTGCATATGTACAGGTAGGCGTCTCTGTCTGAGGTTTTCCCGTGTCTAATGCAGCGCCGATTGCTTTTTGCCAGCGATCATAGCAAATACCCATCATCATAGAAGCTCTACAGCGTGGTCGGTGCTGCACGCTGCACAGAAGTTTCCGCCCGTTTTTAGCCTCATGGTTCGTGAGGGAAGCTCCGTTGATAGACATGACGCTTGAAAAGGCTGAGCCTGGATGTCGATGTCCAACTATCTCAAAGTACCGAAACATATCCACAGCCATCCCTTGCAAGACCACTCGAAACTTTGCAGAGGGAGCCAGTGGCGAGCGAGCATCAGAGGTCGGAGATATTGTGGGCCTGGCCCTGGTAAAAAGCATTCACACCCTGGTGAACCCGGATTACGCGCAGACCTTTTCATGACACGTCCGCCGCGCCCAGGACAGATTAACAGCGCGTGCCCCCATCATAGAGAAGATTTAGCGGCCTTGTGAGACTTCCATTTCCGTTGGTCGTCCTTACGTGTGAAGCTATAACTCATCTCGAAAACTGTTTCGAATTTTTGATGCTCTGTAAATCACAATCACAGAGTAATAGTACAGAAATTCTGCTCGACTCTGCGGACGTCCCAGCTTTGGAACTACCACAAACTGCCAGCGTTACAGCGCCCACGCCGGCAACATCAATCATACTATACGGTACTAGGCGCACGACGAACGTACGCATCCGGAATACAGCGCATTGCATATGTTTCGCGGCTAGGAATAGTGGGAGGCTGTTTGTAACTCTTGGCTCGTGGCCGAAAGTACACCAAAAAAGGGTTCTGGTTGGAACATTGGAACACCACCAACTTTATTTCTCGCGCCCGCCGCAACCTCGAACTCTCCTTGACCTGTCTGCTCTGTATACCACCACCGACCCATCAGAAACATACTACGATTCCCCTCCTCACAGTCCCTACCGATTCTGTCTGGTACCAGCAAAAGCAAGACTGCGCGCACCCGCCCCAGTCGGCCGTTTCAATAGCAGGTCGCATCCTCGATTTCCTACGTTTGCCGTCAGACACCCCGGCGCTGCGCTATTTCCAGCATCATTGCGCAAGGTTTCTTCTCCACGATCGACCGAATGCGAATTTAAACTCTGCCATCGATACCGAGATCGAAGTGAGGCTGGTTCTGGCGTGTCTTGTGTGCTGCAGTTAGGGGTCGTCGTCGACGTTCGCTGTCGACAATCTGCCCCCCGGATCAATTGCTTCCTGATGCCAGCCCTGCGATCCCCGAGGCCTCAGAATGCAGTCGTTCGAGAATACGCCCTTGTCGCAGCCGAAGCGCAATGGTGTGCCATTGAACGTCGACACTGCCTATAGAGGGAAGAGAATCGATAGCTCTCCGCCACGGACAACCGCGGCTCAGGAACCTCGTTCGAGCAAAGGCAATATTGCTACTGCAAATCGGGCGCTTAAGCCAAGGGAGACATTTCTGGACGATATTACACCAGTGGACCCTGGCTCGAACAAAGAGAACGATCCGAGAAATGGCCAAAGTCGAGATTCACACGACCTTTCTTTGTCGCCGAGACAAGTAACCCGCGACTCGCTGGTCGACCACATGCTTTTCTCCCTCGACCAATTCTCATATACACAAGAAGGCGACGGCTTTGGATCAAGGCAGCCTACAGTCGAGGAGGAGAGATTATATTCAACTTTTACTGAAGACGAATCGTATCAACCTACATCGAATTTCGCGCCCAGGAACGGCCGAACAGGGCACAATTATTCTTACAGCTCGGACTATGACATTGCGGACGACTCGAGCCGATATTCTGGAGGTCAATTGTCCCATGGACGAAGAAGTAATAGCAGCTCGAATTTTCAAACAAGCTTAGGAAGGATCAATAGCATTCGCAACGATTCAGGGAACCAGGGGTTTGGAGGTCCAAGGGGGCCACCAGTACCCGTTCCTTCTCGAGGGATACATTCACGAGGCGGCAAAGGTAGTAAGGGAAGCAGCGCCAATAGCTTCGACCTTGGATACGCGCAAGTTTCAAGCAATCAGCGTTGGACACATGGGCTTCCTGGCAGATCTTCAAGCTTTGATTATGGCGCAAATCGGCAGACCATGACTTCACAATCGGATGGAATGGCTCGACACAACGCCCCTTCCTTCACACCATACGACTACGATGCTGCGCCAACTCCTACGGTGCCAGTAGGGCCTCGCAGACCTCGTCCAGCGTCACCAATCCTCGTACCGCAGCAAGACCTTCCGCAGGTGGACCCCGAGCCAGCGAAACTGGAGCGGAAGAGGAGTACAAGGTCGTCCAAGAGTGCATATAAGAGTAAGGGCTCTACGATCATATCAGGGGGACGACTCGATTACGGTCTAGACGATCAAAATCGTGAGCTACCACCTCTACCTGCTTTTATCAGAGAACCTGCGCCAGCCCCTTTAGTTGGATATGGAAAGACGAAAGACTCTCAGCAGTCATCTCCAGGGCCATCGCAACCTGCGAAAGAGAAGCACGGCTTTTTTAGGAGAGTTTTTGGTTCATCGAGGAGTAGCCCTGCCTCAGCGCCAGAACCTCCTCGGTCGCACGGTTCCACCGCATCTACTGAAACGACGAGTCGTCCAAGCAGCAAGCCGCACCACATCGCCAACCAAATGAAGGCTCAACATGTCCCACCACCACCTCGAGAGCCACCACCTCCTCCAAAAGAACACGCCCATGTTCTCACTAAGAAATCATCTTCATTCTTCCGACGGCGGAAGAAGTCAGTATCGGAATCTGAACGTGCCATACCAGTCCCTATCGTACCACCTGTGCTCCTTCAGACCGAGAACGAAAGCACGAATATACCGAGCCCCGTGAGCAGTCTTCGGAAAGTGATGAATCCTTATCTAAGGGCTCCAGCAAGGGGCCCAATGGATCTGCACCCTCAAATCAGCATTGATCGCCAGATGAATGACAGTCCAGAGCCCCACGAGCGCAGTGCAAGAGGCTTTTCTCCTGATTATGAACCTGACAAAAGCGCCACAATTAGAACCGTCAAACCCAGTTCGCGGGACGCTAATGACCCCGACCCCTCTCCTTCTGGACCAGGTCAAAGACCGTTTCTATCTAGCCTCAGTGCCGGACCCACGGGTCTTGACGGCCAATCAAGGGATATGCGGGACGGTACTTTTCTGCAAGACAACAGCGATTGTGATCCTGATGCACACAGCAATGTCTCGAAAACTGCTATGGTCAAGAAGGAGGGTCCAGAATCAAATTGGCTCGGAAAGACAATGTCGCCCGTGTCCCCAATCACTCCCATGTCGGCCACTCCATCGGTAGCCAGGGACATCGCCCTCGTTGCTGAGTATGAGCGCATCCATTCGAAACGATCTCCGACAGCGGCCAAATTTGACCAAGCGAAGACTTCCCCAACGATTGACTCTCCCAGGAGCCAGACGGGATCAAAATCAAGTCAAAAGAAGCCTGCAAAAGAGGAAGAATGGGTAATGCTTACGCCCACAAAGTCCGAGTTTCAAGAGAAGGAAAATAGAGTTTGGCTGGAACCATCTTCATCCGAAGACGAGGGAGACACAGCTCTACCGTTGCCTGCAAAAGGTACTCGAATTTCCCGCAGAAATTCTGGCTCCACCGATACCGTTTACAAATCTGCTACGAGCCTTCCGATCGTCCAAGTTGAAGGCGAACCCGAGCAGGAAAAGCTTGAACCACGCCTCATTAGTGGCGCGGAAGCTACCAAACCCCTCGATAACGAAACACCAGTTACCCCTGATGATACAACACCAACCGATGATGATCGTGTGAGAGCGAAAAAGGTTTACGATGGCAATGAAGACTTTATACAAAAGGAGAAAGCGGCGGCCTGGATGGGTGAGGAAGGAGCCATTCGTTCAAGAACCCTGGTTGCATACATGGGCCTTTACGACTTTTCCAATCTAAACATCTTGAAGGCTCTCCGGAACATGTGTGGTAGATTAGTTCTGAAAGCCGAGAGTCAACAAGTCGATCGAATCCTAGACGCTTTTGCTCAACGATGGTGCCAATGCAACCCGAACCATGGTTTCAAAGTCACTGGTAGGTTTATATTTATCGTTCTTGTACAATTTACTGATTCACTATTATAGATGTTGTACATACTATATGTTACTCAATCCTCCTGTTGAATACGGACCTGCATCTTGCCGACATCGACCAGAAGATGACCCGAAGCCAATTCGTCAAGAACACCATGCCTACGGTACGAAGAAGTGTTTCGGAGTCTGCTCCGGATGCTTTCGAGACGAGACCATCTGTTTTGCCCGGTAAAAGCCAGACTTTCGGCACCGATTCTTCCACTCCAGGGGATGGTTTGAAACCGGAAAAGGAGAGGGCATCTATAGAAGTGGAGCGACCTTCATGGCGATCTTCATTTAAACCTCCATCGAAAACGGAGTCTGGAGGGTTGAACGGAAATTCTCCCACTCCATTAGACTATGACACTCCTGTTGATGATTGTGGTCCTCTCGTTAAAGCACCTTTCCACGGTACGCTACGAACTTGGGAGGTTCAAGTCGAAATTGTTCTCAAAGACTTTTACAACTCGATTCGTAGCGAGCGCCTGCCCCTGTTCGGCGCCCCTATCGAAAAGCCACAACTTCAGACACAATCATCCAGCAGTTTGGCCGTGTTTACCAATGGCATGCTCCGACGTACTCCCAGTGTGTTGAGCAAAGCTCCTTCGGAATCGCAGAGTTATGCCAGGGGTCGAACTGCGCAGACAGTCCGTGAGGGGAATGGCAAATGGGCCAACAAGAATCGCTCGAGGCCTCGATTATACCCTGGCTCTGGGATAGGCTCTAGCAGAACTAGCCTGGACGACCAGTCGTCGATGTGGAGTCCCTCAGTATCTTCAAGTACTTGGAGCAAATATTCACTGGGTAAAACCCACACTTCTATGTCTGTCGATTCCCTGGGGTCAAGCTGGCATCAAGGCGATTATCAACAATCCATTGGGTTCGCCAATGCGTTGAGCCAGGCCATTATCCGCGAGGAGACTATTGGCAGCGCAGGAAGTAACGGCAGTGACCGAGATGAGCAACTTCGAGTTGCACCTCTGCTCGAGGACGAGTCCTTAGAACTTGCGGGAGCACCATGGGCGAAGGAGGGTATCGTCAAGCACAAACACCACCTGGAGTCATTGGATAAGAAGGCTAAGGATCGCAACTGGAATGAAGTATTTGCTGTCGTTGAAAAGGGATATCTGAGTCTGTTCTCTTTCTCGACAAAGAGTATGCGAAACAAGGCAAAGAGCAAAGCTCCCGGCGGGGTCGTCGGTGGTGGTAATTGGCAAGAAAATGCGCAGAATCTTGGATCTTTCCTCCTGAGACAGACCATCGCGAGCGCTCTTCCATCTCCCGGGTACTCGAAGGCTCGCCCTCACGTTTGGGCTTTGTCATTACCTACTGGAGCTGTTCACCTCTTCCAAGTCGGTACACCTGATATTGTCAAAGAATTCGTATCGACAGCCAACTACTGGAGTGCCCGACTTTCGAATCATCCATTGGTGGGAGGTATTAGCAATATCGAGTACGGATGGTCGGATTCTATAGTCAACAACGCCTTGGTCACAGCGATCAACGATTCTACTGCCCCAAGGCCCTCGACAAGCGGTGCTCGACCCAGCCTCCAAAGCTCACTGAGATCCAGTCTCGATCAAGGATACTCGAGTGGAAGTGTCAAATCTAGACTACCTGGGGATAGAATTGCTATTTCTGATTGGACCCCACCAACGCAGAGCATGCGTGCCAGCAACTTGATGGAAGCAGACCAGTTGCAAACCTTGATCACTTATGTGGCCGGTATTGAGGAGGAGCTTCAAAAACACAATCAATTACGAAGCCCTATGCTTCTCGCCGTGAGCCATTCATATGATTTATTATCGAAACATTACTAATGAAACTTAGTTTACACCCCGCCATTTCAATGCCCAGAAAGCGATGGCGAATTGGGAGAAGAAATCTTCTTACCTTCTCCGCGAGATCGTCAAATTCAGAACCTACATCGATTGTCTCCAGGCAGCAGAAAGCGGCAAGCAAAAGATCTACGCCGAGCGCGCAGCCCAAAGAGCCGTAGCGGAAGATGAAGAGGGTGACATGACCTTACGGCCGGAATGATCACCAGTACCTAATACCTTTCTTTTATTTCAAGAGCATTATTCAGGAGAACGGGGCGGTTGCAAAACGACATTACGTTGATACGTCTCATGCTTCTCTACTCTCGCTCAGCGACAACAAATTCCACTTCACGGCAAACGATATTTACCATTTTCCTGGGTCGGGTGTTGTGCAAAAAACTTGCAGCGTGTTGTATATTTGGCGGATTTGAAAATTTCTTGCTCTTGCGCCTGGCGTTGGCTACTGGCTTTTTTGTTTTGCTTTGTAACATTACTATACCCAGCTGCGCTTTTTTCTTGGAATCAGGAGGATTATTTGGGCTTTTGCTACTCTGTTGGATTTGGACAACTAGGAATGGGAGGGGGTCCTGTTATGAAGTATGAATTATTATGATGTGGGTTGGCGGCGGCTTTTTTGTACGCGTATGGATGGTACTTAGAGGCTTGGTGATGATATACATTTGTGGTGAGGATTACTAGGTAGACACCGACACAATATTAACCTTTAATTCCCGAGCGCCAAGTTTGTCTTTGAGATCAGTTGGATCTGGTGAAAATACCCAAGTCACGTCTTGCTTGCTCATTAGTTCTAACAGTCACTAAAGACAACACATATTTCATTGGATCAGGCGCACGCCATCAAGCCGACCCCTTCACATCCTCCGGACGTCCCGAACATCGTTCCTACCCGTGCCGCATGCCTACATAAGTCGGCGTGGGGGAGCTCGTGGTTTCACCCCCTCCTTCCTAAACGAGCTGAGGAAAGCGAGCACTTCCCGCCCTACTCTTTTGTTCGGGGAGTGTTAAAATAGATACATCTAGGACAGGATGTTTGGAACTAAGGATATTGGGAAAGCATATTTGACAGGTATTAAGTTGGCGGTGACGTTTCAGAGGTGGAGGAAGGGGGCCTAGGATTGTGGCGGCACTAAAGGGGGGATGGGAGGATACTGGCGAGAATATGGTGACTTTGCGATATATCCCCAGCTTGTGTAATTCATTAATTTGAAGTCACAGTTCGAGGTCCATACTGAATTTTATACCAAAGTATAAACTTCCAAACATTCAATAACAAAATTCACCTTCCTAGCTTAATCGCTTCCGATTTGTGAATACCTTCATCCCCAAATCCCCAACCAATTCCCATCCCATTCTGGCTAAACCTCGGTCACAACCCCAAACAACATACATATATTGAAATAACCACTTTTCCAATCTCATAACAAGGCATCGGGGTGTGTACTACCAGAGATGAGCCATCCTCCTGGAAATTCGAAGGATCATGTCTGGTCCCCGGCAGGTGTCATAAAACCCTATGATCATGGACGGAGAACCGAGCTCGCTCTCTCAAAAGAGAGAGAGCCGGCCTGTTGGAGGGATTTGATAAGTCAGAATGTGTCTGGTGCTGGGCTTGTAGCAATATTTCGTGGCGTCTCATCACCGAATGTTGTGGCCCTGGTTTCGGGGTTAGAGGTACTTGTTGCGATGTGGATACCATGAAACCACCTCCCAAGACTTGTAAATCGTCAGTCACTATGATGCCTTCCATTCAAAGATGATTGGTGCTCTTTTGGTGTTTTTCCCAGGTTTAAAAAGTTTATGCGAAGTCGCGACCCCTTTCTTAAGCGAGTCGTGAGCGAGGTACCTGCCCAGGTGCTTTTTGAGTTTCCAATCATTGGTTCAGTTGTACTTATACTTATACGTCAATCAGAATTTAACTTGAATTTTCAGAAATTTTGAACTGGTGCAGAGGCTCGGAATGGGATTTAATGATGTACTTTTATCGTTCATAATGTCAAATCTCATCTCACTCGCCCGTGAAAGGTTTCAACACCTTCCCCTCCCTAACTACGCCCCGCGCAATATTCCCCGATCCCCCCTTCACAGGAAAACTCCCCAAAAATCCCTAATGACATCTCTCCTTCCACCCCTTCGCCTGCCAATTATTCACTTGGCCCCTCGGGGAAAATTCAATCACATCCAACAACCCGCTATCATGTGCAATAGCCACAAACACGTCCTCATTAGCATCAAATTCTTTCATTGCATCAATGCTTGCCTGTGCCATCGGCGGATCTGTGTACCAACTTCCTTCCATCTTTGTAACTTTGTAAAACGGATTTTCTTGCGCAGCTTGGGTGCCTTTCAACGGATGGAGATCCGTGAAGATTGAGCAGGGGCAGGGAAGATTGAATCGCACGAGTGCTGCATTCTTGCTGTCGGGGATAGTTGAAGGTAGACTCTCAAATTCAGTTGGTCGAAACATTCCTCCGAAATGACAAATATCACCTCCGAGGAAGATGAAAGTCGTTGGCGTGACGCGTGCTAAGGCTGAGATGTGGCCTGGTGCGTGGCCGGGAGTGTTGAGGATGTAGAAAGAGCCATCCTTGAACAAATCGTGGGCTTTGAATTGTCCAATTTTTAGACCGTTTTCAAAATTCGTTTCTATAACCTCCCGTCCCCTACGTTTATACTATCAGTGTTGATTGCACAAGAACTTTTTTTTGAAAGGCGACTCACTCAAAATCAGTTTCTAATAGCCAAGCATCAGGGTTCTTGGGATATCCGGGCATAAAGTTCTTCTTAAATCCGGGACCAACGATCAAATTTGTTGTCTTCGGGAATTTACTCGGGTCTCCGAGATGGCTTTTCAAATTTTGTAAGTATCTGCCCATCTTCATAGGGGTTACACTCACTCCCAGTGATAATGGCTCCAGACAATCGCCTCAATACTATCCAACCCAACGCCCCCCTCAGTTAAAATCTCATCAATACCCTTCTCAATCTCCAGTGCCGGAACAGCATTGTCAATTGCTTTCACGTTAGCAGGGCTGAAGTTCCACCAATCTTTCCTGGACCCCGCATCGAAGAGGATGGATTTGTTAAGTTTTTTATTCTGGATCAGGAATGCATATGTGGGTAGATTGAGGTGCTCATGGCCTTTGATAAGTGGCTCGACGAAGTACTTGGAAGGAGATATGATGTTTGTTGTTGTGTTTATCGCCGATACTGTGGCGGTATTTTGAGATGGGGGTATGTTCAGAGCTGGAGATGGCATGATTATATGTCTTAACGGATTGAAAATTAGACTGAATGTAACCTCTTTCTAATTGTATATACAAGAATCAATTCTGCTGGAGATTACCATATGAAATCAACGAAGCAAGTTCAAAACTTAACAATGGAGTTAAGGAAAGTGGGGGCGGGGTAGCGTCTGAAGTCTATATCTAGGCATAACTTAGTACTCCGCAAGATCCGAGAATAGAAAATCACTAGATTCATAATCACTGGCTAAGATTCTTACCCTTTCGGATAAGTCGCCGAAGATCGATTAATTTTCACGACAAGAAAAGGGCGTAAAGAGCGTACAAGAGATGCGGATGAGCGGGGATTGACAACCCCCTTTTAAGCGAAGCGCGCCTCGGAACTCTCCCCTCATCTTCGTTTATTCCAGTGATCCTGACTCATGATTAACAATTATGACTCATATAGAATAGCTTTTTTTTAGGAATAAGCTTGTAGTTCTGGTATCTTCACTAAATTATCAAGATGCATGAGGAAAATATCGTGTCTTGAGTATAGCTACTGTTTCTTCTGGCCGTCTGTGACTGCCGAAGGGGTGGTCCGCAAACCATCAGATTTCGACGTCCCCGGCGTGGAGAAAAAACCAATCTCCGCAAGGTTGTGTAAGGAAGAATTTCGTGGCAGCGGCTTCTGCGACTGGGCGTCTTCTCCTGCTTCCTCTGTATGCGATGACGTCAAAGTGCCCACAGCATCACAATCCGGGAAGATATCGGGAGCTAGATCATTGATGAGTTCTGTGACCTCCTTGGAAAGCCTTCTTCTCTGTTCCCTAAGCTTCCCGAGAGCGTTGGCCGATGTAGGGTTCAGGCATAGTACCAACGGCCTCAAACTCTTCAGTATATCCATTCCCACTTCTCCAATCAAGAGTGCTGCAAGAGTAATTGAAATAAACAGGGCGAGCTCAAGTAAGATGAGTAACCACATGGGGACTTTGTTTTCCACCCAGACAGGAGCGTAACCTTGAAATCGGTTATAATAAAACCAGTAAGTCAGAATCACGGTATACCAGGCATAAAGAAGGGGGGCGAAGGCCAGCGATATGAGCAGTTTCCATGTAGCCATCACGTCGTGACCCTGTAACTTCACAGTCGATGTCTTGAGATCTTGTTGCGACTTCCTGTGGGAGATGACTTTCGATACGATGAAGACTGGTCCGAATAAAATGAGTCCCGGTATCGTGCCAATGGCCAGGACTGAGACTTTCCCTAAGCGGTACAGCAATGTGGAAACCACTTTAAGTATCGAGAACCGTGCGTATTCTACTTGATGATCGTAGATTCCTAGAAGTCGAAGCTGTTCGTTGTATTTCTTGACGGATGCTTTCAGCCGCTTCATCTTTGGATCATTTTGATACTGGGAATAGCCCTTTACAAGGCGCCGGTTGATCTCGACGACACTTGATAATGGTAATTTCTTTCCAGTCGGATTGTACAGGCGTCTCACGGCCTGAGCAAGCTATATTTTCGTGAGCTCACTCAGCCTGCCATTGAGGATTTGGAATTTAATACCCACCATAAGTGTTTCGTAGTCTGGAGAAAGAACTGTCACGCCAACAAGAGCTTGGTAAATGATTTCAAGCAACACACCTACAGCTTCGCGTCTATTTCCGTCTTTGTATCGTTGTACCAGCTCTGGGGAAACTTCGATTGGGCTTCCAAACTCAATCACAGCTCTAGAACGAAACTTATGAGCATGAAAATAATTCATGCCACATGGCACAATCTTCAAGTCACAGTTAGGATTCATAGCGAGAGCGCCAAGAGCCATGATCGCCACACCAGCTTGTGGAAACGTCAGATGCAGGTACGTAGAACGAGCCTCTTACTCTGATTCCGCTCGACTCACCTTTTAATGGCAGGAGATTTGGGCGGTCATGACTTCCACCTTCAGGGAAGATTCCGACACAACCACCCGCGTTTAGACGTTTGAATACCGCATCGTAGACTTCTGTCTGATCAACATGAGGCGCGACTTTGAATTTGCTTCCACTGAAGTTGGGATCTGGGCTACTACCGTTGAGATCATGTCTGCCAGTTAGTTGAAAGAGCGGATCGCTGCCCTCGAACGGGATCTTCAAAATGATCTCCTCCGGGTTAACAATTTTCTGAATTCTGGAGCTGTAGGTACGGCCATTGATACTTGGGAGACTGATAGTTCCGCCTATTTCAAAATCGGGACTATCGAACGCTGTACCTATGCCTCGAAGTAAGGTGGGCTGGTTTTGAGCATCCGGAAGGTAGACAGTTCCTTTTCCTGATTTCAAAATGTCTTGGGATCTCGCAACAGGTAGCGCGCCAACTCCTTTGGACAAAGTGCCTATCACTGCACGCTTCAGGGACTTGGCTGCCATCAATAAGGCGACTCGTCGGCCTGCTGCTGCTCGCACGACTCTCATGAGGAAGAAAGAGTCCACAAACTACCATGCAAGGTTAGGATATGCACACTCTCTCGTGAAACAAAACTGAAATAGACACGTACTTGGTTCGCATGTGGAGCAGCCACAAAAATAATAGCACCATGTTTAGGGATCTTCCACGCTCCTCGTGGATATACCTCCCTGAAGAAGAGATTTATGGGCACGTCAAAGATGCTGAGGATAAGGTCGTATACCCAACCATTGATTGGGTCAGCTTCCTCCTGTCTTGCCATCGATCTTCAAATCAACTTAGTCACAACAGTGTCATGTAGTCGGGGGGTTGGGGGCCTCATATTTATATAATTTAAAGAGTGTTGTTGAGCTGAGAGATTTTGTTGGGACGATGTGTCCTTGTCCCGCAAATTTAGGCGAATGCGATTTGAACCAGAGCGGCACAGCTGGCGTTGGAAATGTCGAGCAATTCAAATACTTTCCCTTCTTAACTGGTTCTCAAAGGCATCATTTCTCCTAAGCTGGTAATTACGAGTCAGACCGATTTTCTGGAACCCCACCAAACTCAACAAGGCCCCAAAGCGGCAGCTTCGTTATTCAAGCCGGCCCCGCTCTTTCCCCCATTCCTCTTTCCCCAATTCCCAATTTCACTAACTGCTTCTTCGACCCCGCTAACAATGATGGTAGGCCCACCGCTTGCAAGCTCGCCTAGTTTATCATTCCATCCTCCTTTCCCATGATGACCACCAGCTCTGTCGACCCAAGCAGCTTGCATTCCCGCTGCTCGTGCTCCGACTACATCAAACGGATTCCCGCTGACAAGCCAGATATTTTCCATATCGCCTTTCTTTCCGACTTTCTCGGCAAGATGTTGATAGCCCCGGGGATCCGGCTTGAAAGCTTTCACCTCTTCAATGGTGACGAGACCTTTGAAAACGGAGGCGTGAGAGGATAGAGACGGTGACTGATTCACAGACGAGGATACCATAGCGTTCGTGCCATTAGAGAAAACGTAGGCGTCAGTTGACGGATCGTTGGCAAGTGCTTTCAACGCAGGAGGTACGTCCGGGAAGGTGCCAAGGGAGTCGTAAGCTTTCATCAGCTTGCTAATGTCAGAATCTGAGAGAAACACTCCAGTTTCATCCAAAGCATGTCTGAGAGATGTATTGGTGACATCAGAAAAGGACTTGTAGAGGTCTATAGACATCAATTGAGTTTCGTCCGATTTTTTGGTTTTCGTCTGGAAAGGTCTAATTACCCATACTATTCAATCTCCAGGTATACTCCAATTGGAATCTACTCCCATTAGCTTCCAATCAATAAACAAAGCAAATACTAGTACAAACCTTCGCCATAGTGCAGCAATGGATTGGGCCTTCTCATCACCAAAGTGCGTTGCGAGTTCCTTTCCGATACTTTCCGTCGAAAGTAGCGTACCATATAAATCAAACGCAATGACAGTCTTATTTGTTGGAGACATTCTGGCCTCTGGAAAAATATTAAAGACTAGAAGGAAGTAGAAATCTTAAGAAAGTCAGTCGTGGTCTTTAAAACGCGGGGTGACTCATGACGTACGCGGGGTAGTATACTGTATTTATAGTAATTTCGCGTCCCGGAGATCACTGCCCGCCCAATCTCGCAAAATTATTAGGAATCACTATATAGTATACTCCTCCCATGGAAGACGACAACGAAAGCTCCAACTTCCAGCTTTTTCGTGAGTGCCTCTCTACACCTCTGATAGAGAAATCATCCGCCACACCCACGAAGAAAGCTCGGAAAGCTCGCGCAGGTCGGAAGACTGTGATCAAACCCGTGTCCGTTCCGACAGCTGCAGAAGAACCCAATGATGCCGCCGAGCTCGCAGACTTCGTAGACGTAAGTACAAATTTCCAATGTCGCATTGATATGCCAATTAGCTAATGAGGGGAGCAGTACCTAGCTACAGAAGTCTTCACAAACCTCCCGTCCGAACTGCGAACGCTCACGTATTCGACATGGCTGAACACCCCTTCTCTGCAAGCTCAATATAGCAATCCTCTGCCCGCAGATACGATATCGAACATTGTAGATACACTTCCACTGTCAATAACGGATACGCTGATCGCCTACGAGATCCTCTCCCCCACCAAAACCACTCTCGAATTCCTGTCGCCAGTCCTCGCCAGCTACCTTGATACCTTGGCCACACCTCCTCCGCCAGCCGCACAAATGCGAGACAAAGCTACCGAATGCGAGATATGCTTCCGAACCTGGGTTCCCTTGACCTTCCATCATCTGATACCGAGGTTAGTGCACGCGAAAGTTTTGAAGAGAGGATGGCACACGGAAGACAAACTAGAAAGTGTGGCATGGCTGTGCAGGGCGTGCCATAGCTTTGTGCACAAGGTTGCAAGCCATGAGGAACTAGCTAGGGAATGGTACACCGTAGAGAGGTTGATGGAGAGAGAAGATGTAAGGAAGTTTGGGGAATGGGTCGGCCGGGTGAGATGGAAGGCCAAGTGAATTATCAAGTCAAGCGGCTCTGACTTTCATCTGAGAAAAACAGTATCACAAGGAAAAGAGAAGGATTTTCTCGGGATCCATAAAACTCCATGGTTTCTTTTTGTGGTTTGGCTTTCCATGGGAAGCCTGGACTCAAGCCACTTGCTCGTGATTGCCCGGTGCGAAACACCATGCAGTCTACCAAGTGGCAGTGTAAAACGCCTCGCAGCCTCGCGGTCACCCCCATCTTTCCTTGCCCATCTCCACTGTTTCTTCAGTTCTTGCCTTCTTTTCCTCATATCCTACTTCTCTGAAAAATCATAATGGCCGAAATTCTCGCCGTAGTAGCAAGCGGGATGTCAGTCGCATCGCTTTCGATACAAGTTGCTAGCAGTGTGAACAAGCTGAAGTACTTCTGTGACCGGGTAAAAGACACCCCTTCAGAGGTTCACGATACTCTGGACGATATCGAAACTCTCTCCATCGTCATTGATGAAATTGAAGCCATAGCCAGGAGCGGGGGACATCTCCCAGAAAGCTTATATGCCGCACTTCTACGCAGCGCCAGACGCTGTCTTGAAGCCTCAAATGCGCTGAGATCCATCGTGTCTGAAATTGAGGCAGCTTTACAGAAGCACAAACTTCGCGGTGCCGTGAAAGGTGCGCTGAAGAAGACAAAACTCGACGAAATTAGACAGAGATTGGAAAGTGCAAAGATGACCTGCGTGTTGGCCGGCCAGTCTCACTTGAGGTATGTCAGTTCTTAGCTTGTTTTGAGACAGCATCTTCCTAATGTACAAGAATTACAGACAACAGAACGAGAATATTAGTACATCTGTCCTCCTTTTGCAGCAATCAGTCCATACATCTTTCGAGCCATCGTCCATTCAGTCGGAAAACCTACCGGCCCCTTCGATAGAGTGCTCTACAGCTGAGACCACCCAGGGAAACTTGGTTCTTACCATACCTCGTTACAGCTCATCAGATGGAGATGAATACTTCTGGGGATTCTATCAGGTTCACCATATCACTACACCGTCTAGATGTCGGATACAAGGGGACAAAGCCAAAGAGATACCTAGGGAGGAAACTCAGATTCTCGTCAGTGCCCAACTACCACAATGGTTATTCCGACGAAGGTTCGACTTGTATACCTCTCAAACCCATTCAGGGTGGAATTTTAGTCTCAATATCTATAATGTCAGACCACGAAAGTCTCCAATCTTCCGACATGTTCGCGATGGAAATATTTCTGCCATTGAACGGCTGTTTCAAGACAAGACCGCTTCCCCATTTGACGTAAATGAGGATGGATTTTCGTTGCTACATGTGGGTGGTTCGAATACCAGTTCTTCACCCTCAATATTGACAAAATGCAAGTACGCAATCTCTAGCACAAAATTCCAGCTCCAGACCTTGAAATTCTTGCTGGAATGCGGCGCTTCTGTACATGTGAGAAATAACTGGGGCTAGTGAGTCTGAGCTTTTGTACCCAAGATGTCAAGGACTGATATCATATGCAGCTCTCCGCTCCTCCATTTGATCGAATGGGGACAAAAGGTTTGCTTCAAGCAGTCACAGTCCGACGAATTCCGAGACGCCATGCAATGTTTACTGGATTACGGATCCTGCCCGTACACTGAACAGACGTATTCTGGATTCACGAGCGTTGAGCTGTATTCGGGTTCCATAGAAGGGCAACGCACGCTGCTGAAATCGCTTCCACTAGAAGCATTGAGCTCTGAGGACTTCGATGTGTTGAAAACTCTCGAGACAATGGCTGATTGGTGGCGATCAAACCTATTGCAGTTGATCCGCAACCTTCTACCAAATCGAAAGCTCGAACCGATAACGGGGGAAAAGAAGCAAACTAGACTTCTCAATATTTCGATGAAATACCTCTGTGATCCTGAAGATGGGTGGCTAGTGTTTATGAAAGAGTTGTTGAATGCGGGCGCAGATGTTCACGGTCATCGGCGAGCAGATTCTGTTTTCGCCACCCCATTTTGGCACCTTTTATACGCAAGTGGAAGTATATTATCGTTTTCTACAATTCATGATCAGAGAGACGTTCAGACTATAGATGATACTCTCACTTCTTGGTTAGGTATTCTGGAGGAGTGCGGTTACCCAATTTCCGATTATTTGGCAGAGGAGGAGCGACTCCGAGATTTATATGATCAAACTTTACCAGATACACTAGCTCGCGTAGAGATCAACGCTTGTACTAAGGAAGTGATTATCGAGCGTGAGTGGGCGTATCTCTGGAAAGAGTTCGATCCAACACCCCCGGCCGGCATCTGGGATTGGCAGTTGAATATACCGGAAAGATGCCCCGATACCTACCGGCTCGAAGCTTTTTGGAGATGCGTTGAAGATTTGGAGACAGCCGAACCTTTTCGGCGGCCATTGGAGATGCCCGGCAGCTGGGAGGATTGATCTATCCACCATTTCTGGCGGAACAGGAAGCCACGCTGAGCAAAAAGATTAAACATACCAAACGGCTTGTAAGCCTAGGAGATAATACAACCATTCTTCTCTCGAATTTGGTTCTTTATCATCCTTGTTATTGCCCATTGTCGCAAGTTGTTGGGATTCTCGGGGCAGTCGCCAGCGGTCAGAGAGTGAGATAGAGTATACGGTACATTCAAATCTTCACCTTTCTATTAGTTCTCAAAACTCACATACCAGTAGGACCAAAGTTCACTGGCTCTTCCGGCATTCAAGTCTTTGAGAATTATGTACTGCGAGGAGTTTGGGCGACAGTTTCGAGTTTCGAGCGAGCAGAGAAGTCGAAGTGAAGCCGGAATGTGTGCAAAGTCTGGACCGTAAAAGCAGCAACAGAAGCCATAATTCATGCTGAAGCTTAGATATGATCTAAATTATGACTGAGCAGAGATAATGGACGGATATTTGAGGTTGCCGACACTTTTCTGCTGAAGGAATCGAATCACCGGGAACTTGGGAATATTACATCATCAAAAGAAGACAAGTCTACAACCTCAATTAGGTGTCCTTTCCGGAATGCTGGGTATTCTCCGATACGGGGGGTTCACGTCGACAAATCAATTACGGTCGAGTCATGACGCGGGGAGCTTGATATAGGAAAAACCGACATGCTGGCGCTACGAGACGGAACTGATTCCTATTTCGTCCAAAAGTGAGTAATCTAAAGGCAATGTCCTTTTGGTACGATCTAATTCTCTCCGCACAGTGCATTTACATCTACTAGTCACCTTTGACATAAATCGTCGGAGGGGTGATACGAAACCCTCACGCCAGAGGAGTTTCCATGCCATCAAATCACATGTGATAATATTTGGATAATCATTCACGGCACTCAGTAATATTTCCAATCAAAGCTTCATATGAAATGTGTTTGTCAATGGTTCTGCTTGTTGATCAAAACTGCGATCTACTCAAAACAAATCCAGTGATCGGCCCCACGGCCCTCAGTAGTGTGATAATCTTACACAACTTTATATAGCTTCAATCCGTGTCTCGTTAGTAATAACAAGCTGACTGAAAGCCACCGTAAAATTATCAGGGTTATAGGTCACGTAAAGATTGCCCAGAAACGGAGTCCCAAAAAAAATTCCGTACTGACCGCTACAATCTGTGTAGCAAGGCTCAATCCAACTTATACAGTCAGAACCATTGTTGTAAGCTAGTCCTTTGATCGGTACGCTGATTTCAGCATCATCCGGGTATTCAACGGCGACTTCGCCTTCGGCTTCTAGGGCGTTGCAGTCCATGATATACGGTGCAATAGTTTGATTGGGATTGATGGAATTGGAAATGTGCCAGAAAGTGCTGTTTAGAACGTCCCAAACTGGAGTTTGAATAACCTAGTTCAATCCGCCTGTGTCAAGGAAGGCGGTTGTCTCAGGAACGCCATTTGTCTCGTTGCATGTCGTAGTAACGCCGCCGGAGGTTATGGAGTATTTAGCAGATCAGCTGAGTGACGTCTTAGTGTATGGAAGCATTCATAGAGCGCTTTTGTCGGGCGAAAATCGACTTACTATGCTAGAGTAGTCCACACGATTAAGGTACCCATCCTCATCGCTGCCCTGAAAGGGGTCTGTCATATTTTGGACCACAACATCTCCAGTTGATTTGGCACGATCCACGCCAGCAATCACAATGCTTCCGTTGGAGCTTCTGTCTGGCGTACCGAGGCTGAAGCTGCAGGCCCTTGAAGGAATGAGACCCCTATCATATAGCTGCTCAAGGAACAACATTCCGTAATAATGTTCGGTTCTGTTACAGGCTCCGTTGAAGCCTGTAGGGTCACAACTGTGAGTTTTTGCGAAATAAGAGAGTTACAGAAACCGACTTGATGAGGATTTAAACTTACCAACTAGTCCCTCATATGTGGGATAGACATTTTCTCCAAAGAGCTCGGACTCGACCTGTCCAAAGGTGATATTATCAAAGCCTTGCCCTCCAATGGCAACCACGTCGGATATGAAATTTCCGAATTGCATGTTTCCCGTGCCATCATAGTAACTGCCACTTTGAACAAGTTCAGCGGTAGAAGAGGTGAGGGTATTGTACGTGCCATATCTACAAGGGTTGCCGGGTTGGGTTCTGCATTGACTCAGGTTGGACGATAAAACGGATAATGTGTTGCTCCCCGTATCAAAAATCAATTCTACGCTAGGTTGTGTGAGTGAGATTTCTCAACCAGGTCAATAATAGCCTTTTCTTACTATTGCGGCTCAGTGCCGTCCTTGGGAGTACCAATTTCGACTAGAAAGTCAGAAGCTTCATTTGCAAGCTGAAATTATGTTAGGAGTACTCACACTTAATACCATATTGCCGATACCCATAGCCAAATGGGAAAATAGGAGCTATTATGACACCCTGCGGTAGAGCTGGGGCATCCGAAGCAAGGGTGCTACTTATTGCAAATGATAGAGAAAAGAGTGTACCTATATGGGTGGATAGCATCTCGAAGGGGTGAAACCGAAGGAGAGGGGAGAAATACTTGTTGGTATTAGAACAGGTCTGCCCAGACAGTAAAAAAGAGACCAGAAAGTCAACATCACTTATATTACACCGGGGCAAACAAGGCTCAACTTTTGCCCGATGCAAATTTCAGGCGTTCCCTAATACATCCTGAAATAACGAGCCTGCGAATGACTCGAATTTCGGCGCGCTCTGCGTTGTTCAGCCTTTGCGATCCGGTTTTCTCTTAGTGACTTTCAAACCCTCGTATTGCCTTATGACAGCAATTGAATCCAGAAAATTTGGTCCCACGGTGGGGTTACATCGGAGCTATCATCCAATTTAACCTTACAAGAAACGACTAGTTTACGAAGGTTTAGGTGAAAATAAATAGCGTTCGATTCCGATCAGGAAGAACGCTAATGAGTGCAAGGTTATTAGGATAATGGAAAGGCGATTTTGGAACGATGACGCCGTGGCTTTCAATTTTAACTGATCCAATGGTTAACTACTACTGCACTACCCCACGAATATCACTCGTCCCGCCGCATTATAAATGCTCCTTCCATTTTGAGAGACAAGTATTTTGATGACTGCCTACATGTTTGGTAAATGTATCTCCGGACAATGAACCATAGTACTTTCTACGCCGTCGTCGCCTTCTGCCCTCATATCGTCGACAGGCCAATAGCACGAATCGACGGCATCAAATGCCCCAACTGGAAGCATACTGAGGAGATCGATGTCAAAACCGACATTTGGAAACTCGAATGGAAGGTAGACTGCGTTCACATTTTCTTCGGTGGGACTGTATGTTGACTCCGTGACCTGAGAGGGCGAAAGTCTTGGAGCACTCCGACATTGACCCAACTGTCTCTTCGTGAGTAAAGTCCCAAGCCCCCTCCGAGCTTTTCCAGCAATCTCCCAAGTGTATGACATGTCATCGAGCGCTGCGTCGAGAGCAGATAGAGCAGAATCCTCCGTCGGTGGGGTACTACCAAAGCTGGAATTGGCAATACCGAGAGTTGCATCAACAGCTACGATCGTGCCGTGCACGAATAAAAATGGAGCGACTCTTAGGCCGTGCTGAGCTTTGAAGCGGTGAATTATCGAAATAATTATATCCGTAGAAGCCTCGCAAATGCTGGTAGCATCCGAGGCAACTTTCGCAAGTGCTGGAGATAGACGTCGGGTGTCTTGGCTGAGTGCGAGAAATGGGCGATTGAGAGATATCAGAGCGGTATGGTAAAGCATGCTTTTCATCGTTAGCATTCCAAATTCTTGCATCAATAGGGTTACGAACTGGAGAGCTGCGACAATGGGACAAACAGGATCCATGTTAGAACCCCATCTGCTCCAGCGCCAAGAGGCAGGCAAAACGTTCAGCCATCGCCAAAATCTGGTGTTGAGTTCATTGATGGAGACTTCCATCCAACGTTGAGAAGAGTCAGTGCAAGTGCCTCTTTTACCAGCTGAAGACTGTTGAGAAAGCATATCTTGGATGATGGCTACGAGTTCAGTTTGGTGTTTCGAAATTGAAGGCGGATGTGTTCGAAATTTTGGACCTGAAAGACCATGCTGCTCAAGCCATGAGTCCCAAACTGGCGATGCGCTTCTCAATTTATCAGCTAAAGTTAAGAGTCGGAGCGTATCTCATCAATACCTTTCGGGCTCCTCTAGCTCAATATCTGTATCTTTCTGATGTAATAATACATGTCTCCCGAGGTGTAGGCAGATAATTCTGGGAGTTGAGTCAGCTAACGCAGTCTACACTTTGAAATGGCAGGGGAAACTTATCGGATATGAAGCAGTTCACAAACGTACGCCTCCGAGAATTGGTATCTTGGGGCGTACATCCGATTTTATATCCCATATCCTTGACGTCCCGCTGCAAACCAAGATGCTGGGCCATGCTGTGAGCCACGCCTGTTACCATTAGGTCACGAGCGTCAGATCGCAAGGACCTGCACATACCAGTATAGATCCAACCCTTCGAAACATTTCCTTTTCCCAATTCAAAAAAGGAGCAGCATAATAACGTTTGTATTGAAGTCAAACACGGGGTTAAGAGCCCCCAATCTTTCAGAAGAGTTAGGGCAGACTCAAAGAACCGGTCTGCCAGAATTCTGATATCATCTTTGGGGGACATGAGTGCGCCAAGGCTGGACATAGCAAATACTAGAGAAGGCGAACAGTGCTCTCCTGAAACATCGCTATCCATGTATTGCGATAAGAATGAGTCCCAATCGATGAATGATGAATGCGGCTGATTCCAGTGGAAGTAATTCGCGAGACACTCGCGAATAGCAGGACTGTGAAGATTGAAATTATCTAGAAACAGTGGAGATACTGGTGGGGTTTGCGGGACCGATGAAGCTGTACCCGGGAAAGAGAGTATCATCGAGTTGTACATACTACTCGGTCCGTGGTAGCCCGAAAGTCCTGGGACCAAAAGTTAGCACTCCAATATGCGGAACGTCAGGAGTTCACTGAAGGAAATACCTTCGGCATCACCTCTCCAAGTCCCTCGCTTTGACGCATTCCATATTTCTAGATCGGAGCCATTTCCAGATGGTGAGGCAACAGCCGGCGCTAGATGATCAACAAATTCTATGCTGGCAGTCATCTCCTCCTTGTCACTAGCAGACGCAGACTTCAAGTCCAGCAAGAAGACTTCCAAAGCTGCAATCTTATTTTCCAGCCCCGTAACGTATTCACGAGAGATAGGAGATCTTTTGAGACCATCCCCGCGGAATTCGCAATGTACTCCGGCACCAGAGCAGCGATGACATGGAGAGGTTCGCGAGCATTTAATCTGCACTGGTCAGAGAGTAATACTTCGGTGAAGTAGTTGTGGATAGTACCTTACGATTTTGGCACCGTTTACAGCTAATAGATATCAGGAACGCGTTTGCTTCGATCAAGTAAAATAGAAACAGGATGACACTCACGAGATGCGCATTCTCTTCTCTGGCTGTTGGCCGGACGGCATATTAACACACTTGTGCTTTCTATATGACAGGAGCCCGAATTTTAACAAGACAGCACGACTATACTTGATATTATATCGCGAAAAGAAGTTCACTTCTCTCGATGGCAACTTTTTGGTCAAGTTCTCAGCACGCAATTTACCCCTCGTCGGGGTTGGAGTCCGAGTGTCTCATTACGCACCGTAAGAAAATATACAGACACTCCGGAAGTGGGCGATTGGTTCGCTTGCTGAAAGCTCCACAATCTTCTGGTTTCTGGACTTCATCACTTTCACTTTCCTATGTTTATCCTTATATATTTGATATTCATAGCAAGAGACTCCACCATGTGGCTTACATCGACATTTAAATTCACTGCGATCATGATCATTTTCTCTTGCTTTTCTGTCACTCCCAGCGCCTCCACTTCCCCATCTGAAATTTAAAGATCTCCGTCCTTAAAAAACTTCTGTCCCTCAAACATCAGCCATGGCAAGAGTCCCCCATATTCTGGCTTTTCTTTCTTCTTCTTTCCATGCCCTTTGAACTCGTGGATTAAAATTTCAGGGCCAACAGCCGATGTCACTCTCAAGATCTCTCCAACAGCGTTCAGCGCCTCCGCCTGAACAGTCTTCACCCCGACACGATCCAATTTCAGCACGGTCTCAAAAGTTTTGCGTTCAGACTCCCCAAGATACGAGCGCCTGCCTCCGTCGCTCACTTCGTAAAACCTCCATGTCTTCGTTCGCGTATCCCCGTTCCACGATACGTAGACGTTGGTGCTCTCGGCTTCTTCATCTTTCAGCACGACAATTGCCGGCTCCTCATTGGGGATGCCAGTCCAATTATACCGAAAGCCACGATAATTTTCGACTCCTTCACCAAGGACACAAGAGTCCATATACGTGTGGAAGATCGGCGTTCCGTCCGACTTGAACTCTGTGACCGCGCCTTCCGAACCCCAGTTTACCAACGCATTCCCGTTCGGCAGGATCTGAGTAGAGCCCTGAGACTTTGACAGCAGATCATCGGGAGGATTGAAGGCTTGCACAAGTTTGGCTTTCCAAGTCTCAGTATCCACTTCGAGGATCTTGCCACGGGAATATTTGTACAAGTGTACTTCATGGCCATGTCCACTTTCAGTGCCGTGGGCAGAGTTGTCATAAAGGGAGATGATCTCTTTGGTTCCATCCTCGGACTTGGCTTGAAAGCGTGCGTGGTGTTGAAAGGAAAATGGGACTTCGTCACCAAGTGTGAAGTTGGTGGATTTGCCGCCCAACTGCCAAATGAGGTCTCCAGTGGTACCATTGATTTTGTATACGGCGTTGACATCTCGAGCAGAGATTAGGTAGTTACCCGAACTGTCTTTGTCAACAGAGTTTATGTGAAAGTAGTCCCAAGCATCAGAGCTGTTGTACCCAGAACCGGCTTGACCGGGATTGAGGGGTAGGTAAGCTTCTGCGCATAATTTTCAGCACGAGCAGTACAACGCGGAGAGTCAGAATATTTTACCTAAAGGGTCGACATAATCCAAGCTGCTCCACTCAAAAATGACCTTCCCAGTCTCGATGTCGAGTTCCTGGAATCTGGCGTCAACGATCCATTGTTGTTCTGGACTCCCACCATACGCCGTAAGATTCCATGGCACAGGATGGTATATCTGAATTAGAGCAGTCTCTTCATTGATAATATTAAATTCATGTTTATCAGTGAGGCGGTGGTTTCCAGTTCGAAGCTCCTTGATTGTCTCATAGTTCTGATTCAAAAAGGTTGTATGGCCGTGGCCGTGACCATACGCCGCATTATGGCTACCTTCAAATGAGAAGAGGATATCCTGGCCCTTGTATCGACCAGCTTGGAAGTTAGTGGCCCAAATTGAGAAGTACGTGAAGCCAGACCAAACTAGGTCACCGGTGTCGGTGAAGATATAAGGAGCAGCTTGTGCTGGTCCATGGTGAGTCCCTTCCGGAAAACCGGAAAATGGCGCGAGGAATAAGTAGCCCTTTTCAACGTCTTTTGTGGCAGGTATTGTGATGTTGAGAGTTGGTGGTGAGAGGTCTGGGCGAGATTTGTAGCGCCAGTTGGCGTTTACCGTCGGAATCGAGACGAAAATGAGGGCGGATGCAAACCAGGTCGCCACTTGGCCAAGCTTCGTATACTTTGAGAACATCCTGCTGTGGAATTTAGTATTATGAGTTGTTGAAAATAGGCAAAACATTCATATGGCGGAATGGTCAACGGAAGTGAGTTTTTGTCTACCCACGGAAGTTCTGGAGCTAGTTGAGAGGAGAATACTGGGAACACCATTGAGCAATTGGAAACTTTATGTCTATCAGCTCTTGATGATGCCATATTTCAAGACTTGATGTTATGATCGTTTCGATGGAGTTGGAGTCCGACGTGTCCGTGCAACATCCGCCTGAGGACTGCATATGCTCCAAGCGAGGAATAAAGGGGGCGAATCGGCGCTAACCCCACTAACGGACTTGCAGTCCACCACTTAACTTTTACTCAACGGACTTGCACTCCGTCAATGACTGCAACTTACGTGTCCGCCACTGCAGACTGCAGGTCAAAGTACATTAAGTATGACGGAACCATTCCAGATCTCACCAGACCCAATTGGGTTAAGTCGAGTATTGCAGCATTTGACACTTCGATACTGTAGATCTTCCACGCTAGGGGATCCGAGGCTAAGGTGCGCCAAAATCCCGCTCTTGATATCAAATTTTTGTAAGATCTTACCTTCAAAATTCCGAGTCAACTCATACAAGCTCATATCATCATCCTTAAGTCAACGTACTTCTGATGCTCAAAGGAACGTTTCAAAGCTATCCACTTACCCTTCTCTGAGTTTACAAAAAGTAAATGCCTTTAACATCCGATGTCGGCGACGCAGTTGAGGAAGTCGATGAAACGTCTGCGCTGTTAAAGCCTACCACAGATGAATCTCCCCTAAAATGGAGACCTCCTCGAGGCTTCATATGGATTGAAATAGGTACATGCCTGAACTCTCATCCGAAACTCAAACCCCACTAACGTTGACCCACTAGCCATATTCTCCAACGTCTTCCTCGCCGGCTTCGACGGAACAATCACAGCATCAACCTACGCAGTAATCGGCTCCGAATTCAACGCCGCCAACACCATTTCCTGGCTCACTACTTCCTACCTAATCACAAGTACCGCCTTTCAGCCCCTCTACGGCCGATTCTCAGATATCCTAGGTCGACGAGCATGTTTCTTCGCCGCAACCTTGACGTTTCTTGTGGGGTGCCTGGGATGCGGACTCGCTCCAGATATCGTGACGTTGAATTTGATGAGAGCACTGGCTGGTCTGGGTGGTGGCGGGCTGATGACTATGGCTACGATTATTAATTCGGATATGATTCCGTTTAAAAGAAGGGGGATGTATCAAGCTTGTCAGAATGTGCTACATGGTTTTGGATCTATTTGTGGCGCTTCGCTTGGGGGGCTGATTGCTGATAGTATTGGTTGGAGATGGTGCTTTTTGTGCCAGGTTCCTGTTTCGATTCTCGCTTTTGGAGTTGGGTATATTGCCATTAAGAACCAGGAGGCATCAATTGTGGAAACGGATGACGAGAATGAGCCGCAGACTTCCAAGTCATTGTGGGTCCAGATCGATTTGAGTGGTGCCGTCTTGCTGGTTCTCGGCTTGTCAGCTCAACTCGCAGCTCTAAGTATGGGGGGGAATAATTATCCATGGACCGACGCCCGAGTCATTGTATCCTTTGTTGTCAGCATTATCCTGCTGGCTATGTTCATCGTGGTCGAGATTCGCACAGGAGCAATTCCGGTCATGCCGATGTATATGTTGAAAGGACAGCTCGCCATCTCGAACCTGATCAGCAATGTCTGTGTGGGAATGGCAGCCTATGCGGTAAATTCAACCCGAAAATGGTCTACCCATCTGCTAATAGCGTTCAGTTTCTGTTTATGATCCCGCTGTTCTTCCAAGTCGTCCTCCAAGATTCGGCATCCGAGGCTGGTTTGCGTCTCGTCATCCCGTCGCTAGCAACGCCTGTGGGCGGGGTCATAGCCGGCTTCGTAATGTCGAGGTACGGTCGTCTTAGTGAGCTCGTGAAGCTAGGAGCTTTCTTCATGGTGCTTGGAAATGCTCTCATTGCCTCGTTGCAGTTTGAGGATTCTTCTTGGAAATATCTGGTGTACTTATTTCCTGCGAACCTCGGCCAGGGAATTGTATATCCTTCAATCTTGTTCACATTTCTAGCAGCTTTTGATCATAGCGGTGAGCCAATCGGAATGCTTTGGGATAACAATGACTAACTCGACTCAAGAGCAAGCGGTTTCTACTTCAATCGTCTATCTCGTGCGTTCGCTGGGCACTGTCTGGGGAGTAGCAATTACTTCGGCAATAGTCCAAAATGTTCTTACCACGAGGCTACCTTTGGTATTGGATGGTTTACCTGATATGGAAAAGGTATGAATCTCGTAATCAAGAGACAAGCTAGACACTTACTATGGTACTGCAGATCGTCGATGAAATTCGGCATTCTGTTTCAGTATTGAAAGATCTCCCCCCTGAAGTGCAAGGGCTTGCTAGAGAAGTCTACTTTGAAGCTTTGAGGTACGCCTTCTTGGCTAGTACTGGTGTCGCACTGGTTGCTTTGATATCTGCATTCTTTGCTCGCGGTCGACGACTCGATCGAGATTGAAACTAAAGGACGACAGGTGAAGTGAGGTGGTCATGGCATGGCATCGAAAAAACAGAGTGCTCATGATCCGTTGCTGATGCCTTCAGCGTACCATTCCTGGGCTTGATCAAGGTTGAAAATAGGCTGACGTGGAGGGAAAGAAGAGCGTTGGGTCAGCGTGAAAGTGCTGGACCAATCAAATATCAATTGGAAAAATGGTAGATATGTCAGCGTAGGAAAAAGAAACGCTCTTGCATCCTGGATTCTTGAAATTTGATAAGTCACCGCATGGCTTCTAAAAGTAGCTTCAAGTTGTTGATACCCTAAGCATACAAGATCGTTAGCCGTAGAACCTACATTCTGTACTCGAGGACCTACAGCCGTGTGTATGAATCAAATTGCCTATATCAAAAAGACTCTTACATTCCTCGACTCTCATCCTAGATTAGATAATCCCCACATCTACGTCAATATCCGTTAGCTGCTTAGCGCTTTCCTAGGCACGACTTCAATGCAAAGTTGGTACTGACCTCTAAAACCACCTCCCCCTTTCTGCTGACTAGCGAGATAATCTTGTCGCCCAAAAGTTCAACTTGCCATGCAGCATCCGAGCTAGCAAGGTGTGTCAACAAAGCACCGCTTTCCAAATCCCACAATTTAACATTCCCATCCGAGCTTGCAGTAACAATTTTCGTTCCATCGCACTTCAGCCCAGTGATTGAATTTTGACCTGCCTCTGTGCTCCAGATCTGCTCGTAAGTCTCCGTTGACCAGAGACGCAGGAAAGACCCCGCGTCCCCTGTCAGAAAAGTTGATGGTAGGAGTTGAATCCGGGAAACGAGACTGGTGTATCCCTCAAGAACTGCGAGACAGGTCCTGCATGCCAATATTAGCTGTGTTCATGAAAGAAGTATTGAGGCATATACCCAGATTCCGGATCCCAGACCCTAGCAGTTGCGTCCAAGCCGCCGGTAACAATTCTCTTACCATCAAACGCCACACAATACAACTGCGCTGTGTGGCCTTTGAGAGTATGTAAACACTTTTTCTGTTCCAGGCTCCAGATCCTTGCATCGTGGTCGTAGCTTGCAGAAACGACGATGTCGCCGTGACGAGCAGTACTTCGTACAGAAGCTGTGTGGCCCACTAGAGTAGCTTCACACTCCCCCGTCTCGATATTCCAGACTTTCAGAGTTGCGTCTCTGGACCCAGTGAGGACGGAATTTGATGACAATGCAATCGTGCAACGGACTGTTGAGGTATGGCCACGCAATTGTATCTTCTCCTGTCTAGAAAATCGTCAAGGACTTTTCTTTTTAGAAGCAACATTAAGTACCCAAAGAAATGGCTACAAAACAGAATAACTCACAAATCGTCCAGGCCCCAAACTCCACACTGCCCATAAGTCCCCCCGACAACAACCCACTCATCATCCCAACCTACCCAAAACATCAGCCTTGTCCCTCCCACTGCTGGCAAATTACTTACAAGAAACAGCCCACGGCCCAGCCCCAAACCCAATCACCCGCCCATGCTTCCCGTCGCTATCAAGCACATGTACATTTCCATCGTCTAATGCGAGAATGATGTATTTTGAGGTGGCATGGAGCGCTGTTGCTACTGCTTTGGTGGGAAAGTTTAAGGAGAAAGATGGGCTTGGGTGTGTGGTTGGAGAGCTGGTGGACATTTTTGAGGTGATGTGTTATTGGGTAAAATACAAGCTTTGGACAAGAGAGAGTGATACAAGGAAGATAGGAACGATAATATTAAAGTTCTCGGTGATGAGGCGCAAGTTTTAGGCAGATCTGTTACAGCAGTGACGTGCTGTTGCGCGCAACCCTGTGCGGGGGTGAGAAGCTTGGCGGGGTAATCTTCACTGCGACCTTATTGGATAGCTGAGTTCTTCGTCCCTGATGGTTTTTTTGTGAATAGAAGATTGAAATATGTTTTGAACTTATGAGAGAATTGGAGAGCGAGGCTGAAATTGAAATTGAAAACGACAATCTATATCATATACTCGTACATGGAATCTTTGAGCGTAAACAGAATCTGAAAATGAAACAACGCAATTACGAAACCTCTCCTCTCGCCGTACCAAGGAAACGAACAGAAAAGAAAAATCGTCTAGATCTCTCTCAAACCAGGATACCAACGCTCACTTAGCTACCCTACTCTCCACATCACCAACCTTGACCTCCTCAACCGGCGCAGTATTTCTGCCCGCCTCATGCGTCTCCCAAAACCTCTGATTCATATTCCTTCCCTTCATCATCCCCACAACATCAAACGGATCCAAAAACGTGACATACCAGCGCCTCTGATCCTCATATCCCTCCCCCTGAATCTCGGTAACCCCATCTTCAGCCAAGTATATCTTATTATTCCTCGGCAAGAACCGCATTGGATGGCGGAAGTTCAAAATGTAGGTATTAGTGGCCATGAGCACGGATTCGAAGATCCAGAAGAACCATTCATACCGTAGAACAGGTGAAAGAGAAGACGGATCTAAATCAGCCGTGAACTTCAGATTCGCCGTCGTGAAATACTCCACGACTCGATAGATGGTCCGCACGCCGATCAGCGCAGACGAGCAATACAGCGTAAGGAGCACCGCCTGCAGATTCTTCGGAAGAAGACCAGCTTTCTTGCATTTATGGTGGAAATAAGCGGCTAGCGTAACGAAAAGTCCAAGAACACCAAGTTGAATCACAAGCGCGGATTTCAGCAGCGCTTTCCCGATATCTTGCCTGCTTTGTGGTAGGCTGGTGTTGGCTACGTATGCAGCGCCGTTTCCGTTCAGAGCTTCGATGATGGAGGAGATTGCGCCGAAGGTTGTGAGGACGCGGCCAGGGTGGATGGGGGAGTGGTAGGGGACGTAATATAGAATTCGAGAAAGGATGAAATAGTTGGCTAACTCATAGAGGGGTCTAGGATCCTTGTTAGAGTAGACTTAGAGCATAAGGGAGGGTGCTTACGGTGCTGCATAGATGAATACAAGACTGGATATAAAGATGTTGATATTATCGAAATTGAAGGCTCCGATCTCGCGCAGAATATAGCCGACGACGAAAAGAAGAGCTGACCAGGGCAGAATTCCCGTCACCTTCCAGCATTTATAGTGTCTGAGATATCGTTAGAGATGATTAGTCCGTGAGATGAGGTCGAACTTACATGCACTGATAACCATGGGTAATACCAGACACGAGAAACAGGACGGCGAACACGACTGGGGCTCCTTTATTGGGAGCGTAAAACCAGAGACTTCCATCGACTTAAAGCACATCAGCAAATGTCCATCGGGCAGCACAGAGAATTGAACATACCGTACTTTCCATTCTCCATCTTTTTGTAATAATTTCAACGCTTTGCGGATAAGAAGTTCAGTTTCAGCCTTCCTCAAGAAACTCCGACTTGTTCTCAGATCCGCTGTTGTTGCAGAATATCGAGGTCGCACAAACTCAAGGAATGCAAAGCCAGACCGTCTCGAAAATCTCACTGCCTTCTGAATCAAAAAAGAAAACGACCTACCACGACCAGCAAATATATACCTCACTTCCCAATTTCACCACACGGCAAAACAAGGCTGCGATCTGACCCTCCCATCACCCGCCCGCCCAAAAACGCGAACTTCCCTGTCCGCATCCCAGGGCACCATTGGCTGAGACACGAACGCCACCTTTTGGCGGGGAGTTCCACCTCGACGGATGAGCTTATTGCGACTTACGTTCTGACTTTCCTGTGGCTTGCAGACTTAAACTTTTCTGCCTAGCAATGCCTCGCGTTTTTCGCAGCCATGTGAAATGCTTTTCGTGGAGGCTGAGTCTATGGAATAGGGCGAATTCACAATTCGTGAAAGGTTCGATTGAATCACTTGTTGCAATACGGAAGCAAAATGCGAGGTTTGTAAGACGGGTGAATTTTGAAGCCGAGTCGAGACGAGAAGGCTGGAAATTAGACGAAGCGGGGTGTAACGCCAACGCGATTGGCGGGGTGGCTTTCTTCAAGGGGAGGCTGTGCGCGAAAAATACTGTGATGGACTCATTTCATTTGTGATTTTGCTTGCTGAGCCGAATAATGCAGAAAGGCAATGATTTTGCATCTTCGCATATTCCTCCGAAAACAGTCATCAAATAATGGCCTGTCCGATCGCACAGCTTGTCTACCCCTCTTTACAGTGCTCCCTCCGTACGGTAAAACCTCACAAATTCCAAAACTCAACCTCCGGCCACTCTTTACTAGAACCCTCCAAAACCACCTCCCTTTCCCCCTCCAAACATCTATCAAACCAAGCCCCCACAAACGTCCCCACCAGCTCCAACATCCTCTTCCCCCCAATACTACCAAAAAGCCCCTCCGCCCCCGGAATATCCACCCCCGTCGCCAAAACCTCATCATCCAATACACTAAAATCCTCAAAATCCGCATGTCTACTCCCTCTCACCTCCAGTCCCAACACTTCTCCCTTCTTACTATTCCCCAAAAACCCATCCCAAGAAGGGTCATTACTGCGATTATGCCCCTCACTAGCCATCATAAAAAACGGCTTATCAACACCAGTGGTAATCACATCCCCATGCAAACTCCCATCCATATTAACACCACACCCAAACCTACTATCCGTAGCAACAGCACTCGCACTCGCAGCTCCACCCAGTGAATGCCCAAACACCCCTACTTTACCCACATCAAAATGCAGCCGCCCATGAACACCCGGTATCTGCCTCGCAAACGTTGCATTCGTAGAAAGGAAATCAAGCACGGATTGGAGGTCTTCGACGCGGATATTCACTGTTATAGCTGCGTCTTCGGGCGTTCCAATCGTTTCATTGACCCTTACAGCCGTGCTGTTGTCCGGATACTCAATAAACGCGCTATCAAACGGATGATCGACGCCTATGACCAAATACCCCATACTAGCCAGGTTCGTGAGCGTAGCTATATAATCCTGCCTTCCGTCTCCATAGCTTGGGGGAAATAAGAGGAGGGAGGGCGGCGATGGGGAAGGGCGTGAGGGGTGTAGGTAGGCGTTGGCGTAGGCGGAGGAGAGGACGGATGAGGCGAGACCGGGAGGCAGGCTGAGGGAGGTGGAGAGGAAGGAGGCGTAGAGGGGAGAGAAGGCGGGTGCGAGGGTGGAATGGCGGATGTGTTGAATGGGGTAGAAGACTGAGAGCATTAGATAGCGGGGACGGGTGTCTGGAGCCAGAGGGTCGAGACGTGTTGTGTCGAGGAGAGAGAGGGTGGTCGTGCCGACGAGGTAGGGACCAATTGGTCTGGGGAGGGTGAGGTTCAACGAGAGGGCTATTGCAGGAAAGGAAAGATAGAGCACAAGAATTTGGAGGAGAGTAACGAGATGCATCCTGGGTGACGTTGAGCTTCAAATGCTTGAGTGTTTACGAAGGGGAGAGAAATGAAAAGAATATTTACTTCTTATATCTCACTACCTCCGTACACATCGTACAATCCTTCCCTGCACCACCCACGTCGTCGGGCACAAGGCTATCGGAAAGGGTAAATGTTGCATAGGCCTGCCAATAAACACAACGCCTGACCCAATCAGCTTCGCAGGTGAAGTCACTGAGGCTTTCAGCAATGCCCCTCACTGGAGATTTCACCGAGAAGACAAAAACTAGAAGAAGGCTGAGTCTGAACAACCGATAATGGAAAGAATACTACCTTCCCAAACAAGAAAGAGGGGTTCATTCGTAACGCAGATGCTGTGGAAGAAGACCAAATGCCGTGAAAACAATGAGTATACACAAAGTCTCAGCCTCGGGATTCAGCTCAAGCAAGCTAAATGCAGAGTAACAAAGGAAGAGACGTCAAACGAAAAGAAAACATCAAGAGACACTGCTTAAATATGATTCCCGGTCTTATAGTTACAAGTCCCCCCGTTTTCCTAAACCCTCAAACCAGCTGGCCGGCACGTTCTGCTCGACGCTGCTCTTCGTCCCCGCTCCAAGTAGGAGTGTACAAATAACACCGTTAAAATGAATCGCTAGCCTAACCCCGTACAGTATGCAACCCAATGCTTAGTCTATTTTATTCCGACATGTCGAGGTGGTAAGAACGCCGATGCTTTAACGCCTGGGTATAATCTCCCCTCCTCCTCAATTACCACTTAGGATACCCATAACCCAATCAGGTGTTTGCGCGACGACTAAATCGTAGGGAGTGGTTATGATCGGGCGCGTGTGCTGAACACCGGTCCCAAGATAATCATGTCCTGTTTCCTCGAATCCCCATTTGGCATTGTAGCCGTATTTGTACAGAAACTCCGTGCTAAATCGCAAATGCAATGCAATAATATTCCAACAGCGTGGTCGAGACACAGATCAAGGCCACATGCATTCGTACATAAACATCCAGTCTCCGTACCAGCTGTCAAACCGCCCAACTAATGTCGTAAATTCGTCTCCCGGACTCTTCCATGGTCGACTGTTGATACCGCCCGTCATAAGATGTCTCTTGAACCCAATATTCATGGTGAACGAGGAGAAGGAGCATCCGGTGAAATGGGTGCTCTTAAGCAAAACCAAGAAGTCGACAAGAGCTTGTTGATCCCAGCTGAGATTCGTCAAAGCCTCGAGGTCTGCTCCCTTCAACAAGTCCAGCTTCGAAGTAACGTTTAATCCCATCCTTTCCTGAGCCTTTTCTGCGAATCTGTGTCCGTCTGTTGCGTTTCCACAAGCAAGGTATGCATGCTTCAATTGCCGCGCTTCTGCCTCCTTCAAGTATCCCTCGCTTTGCACATTGAAGTCGGGCCAAAATCCAAGCGCATCGCTTTCCGTTCTCAAGTGCACACCAAGAAATGGTGCTTCGAGGGTGTTCGCTTGCGGTGTGTTTCCGGTGAAGGCGGACATTTCCCTGAGCACCACAGCAGCGATCCTCTCAATGTCTGGGTTGATCCTCAGCAGATCACCGAACGTGGCTGCGAATTCTGGTCCGTCGCGATAAATTGGCCACTCGAAGAAAGTCGCCCATTTGAAGCGGATCGTGACGGGTTCCGCATCCGAGGGAGTGCGATTCGTAGAAGCCAACCAATTGTCAAATTTCCCACGGAACTGGTCCAAGTGCCTATTCACCCCTCGTCCATCACAACCATCCAGATCCCCCAAGTCCTTCGGGTAGAATTCCTCAATCTTCCTTATACCCTCTTGGCCAGGAATATCTTCATATTTATCGAAAATGGTCATCTGCGGACAACTTTCCGCCATCGCTTTGCGGAAATGCGCTTCATCGAAAAAGTAGTCGAAGGGTTGGAACCCCGTGGTAAAAATATTGGCGAGATCCTCCTCCGAACGTCGCTGGATTCGGGGCATGATAATCCCCGTGGCACCAGCATCAATTGCATATCGAATACAGGTCAGAATGAAGTTCCGGATATTGCCAATCCCGCCAGAATTGTTGTCGCACACGTACGCCAGGCCATCTGTCCACTTGGTTTCCTCGCAGACGCGCTGCAGTGGCCATCCCACGTATTCCCCATTGAAATCGTAATCGTTTAAGTTGAAACTCGATGATGTGGTTGGAGGCCCAACAGTGACCACTGGGGAGGATTTGGAGCCCTTGGGAGGCGTGGGTGTTGCTGACACGTTTTCGTCTGTTGAGGATGCGCCCCAAGGACTAAGGTTGGATATCGAGTTGTCGAGCAGGAACTGGTTGATGAGGAAGACGTTGACAACCAACGCTCCCACCAGCACGTAGCGGTATTTCCACCACTTGATGCGCCAGACTCCGTTGATCATCTCGGAGACCGGCTGTTGGACCATGGTCGAGGTCTGATGGGGAGGATTGCGTGAAAAGTTATATAATACGGGTCCGGAGGCTAACAGTAGTGTCTTGGAATTCGATACGTCGCTATCGACTACTGGCGCGAAAAGAAGTAAGGAGTGAAAGAATGGAATGAGCGTTTGCAGAGGATAGGAATGAAGACAAATTATGTAACTTCATCACGGTGTTATACTGTCGGGTTGGTGTTCGGATGAGACGATGCCTAGAAAACTTTTGGAGGTGGAGTCTGCAACTCAGCCTGCATGCTGGGCTCAGGGCTGGGCTAAACGGCACAGCACAGGGGGAAGGAAGGAGCGCGAGGAGCCAAAATTGGAAAGAATTAACTGCTGCGGACAACGATTGCACCAATGGGAGATCGCAATGGACCGTAATTCCGTAAGGGTGGAGCTTGTCAGTGCCTGTCACTGGATGTCGCAGCGGGGCTAAATTTTAGGTCAGCATTTAGCTGTCAGCTGTCAGCCCTTTACTCTCTCTGGAGTGAGTATTATAGTGAGAATGTCGCCAAGAGTGGCACGTTTCAAGATGAAATACATGTATTCATGCCCTCTTGAATTCAAGTTCAAACTGATAATAAGGTGAATATAGATGAGAGTGGAGAACCATATTCCGAATAACAATTGCCCATCAAATCTGCGTTTCTATCACGAGATTGACAGTGGAGATCTCAGTCCCAAAAAAGGAAGATAGCATACTCCACTCCCCGCTGCCAAGCCCTAATCATGGAAAAGTCTGACCAACGCGAACGCGCCCCAAGAAAAATAGGAGAGGGCGCGCCAAGGCTGAACGAGAAAAAGGGGGCGCGTACAGCCTCGTCTCTAGCATTCCCATTCCCATTCCCATTCCCATCACGGTTTAGATCGAGGAGCAGAGGAGAGCAGCTCCGGCAAATTAAAAACTGGAACCTCGGTGGCGATAAGGGGGTTCCGAGTTTCCGGGCTGCGAATGTTTCATTGTCTGCCTGCTATCTCCGATGCTACTATCCGATACTTGGAGAGGACCAGCGAGAATTTATATCCTCAAAGATTCCATAGACTTTGTCCGGTCTTTTCTGCAGGGTCTTCAGGTGCCGAATGCACCGGAGAAAAGGAATATGTTTTCTGCAAGTCGTCTGCACCAATCGTAGGAAAGATATGGGATTGTCAGCCGTCTTTACGCCACCAGATGATGGAGGCCAGTTGATAAACGCCATCTGCGAAGACTGCGATCTTGCATGATCAAATGTTTCATATTGAGGCTCAACCTCATCTATGTTACACCTCGAAATGCATATCTCCGCAATCTATTCCTTGCGTTCTGATTTCCATCTCCATGCGTTTCTTACATCGACCACTAAATCTTACCCATCACCCATCGTCCCTCAACCCACCCATCACTATCCCTATCATCACAAAACCTTCATCTCCCACATAATCATTTCCCATTGCTCGACAACTAAACCTACAATGACGCAACAAAACATACATGATATGACATCAGCTCGTCTCGTTGGCAAGCTCACCTCACACGTACACACGGTACAGTAGTTCCCGTGGCTGCCAGGCTGACAAGCCACCAGCCCAGCCCACTTCGAATCCTTCGAGGGACTCAGCGAAGCGTAGCCAACTCGGTACCCAACCAACGGGCTCCGCTGCCTTACCCCTGATGCAGGAACCGTTGAGCTTCTCCAAAATGAGGGGGAGATCCAGATATTTTTAGGAGCGGGTTCATGCTTGAATTTCTGGGAATTGGAGTAGCTGTCGGAGTTAGTGTCGTGGGTAGGTAGTTGGCGCTGGGAGCTCAGCTATGGTACTTTTGATATATTTGATTCGAGGTAGATAGATACATTCAAGTTTAGATTTTTAGAAATTAACAATGAATGAACGACGTGTCATCACCATAAAACCCCAATATACAAAGAATCTCCATCCCATGCCTAAACACCCAAAAGAGCCCCAAACTCCAATGCCAAAATGCTTATCAATATCAATCTCAATAATCCCCTCGCAGTGAACGTGATCAATTAATTCCAAACGCAGCCTTCGAAGCAATCACCGCCCTCCTCTGCTTCTCAACCACGGTCAAGATACTCAGCACAGCCAATATCTCAAACTCCTCCCCCAAATTCACCAAGCTCTCCCCCACCAAAAACCTAAACATGCCCACCACCGGACTAGAATCATTACTCACATTCCCCAGGCCCGCATACACCGCGACTGTTTCCCCCGTCGTAACACGTATAAGCTTGAGCCCACCACTCTCCTTCTGCCCGTCCTGCGTGCGAATAAACGGCCCACTCGAATACCGCCACTCAAAACGCTCCCTCACAAATGATCTTGGTAGCGTATGGCAAAACGCATATTTCTCCGGCGTAAAGATGCCGCCCATGGGACTCAGTCTCTCGGTGTGAAATTTCGGCATGCTGCCATCGCTCGACGCTTGTATGGGCGGCGGCGCCGGGAACGCAAAATTGGTGTTGCGGTACCCGCTCGTCGAGTCGCTGCCGTAGGGGCACAGCGTGATGTCGGCCTTCATGGTCGCGGTGTGGAATTCGACGTAGGAGAGGATGGGCGAGGTCTGCGAGGGGCCCGTGTGCAGTATTATGTCGGGCTTGCGCGTGTATTCCCAGGGAGATTCATCTTGCTGGATCGTGATGTAGAAGAGGTGTGGTGGGGAGGGCAGCGGCTTGCGGTCTTTGGGCGAGGATGCGGGCGGGGAAGGCGCCAGCAGGAAATCGGTCTTCTTGCGGTAGAAGGTTATATCTCGTGGCAGACGTGGATAGGGCGGTGCGCCGGAGCCGGGCGAGGAGCAAATTACTGGTGATTCTGACACGACTTCTTTCTGATCAGAGACCACCTCCGGCAGATCTGAGTAGACTGGAGGCGGGGGTGCCGCCGTGTCGATTTTGGGCGGCGGTCGAGGTAATGTTGCTCCATCGTCGAAGCCCAGCACCTGCTTCCACTTGCTGCTGGAGTTCTTTCGAAGCATCTTGGTTGAATTGAGCTGGCTGGTCGCGAGCACAAGACATATAGAGAGATTTGTAGAGTTGAGGTTGATCAGGACCCAACGTCAGAGTTGGGGTTCAAGGTTTGGAATTGCTCTAATAGCCGCTAATGCAGCTAAATGGCACGCTGGCACTGGAGACTGGCACACCCCCGGATAAAGGGCCTCGATTTCCGGCGCTGAAACGCTTACTGAGCGATCAACCTGCCGGGACTGGTACGATTGGCCGTTTTTAAAATTTTTGAAATTTTTTTGCTGGCAGATAAGCTGCAGCGATGTTCACATATGGCAGGCTGACATGCGACAAGGTCGCCAAAGAAACGTGTCGGCCCTCTTGGGAAGTTGGGAAATGGGCTTCAGGGTCATTTCGCATTCTCAGCGACTTAGGAGACGATCTTCTGCCGATTCTTGCCACTAGCAAACAATGCCGGCGATCTAGAAACTCTGTGCGGCACTGGTCTCCTAGGGTCCAAACCGTCGCGCATTGATTGCTCTCCAAACCTCTCTCGGGACTCAGACTCAAGATGTGAGCTCCAGAGCTGCGACATTGCTTGGCTAAAGCACTCCAGAGAACACCCCTAGAGCCTCAAACAGGAACACGCAAACATTGGTCCGTTGCCCTATAAACGGGGATCTCCTCAGCTCAGGCGATCTGCCAATGCACGTATGTCATGCATGGACATGAATCGCTCTTGAGAGGGTGCAGTGCCTGAGAACGCATGAACGAACCCTAACTCGGAAGAAGAGAGGCTATCCCCATTTATCCGCGGAGCGCAACATGCCACACTTAAATCTTCGGGTATGCCCTCTATTGAGACACACTCAACACAGGTAGGTCTTTGATTCTGGATTCATTGGCGTTGGCTGTGTTTGGTGTGCGACCCTCCAGCTGTGGAGGAGCTCCAATCAGAACTTCATGATCAGACTTCTGGATACCGGCATATCTGCACGCCAGCAGCCTTCGCTATGCCGTTTCCCCGCTGTATACATCCATTGGCAAGCTGTCGCGTGTATAGCATTAAAAATCACAGCTGAGATTGTTTGAACTCACTGGCCTCGAAACTCTGGATAGAGAAGACCGTGGCGCTTCTTGCGAAGCTGAATGATCTGAGACATGCAGGTACTACAGTATCGTTCAAGCCTTTCAAGCAGAGAGGAACGGGCCGCCCGGCAACCATGTCGGGGCGGCTTTGATTAGAGATACCTAGGTACATTGATTCATGAACATGACTGTGAGTATTCGTATGCAGATTCTACGTCCCACACCTAACTATTTTACATACTTCCAGAGTATCTACTTTCTTTTCTCGCTACACTGACAGTACCGGCGAGCCGTTGAAGTTCCTAGAGAGGATAGCCCTGTCCTCTAACCGCGATTATTTGGCCCTGATCCTACATCGTGCTGGGCTCCAGATAATTCACACTAGACTATACAAGACCTCTATTCGGGCACGGTAACGGGTACTCTAGAGACCGCTTTCTTTGGCAGCCAACTGGCCATATATTCTTCTTAAGCCTCCTCATCATTATGCCGCTTGAACAATATCGCGTACAAGTCTTGCCGCACGATGTAGCTGCTTGATAAAAGCCGCAGTCCGCTCAGGAGAACCGCCAGTGAGGTACACACAAATCCTACAATCAAATGTTAATCAAAAGTTCAGCAGAGTTGTGACATGATACGACTTACTCCTGTTTCTGGGGCAGTATGATAGTCCAGAAGCCGTCTGTGTCACCCAACAAGTGTGCAAAGTCCTCAACAACCATTTCAGTATCCAGCGCATTACTCTGCGCAAAGATAGAAGGGAACGGCTTCCCGAAAAAGATCATCTCGCTCAGGAAACGAGGCTTAGGGGTCTCAGCGTTAGATGGCCATAAGAAACTTAGGACCTCAAACACTCGCATGTAACTACGTCCGCTCACCATGGTTTGCATATCAGCGTTTAATTGCCTGGTGGCAGGAGATAGGAGAGCCGCCAGTTCCTTGCCATCTTGGCTGTGATCTCGATCTTGATAAGTTTCCACGACGGCGTCGCAGAACGCAGCTACTGCGGGCGTAGCTTTCTGCACGGCATCGGAACGGCCGGTATGGAAGTGAGCCGCGCTCGTGGGTTCCCAGGAGGGGATATTTTGTCCAAAGAAGAGACGCAAAGCGAGCTGGAATGTGATGTCAATGACTCCCTTGGTGGATACTTTGCCCATCAAGAAGTCGGTGCCAAACTCTGTGAGGTGCTCTTGCACATACGTCCGTCTGGCCGGCGAAGTGTACTCAAGGAAGCGGTTCCTGAGCGTCTTTATGTGATTATCAATTTCGGGCGTGGTTTCAAGCACAACCTCTTCGATTTTGATTGTTGGCGACACGCTTCCGTTCAGTTTATCGCTGGAGCTGGGCGAGTATTCATCGAAAGCGGCAACCACATGTTCCATGAGGCGGACAGGAGTGGTGCCATCGATGATGCCGTGCTCCGTGACCGAGCCTGAGCGGCCATTTGCGCTCACGTAAAATTGCATCACTTTGTCGAACCAGCGATTCGAGCCATCACCAAGGTAGGCCTGTCGGACTCTCTCTTGGGGTGTCTCGGGCGATCCATCATCCAAACACAAGACGAACATAGCAGTATCGATGACACGGAAATAATTGGCATTAGCAGGGCCCAATGCTAGTAGCTTCTCTCTCGTCTGCGAACGTGGATATCAGCAAAAAGCAGCAAGACGGATTGGATGTAGTACTTACCAATGCCCACGAGTCCCTCTCATCTGTTGTCAGAATACCTGACCACATACCATCGTCCTGCACTTGCGCTACAATAGCTTCGAAAGTAGCCTGGAGCTGGCCAAACGGCACATCTTTCCCTTCCTGATCTTGGAGCAATACCTTGAAGACGTGACCTTTCCTGAACACTGCGATATGATCACGAGCACTTTGTTCATCCGAGTCATATCGCATCATCTTGTCGCACCCAAGATGTGGCACACGCACCGAGTTGAAGAGCCAATCCCATCTCCACGTGCACTCAGGCTTGCCGCCAATGCGCAGAGGCTCGATCGTGCCGGCCTTCATGGCCCGTTTGAAAGACAGGGCTGAGCGGGAGATGATAGCTGCTCGCTCGGATTGCGTCTGAGGCTTCTTACTGTCGCGGTGTGCGCCCATGATACTGGCGTATGGCGCGATTGGGCCCCGCCTGGTAAGCCAGCGAGCATCCGTGACGACGTCGTTATACCAGCCGTTGTTCTTCTCTTTTTCGTGCGTCTTGAATAGCTTCTGAAGGACCTGGCGAGCAGGGCTATTCGGGGCTCTCATAGCTTGAATATCTTGTTGGATCGACGAGAGCTGTTCAGCGCTGTAAAGATGCGTGTTCGCTTCGAGCCAGAAATCGAGGGCATCGTCTAGGTCCGGCAAAGGCTGATCGGGCAACTCTTCGTTAAGTTTGCAACAGTCCCAGCCATGTGCAGGCTTATCTGCATCCTCATGCTTGTGGCCATTGGTAGTTACTGCTTTCGCATCGTCAACCTTCGGTGGCTTCTGACTTTTATGCCCGTTCTCAACTCTCTCGTCATCATCCTCAGCTTTGGTGTTGGTATTGAATTTCAGATCCATTCTCGATACGATGAGCTTGGCGAGAGCGATAATACTTTGCGCCCCAATAAGCTCAGATGTTTGCAGAGGCGTCGAGAAGATATGCTTTATCCAATTCTTGAGTTCGATGGAGACGAGAGAATCCAGCCCAATGGACAAAATAGGCTGATCATCTGGCACCTCATCGCCTATAAATGCGGCGAACTTGTCGAGAAGGGCCTGCTTGACGATATCCTGGGCCTCTTCGACCGAGTCAGCCCGTTCGATGGCCTGGGCGGCACTTGGGGTGCTGCTATCAGCTGCGCTGTTACTTGTTAATTCTTCTTCCCTCCTTTTACTAGGCACATGGTCGAATATGTGGTCACTCAATGCTGTCGGACCATACGAATCTTCCATGGTATCGCGGTCGAAGGGCATTATGAATTGCATTGCTCCATCTTTCCGAGCTTGTGGTCCCATCGCATATTCGAGCGTCGCAAGAAGCTCATCAAATGATACGGCGCCAATGATACGCGCGATTTCGCTGTTCTGGTCAAGTGCTCGCGCAATCTGTTCTGACCCTTCAACAGCGCCTACGTTGATAGCGGTGTATTGAGTGATGCCTCGAGTACCTTGGAGATGAGCTCGGGCAAATGCATCCTGGTACGCGTTGCCGGCCGCATAGTTGCTTTGAGAGGGCGAGCCGATAAGACTGGCCACAGATGAAAGCATGATGAAGAAATCAGTCGTATCTGGTGAACAGAATGCCTTGTGCATGTTCCTTGTCCCCCAGACCTTGGGATTGACGGCCATGTCCCAGTCATCGCGCTTCATATACTCCAAAGGATGATCACAAAGCACCAATGCACTCTGGATGACACCTCTCACTGGTGGGAGTGCGGCTATCTGTTTGGCCGCAGCACGTGTGCTCTCCTCATCACCAATGTCACATTGAACAATGTGCAGAGTACCCCCAAGTTGGCTGATACTTTCCTCTAGCGGCTTCCGTTGTTGAGAATCGACATTCCGGCGCGAGAGAGCCACAATATGGCCAGCCCCGTGCTCAACAAGGAAACGGCCCATTCTCTTGCCCAAATCACCAAGACCGCCTCCAATAACATACGTGCCGTCACGATGAAGCTTGAGGGCAGCAGGCTTTGGTTTAGGGGCCTGCACAACGGTATGCTCGTTGGCTACCAAGACCAATTTCCCTACATGCTTTCTTGCAGCTATGAGACGGAAGGTTTCCTCGATCTGACTTATTGGGTATGTTGTTACGGGATACACGGGCTTCAGGAGACCTTGGTCGACCATGGAGAAGATTTCATTGAGGCCTCGGACAACGTACTCGGGGCGGAGTCGATACATGTGCGAAGTATCCACGGCAGCGAAAGTAGCCTGCTTTTCAAAGTTCGCCATATTCAGCTGGCTGCGCCCGTAGATATCCGTCTTGCCAATCTCGAGGAAAGTCCCGAATTGAGCCACACAGTCCCAGCTGTCCATTAAGAGCTCACCCGAGAGAGAGTTGAGAACAACGTCGACACCTTTGCCCTGGGTCGAGCGCATGATCCCTTTCTTGAAGTGCCTGGAATGTGAGGAGAAGATGTGGCTTTCAGGTATCCCATACTGGTCTTGGATGAGCTTTCGCTTAGAGATACTGCCTACTGTGGCAAATATCTCTGCTCCAATGAGCTTCGCGATTTGGACAGCTGCTTGGCCTACACCACCGGAGGCTGCGTGGATCAAGACTGTCTGGCCCTTCTCAAGCCGGGCAACGTGGGTCAGACAGTACCAAGCTGTGTAGTAGACGATGGGTAGAGAGGCAGCGTCGGCGAAACTTATGGAGTCTGGAATGGCTACCATGCCAGTGCTGTTGATGCGTACCAGATTTCCAAAGGGCGCTACCATGAGTCCAAGAACCCTGTCACCGGGTTTCCATGACGATTGAGCGTTAGAGCCAACTGCAGTAACTACTCCAGCCGCCTCTCCCGTCATTGCCGTGCCTGGCGCCATTTGGCCTAAAGCAATGAATACATCCTTAAAATTGACGCCGTGAGCATAAGCTTGTACCTCGATCTGGTCTGGTCCAAGCGGCTCTGCCATACTATTATTGTCAACGAAGCGAATGGTGTTGAGCAAGCCCGGCACCTGAACGTCAAACATCAAGGGTCTGTTCTTGTCGAGATATTTACAAGCTACCAAAGATGTGGCGCCTTGGTCTTGGTTATCGTTCCTGTCTTCGATGTACCCAGCATATCGATCGTCGGGTACGACCCTAGGGATTATCACTTTGCCATCGCAGACGGCGTATTCTAGCTCTTCGGCGCGGCTCTTCCCAGAGACTGGCCAGAAAGATGACATGGCAATTTCGGAGACTGTTTGGACAATACGATCCAAACCTTCTTTTCCGGTACCAGAAACCTGAATCTGATCTTGAATGTCGACTGTAATGAGCTTCAGACCAGGATTCTCGCGTCGAGCCACTCTCCCCATGCCGTTAATCATGTTTTTCAGGGCTGCTGTTTCAGCAGAAGCTGGCGAGTATTGAAAGCTGACCCAAAGGATATTCTTTCCCTGGAGCAGAAGCTGTTTGGTTTTTTCAAATACTTCCTCGGTCGGATCCAGCAAGAGAGAGTGCTCAGCAGAGTCAATGACTATGACAAGCTTGTCGGCGTCTGCTGTGGGGTCCGTCTTCCCCCAAGCTTGTTGACTGCATACAACCCCTTTTTGGCTCAGAGACGAGCCTACAGCGTCCCCAAGAGCTGTCTGAGAAGAGTTCGACTGTCCAAGATATACACTCGCATTCGTCACTAGCTTTGAAGCTGACTCCCTGACATCTTGAGCTCCATTCGTCGCTGGTATACCTGTAGCCTGGGCCACAATCATGCTGCCGACGGCGCTCAAACTACCGATGTGTGCTGGGATAGCAAGATCTGTGCCACTGAAGCCATGGTGCTTCAAAACACTGTCCCATTCCGGTACAGAAAGAAGTGGTCCATCCTTGCGTCCATCTTCAGACATCCACCAGCCTTCCAAAGTCCCGAAAATAACGTTTTGAGCGGCCGCAAGATCGGTCAACTCTACGAGGACGAGACGACCGCCGGGCTTCAACAACTTCCGCACATTTGCCATCGTGACGTCCATCATGGGCGTAGCATGCAAAACTATGGAAGCAACAATCAGATCATAGGTATAGGGGGTGTAACCCTGTGTGAGCGGATCGCGTGAGATATCAAGTGTCTTGAAGTTGACCTGCCCGCTCCACTGGTTAAACGTGTCGCGCGCACGCTCGAAAAACCCCGAGGAAATATCTGTGTAGGTATACTCATCTAAGAGCAAACGGCCGTTCCGCTCGATACTCTTCATGAGCGGCATAGTGGCGCTACCAGTGCCAGCACCAATCTCCAAAACCTTCATCTTAGGGTTCTTGTGAACGAGAGCTTGCATATATTCCGCTATCTGCGCATAGAGGGTGCTGAAAATGGTATACTCGGAGTACAGTCGTCCTAGCAGATTATCCTGAATCAGGAGCTCGAGCGATTGTGTCTTTCCAGTGAAGATATCAAGGAGGCGCGGGCCAAAACGAGCCAGTGTGAACCCAACGATGTTATCGTTACTTGCTTGTTCAATGAGCTGAGCTTCCTCTTCAAGAGTGGTTCTGGCCAAAATCTGGTCGCCTTCTGTTTTATTCCACTCTAACATCCACTTGAGAAGTTTTGACAGATGGGGATTGCAGGCCTCAGAAATGTTCTCCTCTTGGAGGCGGGCAACTACCCTACGAATGAAGATCGTTGCGACGCGATCATTGAGACGCAGTTGCTCGTCAGCGACGAGCTTGCTGAGTGTGCCGTATCCGACGTCGAGGAGATTATGGCTAGAGACATGGCTCATGAAGTCATCCTGTGTGATGTGATCCACGTCTGGCTTGCATTGCAGTCTGTAACTCATTTTCTTTTGGGTAGCATTGGCTGAATTGACCTCTCCCACGACTTGGGGCCGAATCGCGCTGCCTGTGAGAACGGGGCGGTAAACTCCATCGCGCTTCTGGTAGGCACAGAAATTTCCTGATGCGGATCGTCGACTTTCTGGATACAGATAGAGAGCTACCAGGATTTCGGCGCCGGGCGTAACGTCCATGTCTTCAGATATTGATATCTCGCCGAGCATGACTGGCATCATGGGTGCAATGCTACACTCTCTTCGAAATACTACAGCCTCTAGCTGGATCATGGCGTCGAAGGCAGTCGGGTGGATGGTATGCGGTTGCATATAATGGCCGGGCATTACTTTTGCGACATCGTCAACGATAATCTTGGCAAGACCACAGCACTTGCCCACATGGATCTCCTTGAGACCCTGGAAGCTGGGGCCATACTCGTTGCCCGATTTTGAAAGAGCCTCATATACCTCTGTCGCATTGACCTCGATTGGGGAGTTAGCCTGGATGTCCGCCAGCATTTCTGCGGCCGCTGCCATCGTCAAGTGACCCAAGCCATCATCGACTCTATCACTTCTGGTGCCCTCGACTTCATCGTAGGCTTCGGTAGTACTCAAATCAGATTCGCTTGCAGTAAGTCCAGTGCAATGCTCGATCCAGGAGTCGTTTGCAGCATCGTATGAGAGAACTCGGAAGTACTCCCATGGACTTCCCGAGTGTTGACGCGCAGGACTGAGGGTCAGTTGCAACTCGACCTCGCGGGAGTCCTTCGCACCAGCACTATCACCAGGGACAACGACGGCCTTCGCGAACGCAACGTCGCGAAATTTGATATTCTTGACATGGCCTAGCGCTTTTCGTAGCAGGAAAAGTTGTTTCATAGCTTCGGTGACCATTGTCAAATATCCGACTCCTGGGAAGATAACTAGCCCCTCGACGACATGATCTCGCAACCAGGGGAGAGTCTGCAAACTCACGTGGTATCTCCATCGCGGCTCGTTTGGGGAACTATGGACGTCGAAGAGGCCGAGAAGATCGTGGCTCGGGAAGGGCCGCAGGCGATGCCCCTTGCTGAGCCTTGATTCGTGCCAGTAGGTAGAGTGGTCCCAGGCATACGTTGGAAGAGTGTCAATGACCTGATAGTGGACGCTTGAGCTTGAGGCAGCATTGCCACGCATCACAGCATCTAGCTCGACTGGGCGTCCTGCTTCAAAGACCTTTCCTACTGCTGCAAGGACTGTGCTGGCGGCGCTTTCCTTGCGGACAAGACAGGATACGTAAGTGTACTTGAAGGTGCCACCCGGGACCTTGAAATCTGACAAAGACTGTCTCAACGGTCCAGCGAGTGCGGAATGAGGCCCAACTTCTACCAAGACATTCTTGTCAGGTGAGCCAGCGGTTGCCAGGTGTTCTGATACCAGCCGACACGCAGCACTGAATTTGACTTGTGACACCAGGTTAGAGACCCAGTAGGAAGGTCCAAAGTCGGATAGTTTGCGGGTACCCGTGACGGATGAATAGAAAGCAACATCCTTTCGTGCCATCCCATGGGACATGTTGTCTAGTGAAGAGAGGTACGACTCTGCCACTACCTGCATGTGATGAGAATGGTAAGCTGAATCCACCTGGAGTCGCCGATTAAATACAGATGCAGAGTCTAATATAGCTTGCAGAGCTTCGATAGCCGCTACATCTCCTGAAATGGTGGTACTTTCAGGACTGTTTACGCAGGCAACAGTTACCTTGCCTTTCTCGCTGGCAATCTCTTGGATTCTCTGTTTGATTGCTTCTTCTCCTTCTCCTACAGCCAGCATAGTTCCAGATTTTGTGTTCAAGCTTTTTGCTACAGAGGACCATGTGCCTCTGTTGTATGAAGATTGCATCGCAGCCTCTTTGCTGAGGGCACCTGCAGCGTACGCTGCTGCAATCTCTCCCGAGCTATGGCCGCATACAGTATCTGGTCGGATGCCGTAACTCTCGAGCAAGTCAACGAGAGCAATCTGAACTGCTGTTGTACAAGGTTGGGAAAATCTGCTGTCGCCGAGTTTCGTTGCCTCCTTGTCTCGTGAAAGTTCTTCAACGAGGTCCCAATCGCAACCAAGTTCTTTCATGATATTGTTGCAAGCGGTTATCGAAGATGTAAAGACTCGCGAGGTCGTCAGAAGTTCACGCCCCATGGCGAACCACTGAGCTCCTTGGCCTGTGAAGATGAACGCCATGCCGACTCCCTTCGCTGATTTGACAGGCCGTAGCTTCGATTCTCTCAGAGCTTTCTTTAGCTCTTCTGAGGTACTTGCTACGACACTGCAACGCCAAGGGAGCTTTGAACGACGGACGTTCAAAGTATAGGCTAAGTCAGCAAAAGAGGCGAGTTGTCCTGGATCCGAGGTGAGCCATTTCTCCAACTTTGAAATCATACCGGTGAGTGACGCTTCAGAGTTTGCTGAGAGGACTACCAGCCTCCTCTCAAGATCGTGACTAGATTTGTTAGGGGCTCCATTGGAATGACCATTGGAGTGTCCATTAGAATTCCCATTCGAATGTCCATGCGAAATTTGTGGATTGTATGCCTCAATAATGGCATGGGCATTAGTTCCACCATAACCAAAGCTATTGACAGAGACACGTCGGGGTCCGACATGATTTTCTGGCGTGAGCGATGTCAGCTTCAGTGGCACCTAAGCATACAGGTCAGCAGCTGATAAGAAAGGGTCATTTTCTAAGCATGAACTCACTTTGATACCCCTCTCCTCCAGATGTAAAGTTGGCTTGGGTTTGATGAAGTTAAGATGTGGTGGAATCTGGTTCTTCTTCAAGACCATCACCGCTTTGAGGACACTTGCTACTCCGCTGGCGGATTCCAGATGGCCTATGTTGGTCTTTATACTTCCCTAATGCAATCAAATATTAGTTACAACTCCAAGCCTCGACCACGAAAACCCATGGGTATTCTCGCCTGAGAGACTGCAGAGAACTTGAGAGCGCAAACCCCAGCGCTACAGAGGGAATCAATGAATTGGATTGACTTACAACGGGGAGCTCAGAACTTCGTCCAGCTTCGCGACCGAACACCTTCGATATGGACTGAATTTCAGCATTGTCGCCTGAAGTAATGCAAAGTTAATACCCGCGATTACAAGCAAGGCGAATGGGAACATACCAGCCGCTGTTCCTGTTCCGTGTGTTTCTACGAACAAAGTCTCGCGGGGGTCGAGACCAGCCTTGGCATATATCGAACGTGCCAAAGATTCCTGTGCGTCGGCATTGGGCAGAAAAATGCCAGAAGTCTTACCGTCGTGGCCAACCCCCGATTCCACGATGATGGCTTGGACGGCATCCCCGTCGGCCAAAGCTCGGTCAAGACGCTTCAAAACAAGAACACCGAGACCCTCGCCTCGACCATAGCCTGCACCACGGTCATCAAACGTGTAGCATTTCCCATCTTTGTTGGTGAGTTGGCTAGCTATGTCAGCATCTAGCGATGACCCCTCTAAGTCGGCTTACTTACGACATAGCAATCGACTGATCGGGGGTCAATAGCAGTTGGCTAGCCCCGCAAAGGGCCAGCGTAGATTCGTCTGCTCTCAAAGTACTACACGCTTGATGCAATGCTACAAGACTACCAGACTGTCACGGGTCATGTTCTGTTAGAGCAGCCCGCAAGTGGTAGTCCAGGGGTCACTTACACAACCCGTATCTAAGGTATTCGAAGACCCTTTCAGATCCATAACGTAGGATATTCTGTTGGCTAGAATGGCGTCGCCGGACCCTATAATGTGAGTCTTGTGAAGCTGAGGCCCGTCTCTGTATCCCATTCTGTCGTAGTCACGTGCAAACATTGCCATGTGTACTGAAGTATTCGAGCCACGCAAGTCTTCGATGGGGATACCAGCATTCTCGATTGCTTCGTAGGTTGTTTCGAGTAGAAGTCTCTGTTGGGGATCAATTCCAGTAGCCTCAGCTCCTGGAATACCGAAGAACCGGGAATCGAAGGCTGATAAGTCCTGGTTTACATAGTATCCATGGCTGAAGTTCGTAGCTTCTTTGGCATCTGGATCCGCATGGTAGAACGACTTCCAGTCCCAACGCTCTTTTGGAACCTCTCTAAGTCCATTCCTCCCCTCGGCCAGCATAGACCATAGACTCTCTGGATCGTCCGCACCGCCTGGAAGGCGACAGGCCATTCCGACAATGGCGATCTGGTTGTCTTTACCCATCGTGAATGTCGTGAACACAAAAAGAGGCAAGTTGATATCTTGACCAACAATGAGAGAATTTGAGGCTCAGTTGCGATGGGAGTCGGGAGTGTCTTTCTATTGAGTCAATGATATCAAATATCAAATATCTACAATGAAACGTCTATATAAATTCAAGTCACCAGATCGAGATGAATGCAGCCATTGAAATTGAGCTTATATAATTAGAAGATGCAAGACTATACGGTGGCCCTCATGGTACAGATTGTCCCAAATACATGGCAATCTCGAGGTATCGCCATGGCAAGACCACTATTGTACAACTGCTCCTCTATAATAAGTGCAAGAAACTAATTGGTTATTTTTCTACGAGGCAGCCCAGCTCCAGCTACGTTTTGACTAAGCAGAATTAGGTAGGAGGGTAAGAAGGCACCTAACCGCCAAGTAAAATATAAAAGTTCTCTGACAGTCCTACTAGTGCGGCCCACTTGGGCGAGCCCCGAGCTTTCCCCATGCTAAAGGTGGTGGTGGTGGTACTCTGAATCCCTGTGATTGCAGCAAGCGGCTTATAATAAGCGGCTTATTAGTAGTAGTGGCTTCGCTTTCCTGTATCTGACAGGCATTTCCCGTAGCTTCCGAGGGCTCGAGCCTTTTTACGTAGATACCTGGTAGACGGTACGAACGTATTTTAATCATTGGGTTTCATTGGCAGTAGGATGCGAATATCAGTGCTGAATCAGGCTGGACTTGACTTTTGGAGAAGCTACACGTAAATCTATTGACCTGGTATAATCAAACCCAGCTTATTTCCGATAATAAACGGGCGGATATACAGGAGTGCAGGCCCGGCATTGGAATGACTGCGTTGCAGTGTTTCCGAAGACTCTTGATATCTGTGCCGCGGTGTGCCACCCAAATAATTCCTCAGTACTGTAAGCTTACAGAGCTTGACTAATGCCTGGCCGCGCGGTCTTCACATTAATGCTTACGGCGAGATTACGTGTATCAGATTAGACTCTACACCGGTCCAATTGTCACGCCATAAAGTCATGTAAATCTCACCTTCGAGGCTTCGATTCATGCATCCCGAGGCCGACTTTGCGAAGTGTAGATCGAAATAGCAGTGGGGCACAGTGTCTGGAGTCTTGAAGTGGGCTCAGTGGAGCAGAATCATAGCCATGTCAGCGGAAACGTTGCAGCGGTGAAAAACTTTTGAATATTTACATGGGTCCGCGATAATTACCAAAGTTGTGATAGGCTCATATTGTAGAGCCCATCCACCCTGGAACCTCACTAGACGTTGCGACGCCTGGGCTCGAGACCGCAGCATATCTATTGAAGTATATTAGAACAGGACCCACTGCTCGGAATCTGCAATGCTGCTTGATTTGCTCTGCATCCTACAGATCACTCTACCTAAACTAGTAGATCCATCGCCCAAATCAGTCGCAAATCCACGTTTTTCATTTGTCCAGAGTACGAGGTGCTTAGCCTTCCCCGATAGTATTCCATTGAAGTAGAAATTAACGTCCGTAATACTAGCCCGATGTGGATTTCTCATTTTGGAAATTTTACAGGAATACAACCAAGTCTAACGCAAACACTTGGCCGAATGCAATAACGTTGTTATTAGATGCTCGCAAGAGGACTGCAATGCCATGCATGGAAGCAGCTCAGATATAATACTCGAGCCCAATGATTCTGAATAAGTATACTATTTTGTAGACTTCGATTCAAATTGAATCAAGACGTGAATTTTTACAGTGTCACAAAGTCTTACTTCAGGTGGGAATTTCAATACGAGGCAGCGAATAATCTCAGCGTAATGTTGGAGTCTACGAAGGTGGTGATCTGCTTCTCCTCGCATAGTAAAGCGCTCTAAATGCCGAATTGGGGTCGTTCAACAGGTCTTTGGGTGCCCCAGCTTCGATCAGACGGCCTGAGTCGAGCACAATCACTCTATCGAAGTTCACCAAGCTGTGCAGACTGTGGGCAATCATTATGACCGTTTGGGCCCTGAAGTCTTCCTTGATGACGGTCTGCATTGTGCGATCGGTGTTGGCATCGATACTAATGGCACATCGTGTTAGTCTTGGCACACAAGCCCTATTGAAAGGGTCTGCGAGAAGGACTGGAACATTAGAATCGTATGAAATGTATGCTTACTGTCCCGTCGGTTCGTCTAGGACCAATATATTGCCTTCTCGCACAAGAGCTCTGGCGAGACAAAAAAGTTGTCGCTGGCCATGCGAGAGTAGTGAATCGTCCAAACGGGCATCAAGGCCACCAAGTGCCGTTATCTTCTCATACAACTCGACCCGTTTGAAAGCCTTATTTATTGTATGTTCAGGAACCTCTCTTTTCCATGGGTTGACATTTTCCCGAATTGTCCCCTCGAACAGGAATGGCTCCTGAGGTACAAGGTTCAGCCTAGACCGAACAGATTCAGGGTCCAGAGTGGACGTGTCAATTCCATCAATCAGTATATGGCCTTGATGGCATGGAAGCAGACATAGCAAAGCGGATAGAAGGCTACTTTTGCCGCTATCAACAGCAAAAATTAGGTCGGTACACAACATGATCTAGGGTCAAAGGAAACGACGAACCTTCCCGTTCTTCCACAGATTCCGACGTGTTCGCCAGGTGAAATGATGAGCGAGATATTTTCCAGCGCCAAAGTGCCTTGTGTTGTTGACCTAGTTGCTCTCAATTAGCACTAAACGATCGCAACATAAGGAATAAGGAATCAATGCTTACTCGTAGCTTGCACTGATGTTTTTGAACTCTATGGAGCCGTTCGAGGGCCATTCGTTTGGTAGTCCCGTCAGTTCACTAAGTTTTTCTCGTGGGGTCTCCTCTATGAACCGAGATATCCGAGTCACAGCCCCAAGACTTGTCTCCATCTCGGTCCACTGAACGATGAGGTCGCTCATCACTTCAGAGAGCGTTGTGACCTGGATGATGGCCAGTCCCACTAAGCCTGGGCTAACACTCGAACGAAGCGCAACGGCCAGCCCCATCACAAGCACCTCCAAGGCTGCGACTATGAGAGAGAGTACGAGAAGAAGCCAGCGTTGGACGCAGAAAAGAAGATAGAGAGGTTTCTGAGAATCATATAGGAGGGATGCATTCCTTTGCGCGAACGCCTGGCTCCAGCCAAATGCGCGAACCGTTGCAAGTCCATGAATGGTATCGAGAAACAGCGATACAACCGGTGCTTTAGTTTCGATCCTAGAATTCAAGATGAACGTTAGTTACGAATGGTCTAAAAAAATGCGACGGGTAATGACTGACTCAAGAAGTCGCAGCTGCCTCGAAGTCCGCAAATAAAATTGCTGCAAGAAATATAAAACGGCGCCAAGTACCGGTATACCAATAGCAATGTACTTTACGGCAGCCACGGCAATTCCAATACTCGCAAGACATCCGAGGAACTCTATAAATGGCGAAATATCAGAAAATGTGGTAGAATTGATGCAGCGTTTGGCTACGCTTACCAAATAGAGTCAGTACTATGGTCAGAGGTAGCTGCCAGTCACATAGCCTAATATCTTGGCTGAACCTTTCCAACTAGTCAGTTGAATGGACAATCTCTGATAGATTGGACTTAAACATACCTGTTGACCAGAGACCCCACTCTGATTTTCGACAGGAATGTCATCGGGGCTCTGACATACATATTAGAGTTAAATTCAAAAATGGTGGGATCATAATGTTCAACTCAAAGCATTTCCTTACCTCATGGTAGCTGTGAGTAATTCTGAATGCAACTTCTCGGACGACTTGGGGACCAAAAAAGTGAAGAAAAGCCTGGCTGAGGTCAGTGATAAATTCACGTCGGGTATTGCATGACCAATTCGATCTCTCACTCACAGTGGGGTACATAGGAGAGTAAGTGTTATCAGAACAGCCCATGTAGAGTACAAGCCTAGCCAGTAGCCAAGACCATGGGTTCCAGATGTATCTCCTGCCCACCAAGTAACCCAAATCTGGAAGATGGCGTAGAAGACTACATAAAAAACAGCACCGAGAACGAAAAGATAAAAGTTCAGCCACCCCATTGAACGTATATAAAGGGCGTAAGATGCCCAGTCGCCTTTCTGTCTTCGCAGATCGTCAATGCGTGTGTGGAGTTCAGTTTGATACTCTCCCAAGTTAACTTCTTCCTCTTCTTCATCAGAGAGCTCTCGCTTGGCGGGTGAGCGTGCTTCCGAAGCCATGTCATTCTCACCGATCGAATTCCGGCCGGCCACTTCCGCGTATGTCCCGTGGTCGATTATTTCACCATCTCGATTTATCACTACGATTTCATCAACCGCTTGAAGTAGTTGCACTATAAACAGTCTCAGCTTCAGTAGTCTTCAAAGAGTCAAATTTTCGCTCTCACCTGAGTGTGTGGCTAAAATGACGGTGGTTCCTTTGGAGCGGAGCACACCATCTTTGCCAAAGACCTTTTCTACCACGGTGCGTAGTGTGCGGGGATCAAGAGCATTTGTGACGTCGTCGAAAATTGCCTTTTGTTTTTTGGCATATAAGGCTCTGGCAATTGACTAAACTTTGTCAGTGTCACATTGCCTGTGGTAACAGTAACACAAAATACGTACAATCCGCTGTTTCTGCCCGCCACTTAGCATTTGTCCTCTACTACCAACCATGGTGGCGTCTCCTTCGGGCATACGGCTTAGATCGAATTCCAGCTCGCATTTACGGACGACATCTTTGTACCAGGGTAAATCCAGGCCAGACTCGCCTATTATGTTGTCCCGAATGGAGCCATCATGAATCCAGGGAGTTTGACCGCAGTATGCTATGTCGCCTGGAGACCCTTGATGGGTTTCTTTTGGGGAACCATGCTCTGTTAGGAGACCCCTGAGAAGTGTTGACTTCCCGCACCCGATAGGTCCAGTGATTGCAGTGAACGAACCTCCAATGTTGCCGAGACCCCTCGCATAACTATGCGGAGACTGATCCGCCTCAGAGCCAAAGACTCCACTCATATGTTTTAGCGTGGTTTTAGGTGTGTCTTCAAAAGTAAGACTCGAGTCTAGTTGAGGAGATTTTTCTCGAATCATTCTTTCTTTTGAACCCTCAGGACTATTCATTGCACCTGAAATAGGCTCGTCCTCCTGTTGCAGATATTTCTGTATTCTTTGGAAGCTTCCTACAGCTTGTAGGCCTATCGGAATAGCAAAGAGCAGTTGTCTTGCTGGAGTAGCCATAATGTTGAGGATGGAAAGGGAGGTAACTGCTTTGGTCACGGATAGTGTGCTTTCATGCGAAACCAATCTCATGATGGAGTACGCCCCAAAAGTAATGAGGGGTGATAAGACCAAAGGAGTAAATGCTGTGAAAGTCAGCATTTATCCGCCTGGTATTGCGGGGTAGTATTACAAGCTGTCAGTGCGAGACAGTTGCTGAACCTGAATTTCTGGGAAAGCTGTAATTCGTCCTTTCGTTTGCTTTGAATCGCTCCCTCCATGATCCGAGAAAGCCCAAGAAGTTTAACAGAATGCATTGAGTTTATCGTGTGAGAAGTCAGGTTTACTCGTGCTTCGACGGATTGAAACCATGAATTTTGGTGATCAGGGACTTTGTGACCGGCGAACGCAACGAGCCCAAAGGAAACTAGCCGGTGGGTATGACAGTCAACATTCGTACTTCATTTTCCTCCAACTTGATTAAGGAAACTTACCAAATATAACAAGTATTGGAACGCAGCACACAGGTCCAAGCTGCCGGTAAAGAAGATAGCCACCAATGCCTATCTGCAAGAGGCATGGCCAAGGTTCGAGGATCAGCCGCCAAAAGGTCTCGACAATCTTTTCAACATCAGTGGTCATTAGTGTAAAAGCCATAGAATGGCTCGCAGAGCTAGATTTGATCTTTAAAATTTTAGAATAAATCAAAGAGATCATTGCACCGCGTGTCATGATCATAACGCGGAACAAAACATGAAAGCACCAAGGCGTCACTAGCTTTTTATTTACCCATGTCAGTAGCTGATCTCATCGAAGAAAGTATGCCCGACTTACTGCAATCCCAACGGCAACAAAAAAGAAGCCTCCGATGAGACCGTAACCAACATTGGCCGAGGCCGCAGGCGTGTCCAAAAATGTAACAGCTTCCTGGACCAGAAACGGAATACAAATATGGAGCGCAACCTGCAAAGTGCTGGCAATGAATATAAAAAGAAGTTCACGGGGAAGGTTGAAAAGGACCAGACCCATCAGCGCATTCTTTTTGCCCCCTCTATCTGTGTATAGACTTAGTATGAAAGATTCGTGGGAAGGACGATCAACAACTTACCTCTCATCAAACCTGACTGAATCCGACTAGTAAGCTCTTCAGAGCTGAGCTTCTCGTAGATGGGAGGCAGGTCTTGAGAAGCTAGCACACCTCGGAATCCCAGTAACAGCAGCGGATTCAGCCAGAGAAAAAGTGCCCGGGAAAGTAAGCTACTACGAAGCTCGGACGATAATTCCGAGTATTCAGGTAAGAGTATGTGAGATTTTTCCTTCGTCTCGATTGCAAGTACTGACAGTTTCAATACAACAATCACTATGAATAATACGGCGACTTTGGTATTCCCAGGGATGAGTGATTGGGTTCTGGCTCTCGCAGCATCAAGTATAGAAGTCAAAATCAGATACACTGAGATCAAGACAGATGGGCGAACGGTATTGCGATGCTCCCAGTACGACAGGATACCCAGAGATATAACAGTACACAACTGAACGGTCAGGGAGGCTATGGCCACAGGCTGATACTCGATGTCTTTCACTGAAAATAAGGCGAGGAGAGTGGCTTGCAGAGCCGCAAGAATTGCGAAGCCGAGCTGCGAATGTTAGGAGAGAAATCCACTGAGAGAAAGCAAAATTATCCATTGCGTACCAATTTCCAAACCAGTATTCTTGACTTTCCGGTCTTTGGCGCTCTCCTTCGCAGCAGGAGTAGCCTCCATAGTAAGAGTATTAAAAATAGGCATGCTGGTCCTATAGAAAATATACTTTCTTCAAAGGTTACTGTCATTCGAGTCAATGATCAGAATTCACGTGCTTGAAAGTAGCAATAATGGGCGAGGTACTCACCCGTGAAATCGAAACCACCACGGCATTCTGCTATGGCCGGTACCACAGGGCCAAAAGTGGAATCTCTACATACTTCAGAATAGTTTTCAAGGAGCATGACGATATCCAAAAATAGATGGCCGCTATTTCAAAATCTAGAAATCTGACCACAACATCTAACAATTTTTTACTACCTTCGTACGGAGTTGTCTAAAAGTTAGACATGAGTCACGTATTGTTGTCGATTTGACATTGCTTGCTTACGGTAGACTGGGATACTTCATGCTCTCTTTGAAGCTGTGGCTATGAAATCATTAGAAATTGAATCTTAATGGAAAGGGGCACGCATGCAAGCCCGCATGAAGGACCTTGGGAGTGAATGGCAAAGGTCGTGCTTTGTTTGGCGAGTGCTGTAGATTGCCGGAGCAGATAGTGCAATCGTGTAAACAGCTGGACAAAAGACGCTATCGCTCAGAAGGGCAATTTTAGAGATTGGTAGCTAGTCTGTAGTGTTTATTCGAACGGTGGCTGGCAGGCTGCTATGGCGACCGGAGTAAGATATTCATGGAGACCCCTACCGACTATCTACGCTTCCAAGAACCAGCCATCGAAGTAAATTACTTCGTACGAAGTGCGTCGTAGACATGCACGAGATTAATCTATAAAAATAGCGATCTACTAGCCTTCAGCCTTTGGTTCGACACATGTGATGAGCCCCGAGAGTCCAGTGGGCAGAACACCGAAGCGATTATCGAGGGTCAGCGGCACCACACAGCCGCAGTCCCGCTGTGATTGCGATGCAGGAAGTCGGTGGAAAGATACGGGATACGTAATCCTAGGTTCTATTGGATTAATCAAAAATAATAACGCATGAGGAAACCGTGCGGTAGCATTTTATCCGTTGATGTGGAGTACAGTCAGATCTTAAACTAGTAGCATTGCCGAGGATGTACTGATGAAGCGTTGATTCTAATCGTGTACCCCTTTGATTTTTCAGCTCGAATAAGCGAGCGAGGAATCTTTATAAGAGACTCTTATTATAATGGGTAGTCTACGCACGCTGCGCTCAAAAGAACGGGCCGTTCAATATTTTGACTTACTGCAAGTGGCCGATAGATCCTAAATTCAGGGCATAAGCACTAGAATTATTGTGTTATTTCAGTGGAGAACAGGGCTTCGGTCGCCGAAAATGGGCGCCAAATTTCGGGGACCAAACTTCGGGGATTTCTAGTAGACCCAACCTCGGAAAAATCGGCTCATTTTAGCGCAATCTCCTCGTTTATCTCCACCCCGAAAATGGGGGTTCTGGGTGCGATGTGGATCCGAGCGAGAAAGACTGTATTCTACTGGTATGGATACGTGCCTCAACCACTTGGTATTCTAAGAGGTATGGCACTAGTGACTAGTACTTAATACAGGGTGCAAAATTATCCACTTAAAAGACGCGCTCCGTCCCCTCCAATTCTCTGGGTACAACAACGGGCGGCTCCAGTTGAGCCAAGCCAAAACCGTTCATTGCGCTTAGCACTGCAGTCAGCCACACCCTGAAGGTCCTCCGTTAGATCTTTCAACACATTATTGCAACGTCCATCGACCACTGCGAATTGCCTCTCGGACGCCTGTCAACCAAACACCATTCATTGTCAGCTCTTTCAAAGATCGATATGGAGAGAATTGATGTCCATTGTCATGCTGTACCACCCAAGTACCGTCAATATGCCCTCGATAACGGCCATGCGAAGCCTGATGGGATGCCTGCCCTTCCCGTAAGCTGGCGTCTCTAGTAGTGGGTCTTGCTAACTGTCCTAGGCTTGGAGTGCTGAAGAGCACATTGACCTCATGAATAGATTAAACATCAGCAGATCTATTTTAAGCATCACCTCTCCAGGAACACACCTTACCCCCGCCCATGACGGCCATGCTGCAGAAATGACTCGTCAAGTCAATGAGGAGCTCTCCGCGATCTGTATCAAGCATCCCTCGCACTTTGGATTCTTTGCTTCATTGCCATTTCCTTCGATACAGGAGTCAATCAATGAAATTGATTATGCGTTAGACAAACTTGGAGCAGTAGGATTCGCCGTTATGTCTAACTCAAACGGAGTCTATCTTGGAGATGAGGCACTGGATCCTATCTTCGAGAAACTCAACATGCGGAAGGCCATACTATTCATACATCCTACCACCTGCAATTTGCTTGCTCCTGGTGGTCAGGTACAGACGATGAAGCCACTTGAAAAGTATCCTCGTCCCATGATGGAGTTTATGTTTGATGAGACGCGTGCTATAGCCAACCTGCTCCTCTCGGGTACGGTATCAAAATATCCTCAAATCACTTTCATCATGTCACATTGTGGATGTGTGCTACCTCCTATCATTGATCGCATAGGCTCCTTTGCATCGTTATTAAGTGGAGGGGACAACGAGAGCAGCCATTTTCGAAAACTATTGCGAGAAAGATTTTACTTTGACTTAGCTGGTTTTCCATTTCCGGATCAGATCCACGGGCTGCTCAGAACCCTGGGCGAGGGTGGGGAGCGGAAATTGATGTACGGTTCAGATTATCCTTTCACTCCAAAGAATGTTGTCGTTGGCCTAGTAGATCAGATGGACAAAGGGTGTAAGGAGCTCTTTGGCGCAGATCAAAGAAACGCTGTGTATTCGAGAAATGCAGCGAGACTATTCGGCTTGAAAAGTTTGTGACAAGTGACAATTTCATCCATACGATGGTGTAAGGGTAAGAAAGCGCCCGCATGAGCTAGCAAATAATACTTGACCGCTGATCACTTACGTTTTATAGGTTTGGGCAGTGCTGTTTGAGTATTCTTGAACGTTAGATGTTTGATGTATCATTGGCAGAGAAAGATAAAAATGAGGATATTTATATCTCCCGGTTAACTGTATCAAGTTTGTAAAAGCGCCGATAAGGTGAAATTTTATCTTATTAGCTCATGCCAGCGGTTTAACACCCTTGCTCAATAGTCGTTGAGTGGCTGAGGTTTCTCCAGCCTTGGCACAGGCCTCCCCGAACATCACCCTCATGTCGAAGCAGTCATCATTTAATTTCACATGTTGTATACAAAAAACTAGCACCGGCTTTCAACTAGTAGCAGGGGTATGTAATATAATGATAACTAGTGTTGTCAGATTCCTTTGCAGTAGTGCCCCTCGTACAGCAACCCATGCATTGGACGCGTTCTAGTATCCTTGAAACCTGCATTAGGATTTTCTGCGTCCACAATCCTCAATCGAAGATTTTTCCGTACGCGAGATTATGTCGCTCTGCTATCATAGGTGGGTACCGGAGGCCAGTGGAGGGCATGGTATCCTTGACCGAATTGCGAAGGGATCTGCCACGTTTTGGCAAGTTTTACATCACGATTGTAGTGATTACTTGATCTAAAAACAATGAACGAATGAGGAATCGATGTCGAACTTGAAATTTAAGAACTCTACGGCTCTATCAATGGAACATTCTTTGAAGCATTGAGTTATATAACTTCTTCCTAATTCGGCGACAAACCATTTCAAGTCCCATATACACTTGAAGGTCCTACGAGAGAGTAATATTGATCAGCAAAGCCATGTCTGCGAGGACGGACTATTTTGTGGTACTGTTTGGAGGCCAAGGATCAACGTCCATTTTCTCTGCTACTGCAGCCGCAACAGCAGAACAAGATGCTCAATCCATGACCAGGGGCAGCATTCTTCTCTCAAGATGCCACGCGGCATTTTTGGAAGAAATAGCAAGCTTAGAGGCTGAGTCTCAACGTCTTCTCGCCATCGACCCCGCCTTATTCACATCTCCACATGACTTACTCAAACCAACTACTCGATATCACACGCATCCAGTCCTTCAAGCAACCACTATCTATTTATATCAGTTGCTTCGCTATCTGGCAGAATCACAGCGAGACGATGAATATAGACGATTTGAATATTTGTTCGACCGACTTCAAGAGACATCAGGCTTCTCCTCAGGCTTGATTCCCGCGGCGGTAGTTGCATGTTCACCCAACCTGGATGAATTTGTGGACTCTGGAATTCAAGGATTCCGCCTCGCCTTTTGGATTGCATGTCGCACTTTTCTTGGGGATCTCAATACCAATGCAGGCGTTGACGACGGCGTGGGTCCTGAAGTAACATCATCCCTGGTAATTCGTGGTCTATGTCCAGATCAGGTTGAAGAGAGGTTGTCACAACATTACACCTCGCATCAAACAGCTCAAATTCGAAGACTCCAGATATCTGCCGTCTCCAATTCTAACGTCGTGTCTGTCTCTGGTCCTAGGGTTGATCTTTGCGGGTTCAGAGATCAAGCCGTTCCAGATCTTGCAACAACTTTCGCATATGTTCATGGTTGGTATCACGGTGGCAATCAACTGGAAGGTCTTGTCCACGAGGTTCTTGAAGATTTAGGCCGTCGGAAAATCCGCTTCCCTTCTTGCTCTACCATCACGAAACCCATTCGTTCAACGTTGGACGGCAGATTATTCCATGACCTGCAAACTAATGCTTCCAAGCTGGTTGAGTGGCTGGTCAGGCATCTACTCATCCATTGTGTGGATTGGTGTGCAACAGCTGGCGAGATTACAACCAGTACCAGAAGCATATTAGCGGGGAAAGCTGCAACAACGGTCACGATTCTTTCCTTCGGACCAGGCTCCGTTTCTTTATTCCCAGAATTTACACCACTTGATCTTGGAGTAAAACTTGTGGATCTGTCCCCATTCAAAGCTAGCAGAAAATCTTGTATTTCTAGTGACGACCATCAGAATAGCATCGCAATTGTGGGGCTGAGTGTAAATCTCCCTAAAGGGAAAGGCACTGGAGAGCTATGGGAAACCCTTTCTCAGGGGTTGAATGCTGTGCAAGAGATCCCAGAGTCAAGGTTCAAAGTCTCTGATTATTATTCAGAAGATTCTTCGCACAAGCTTCGCTCAATGTCCACAAAGCACGGCGCATTCCTTGAAGATCCTTTTTCGTAAGTCTTCGGGTTCTTTCTACGTCCAACTCACTTGCGGGAGTAGTTGTTTCCCTAGCAATGACTTGGTTGAAAGCTAATTCTCGTGTACCACTTAATTACTTCCAGAAATAATGTCTCAAGACTCCGAAAGCATTCCTGATCAAGTCTAACCTCATCTTAGTTTCGATTATGCTTATTTCAATGTTTCTCCTCGAGAAGCAAAATCCATGGATCCGCAACAGCGAATCTTATTGCATGCAGCTCAAGAAGCGTTTGAAGACGCTGGTTACGTCGCGGACTCATCGCCTTCTTTCCAAAAAGCATCTACAGGCTGCTACATTGGTCTTGCTACCGGTGATTATACTGACAATCTTCGCAATGACATTGATGTTTTCTATTCCCCAGGAACTTTGCGAGCTTTCCATAGTGGACGGATATCTTACTACTACAAGCTTAGTGGGCCTTCAATTGTGACTGATACTGCATGTTCGTCCTCCATGGTTTCAATCTACCAGGCATGCCGCGCACTGCAGAGTGGTGATTGCACAGCAGCTATCGCGGGCGGTGTAAATGTGATTTCTAGTCCCGACGTCGGTTTCTCCGCCCTTAACTTGGACTTGAAAATGTATATACTGACATTTTCAGATGTACTTGGGGCTATCCCGAGGCCACTTTCTCAGTTCAACCGGAGGCTGCAAGCCTTTCGATGCAGCAGCTGATGGTTATTGCCGAGCCGAAGGGTGCGTTCTGTTTGTTCTTAAACGGCTATCCGATGCTATCGCGGAAAATGATCGTATACACGGCGTCATCAAGAACGTGATGATAAACCAAAGCGGGAACTCTCATTCTATTACGCATCCTCATAGCCAAACACAAATCGACTTATTTCAACGACTGCTTGCTGAGACGAATACCGATCCCGGATCCATAGGTGTGGTAGAAGCACATGGCACCGGCACGCAGGTTTTTACTCCTCCTCTTACTTTAGTGCTATGTACTTCTATGTCACTGACTTTGCACTTGTTTGATAGGCAGGTGATGCACGCGAAATTGAGAGTTTGAAGGCTGTCTTTGCCCCGCATCACTCTAAAGCCAACCCTCTTGTGATCAGCTCCATCAAGGGTAACATAGGCCACTGTGAAGCCGCATCTGGCGCGGCTGGTCTGGCAAAACTGCTGATCATGCTTCGTGAGAAGACAATCCCAATGCAAGTTGGATTCAAGGAGGTCAATCCATGTTTTTCTGAGCTTGAAAGCTCCGGATTCATTATACCAAGGCATACTTCCACATGGAATCACTCCAAAAAGACCCCAAGGAGAGCTATGCTGAATAACTTTGGGGCTGCTGGCTCAAATACATCTCTTCTCTTAGAAGAATGGGCGAATCCGCGAAACAGTCCACACGAACACCTGGAACGATCCGCGTATGTCTTTACACTTTCAGCCAAATCAAAACTCGCCTTGGAAACTTCTGTTCATCGACATCTAAATTTTCTGAAAGAATCAGAACACCAGTCGTCTTTGAAGGATATCTGTTATACCGCCACAGCACGGCGTCAAATCCACGACTACCGCGTCTCTTTGGTCTGCTCATCCATTGATGAACTACGGACGAAGTTAGACCGTTCTAAAGTAAGTAATTCCAGCCCGGTATCGGGCATCTCTTCTACTATCTTTGTGTTCTCTGGGCAAGGCAGTGTGTATCAAGGTATGGGGGAAGAGCTGATGCACACATACCCGGCTTTCAAAGAAATTGTTATGACGTGCGAGAAATTCATTTTAGAAATGGGATTTCCAAGTATCATTGGTATCCTACAGAATTCTCGCAGCAGGGTAACTACACTGGACGATTCCGAACAAATCATTGCTTCGCAGTGTGCGTGTTTTGTCCTAGAATATGCGCTCGCGAGAATGTTCATGTCATGGGGGGTAATTCCCAGATATGTGATGGGTCATAGGTAAGTCGAATTTCCGGAGAGGGCTTTACCTAACACTGACAATTGTACTTAACAGTCTTGGAGAATACGCTGCTCTATGTATAAGTGGCGTAATGACATTAGAAGACACCCTACGAGTCGTGGCATCTCGAGCGAAGATGATGACCGAAAGATGTACTGCTAACACGTCCGGAATGCTTGCGTGCAAGTTATCCTCCGAAAAGACCGAAGCGTTAATATCGAGATATCCCGGCACGTCTCATCTGACTGTGGCATGTCTGAATGGCATAGATGACTGTGTAGTTGGTGGTCCACTTGCTGAAATCGACAAATTTCAGGAGTATTGCAAGGCCCAAAAGATTAAAGTGAAGTTGATGGACGTTCCCTACGCCTTCCACTCTCCATCTATGGATCCAATTATAGAGCCACTACAAGCCCTGGGGCGTTCGATCAAGTTTTCGGCACCTGAAATTCCGATTTTCTCCAATGTGTCCGGACGATTATTTGTGGAGCAAGACTTTTCAAGTGACTACTTCGCCCTTCATGCGAGGCAGCCAGTTCGCTTCGCTGAAAGTCTTTCAAATCTTCAATCAAGAGAGTCCCTTGACGGTGCTGTCTTTCTCGAAATAGGCCCGCAACCTACAACAATACCAATGGTGCGGAGCTCGGTTCTTTCAACATCGTGTACCTACCTCAGTACTTTGCAAAGGAGGCAAGATGCATGGAATTCAATCAGTCAGACGCTGGCCGCAATCTCGTTGCTCAAATTCTCCGTCAATTGGCGAGACGTGTTTCTTGGGACGTCTGCAAAGGTGACGAGCTTACCAGGTCATCCACTGGTCGGCTCGAAGCATATCATACCTTACCGGGAACCTCTCCAAGTCACCGATTCTAATGAGCTTAACACGACAGAGATCTGCGCCAAGACTGGTTTCAATCTCTTACCGTGGCTGAAGGCTCGGGCATCTTCAAACGAGACATTTGTATTTGAGACAACATTGGCAATTCTGGGACCATTGATCTCAGGGCACGAAGTTGGCGGATCCTCCATATGCCCAGCGTCAGTTTTTCACGAGCTTGCCATAGAAGGGGCACAAATTGCTCTTCAGCCCCTCGAGGACCAAATATTAGTTGTCACTGGGATGGAATTTGCGAGTCCGTTGATATATTTACCGTCTCAACAAGCTGATGTTGTGACTGTCCATATCACAAAACATGAGTTGGATTCAAGGGCAGACTTCAGGATTACCTCGTATTCGACTAATAATCGCATCGAGAATCAATACTGTACCGGCGGTGTCTCTGTGCAAAATCTTCAGATGCAAAGATCTCGTTGGTCAAAAGATGCGGCAATCTTAGCAAGACAAAGCAATTACTTCTCGGGCACTGGCAAAAACAACCTCAGTACTTTCCGCAGTCAAGTTCTCTATGGAATTGTCTTCACGCGCGTTGTTAGATATTCTCCTCAGTACCAGAGTTTAGAGTATTTGAGTGTTCTTGACTCGAACCTCGAAGGAATTGGTTCTTTCAAACTACCGTCGAAAAATGAAAATAGCTTTCTTGCACCCCCCGTATTTACAGACACGCTTCTACATGCTGCAGGTTTTATCGCAAATCTAGCTGTGAAGTCGGACGAGGTGGGAATTTGCGCCCGTGTGGAGTCTGTCGAGATAGCCTACCAGGATATAAATTACACGGATACTTTCACGGTGTATTGCAGTTTGCTCGAAATCAAAGGTTTCATTCTGGCAGATTCAATTGCTCTAAATGGTGCTGGGGAAGTCGTTGCGGTGATTCGGGGGATGGAGTTCAAACGGCTTCGACTGTCAACCTTCCAACAAGTTTTATCTCGCAAGTCCACTGTCATTAGGCATCAAGATTTTGCAGTCGAGCAGAATAAATTACATCTATCAACTGGACTAGATACTCCACCAACAACTGGCGACAGCATAAATACTCCAATCGAGTCTCATGATGATTTGCTTCAAGATATTAGGGTGGCACTGAAGAGTATCGTCATGGAATTCGGTGGCTTCTCTGAGAGAGATATGAACCACACGAAATCTTTAGATGAGCTTGGAATTGATTCTCTCATGCAAATTGAGATCATATCACAACTGACACGCATGTTCCCCCGCCAAGCTGGGCTCAACCACCACATTTTATCAGAGTGTGACACTCTCGAGTCATTGGAAAATACATTGGCAGATATTCTGCAAACCTCGGAGAGTGCAACTTCGGCGAATGGAGCTTCTACATACGCTACTCATCAAGATTCAAGTCAGCTTGCTTCTGTTCTTTCAGACCATTCCTCATCCAATAAAAAAGGCAAGAATCCGGTTAAGCTACATGCTTCGCTCGGACAGGCGTTACCACTTTTTCTGTTTCATGATGGCAGTGGTCATATAAACATGTATGAACGCCTGCAGGATAATGATCGCAGTACTTACGCCTTCTTCGATCCTAACTTTGGGGAGCGCCAGCGGCCTAATAGCAGCATAAATGAGCTGGCTGCGTCCTACGTCTCGCTCTTGTCAAAAACGAAAACATATTCGCTGATATTGGGTGGTAAGTATGAGTTTCTAGATCTTTGTTGCGTAGCTGACGAGTCAAGGTTGGTCTTTTGGGGGAGTGGTCGCCTTTGAGGCCGCTAAGCAGCTCACGGCCCGAGGCTTCGAGGTTAAAGGTCTCATATTAATCGACTCTCCAAGTCCAATTCATCATGAACCACTTCCGAACGAAATCATTGCTAGAATTGTCAGCCCGCGGGGCCAAACACGCGCGTTGAACGACACTTCTGCACTGAGGGAAGAATTCCAATTCAACGCATCCCTGTTAGGAAGCTACAAGGCGCTCCCGGTTTCTGAAACGAGTGGCACTGGACTGAAAACTGTCATGTTGAAAAGCGAAGATGTCCTCGACACCGAAAGTCTTTGCGGAGTTCGCTATGACTGGCTCAGTAGCCAGGAGAAAAGAAGTACTGCTGTCATGGCCTGGGAAGAATTGACAGGTGGTCATGTCGAGGTCCTGCCCATCCCAGGGAATCATTTCGAGGCGTTCTCTCCCGAAAATGTACGTTCATGATACACGTAATAGTTTTCAAGGTCTGATACTGATTCGTCATAGATTAGAATAACAGGGGCTCAAATTTGGAAAGGGTGTCAATATATTGAGAGAACCTGAGCGAATACGATGCCTGATGTACTGTAAATATTGCTATATAAGAGGTTCAAAATCTTTTGGACAAGTTTTATAGACGGACATGATATAAAACGACGAGACAAAAAAGCCTCCACCTTGTGATGGGAAAATGAAGACATGAAAATGACAGTTATCCTAGCGTTTGTTTATTCAACAACTACTTAGGTTTTGACTTAAGTTATCCTCCTTCCTACACTCCTCCTCTTGACGTGAATTAAGAATCGCCACTACACTGGTTCTCAAGCCATGATCTTCTCCCTGCCAGCTCCTCGATATTCTCTATGATGACACCCACGGGGTCACTGGCGGCAATTTCTGCCTGAATCGCCGAAGCTCTGGCCTTGTATTTCTTGTTCGAAATTATTTCATCAACAGCCCGTTGCAGCCGCTCAATTGAAGGGCAACTTGTTCGAAGATTCACAGCCACTCCTGCAAATTCTGCCCTTGCAGCTGACTCTGGCTTTTCTTCTGTTGTAGCGCCCATTATCAGGGGTGTTCCATTGTTGAGCGCGCGCTGAAGAGATCCGTATCCACCAGTGGTGACGAATAAGTCACAGTACGGAAGTACGTCGTCGTAAGAGATGTAATCTGCTACTCTGGCATTCGACGGTACCTGGAAATCTGATGGCAGTGACATCCCCTGCTTCCCTAAAGCAACCACGACGATAATGTCTGACCGCTCTTTCAATGCAGTCATAGTAGGGATGGCCAATTGAGTGAGGTCCCTAGCCACTGTTCCCTGACAGACGAAGATGACTTTCTTGGTTTTGTTGCTTGTGATTTCATGCCACCATTCTGGTTTCGAAGGGTTGAATTCTTTGGTTCCCTTGGGATAACCACCCGCAAATCGCAGAGTTTTCGGGGCGTCACTTCTGGGATACTCCACACTTGGTGCGCACATCTGTATGAATCGGTCCGGTAGAGCATAGAGTGCGTCAAGCAAGAATATATCTGACTTTCTGGCTCCCACGCTCACCAAAGCTTCCCCGTATGCTGTCTGTGCTGGGGCGAAAAGTTCCTTCTGGCTTTCATTGGCAATTTTGTTTCGCTCTCGGCCTTCTGCAGAGCTGTCTGGCAACAATCCCGGACCAAAAGGGTGATGATCAACACTGGTCAGAAAAATAGGATTGAGTCCAATAGCGATGAATCCTTTTGGACGAATCCCCGGGGCGCCGAGGGTGAGAGGCAAAGCCCCAAAATTTAAGCTCTCAGTCAGAAGAATGATTGGCCTTTCCGGGTGCTTATCACTGAGCATTTTCAAAGCCCTCTGTATGGCCTCATGTTGCGAAGGCAGCGATTTACAAAAGACATGTACTACGTCGTGACAGAAATTTTCTGGTCCTTGCAGAGTATCTTTGACGAGGGGCCCTTGAGGGTGTCAGTTTACACGATCAGGAGAAGAAATTTGAGAAACTCGAAAACGATAGACATTCCAATTTCTTGAAGCGGAAATATTTTCTAATTCCGTATATATTAGGAAGAGATCATAGAAAACAGAAAATATCATACAATCAGGATCGAGGTCTCGTGCCCTCAAGTCATAGAAGTCACCATATCCTTCCACTGGGACAAATGACGCGCCAATGGCTTCTACATACTCGCGATATCCCGATCCAGATACAAAGCAGACCTCATAACCTCGGGCCACAAGATCCTTTGCAATTGTTCGCATAGGTATGATATGCCCGGAAACAGGGGTACTGCATACCAGTACAAGGGGCTTGCTTGGTGTTGACATGATGCGAAATGGGATTAAAACACAGGGAAATTTTATGGGAACTTAAAACTTCGAAGAGGAAAGGTGAAAAACCGATGATATTGGGGGTTCTACAGAAAACTGTGATTTTTGAGAATGGAGAGTCTGGAGTAGGCGGGGGCTGTGGACCCCAGTCGCCCCTTCTGAAAACTACAGGGTCTCCCTGAAGGAATGAATGGCCAAGGGCATATCCTGAGACTGACCGAGTAGGAAAAAAATATGCAATACAGCGGCAGACCAAGCCCAGCGGAGTGGAGCAGAATAACAATATGCTCATGCTGACCGCTGATAATAGATTAGGTACGAGGTTTAGGTGGAGGTAGTGGCGGTGAATCCACAGCATAATCGCTAAAAACTACGGCGCCTCTACCACTAAAACGCACTATAATACTGCATGGTATTATAGTGTACCAGGCAGCTAATTTGGCCCCTTACACTAACCTGTCGAGGGTTCTCTACTAGTTCAACCCAAGCCCGATGAGATCTGAGCCATGCGCTTTCGCTCGAGCTTGTCGACGTCCTTCGTACGGACGCGTCTTCTCCACCAATCGTTCCAGATTGGACGTCTTGCAGCAGCATCTTCGCTCAGCTTCGAAATGGATGGGTAGGTATCGGTAGGTACCCTTCTCCCATCATTGTTGAGTTCATTCGTGTTCGGTTTCCGAGAGCCTCGTTCTCGTATCCTCAGCATGTTTTCAGCCGGGGTTATTCGTAACGCAAAGAATGCAAAGTAAAGAGATGCCATCAGAAACCATGTATTCTTATTCTTCGGTTTTTGGTCTATGCATTCTCATAGCGCTGGTCATCGCTGTTCTTTCTAAGTATTTTCTGGCCAGCTGCCGGCCTCCCAAGTTTCCTCCTGGGCCTCCAACTCTCCCTTTTATTGGGAACATTAGCCAAGTGCCTAGAGTGAAAGGCTTTCTAAGGTACCCATCTGTTCCCTTACAGACTTCTCAATCATTTTCTAACGAGAGTGAGATTTCATGAATTCACAGCAAAATACGGCTCAATTATTGGCCTGAAGCTAGGCTCTCAAAATGTTGTGGTTCTGAACACCTATGAACACGTGAGGGCGTAAGTACGAATCAGATATTTCAGAAACCTGAATGCAGAAGCTGAAAATAGGCAAGGCTCTACGATAAGAGGGGTTCGATCTATTCCAGTCGTACAAACAGCTACATCGCCAATGAAATCGTCTGTCCAAATGAGATCCATCTTCTGCTCCTTCAGTATGGTCCTGAATGGCGGAAACAACGCAAAATTGTGCAATCGCTTCTGAATGTGAATGCCGTGGACAACTTGCTACCCATTCAGAATGCGGAATCAACACAGACCATGTTTCAGCTTCTTCAAGATCCTGAAGGGTATTACGATCACATCCGCCGATATACCACTGCTGTTATCCTAGCATCTGTATACGGTCAGCGTGGTGCACGTTTTGATTCCCCAAATGTACAGGCTCTTTACCATGCTCAAGATCAGTTCACAGCGATATTGGAGCAAGGAGCGACCCCACCCGTTGATACCTTTCCATTTCTGAAGATGTTGCCAGACTTCTTGGCTCCGTGGAAGAAATGGGCCAAGGCTGTTCGCAACGAGCAGAGGAATTTGTATTTATCGCTGGTACGAGAGACTAGAGAGAGAATGGTAGCAGGAAAAGGACCCGCCTGTTTCTTACACTCGATGCTAAAAGACCAAGAGAAGAATGATATGGATGATGAACACATCGCATATCTAGCAGGTAATCTGGTAACAACTCCAGGTCTTCCAGTTCGAATGCCTTTTCTAACATCTATAGATGGAGGCTGGTTCTGACACCACCGCATCTACATTACTGTCGTTTCTTCTGGCCATGATTAAATGCCCAGAAGAGTTCAAGAAAGCGCAAATGGAGGTCGATCAGGTGTGTGGATCACTAAGATCCCCAACATCAGATGACATTAGCCGTCTACCCTTCATCAAAGCGTGCATGGACGAAGTAGGTTATCTCTACGATTCGCTGTTCGAGTCTAATGTGACCTCTCAGACACTCAGGTGGCGTCCTGTAGCACCCGGTGGAGTACCCCACATGTTGACGCAGGACGATAATTACCAAGGATATTCTCTACCAAAGGGCACTCTCTTCCTTGCTAATACTTGGGCAATTCACCATGACGAGAGCGAGTATGACCAGCCCGACGAATTCATTCCTGATCGTTTCATGAATAACGAATTGTAAGCAACTCTGGGTCTTTGTTCATGTGCCCCCGACCACTTTCAGTTTCATCTGATGTACTCCGATTTACTCCATAATTTCTCAAAGATTCAATAAAACTCCAGAAACCTGCTTGAACAGGAAATTACTGACGCCCCTGTGTTGCAGTGGCACCCGCAACCCAGTTGACGAAAGCACGGACGATCATCGACGGATCTCGTATGGATTCGGCGCAGGAAGACGAGTTTGTCCAGGGCAGCGTTTAGCTAAGAATTCATTAGTAAGTCCCTTGCATGATATCCAAAGATTTGTTGCTAATAGGGACTAAAGATGGTGAATATGGCTAAGATCGCTTGGGCATTCGATCTTTCTCCTGGCGCTGAAGCTGTTGATGTTGGCATTGAGACAGCTTACACGGATGGTTTTTTGATTGCACCGAAGAAATTTCCTATCTCATTTACACCACGATCGAGTCGTCATAGAGATGTCATTGAAGAAGAATTCGAAGCGATACAGCCGTTCTTCGAAAGGTATGTTGACTAAAAGGTGTGTAGTTGGTCCACAAATTCAACAATATGGGACTGGACTTGTCCGCCACCGACTCTCACATTCCATCTGTATCACAATCATTTGCCAAAGCGATTGTCAATTCACGATATGCTGTGAGCAGTGCCAGTGAGGTGCTAAAGACTTGTAGCTATCCTCCTCTTCCCAAGTATTCGCCACAGGGTGTGCCAAGTGGCAGATGTCATCCAAAGCCGGCTATCCCGAAGGCCTGGCCGTCTAGAGGCCATACCATGACAGTTTTTTTTTAGCGCATCTATGTTGCTCTTCAATGAGATGCTTCGATGGGTGGTGCTGCTAGGTTTGCTTATGGTATGCGTTGCATCTCACCACCTTCTATTTAGGCGTAAGAATCTTTCCGTTTCGTTGCGAGGACCGTTCCGAAGTGTACTCCAAACAACAGTCGAGAAAATTCGTCCTTCTGCGCGACCGGAACTTCCTCCGTGATCGATATCTAGACAGAGTCGGGAGCATGAACTGTACTTCGTCGGAAAGGAGAAAGAGCAGTTGATTCAGTGGCTTACCAAGGATACTCTTGACACTTCCTAAACTTGGCGGATTCAGTCACTGAGAACGAAGAATCAAGAAAATGCCAAACTTCAAAGCTTCTCGCGGAACTTGGTAAGCCACAAGCGTGCGAAAGGTCGGCAATATCGCCATTTTTCAGAAGGATGAGGGGCAGAAGTAATGTAATGTCGTGGGATCGCTGCATCCTTTCAATTTCCTTTTTCATTAGCATCCCGCCAAGCTGTTGACAGGATTTTTGTGGAATTTAAATGTAAATTTCATTGGAGTTTGAAAATGAAACTTACGAGCTGTAGGGAGCGAGTACGAGACTAGATATATTTTAAGTGTTAGAACTTTTCTGCTTATACCTACTCTACTGTAGTGGGGTGCTGTAGCGAAAAAGGCGTCTGACAAGCCCCAGTTTTCGGCTGCTCTCATCGCTCGCTCCATCCCCATCACCAATAATTTTGAGAAGAGGCTAAGCTATCCCAAGCCACACCTCGCAGCGCGCAGCAATCACCGTCAATTGTGCCTTACGCAGCCAGTCTCTCTGGCTAGTTGATTTAGGTCATTGTTCTAACCCGGTCCCAACGGCTTACAGTGCCACCCGAACTCGTCAATCGGATCCTGAGATCTGTATTCTGGAAAGCATTTCACCTTTTCCATCCTTTGCACATAGCATTGAAGAGGAATAGTTAAAATCATGGAGCAGTCAAGATGTGTCTCACCGGCAGCTATGCGGTGTAAACTCGGTGCAAAGCAACGTTGACCTCGGCCCTGGGTCCAAATTGGAACCTCTTGCCACAGTGGGTGATGTCCAAAAATCAACTTCACCAACCAAGACTGCCAGAATTACGCCTTCTCGATAACGTGATGCTTTACCACCAGCATCGCCGGCCGAGTTTGCAATTTCTGCTGCACCGTCGCGCGCGCATGGACTTGTGTGTAGCCTGAGCTTCTGCACAGCCACCAGGATGACGATCCTTCGTGTTGTTTCCATAGCCTCACCATCAAACGATGGCACAGCAAACACACAGGGTCTCAATAATAGCCTGGGGTCAGGGTGAAGTGCGGCAATTCGTTGCATACTGCCATGCTGTCAATGAAAGTTGTTTCGTCTGCCCGACCATTGGTCATATATCGGCTTCCCGAAGTCTGATTAGCATCAAAACCCTTTTCCCACCCATCTTTCTAACCATTCTTGTCTTTTTCTTTCAATGCGGCTCAACACTTCTCAAGTTATTTCCAACTCTACGGTTGCATCACTGATAACCACTTCGACTTCTCTATGCCCCAAGATGGCGAACTGGGAGCATCAGCATCCTCCTAGGACGTCTTCGCGATGGGCCGCGCCCGGGTTATTTATGAATTTTCAGGTCGGGGTTTCCTTTTCCAATAACGATCCACCACATACTGCTTCAATAAAATACTCATCAAGAAATATGCAAGAGAGGATGTACCGCCAACACCAGGATGCACATTCTACGCAACACGAACCCCGGAGCTTAATGCCGGAAAACAGTCAAGCACGTCTATCTCGCCAACAACGCGCTCGAAGTCTGGATGCGAGGCCGATAGATCCATACGGAAGAGGAATATCAGCTCCATCAACTCGGTATGATAGACATGAATCAATAAATCCCGTCAGTGCAATTACTCCGATACACCACACTAGCAGTATGCCCCTCGAAAGGGCCAATAGACCCCTGCCTGCCGCCCCCTCTCGATTTCGACTTGGTGAGGACGGTCTGCCATGGTCAACGGAGCCTTGGTATCGGTGTGAAGAAGAACAGATTGTTAGCCCTATCAGGCCTACTATGGTAGGAATCGAACTGGAAGAAAGACGGACTGCTGAAGATCCTCAAAGAGTGAGGGAATTGGAAGATTTGCATCAAGCAATGATGACAGTTGATAGCTTGGATCATGACGGATGGGAGACATGGACCTGGGACTCCGTTGGAGATATCCCCCGAGGTCCAAGGAGTCTCGGGTGGGCAGTCAGTACGGAGGCAACGACAGAGCGCCTCCGTGAGGCTCTCGAACCGCCACCGCCCCCCTACGTCGTTAGTCAATGGGAGCAGGTATATGGAAGGCGGGCAGTGAGGCCACGCAGCGCCCTTTCGTGATGAGCTACACGAATTCAAATCGCTTCCGAGCACGAAATCGCCGTTGGCATATATGGACGAACGACTCCGGGAGAGGAATGACGATAGACAATGGAGGTCATGATGGAGAGTGCAGAAGTCGGAGAAGGAGCAATTATCCTATTAGTGGAGCTTAATGACGATTCAGACGAAGTCATGAAGGTTGCCATTTTCAGCGGCACGTCTAGCTACATGCTTTGGTCGCTCATCGAATCATTCGTTCAAGTGTATAGAAATGCTCTGGAGGTTGGAGTATTAGTCCGATGCGTAAGGGCATGGACTAAGCCTCAGCTCAAAAGGCAGATACATTTAGTATTCTAGGGTGAGAGGACAATCTGTCGACCACAGAGCCTCATCCGAATCAAAAAGGATTTGCCTTACGATCCCCTTGCTTGATTTGACATGGTTCCGTTGCTTTCTCGTCGATGTTTCCATGCTTGCGTCGCTTGAGCTCCTTTCTCCTGCAGGAAGGTGATTCTAGTGCGGTGTCACAATGTTCCAGTCAAAATATCCAGTTAGGTGAAAGGATGGCAATCCTAGCTTGGTAATTACTTCGAAAGTTGCTTCTTTTCCCGTTTAGGAACATTCCGCGTTCTCATCCGTTTCGTTTCTCGAAACAAAACTTACGAGCCTCTCCTGTTTTACCCCTTATTTGTCTCGAAACGTATCGATCCCACCTCCGCGACCCGGACATCGGATGAAACCCGACTTCTCGTTACCCACTGTCACATCCGACGGATGTGGCGTTCTTCGTCCAATGAAGCGAGGTTGATAATTCGTGAGGGCTGAGGCCACAATCCTGGGTCGCACAGCCTCAATGCCCCGACAGTGCCCCAGTCATATTTCAAGACTCAGCACAACCGCTCCTCCTGTGTTATGCTTTGACAAGAGCCGGCATCAAATTTTTCGACTGCGATTATGGAGCGAGCAAAGTTTTGAAATGAGTAGCAACAGAACCAGCATTCTTGGGAGAAAAGTATCGCAAGCCTTATCTCGACTCTTGAGAGCCTCGCAACACTATTCAAACTACCCATCCAGTGCTTTCAAATCGTGGTAGCGAGCATGATTGTTTGGTTGGCTTTAACAGCTCAGTAGGCGCCTGAGTACTCTCTAGTGATATTCGCGTTTCTTCAGTGATGTGAGAGTCGTTCGGCCTAGATTCCAGAATCCTCCAGACAAGTGTCAGTCAGTGGGCGACCAAAACGTGGAGACCAATAGAGATACCTGGTGTGGAATTAGATCAAGGTAAAGGATTTATCATCATACGAAGCCTATCGATTACACGAGAGAGACATGGATCTCAAGAAGATTACTTCGAATCCGGAAGTTCATATCTTCTCGACTTCCAGATAGTATAGTTGGGTCTTTTGAAGTAGTCGACAGTTGAATTTACGAAAACTATTCAGAATGAAGAGTCTCTCTGTGTAAATATACCATATGGTATATAATGAGTAGCTTTTCAATTCCAAACGATGATGATATCTTTGGTTGATTGAAGCGCTCCTCGATCTCTAGATTTTTGTCTTTCTTTTCCATGTACACATTGAGCAAAATGTAGCGCTGTCACTTCCGCCATCGCTCTAAGGGGCCCATTCCTTTAAGAAAAGCTACGAATGAATGCTGACCCGCCAGCATTTAGCAAGTGCTGGAAATTAATCGACCAACCCTGCGATCTTCATTTACCACTGGTCATCAACAGAACTTGGCTGCAGTTACCGTTATAATCTAGTATAGTCCTACTAGAAGTATAACATCACAATTGTTTGCAATACCTCTGTTGAAACGACCCAAATCATGCACATTTGCAATCAGATGATTCACCCAGCGATGCATCCTACCACACTATCCTTCCACGACGCTTTTACTTACCCAATACTCTGAAAACAACTAAAAAAATCCGGCCTTTATAGGGTATCCTTGACTCTTTCAAGGCCGAGGCAGATAATTTTGCGCTGCGAGAACCTAGACAATACATTAACACCGCTTCCAAAAATATGTCGCATGAACTAAAGCTGCCCAGACACTTCACGTTATTGCGGCTCCTGGTCCCAAAATTTGAAGACTAAGCATACCGCCGTTGAGCTTCGCTTCTCAGTTTATGACGCCGACGGTTTATCTAGGCAGCTCCTATGGAATAATCTAGATAGAGCGCACCGAGAAATGGGGGCACTGGGAATCTTCGGTTGCGACTGCCCCGCCAACTCCGACTTCTGGACTTTCGCACAACGCAGGCCCGCGGCTTATGGATCGATCCTGCTTTCGCACAGAAAATGTGATAATGACTTGTTTCAATGTTTCAGGATTCTCTGTACCTGCAGGAGTACAGGAACAGATTCACGAAAGTCGTCCGTTGCCAATTTTGGACGGCCTGCAGCGCTTCCTTACAACAGCTTCGACATGAAGTTTTCAAGAGCCCTATCTAAGGAATAAGTGCTAAGATATGGAATAATCTATTGCAAAAGGGAGTGTCTTTAACTAGCATTCAGATATGCGAAAGGAGAGTTCGATTGGTTATGCGGGAACGTCGTGTCATTTCATCCGCAATAGAGATTTTCTTTTTCATTCTTTTTTCCCCATGGGACATCAATAAATATAACCGTAAAGTCAAAAGTCTGCTATGGCGCCTTCCTCTTAAGCCATAATGGAAGGTGTATCCGGGAATCCTGCAACCGGAAGGTGCAGCTCAGCACACTTTCCTCCTCCAGCGAAATCTTGCATCGAACCACTCACAATTATCCCTCTCATGCGACCGCAGTTAATCATCATGCTACCTTTTGTAAATTGAGAGTTAGCAGAACCATGTGCGAACGCTCAAAAATTTCCCGCCCCTCGTTCTTCCTTCAAAAGAATTTACATGAAAGGAGGAACCCGCTTTCTTGTGATGGCTTTAGACAAATGGTCAACCCAGCTACTACTTTCTTTTCTTGGGGCGTTCCGAAATTTCCTTCCAATTTGAGAAGGTAGATACACAACCTTTGATAGGGCTTCATTGGTCGCTCAACTATGTAGTACGTGCTGGATTGCTTTTCCCGTGCACCAGTCGCCAGTGCTGATCGCAACTGGTGTCGAGAGACATAATTTTGAAGTAAGAGTACCGAAAGAGGCATTACCACTTAGCAATCGAATCCTCCGACCGATGGATGCTCATCTTCTCGGCGTCGGTGGTATTTGAGCGCCATCCATTCCAGCTAGTCAAAGATAGCCATCGCTGCGACACATGAACTTGCGGCGGGAACATTGCCATTGGAAAGAAACAATGTATTCCCGGAAAGAGTGGCAATTTTGTTCTTTCATCCCAAATAAGTTCTGGATATAGAAGCACATTTCTTGAATATCTCTAGGTTACAGTAGATCAGTTGAAAGAAACCCATGACACAGAGGCAAATGATAACTTCGTCCAGACTGGTATTCTACCTGAATTACCGAAGACTGTCGACTCCTTGGGTTCAGAGATGAATTCTTGAGAACTTGTTCATTCTCAAACTGTTTGGGACCTTACTCGATGGTGGCAAATTTATGGAATCTGCGATGTTTCTAGTACTCAATGCATGAACGAGGCAGACGCAAACCACCTACGTCCGAGTGAGTCACATCCCTCCTACGACAGACTGATGAGGTCGGATTCCAATCATGAACCTATTCATCAAGTTAGCTTACGCTAGTAGATCAAAGAGGAAGACTTGCCTATCGCCCATGACCCCACCTGCAAACCCTCCAGCAGAAACATCGATCTACGGGCATAGGGCCCTGATACTCACTAATCTTGGAAGGGATGAGATGGAGCGTTCTTCTCCGGAATCGAAAGTCTAAATGCCGATTTATCTGCAGGCAATCCTTCTGCAGCAGCGGCAGCCTTCTCCATCTTCAATGTTTTCTGTCGCTGCATGCTAGCTATTAAGCCGGCCATATGAAACTCCCTATCCTTGCGAGTTTTTTGGCAGCGTGGGCAGTCGTGAGGACATTTATGCCTGTTCGGACAGCGGTCGATGTGGCGAAAGCAACGATTGAATTCGAACTTGTGGCCATCGCAGGGGAGAGTGCGTTCGTCACGGGGCTCAGATTGCTTGGATTGCTTATTGCCCATGGTAAGAGATATCCGTATGATCGATGATGTGGTCGTGACTTGATTTTGAATAGCGGCAAGGCGATGGGTCGAGTCTTGTCGTCTTAAGAATATAAGTGTTGTTGTCGAATTTCTCTTTTCTTTTTATTTCCTGTCAGATAAAAAAAACAGGGGATGACGGGTCGTTATAGAACAGTGAATCACACACTTGATTATCTGGCACCTGCTGTGATACGGCGGTTCAAAACATTCACCAAGGTTAAAGATTCGACCTTGCTGAGCTGGCATAGTCACGCTGTCTGGATATCTTTTAGAATTTTCCAGCGCTCCTGACTTTTGGAAATTTTCCTTTTTGTGGTAAGAGGTACGAAGTGGGGATTCATTGACCTTTTGAATCTATTGAAAGATGTTTGGATTTGAACGCCCTCACTTTCACGGCTTTTCAGCGTTATGAAGTTTTGCGTGATTAATTCAGCAAAGTTTTTACCGTTGCTACCTCCCATATCAACACTTCAACAAACAACGAAGGAGAATAAGAGACTACAGAGAAAATCAAAGAGGAAAGAAACGAATGTTCGAGATGGTAAATAATTTTCCCAAAATGATGTCTTTCATGCTGTACCTCAACCCATTTCAAAAGTACCCAGGTACCTAGTGGCATTCGCTTCGGAAATAGGGGGAGCATAAGCGGGGTAATCAAGCAAGCGAACCCCTATTTAAATGGTGGGGTGTTAGCGGTTGCCTGCTTCCGTCTACCTGGTGGACTCCACCAGGTCCCTTCGTATTTCGTCTCCCATCAAATGAAACCCAAAAAGAGTCTCCAGTTTCATTCCCAAACTCGTTAAAAAGTGCGAAGTAGCGACTGACTCACAACAAGCCGCTAGAACAAATAGCAAATCAGGACACGCAGGTATTACGTACAAGAATAAGCGTGGCTCAGAGTCGGGTCGGGTCAGCACAACACCGTGCACGGTTGTACTACGTGAAAAGCAACGAACAGCGAGATAGCAGCGCTCAGCCTTCTGTTTCAGCACTGCCATTCAAACTAATCAACGCGAGCCCTACGTGACCTAAAAAGCCAAGCCCTTTCCCCGGAAAATGCTGTTAATGACCTCCTCCCCACACCTGTCCGCATTGTATTCTTCCTTTCTTGGCCTTTCTCTTGGCTTAATGGATTCCTCTACCATATCTCGAGCCAGCTTGAAAATGTTAATCAGAAATCGTTTCATATATTCCACTAAAGTTCGCGCTTTCCTCAAATTTCTGACTCGGACATGGGTCGTGGGCATCATAACCTTCACCGCCATCTCCCTCTACATCTACTTTTCGATTTCTTCGCGGCGGATGCCAACTCCGTATCCGATGTTTCCGGATAAAGATTTCAACGAATATGAGCCAAGGTCTTCTTACAGGTCGTCGAGACAGATGGGCAATCAAACGGTGCAATCTCAGCCTCGGCCTTGAAACACCTGCCTAGGTAACGAATTTGACATACATTGCAATACGGATATTCGAAGCATCAATGTCTGAACCTCAAGCTCTGAACACAGGGTTCATAATGTGTTGGGCTGTTGACAAAGAATCGATTTGCGGCTCCACCGACTCTACATACGACGAGCTTGCCCCGCTTTCTCCGCCCCCAAACCCCAACGTGAGCCGTCAAGCAACATCACTTGCTTGAGACGCCTATTCTGGATTTTGCAATTCAAGAAGAATTCGGAGACTTCGTGAAGTCAAAGTTGGAAGAACGGAGGAAGATACGGATGCCTTCGGGGGCGGGCTTGAAACTCGTGATGAGGTGTGCTTTAATGGCGGGTGCATAGCCTTCTGGGAAAAGACGAGAGCGGAAATTTTTGTTCAACTATCCACTTCTTTTCGGCCTCTTGAAAGGGTGTGCTTCAGTGTTGAAAATATAGTCGTCAAGCGAGACCAAATCCGGCTCGCTGAATATCAAGTAAAAATACTTGAGAGTCTCAGCTGTCCAAAAAGACTCCATACTATCGGACTTAGTCGGCGGCATTTCAGTCATATCATCCAAAGCAGCGTTTCCATACTCCGTTTTCGTGTATTTATCGATCGATTGGAACATCTCCCATGCGTCGTCTCGGAGACTTTCGTCGCCAGTGATTCGATAGAGTATGAAGACAGACTCTATTGCCTCTGGTCTACATCGGAAATTAGCATCACGGTCAACAAGCAGGAGAGTGAGAGCATACCGAAGAATATATCTCCTGTCAGGAATATCCGTGAAGCCCTCCACAAGCCTGAGCTCCTTAATTTTCTCCTCAATATTAGCCTCATTCACGCCCTCATTCCGAGCCATAATCCCCTGATGCTAGTTCCTCTCATCCCACTCACAGCTACTGGCATTCGCACACGGAACAACGTGGGATAATTCCGGCATCATGCCGCTAGGCATGGCTTTATAAGCCCAGATGCAGCCCTCGGTCAATTTCCGAGCCGTGACTAAGTCATCGGGCTGCTTGAAGATTCGAGAAGCAATACCCATCATGCCACCGACGAAACAGACGAGATGCTGGAATTGAGGATCGAGTTCATATTTTTGATGAGCTGTAGCGCGAGAGTTTCCAGAAATGAGAATTTCGTGGTTTCCCTTGGTCATTGGGCGGAATAACAGCTCCTTTTTCGCGGCTTCTAGTGCCGATTCGTAGAGTTTGTGGGGTTGTGGGGAAACGCCTCCTAGAAGCAGGTATTGCTGTAGATATTCGTTAGACGCGGGGATTTTAAGTACAAGTAGAAATCCGCAGTACCTTTGGAAGATATTCGTAGACTGAATCAGCCATGGCACCAAGAGTAAAACCCGAGTCACCAGTGAAATTTCCATCCTTCGCATTTACCACCACTGGCCACATGCCAGGAAGTTTAGTCAAGGCCTGTTCTCGTTCGAGTACATCATATATTCGTTGGATGGCGTCAAAGAACTTGGGATCTCCGGATATCTGAGATAAACGCGTGAACTCTAGAGACAAGGAGCAGATCTCAGCCACGAGAGTTCCTTCCCCAGCTTCTTGGGGAACGACGTGAAGATATCTACGAATTGTCAGCTTGGTTCAACCTTTCAGAATACAAGATGGGATTACTTTTGCCACTGCCATCTAGCAATAGGCATTCTATTCGGTGTATCAAACGCAGCATAGAGCATGTCCCCAAGCTCCAAAGCTTTCTCCATTAGAATAGGATACTGATCTTCCGTCAAATCGTGTGCGGAAAGGAGACCACCCAAATATCTTATAGTCGTCTCGAATAGATTTATCTCCTCTTCATCAGTTGTAGAGAAATCAATATCATTCAAAGCAGCCACAGCTTCCTCGAATTCAAGCTTCATGTCCATAATCCACAAAGTGTCGAGCGAGTCGATAAGGGTCGCCGCCCAACCACCGAAATGGTTCCTTGAGCCCCCACTAATTGGAGTTAATTCGTCTTTCAGCCATGCATGGTCTTTATAACCCCTCCACGAGCGAGAAAACGCTTGTTGTAAGGCAGTGCGGCGGGCGCTTGATCTTGAGTCTAATGTAGGCGCGTGAGGGAAGGGATGTTGAATTCTCGGGATTTTTGAAGGTCTGCCCTTGGGTAAAGGCTTCGGAGAGGTGACTGGATAGCGTTCTATTCGAGATGCCCATTGAGAGCTTCGCTGTCGCTCAGGCAGCGATATTTCGGGAACGGTTTCGTGATGAGACCCAAAGAGATTAAAGATATAGAGGGCAAATGCCAATAGAAATAAAGTCGCTAGCGCATCTCTTCTAGACAAAGGTTTAAAGCTTTTAATCAACATAGCGCCTAATAGTAAGAGAGTAGAATACGTAAACTGAAGACGCATGCCATATTGCAACGAGGAATTTTGTGAATCGCAATTTTCCCGGCCTCCAACGCGTTCGGATATGTTATTTTAGGATGTAGGAAGTAAGATCGACACGAAACACGAAACCAACAGGTCAACACCAACACCAACACTTGAGGGCTGAGTGCGCAGCAGGGACTCAAAAGTATCTAAGAATACATCATTAGGCTCCCTGAGAAGGTAAGCAACCGCCCCTCTAACTCTTGCCAACGAAGATGAAATGAAACTGCTGACTACTCGTTATGAGCGGAGCTTCCTAAATCAATTATTGTTCGTCGTAAAGCCCCGCGATCGGCGGAAGAGCCACCAACTACCTAGGTAGTGGCGACAAAACAGGAAAGCGCCACTAATATTGTGTATAGGTCGAAACTTGTATGTTATGTAGCAAATTATATTACGATTATTTTAAATGGAGATAAATGTGAAGAATCACGGATCAGCTGGCATCTCAGAAGGCGCCCAAGAGTCGCCAGATAATTCCTCTCGCCGCCACTGCTTTGGCTGAGGAGCTTCGTGAACAGGTTCCTCGACTGGGAGCTCAGATATTCTGTTCGCCTGGCCAGGTTTTGTGCCCTTTTTGTGTTTTTTGAATAACAGCCACCCAGCTAAACCCAGGGCTAGGAGTCCCAAAGGTACCCCAAGTCCGACCCCTAAGCCAACAGATTCTGGGCTTGGGCCCTGTTTTGAAGCTACTACTGCTGCACTTGAGGATGGGCTGGTCTGAGAATATGGTGTGGGCGAGCTTATGGAAGCAGTAGTTGACATAGACGTCGACGTAGACCTCGAAGAGACGTAAGATGTGGTTGTGGACTCTAATGTAGAAGTCAAGGTGGTGGTTCCTTCGAAACCTATGGTAGTAAGAATCTTCGTAGGATCCCCTACAATGTCGAAGATTAGCATGTAGGAATACTCTGATGGATAGAAGCTTACCTGAGAGAATTGCGATCAGATTTTCTTGCGCGGTGCAGTTCCCGCCCACTAAATCCACACAATAGTACTCTGGAGCTCCACTTGTGTTGTTGCAATTGGCAAGCCCTTGCATGCCATCCATGATATCTCCAAAAGGTTCACCACCCCTCACGCAGTAGTTTGGACAACGCGAGGACTTCCATGTTTGGTCAGTGCAGCTGCCGCGAACGTAAGTGACATTTGAAGGAGAAAGGTTGACATGACGGGTTGTCATGCATAATCCATTGTCCAAGCAAGCAAAGCCAGGAGAACAACAGGCAGAATTATCAGAGTCATCTCGGCATGCGACATCCTGAGGTGTAGTGTCACCGTTGGGCCAGTAACATATTGCGTTGGTCGGGAAGGCGTATAAGAGGGCCGAGAAGATTAGATATTTGAATCGAGGCTTCGAAGAGATCATCTTTGAGTTGATAGAAATAACGATTTTTGTTCAGGAAACACAAAACGTTCGGCGGGGAAAGAACCTTTTGCATGCCGATTCATAATCTACGTTTCCAGTACTAGTTCCAACATTTAGTGCATGTTGGTACGGTCTTGAGCCAATGACCTCCAACAAGATACCAGATTAGCAGCAAGGCTGTGATCTTTTCCAACAGCGGATTGGAGGCTCTGATTGGATGTATAGTGTAATCACCTGCAGAAACTCAGCACGTCAGGGATACACTGCCTTAGAATTGAAGCAAGGCTGTAGAAAGAGCATGCAACTGTGTTCTCGGCGCAAAGGTGGCTCGGCACTTGATGAGGCGCAGCGAGCCGTAATCAACATGAAGATGTAATATGATATTCGTAAAAAAAAATGTATGCGGTGTATGGTTTATTTTGAGATCTCAACCAGATCTTGGTCATCGATCAGCAACCATTTTTGAGACCAAATAATACAACAAAGTATGGTGATTTAAGTTTACGATAAATTCTCGCGGAAAATGGAACATTAAAGGATTTTGTAACTCAAGATGAAAGGTTCTTTCTTCGCTCATTTGAATGAAAGTAAATAACGCGGAGTGAGGCATTCCAACGGCTTGTATGCCAGATTCTCACATTCTTCACCCGTCACCTTGTACGGGCTCAAGTTTGGTGTCTATAGGAAGCGTTTCCGCCTTTTGATACCTTCGAAAGCCTTCGACCTCACAAGCAAATCTTCTGCAAACGAAACTTCCAAAATCAGGAACATCACCGGTGCTCCGAAGTCCCAACCACCTGCATGATTCGGGAGGATGTGCGCGAAAGAAAGAACAACATTCAGAATAGAAGAACAGATGTCCTCAAAAGCTGGTTATTCTACCAGTATCGTGGGGAGTCCTTGTTCCATAAAAACCGCAGTTCGGGTTTAAAGAATGAACTCTGCGAAGCAAGGAGTGAAAATGCAAATGGTCGAGTCTCTTCGGTCCCCGCAGCTCCTGGTATCGGAGTTCTAATCATGGAGGCCGTGCTCAATATAAAAGCGGCATTGGTCCTCAATGGTTGGAAATGTCAAGACTAGTGCCGCCCTTGGGATTCCGGTCGTGGAGGGGCTGCAAGGATTTGCTCCACGCTAAAAAGCGGTTCATGCCACCAAGAGCGAGACTCACCGAAATTTTCGAGCTCCCGCCACGAACAAATCTACTTCTCCATCTACATATCCTCTACGAATCCCGAATTCTTCACATACATTCTCTTCAAGAATCTCATTCACACGCCACTAGGCCGCAATCATGGCTACAGATGGTACCCAGAGCACTTATGCTCTCCCCAAATCCCACCAAGATGTAAGCTTAACATCTAGTTGAGCACCAGTGTGGTACTGACCCGCCCTTGCAGATGCTGGAAAAGTCCTTGGTTGAGACTGATCCCGAGATCGCTGAGATCATGGTAAATACTCTGCACCCCATCATTACTATCAAGACATTCTAACAATACTCTAGAAATTGGAAATCCAGCGTCAACGCGAATCCATCATCCTCATCGCCTCCGAAAATGTCACCTCCCGAGCAGTCTTCGACGCCTTGGGATCTCCCATGTCCAACAAATACTCCGAGGGTTACCCAGGTGCTAGATACTACGGTGGGAACGAACACATCGACTCAATTGAGTTGACTTGCCAGGCTCGTGCCCTCAAGGCCTTCAACCTCGACTCCGAGAAATGGGGCGTTAACGTCCAATGTTTGAGCGGTAGCCCTGCCAATCTGCAAGTTTACCAGGCCATCATGAGACCTCATGACAGACTTATGGGTCTTGATCTTCCTCACGGTGGCCATTTGAGCCACGGTTACCAAACTCCTCAACGAAAGTATGTAGGCTGGTGCCCGTGCGAAAAGTATATTTCAGCTGACTCGTATTCTCAGGATTTCTGCAGTATCAACCTACTTCGAGACCTTCCCTTACCGAGTAAACCTTGAGACCGGTATCATTGACTACGACAAATTGGAGGAGAATGCCTTGATGTACAGACCCAAGGTCCTCGTGGCCGGAACCTCAGCTTACTGCCGTCTGATCGACTATGCCCGCATGCGCAAGATCGCAGACCTGGTTGGAGCATATCTTGTTGTTGATATGGCACACATTTCCGGCCTCATTGCCGCCGGCGTCATCCCCAGCCCCTTCGAGCACGCCGACATCGTCACAACCACCACCCACAAGTCCCTCCGTGGTCCCCGTGGTGCCATGATCTTCTTCCGCAAGGGCGTCCGCAAGACTGATGCTAAGACCGGCAAGGAGACTCTTTACGATCTCGAAGGCCCCATCAACTTCTCTGTCTTCCCAGGTCACCAGGGTGGACCCCACAACCACACCATCACCGCTCTCGCCGTGGCACTTAAGCAAGCCACCACCCCCGAATTCAAGCAATACCAAGAGCAAGTCTTGAAGAACGCCAAGGCTCTCGAGACCGAGTTCAAGAAGCTGGGCTACAAGCTCGTAGCTGACGGAACAGACTCACACATGGTTCTCCTTGATCTCCGTCCCCAAGCTCTCGACGGCGCTCGTGTTGAGGCAGTTCTCGAGCGAGTCAACATTGCCTGCAACAAGAACTCCATCCCAGGCGACAAGTCCGCTCTCACGCCCTGTGGTATCCGTATCGGTACCCCCGCCATGACCAGCCGTGGTTTCGGCGAGGAAGACTTCAAACGCGTGGCTAGCTACATCGTAGAGTGCATCAAGATCTGCAAGGAAGTGCAGGGTGCCCTCCCCAAGAGCGATAACAAGCTCAAGGACTTCAAGGCCAAGGTTGCTGGCGGCGAGGTCGAGAAGATTAACGAGATGAGAAAGGAGATTGCTTCCTGGGCTGGCTCCTTTCCTCTTCCCGTTGAGGGATGGAGAGAATAAATGCTTTCCTTTTGTTCACTTAGTCCCATAATCTAACGATAAGACGGAATAGGATTGGCTTTTCCTTTGTTGCAATTACTGGGTTGGATGGAGTGTGTGGCAAAAGCGTGGATTTAACGGCGCATTTTCATCTGGTATTGGCTACTTCAACCGTAGTCATTTTGTGGGGCTACTTCAACGCAGTCATAGATATCATTGGAGTTCAGATGGGCATTCAACGGCTTATTAGCGTCGGGGTTTTTCGTATTAGAAAGAGAACTCATTTTTCGGAAAGAAATGAATGCAAAATAAGAGCTGCCTTACTTGGCGTGGGCAACGCTCTTTATGCCCATTGAAACATTGTTCCCTCTTGCTTGCTTGTGTGACTCGGAAAAGATGGGAAGCGATCATGAATACGGCATTAAGGGTATCATATTTCGTACAAACTAATAACAGACCCCATTTTCACATTTTCACAACTCCATCCAAAAACCCACAAACCCATCATAATTCTCACTTCTTCCCCTGACTCTCCTGGCTACTCTCCTTCCTCTTCAACTTCTTAATCTTCTTCCGCCTCTCCTCCCCCGTCAAACTCGGGTCCGTAGCCTCCGTCAGCTCCTTAAGACTCGGTTCCTTCCCCGGAATCGAATTCTTATCCTTCCTCTTTTTCTTAGAATTACCTTCACCGAGCACTGGCGCAGAAGAAGGCGGTGGCTGGAGATCTGTCTTTGATTTCGAGGATTTGAGGGGCGAGGAAGCGGAGTCGTGCTTTGGTTTTTTGAGGATTGATTTTGGCGTTTCTACTTTCTTGGGTGGTGGAATAGGCGTATCTGTTTTGGGCAGTGGCATTGGAGCATCTGAGTTCCCAATTGACTTAGGAGGCGGTATGGGAGTAACGGGTTTAGTTGACGCTAATGCTCCGTCTTGCTTCGAGTCGCTCTGCTTTGTCTTCTGCCGTTTTAGTTGTCTGTCGTCATCAATGTTTTCTAGTGTTGGTTGCGACGAACTGTGTTTTGATTTCTTGTCTCCTCCTTCGCTGTGCTTTCTCTTCAAGGATTGTGAGCTTGATATTGCTTCTGTCTTCTTCTTGTGACTTTTGTCGTGTTTTGAGGCTTTGGGAGCTGGGAGGGGTGGCGCTTCGGTCATTTCTTCATCTGAGGACTCTGAAGATTCGTGGATGGATGCGGGCTTCTTGAAGGGTTTTGGGGCGTCTGCCATTTCTTCGTCGGAGACGCTTTCGGTGCTGTTTCCATCTACCGAGTCTAAACCTATCTTTCCAGGCTGACCTATACCGAATCCTATTGGGAGGAAACGCATTTTCAGGCCTTTGGGTTGCGGTCGGATCGGCTTTTGGGCTGGAACTGTTGCTTTAGAAGATGCCCCATCGGAACCATCTACTCCGGGTATCTTCACAATTCGTTGAAGATGGAGTATCTGGTCAATTGGTTTCGAAACTAAAAAGGTCGTTGTTAGACGGTTCTGGGAGAATTAGGGTGCTAGAATGTTAATTACCAGTCTTATACCCGCCATCAGAGCCGTTCGGAACCATGATATTTGTGTAGGTCTTATCTTCCGCCGTATCCTGTAAAAACCCATAGTCATTGTTGTCGTGAGAACACACTTTCTCCCCATTCTTCACAGCCAGTAGTGATGTCTCCTTGATCTTAGAAATAGGCACAGACGCGGGCGCAGTGAAGTACCATATTTGCTTCCCCTCCAAACTAGATCTCTTAAATGTGGTGGCTGCACGTACCGTACCGCCTATAGATGAGGGTTCGAAGCCTGCGGGGGGCTTGTATGGGGCAGGAGGCTGGGACGCAGCATTTGTGGCTGGACGTTCTTGCTCTTTCGAAGTTTTCCTGTGATTCAATAAGATGCTGTAGTTTGCGTAGCAGGAAAAGACCTACTTTGCTGGCTGTAGGGACTGGGAGCTGTGTTTAGGAGCCTCGTCTTCACTCTGCTCTTCATCTTCCTCTTCGCTTTCACTCTCACTCTCGCTCTCGCTCTCACTGCTGCTTCCGTCTGGAGCGGGCAATTTCCCATTGTACTTTGGCAAAGCGTCTGCAGGATCCTCTGGTAGCGAGTCATCTTCACTCTCCGAGTTCTTCTCGTCGTCTTCAAGGTCGCTATCCTGGACATATTCGGAGCTTAGAGCGCTGATCGTGGTGGAGGGCTTTTTTTCCGGCTTCTTTTTTGGCACAGCTGCTTTTTTGCTCTTGGCAGCTTTGTTCATGGCTTCTAAGGAAGGCATGTTGCTAGAATTGCATCCAAAAATTCCGAGAGAGGTAGAATGAAAAAGTGCTGCGCGGTCAGAAATTTCGATGTTGATTGACTTCTGGAACTTTTTTTTAAGCTGGCCGGGAAAACCTCGGGCCCGCCCCTCAATATTTTATACAGAATTGGCAACTGCCTTTAACTCTAGAACAACCAAATAATCATGTCTCCTTCAAAGAAGAAACGAAAGCTTGATAGACCATCGAACGGTTCAAAAGACTCACCTCGTAAGAAGTTGCTGGTGAATACAAGATCGCCTGCTAACTTTGGCTAGAATTGAGCGCTGTCGCCGCGAGACGAGCTCTACAGATTGGACCTCAAGCCTCGCCCGCTCAAAATGGAAACCCTTTGTTGAAAAGTCCTCGAACAACCCAAAACTCGGCAGTTTCTGTCTTGAAAAAGCCAGCCCTTCTTCCTGAAGATGATTCTGAAGGAGAAACGAAGATAGAAGCTGGGGACAACAGTGCTGTCAACGGCAACCTAGTCATCGATGTCGAAGAAGAGAGCGACAGGAGCAGCATCCCTCCGTACGTTTTTCCTCAAGTCGGATGGCACCTTGGTTTCCATTTCTGATTTCATGAAAGCTCGGGATCACGTGCCGGCTCCCCCAATATTACTGTGGACAGGCCTTCGATACCGCTGTCTTCATTTAAGCCAAACAAGAGCAATGTCAAGGAATTGCAAGACGGTTCTCTGCTAATTCGTTTGGCTCCTGGAGAGGTACGCTCCTTCTCAAGGCCTAAGTCTCACGAACTGCTAATAATCATCAGCGCTTGGTCCTGGTCGGCCAATACGGTATCACTATTCGAAAGGGTCAAATTACTCTACTGGGTGCAGCTCTACAAGCTTCGAAAATTATTCATAGAGTATACGCACCGTCTTCACATGCATTGCCAGTTATTCGATGTATCGCCACCGAGATTGATGCCGCAGAAATATGCTTGCATCAGCGTGAGGGCGGCTTAGGACGTTTGAATCTCCTATCGCCCTTATTTGGCAAGCTTTGGAACGATGGTACAGGGCCTTTAGTGCCAGAATTTGAGTCTCTTCTAGGAAAGAAAGACGACAGCACATTTCAAACAGTACGATCTAATCTCAATCTTGATGACACAATGCTCAACTTCGATCAGTTATTCTCATCGCAAGATGAGCCTCAAAAGGCCTTCCTATACCCCTTAATATCCCCTCCAGAGTGGAATGCTGCCCTTGCAAAACTGACAGAGTCAAGCGAGCGAACAAGGGCTGTTTTTGTTTGTGGACCAAAGTCATCTGGGAAATCCACATTCACAAGACTCTTAACAAACAGGCTCTTATCAGAGAAAAGCTCCGGGGCAGGAGCGATAGCTCTGCTTGACCTTGATCCTGGACAGCCTGAATACTCAACACCTGGACATCTATCACTTGTCTACCTTCAGGAACCCAACTTCGGTCCGCCATATACACATCCAATAACCCCGGGCAAGAGGAAAACATTTCGTTCCCACGCCATTGGAGCTGTAACACCATCCATGGACCCCAGCCTCTACATAGCATGCGCATCTGATCTTTTTGCACATTACCGCAAACTTCTTTCCGTCTCTCCTAACTGTCATCTTATCATCAATACCCCTGGCTGGGTCTTAGGAACAGGACTAGAAATCCTAGTCGATCTAATCGCCAAGATCCGACCCACAGACGTCGTGTACATGTCCCAAGAAGGCCCTCCAGAAGTCACAATGAGCCTCAAGGAAGCAGCTAAAAGGAACCCCTTCTTCACATTACCGTCACAAGCCAGCGAATTTACTACAAGAACAGCAGCGCACCTCAGAATAATGCAAACGATGTCTTATTTCCACCTGAATCCATCATCAAATGGAGAAAGCTTCAACCACAACCCATTAACTTCCATCCCACCGTGGGAAATTCGCTATTCCGGCGAAGATCCTGGTATACTCGGTATAATATGCTATGGCGAACAGCCACCCGCCTCTCTCCTCGCAGACGCAATCAACGGCTCCCTGGTCTCCATAGTAGTCATCGAAGACGATGCCGCGATCCCAGGCTGGAACGAAGAGCCAGACGAACATAACTTCACCTCACTCGCCACAGACTCCGACCTCCACCTCTTTGACGAGTCTCCACAACCTCTACAAAAACCGGTCCTCGTTCGAACACCAACCGAAGACCTGCCCTACTTCAATCCACTGAACTCCATTACTTTAGACCCAAAACACTCGCATGCCATTGGTCTGGCGCTTGTTCGCGGCATCGATGTTGAACGTCGGCGGTTGCAGATTATCTGTCCGATTGAGCCTAGTGTCATTGAGGAAATCAATGAGCAAGGCAAAAAGATTGTGTTAGTGAGTGGGAAGTTAGATACGCCAGGGTGGGCGTATACGGAGGAGTTGTATCGGAAGGGAGCTTTGGAAAAAGAGGGGAGGAAGGCGGGTGAAGATGTTGATGTGGAGATGAGTGAGGGGTTCGAGGATGCTCCTTGGATTGAGAAGCGAGATGGATCTCAGGGGAGGGGAATAGGGGCGAGAGTTTGGAGGGTTAGAAGGGATCTAGGGAAAATGGGGGACGGTGATTGAGTTGTGTGCTTCACTGGAAGTGCTGCCCTTAAGAACTGAAGTGTTATGATGAAAGTTGTGTGCTTCCTTCGGGGAAGCAAGTCCGTAGTTCTTAGAAGATTCCCCACAAAACGAGACATTTTGATACCCACTCCTATCTGACAGCAGATTTTACTTTATACCATACAATAGCCTCCTCATTAGCAACGCCAGCAGCTCTCCCAAAGTACCCAGAACACCAATATCCACAACAATTACTACAAAGCTTTTACACTCTGAAAGAACGGATTTGCAAGCAACTTTTCATCCCCTTTCACCAGCTCCCTCATCATATCAACCTTCTCCTCCCTACTCAATTCCTTGCCCTCACATCCTTCCTTCCATTTCAACAACACATCTTTAAGCAGCTGACTGCCCTCCTCGACATCTTCCTTTCCATAAGACACAGCCGTGCCTTCATGCTTACTCGTGAAGTCCTCCAACTCATCTGCCTTCCTCTTTGCCATATTTACGACCTTCTCCGGGAAGCGGACCAGCTCAGCGACATGAATACCAAAACTCTGATCACAGATACCTTCTTCAACTTTATAAAGAAGGGTTACCTCACGCTTAGCCTTTCCTTGATCGTCAATATGCGCCACAACATGCAAATTCTGCACCTGAGGATATGTATCGACCAGCGCGGTCAACTCATGAAAATGTGTGGCAAACATAGAGAAGCAGCCTATCTCTTTGACGATATGTTCAGATATCGCCCAAGCGAGTCCAAATCCGTCATAAGTGGAAGTCCCGCGACCTAATTCGTCGATGATGATGAGAGATTCGGCAGTTGCGGATTTGAGGATGTTGGCTGTTTCGAGCATTTCTGCCATGAAGGTTGAGACGCCTTTGAGTTGTGAGTCGGAGGCGCCAACTCGCGCAAGGATGCAGTCGAATATTGTGAGTTCGGCTTCGGTGCACGGGACGAAGCAGCCAATTTGGGCCATGAGGGCTATGACGCCGATTTGACGGATATAAGTAGACTTGCCTCCCATGTTCGGACCTGTTATGATCAGGAATTCGGAGGAACCACGTGTGAGGTTCACGTCGTTGGTGATGAATTGGATGTCGTCTTGCATTTCCATGCAAGGATGGCGAGCTTCCTTCAGGATTGTGTTTCCTTCTCCACGAGCGTGCATCTTCGGCCTGACATAGGATGTGGGTGCATGGACTGAGCAATGGGCAAAGCTCACAATGACATCCATATGAGCCAATACGCCAGCCAGTTGCTCAATTACTGGGCAATATGAAGAGGCAACGCCGACGACCTCATTAACGAGACTGGTTTGAGTACGGTTGTAGCTTTCAGCCAGCTGGTCAAATTCCCGTCGAGCGCTTTGCAGCTTTTGTGTCGTGAAGTATACGCCGTTCTTCTGGGTAGAGCATTCTTGATACTTGTTATTGTTCCGGATGCAACCAGCCTCGGCTCTGGTCAAACGCATACACCAGCCGTGGACTTTGTGGTTCTCGAGGAAGAGCTTCTTGTCCATCTCCTGGCTAAGGTCTTTACTGGCGTTTCTGTGCTCTACGTCCATATCGTGCCTGACCTTGTCTAGTTTCCTTTTGATAATCTTGAGACCATCATCAAACTCGGGCTTGATTTTGTATTCATGGTTGTCCATGGCGTCTAGATCAACCGTCGTCTCCACCATTTCCTGTAACTTTGCCAGACTGTCTGAATAATCTCTGAGCTTAGTCGTGTAGGCTTCATCAAGAGGATCTTTGTACTGCTCATCCATCACGCCTTCGAGAGTACCGATGATGTTTGGTAGCCTGATGACGACTTGATATGCTCGAACAACATCCTCGAGGTTTGCCAACTTCTTTTGAAATCGTTTGGCAAGTCGATATAGATCCGGAATGGATCGCAGATGCTCCTCTTGCATAGTCTGTCGCAGTTCGGTGTCTTCGACAAAAGCCTCGACAAGCTGTTGTCTTTTCTCAATTTCATCCTTGCTCATTAGTGGTTGTTTAAGCCACTGTGCCATCAACCGGCTTCCAACGGGTGTTTTGCAGTGGTTGAGCAGGCCATACAAAGACATGGTCTTAGATCCATCTCTCGGTCCAGGCATCAGATTGAGCGCCTTCAATGCAGAAGCATCAAGCTTCATGAATTGGGAAAGGTCGTGCTGGTATAGTTGATATTGACCGAAATTTGAGGGATCGTGAAGAACACCAAGATATTTTATCAGAGCAGCAGCGGAACCCATGGCAAGCTTCAAGTCAGTCTGTGCTAGAGTTCCACTAGCCTTCTCGTCCTTCAACAGTCTTGCCAAATCTTGATCGATATCTTTTATGCCAAAATCGGTCCCTGAGCGTTCCGAAATCGCAACACCACAGGAATCGATAATAGCCTTGAGCTTGGACATCTCCACGTTCTTTTCCGACTTGTCAACTTGCACCAAACATTCTTTGACTCCCAGCTGGATAAGAAGTGATTCAAAGTTGGAATATAAATCGTTGTCGAGAAACTCGGAAACACCCAGTTCGCGAACACTAGCATCCGCGAAGCAGACTCCGACATTTCTTCCCTCAGCCATTGCGGAGACCTTGACTGCTAATATGATTGGCGCAGCATCGAATTGGCCACCCAATTCCTCCTCAATGTCTTGTAGGTTTCCGGGTGACGCCTGCTTCGTGATCTTCCAGTTCATCCGTCCAGTCGTTTCCCATATCTCGACTCGCTTGCTCAGCTTGAAGAGAGCCTCTCGAAGGAAATTTCGAAATACTGTGATCGTCATAGTGACTGAAGGAAGGCCGGTGGAATCATTCTTGCCGAGTTGCCTCAACACGGCGGTAGTTTTATATATCTATTGCCTAAGTTAGTGATAAAAGCTAGCTGTCTTTAGGAACACTTACGGTTCGAGCAATGAATGTTGCATCATCTCCGTGGGCAGAATAAAAGTCACCGCGGTCAAATATCCGTACGGTATCATCGCTCTTGGAAGGCAGGGCTTTGAAGAATCTAATGAAGCCTCCCTCGTCGTCAACCTGTGGAGAAGTTAGAGTGGCGTTCATGACGAGTATGAGAGTTGAAATACCTTCAATTCTGGACGTGAGGACATCTTGCAAGTCTTTCTAGCTTCTTAGAATAATCAAGTGGAATAGGTGGTCATTTGTACTCGTGTCACTCGTTTCTTGAGAAGAAGTCCAACTTACACGAATCCGTCGCGGTCGAGGTCTGGGAGACGCGCGCGGTAGGAACGCGATTAATTAGGGCCCCACTTTGAAATTCTGCCGCACACCGCCTTCGGACCCCTCTAGAAAAATCCCGAGTCATAAAATCCAACCTCGAATTTTCCAATTTCGTGAAGACATTGAGTTTCAGGCGATCAACACAAAGATGGCCGACGTAGAAGAACGCCCCTCGAAGATTCGCAAACTAGACACCTCAGAGGAGCTGCCATTAAAGGCTCAGGAGACTACGAAGGAAATCGAGAAGGCGGAGAACCATACCAATGACCCACCAGTGGACGAGCCAGAGAACCCTAACGAAGAGCAAAACGAATCTGAGAAGGGGAATGAAGCGCAGGCTCTAGACACATCAAATCTCTCCAAAAGTCAACAAAAGAAGCTCCGCAAAAAACAAGAATGGGAAGCCGGCAAGGACTACCGCAGAGTCCTCCGCCGTCAAAAACACAAGGAGAGACAAGCCCGCAAAGCCGAAGCAAAAGCAGAGCTAGAAGCGAAATACAAGTCCGGCGAACTTGCACCTCCAGAACCAGGTGCTGGAAAGAAAGGCCCAAGCAGACCAATTCAAGTGCCTGTGTCGTTGATTCTGGACTGTGATTTCAATGAGCTTATGCTGGAGAAGGAGATTATTTCTCTAAGTGCGCAGCTTACGAGGTGCTATTCGGATAATAGGTGCGCGCCGTATCGGTCACATTTGGTGATGAGCTCTTGGGGCGGGTCGCTGAAGGATAGATTTGAGACTGTGTTGTCAAGTAATCATTTGAGTTGGAAGGGTGTCATATTTACGGAGGGCAATTTTGTGGCTGCTGCTGAGGAACTGGATCCAATCATGCGGGGTCCCAAAGGGGGACGAAAAGTAGGAGCTTTAGCACCTAAGGAGGAACCAGCTTCGGAACAGAAAAAAAATGGCTCTTCAAATGCCCCCGCAACAAGACCGGAAGCAGTCGCTACAGTGCCCAAACCCGAGGAAGCTTCTCTCAAGCCTGAGATATCAAATCCAGAAATGGAACCAACAAGTACAAATTCTACAGAGGTCCCTCCAGCCGCAAAGGAAACACCTCCGAACCCAGAGGAGCCAGCAGCGAAACCACAACCCCAAATTGTCTACTTGACCTCCGATTCTCCCGATACGCTCACTGTACTCTCACCAAACACATCCTACATCATCGGAGGCATAGTAGACAAAAATCGACATAAAGGTCTTTGCTACAAACGCGCCTGCGAACTGGGAATTCCAACAGCAAAACTGCCAATTGGAGAGTACATGACAATGCAGAGCAGAAGCGTGTTGGCTATCAATCATGTAGTGGAGATTATGTTGAAGTGGTTAGAGACGGGTGATTGGGGAGAGGCGTTTTTGGCTGTTATTCCAAAGCGGAAAGAGGCCAAGCTGAAGAACAGAAACAAGGCGAAGAAAGATGGGGAGTCTGAGAGTGAGAGCGACGAAGAAATGGGTGGAGCGAATCTTGAGAATGAAGAAGATGTAGAGGTCAAATGATGGAAAGAGCTCCATCTATTCCTATATAAAGTCTCTCTAGGATGTTAAGACAACATTCGTCCATACCTAGAATACTGTACAATCAAAATACCCATTTTCCTGGATATCATAGCCCCATCAACGCGTGACAGTCCCACCCCAAAACGCCTTTCCAAGTCCAAGATCTAACTCAATGCAGTCCAAACTCAAGCTCATCACTTCTCCATCCCAACCACATATCTCTCAGCCTTCCCCGCCCTCTCACACCTCGCCACCACCCCGGGCATCTCCCCCATAACCCTCTTCAACCCCTCCACACCCCCCCTCCAACTCCCCTCCACCTCGGTCTGCCTCTCCAACCTCTGCACCCCCAACACATCCGCCTCCCTCCTCTCCACTTCCTCCACCTTCCTCAGCATCTCATCATCAGCCTCCGTGCCTTCCTTATAACTCTTCTTCGCGTTCTCTACTACCAGCCCTGGAACTTTGCGGCGTAATGCTGCGATCTCTTCGATGAGATCTTCTTCTTGGCGCGCGAGGTCTTTGGCGCGCGAGAAGAGTTTCGAGTTGAATGGTTCGTAGACTTCTTCTGTGCTTTGGCCGGTAATGTCGGCGGTTAGGAGTGAGGGGTCGGGGGAGAGGCCGTTTAGTGTGATGCTGGGGAAGGTGGCTTTGAAGACGTTGTTTATGTACTTTGGGGTGTTAGTTAAGAGAATTTGATGAGGGGAGAGAAAGGGAGGTGGGGGAAGAGGGAAGAGGGAATTACATTATGGACATCATCTTCAACACGTTTCCTCATCGCGTCTTCGGATTGTCCTTCCATGTGCGGTAGGGCTTGATCTATTTTCTCGTTCGCGGCGCGTCGGGCGACAGCTATTAGGTGTTGCAGGTCCTCGGGGGACTGGAGCTCGATTTTCCGGGGTTCTGCCATTTTGAGTACGTATGCTCCAGTTCATGGGTTCTTGAGAATGGTGTGGGCGCAATTGAGAGAGCGATTGAGGAGTTGCGAATTTTATTTTGCTTTGAGGAGAGGCGCGATGTTTACTTTGCGGTTGCAGGGTCGGAGCGAATTCCATTTTCGCCGACGATAGCGCGATAAGGGAATGCGGGGGAGATTCCACAGTGGGGGTATTTACTATTATTGGATGTTCTATCTTTACTCCTCCCTTCCTTCAGCCATTATTACGAGTTTTGAAAGTTTCATCTGCAATAGAAAGTCAATAAGTGAAAATAGTTTATTGGTTTCATTTATTCGTACAGAGACTGGCTACATTTCGGTCTCCAGTTAAATAGTCAATGCGAAGGCACGGAATAGGTTGGAATTATGCAGGGTACGATGCAAGCTGCATGCACTGCGAATTTTCCAGCCCCCATGTTGAGACGGGGCTGGTTATGTGCTGTAACTTGAGAACACGAAGTTTTCGTTGCGAGCTGCTGTGCCCGAGTACGAAATGCTTTCGGGATGGGAGAGCTTTCGGATGAGATGAAACTAAGTGATCAGGTGAAGATTGAGGTAGGGACCGACTGACATGTGAATGCTGAAAGCAAGGTGTTGATGATTATCTCGAGAGATGTTCAACGCGGTTTTAAGGAAGGCGGCAGACTTTCCCAGTTAAATTGCATCTACCCTTTGTCGAATGCCGGTTGGTAGGCTATTGGCACATTACCTTCTCACCGTCGCTGGCCGCGGCATCGACCCGATGCAGATAGGAGCTGGCAGGATCGTCGCTCAGACGCTCAGACCTTTAGAGTCGAGCATTTTGGAGATAGAGCGGAACGATGAGTGATCACGCTGCATATCTTTTCCCGTAGATGCTTTCTGATGCATGGGGAGGTTCAAGATGCAGGATTCCCGATTTGGGTCTCCTTGCAAAGCAGCTTCCAGGGTGCGACTCGAAATTCCGAAGGTTCATCACAAGCACGACACAGTCAAACCCCATTGCATTGGTCTGCAATAGCAAGGAAAAACTTGAATTGCAAAGCCTGAACCATAGAGTAGAGAGTGACGCCTAACCGAAAAACCTCCAGAAGTCAATGTCAATGTCACCTTTCACCTGTGCTGTGCTGCAAATGCCAAACTCCCTCAATCCCAACCATCATCCCATCGTATCGAATTAAGCAAACGCTACCCCGTAGAAACCAGGCTTGTCAATCCAACACAAAATCAATCTTACTCCGTCGTCCGAAATCATGGGAATCATATTTGTATGTTCAGGTCCCAGCGCCATAAGATGTGCAAGTCCTCCTAATCCCGAGCATCAAGCATGGAATTAGTGGATAACCCTCTAATACTCCGATAAGACAACAAATTATTGGGGGAGCATCTGCTTAATCTCCTCGTCGCTAAGGCGGATTTCGTGGACGGGGTCGCGCTTTCGCTCGAGGGACTCAAAGTCGCATTCGACGTAGGAGGGGAGGAAGATCTCTGGAAGGATGTTAGCCTGGCAGATTAAGAGGATGTCGTTGTCGTGACTTCAACGTACCTGGGTTCCAATCGAAGCCTTGAGATGATCGGACGCAGGTAATCTGTGGGATGTGTTAGTGGGGCTTGAACTTTGGTGGCCGGTTTTGGGTCTCATCTGGAACTCACCAAACGTGGCACCCCATCTGGATCGCCGATATTGATGACAGTGTGCTCTTGCTTCGAAAGTGACGAGCCTGTAGATAGTTAGTGACCGCCTTCAAATAAATCGTACGATGCCTCCGAGTTGCCCGCCTAAGCTCCTGCCTGGAAGCGCCAGCCCGGGTGGACGATTGTCCCAACAACTGAATCGTCTGAAGACGAGATGAGAAGGGAGACTCACTCAGAAGGCTAGGTCTCCGGTCATGGCCATAATTAGAATTGGGAGAGGAAGAAGTCGAGCTCGTTTGCTGTTGTGGTGTTCGAGGAGAGCTAGAGTACGACGAAGTTGAGCTGGAGCTTGGTGCAGCCTTACTGCTCTCACCATACGAGGTTCTGCCGGGAATATTGATAGAAGACGACATCTTGAATGGATTTACGTGAAGAAGCAATAATCGAGAAAGCAAGAGGATCCTCCGTCGCAAAGAGAGCGTAGTTGGTGTTGTCGAGGTCCCGGTAGTTGTAGTTGTTGAGAGAAAGGGAGCCTGAGTCAAAAGACAAGCCCGTAGTTGCAGCAGCTGGAGCTCGTTACGATGATGTGACTCCGCTTGCCGGAAGCTTGCATTTCTAGGTGGTCGGCTTAGCGGGCGCGGTCGGGTGCTTCCATGTTTGTGCCGACATTTGGTGCCTGGGAGCCTGAGGAACTGATGCCTTAGTTTAAGCTACCGTTCCTGAGTCGTAACCTGAGCTTGCCTGCTGCTACTGTCCAACGCGCCTCATCAACACCATAAATCCATCACCTTCCCCGATACCCAACCTGCGACCAACGACTCTTCATCCACGCAAATTCATCTTCTACGCGCAATCAACATACGAATCTGTCAATATGGGGGACGTGATGGTAGAGAACCCTGCGACCCAGGTGCTGCCGCATCGAAAACAAATGCCATCCTCAATACCAAACATAGATTCGCTGGAAGGTCTAGGAACGGATGGGACCGACGAGTACTCGACGCTGAAGAAGCTTGAGCGCCATATGGAGTAGGTCATCCTGGGCTGGCTTTTGATGGATTATGCTAAGCAGCGACAGGTACATTAAGCTTCAGGAAGAGTATATCAAGGATGAGCAACGGTATGGATCCCAATACATCTGGCCTCACAACAAATGCTAATATCCCGCAGGAGTCTGAAGAGAGAGTTGGTGAGAGCCCAAGAAGAGATCAAGCGCATTCAGAGTGTACCCTTGGTCATTGGGCAATTTATGGAGGCGATCGACCAAAAGTAAGCTTTGGTCTTCAATACTTTTCGATCATCACTAACCAAATGCCACAGCACCGGTATCGTACAATCATCAACAGGTTCCAACTATGTCGTCCGAATACTCTCTACCCTCGACCGCGAACTGCTCAAGCCATCCTCTTCCGTTGCCCTCCACCGCCACTCAAACTCCCTTGTCGATATCCTCCCTCCCGAAGCCGACTCCTCGATCGCAATGTTGGGTGCAGATGAGAAGCCAGATGTAACATACGCAGATGTCGGTGGTCTTGATATGCAGAAGCAGGAAATCCGAGAGGCTGTCGAGCTACCATTAACACACTTCGACCTGTACAAGCAAATTGGTATCGACCCACCTCGAGGTGTTCTTCTCTACGGTCCCCCAGGAACAGGAAAGACTATGTTGGTAAAGGCTGTTGCAAACTCTACCACTGCTAGTTTCATCCGTGTCGTTGGATCCGAGTTCGTCCAGAAATACCTTGGAGAGGGCCCTCGTATGGTCCGTGATGTTTTCCGCATGGCCCGGGAGAATTCCCCGTCCATCATCTTCATTGACGAGATCGACGCCATTGCCACCAAGCGATTCGACGCCCAAACCGGTGCTGACAGGGAGGTGCAACGTATTCTCCTGGAATTGCTTAACCAAATGGATGGTTTTGATCAAACCTCCAATGTCAAGGTCATCATGGCCACCAACAGAGCCGATACCCTCGACCCTGCCCTTCTTCGTCCTGGTCGTCTGGACAGAAAGATTGAGTTCCCCAACCTCCGAGACCGAAGAGAGAGACGGTTGATTTTCACCACCATTGCATCGAAGATGTCTTTGTCGCCAGAGGTGGATCTTGACAGCTTGATTGTGCGAAATGATCCTTTGAGTGGTGCTATCATTGCGGCTATCATGCAGGAGGCTGGTCTGAGAGCGGTCAGGAAGAACAGATACAACATCATTCAGGCAGATCTTGAGGATGCATATTCCAGCCAGGTGAAGGGAGCTCAAGAAAAGGACAAATTCGACTTCTACAAATAAAGGAGAAAAATAGAACTTCAAAATGATAATTGCTCATTTTGGAACATGAGTGGTCGTTGGGCTCAAGGAGACTGTCTGAGGCGGAAGGGGGTCAACGAGGCGAAGAAATGGCCTATTCTGCACCTGAGCGCTTTTAGAAATGGAAGCAGCAGGCATAATAATCCTTCGCATGTAACAACAATACCAAAACCTGCAGCTTTCAATTGTCATTTTTCATTTTTCATTTTTCTCGCTTGCGCCCCTTTTTCCACGGCCCAAACTCCACATCTCTCATTTCCATTTTGACTGTCCCACGCAAGGCCAGACATTCAGATCATGGATATCAAAGCGAAGGATAGCCAGGTAGAGTATTTCTAGGCAAGATTGATAGCAAGCGTTTTGTTGCATTTCGACAGTGAGCACAAACCAGCCCTTCCTAGGCATCTCCTGAGTATTTCCTTTTGTTTTTGTTTTTGTTTAATATCTAGGTCCTCACAGATGTTCTGACAGATTTTGAGCATGGCCTTGAGCACTTTTCGAACACTAGATATCTATATTCTGCAATCTCAGTGCAGGTTACGCGACCGAGGATCTGCCTCACGGTTGTGACCTGTGCTCTATACGTGCCTGACTTAATACTTTAAATAGTTGGCAGTAGCGTCCTAGTAGGCAAAGATAGCCCTTTTACTCACGTCTTCAGCCGGGCAATTGAGTTGAAAATTTCTAGTTCATGTGGCAGATTCAAATTTGGCAAATTTCGACGGCTCCAAGCTGCTCACGAGCTCCATATCATCGCTATCACTTTGCTCCAACCTATGATATAGTAGGAGGGCAAATATCGAATGGAATTTGAAGTCATCGCTCGAAAAAAAATAAGCCTGGCCAGGAATTAATGTTACCGGCAGGTCGTTGGATATACCTCCGAATATTGGCATATAAGACATTTTTCAATATTTCGTTGCCCATGGAAATTTCGATCTGCTACCTTCACTTCGACATAATTTCTCACTAGAAATGGGACATTATAATCGACGTCAAAAGAAGAATCTACCTTCACCTACCTGTCTGAGTTTATCAAAAATAGTGAAACATTATAAAATTATAGTACGGCATGCCCGTATTCACGGCAAACCACTTTCTGAATTCACCAAGCAAAAGAGGGCTAGATTATTTCTCGTGCTGCAATGTTAACTTCATATCCCTATGCGTATCCAAAATTCACTCCTCCATTCATGCCCGCACCCGATAAATCTCCACCCTGCTTCGTTGCCTTACTTCTTCTTCTTCCCATTCGCTGCTCCGTTTCCTCCCTTCTCTACCATGACCCAGTCATCGTAACAAGCTCCCTTAGTCTCAATGTACCTCACATAATACTTCGGACAACTCAAACGGTCACCCTCGGAGGATATGGGTGATTGACGGCCATGCTCGACCGCGGAGCCTTTCGCGTAGGAATTCGGACAGTTCTTAAGGATGCTTTCAGAGAGTGCGGCAAGATCGTAGTCCTCGCAGCTGTCGGTGGTGACCTCTTTGCACCGGCAGAGGGTCCAGCTTTGGTGGGTTACGATGCACATTTTGGCTCGTGGTTCGGAGGTAAATCGCCGGGTTTTTAAGAAATTTGTGCTCGGGATGTGGTTGTTGTTTGTTAGATGTGGGGAGAACGGGAGTGCAATGGATTGGAATTATAGAGGTTTTGTATGGTGTGATGTCGGAGATATGATTCATGGAAGCAGTGAATGGATGATTTCGAAGGGGTTATTCACAAAAGGGGGTGGATAAACTTGGTGTTATGGACAAAGCACAAGATTGAATACATTTTTTGGCGACCGATTGTTGAACAGATCAGAATAGTTGTAGCCACTTGAGTGTTTGGGCTGGAAGCAACTGGGTGCCACAGAGGAAGAGAGAGAGAGAGAAGCTAGAAGGAAACCCCAGAGAAGACTCAGATGTGAACACAACATATCAAAACAAACTCAACGCTAAAGACTTTCACAAATCCATAATACCAATATACGTAGTACAAAGGTTATCAGGAGGATCCGGCGCCGTACGCAAAGGCTCCCTAGTATCTCCCGGTTGGTCCCCTCAGGATCCTAGAGCATAGTCTCAAGCTCTAATATCATATCTAGCCACGCATTGCGTGTTAACGATTTTAAGATTGATGTTGAAATTAAGTAATAATGTCGTGAGTAGGACGCGTTTAAATGGCGGTCCCGAAGCGCGCGCGCTTCTCGTCTTCTGCATCCTTCACCTTCCAAATTATTCATCCTAACAACAATTTCAATCAAGGCGCATTCATGTATCACGAGCTCAAAGGGAGAGCAAGCTGTACTCGTACAATATTCGTAAGTGGGGTGATCATAAGTCAAGTGACTGAAGAAGCAAAAGAAAGATGTGACGTCGATTCGGGGAGGGGCTCCCTCCTCTGGAATCCCAAGTTTATTCTCGACGAGCATCCCAAAGCTACATTTTATTCATACAGACATTCAAAATTTCCGAATAGAGTATAGGACGTGATAATGGCAGGGCTTGTTAAGAAGATCGAGATCAATTGTGACATGGGCGAAGGCTTTGGCCGCTGGAAGATGGTATGGCAGCTCCCAAATGGCTTTCAATCTAGGAACATCTAACCCATTGCTATTTATTGATTCCTTGCAGGGCCCTGATGACGAACTCATCAAGTATATCGACGTGGCGAACATTGCCTGCGGATTTCACGCCGGCGACCCCTCTTTGATGCTCAAAACCGTCCGCATGGCCAAGGCGCACAACGTGAAGATTGGCGCACATCCAGGCCTGCAGGACCTCTTCGGATTCGGGCGGCGCAAGATTGAAGTTGATCCCGAGGATATGTATGCGTCTATACTCTATCAAGTAGGGGCGTTGAAGGCGTTCTTGAAGGCAGAGGGGGTGCCATTGAATCACATCAAGCCGCATGGAGAGCTGTTCTTCTATATGCAAAGGGACGCCGTGATTATGGATGCGGTGCTCCGTGCTGCCGCCGTGTATAGGGTCCCGGTCTATGCGTGTAAGAACAATATGCAGAAGGAGATGTGTGCAAAATATGGGCTGCCATTTCAAGAGGAGCTATATGTCGATATTGACTATACTCCGGAGGGAGCGTTGGTACCAGTCGCGAAGAGTAAAATGGCTACGCCAGAATTGATTTATGAGAGGATTACGAAGTGCGCGGAGACTGATGAGAGGGATCATAATCAAGATGGGACATTCAAGGTAGGTTTTGGAGGCGGTGCCTTCAGTATCTGTCTTCACAGTGATATGCCCACGGCATTGGACAATGCTAAGGCTGGGAGGAAAGCTGTGGACGAGGCAAACGCAAAGCTCTTTCCTAACGCGAAGTAGCTGTTGAAAATGATTGCTCTTTATTGCTAGTTCCAGTTCCATGGAGCTACATTTGGTGCAGGGTGGGAACGACCTGCAGGAAACGACCCACCTGCATCAGAACCCAGCCTAGAAATCAGTTTGAGACGATACTCCTACTTTTCACTTATATGCGAGGACTATTATGGGTGATACTTCTTATCTTGCTCCAGCATCAGAGGTCTGACGTATTTGCTACCCCACCTTTCGGGAGTATAGGAACTCTTTCTTATCGCTTCGGCATTGACAGTCTACCATGACCGGACATCAGATATAACTTCTCGCAAAGACACAAGTCCGAGATATTCAATAGATGAAGACACGAAATGGCTTACAGATTTTCCCACCTCAAGAAGGTCCTGATCGCCAATCGAGGAGAAATCGCAGTTCGCCTCATCAAAGCATGTAAGAAAGCGGGGTTGAAGAGCGTCTCCATCTACACCAGCTCCGATGCAACATCTATCCACGCATCACTTGCAGATGAAAACGTCCTCTTACCTGGTGAAAACGCCAATGGATATCTAGACATGTAGGTCTCGCCTTCCTCGAATCTCCCACATACTAATTCGACGCAGAGATGAAATCCTTAAGACATCCAAAAGACTTCAGGTAGATGCGATCATCCCAGGATATGGCTTCCTCAGCGAAGATGCAAATTTCGCGGAGAAGGTTGCGGGTGCTGGTATGGTGTTCGTTGGACCCAGTCCTGAGTCCATGACAGAAATGGGACAGAAGCATCGTGCAAGAGACTTAGCGGTTTCATCAGATGTCCCTATTGTGCCTGGATCCCAACTCCTTGAGTCAGAGAATGCAGCGTTAGATACAGCCAGGAAGCTAGGATTTCCAGTAAGTTATTCCAGAGAAGTAGCGGGCGGCAGGTTGATGATTTGCAGGTTATGCTCAAAGCTACAGGCGGGGGAGGTGGTATGGGTCTTCAGGTGTGCTATAACGAAGATGAGATCTCAAATTCGTTTAGAAAGGTCAAGAGTCGAGGAGAAACACTGTTCAACAACACGGGCGTATTTCTAGAGAAATACTATCCCCAGAGTCGACATATCGAAGTCCAGATTTTCGGCAATGGAACAGACATTGTACATTTCGGGGAGCGGGAATGCAGTATTCAAAGACGGCACCAGAAGGTACTTAAGATATCTCTCAAGAAACCGGCTTGCTGATATATGAAAGGTGATTGAAGAATGTCCCAGCCCTTTCGTCGAAAAGAACCCCGGGTTGCGAGAAAAACTCACCAAGTGCGCCATCGCCTATGCGTTGCAACTGAAATACAAATCAGCCGGGACAATCGAGTTCCTCGTTGATGATTTCACAGGAGATTTCTTCTTTCTGGAGATGAATACCAGACTTCAAGTAGAGCACGGAATTACCGAATTATGTTACGGATTAGATCTAGTTACACTTATGTTGCAACAAGCGGATTGCGAGAAAGGAGGCGAGACAGGTCTTTCGTCTGAACTTCTCCACTCTCTGCAGAAATACGGCCCGAGTGGAGCTGCGATCGAAGCCAGAGTCTATGCAGAGGTTCCATTTAGGAATTATGCGCCGAGCCCAGGGTTATTACAGGTCGTTCAGTGGCCAGAGGGGGAGGGTGTGAGGGTTGATACTTGGGCGAAGACCGGGCAGCGAATCGCTTCTTTCTACGGTTAGTTGGAGAATCTAGGATTGGAATAATACTGATCTTGCTAGATCCACTGATTGCCAAAGTAATTGTCCATTCTAGTGACAGGCGATCTACATGCAAGAAAATGACAAAAGTCTTGTCAGAATCAGTACTTCAAGGCCCGCCTACAAATATCCATTTCTTAGCAGATGTGGTATCGTCCAAGCGTAATGTATTCTGTCAGTCTATAATAATGAAGTAACTGACAAGTACTAGCTTTCTTGGACGGAGATACACTTACCAACTTTCTCGAAACAAAGTTTAAGTACGAGCCGCGTGCAATTGACGTCCTCTCGCCCGGATCATTCACAACAGTCCAAGACTTCCCGGCAAGAGCGACTAAAGGACATGGTATCCCAAAAGGAGGTCCTATGGACAACCTCTCATCAAGAAGTATGTTTAATATTACTTACGAGCCTCATTTACTAAGGCGCTGCTTCAGTCGCGAATGTGCTTGTTGGCAACGAGCCCGGTACAGAAGTCTTAGAAATGACGTGGACAGGCCCAGAGTTGTTTTTCACCGCGCCTGCTGTTCTTGCGGTTTGTGGCGCGGGGGTTTCAGTTGCCATCGAAGGCGAAGAGAAGCCCATGTGGTCGAGGCTAATCATTCAAGCTGGTCAAAAATTGAAGATCGGCAAAGTTGAAAATGGGGGTTTGAGATTCTATCTAGCTGTCAAAGGAGGTTTCCCAGAAATGTAAGTAACAATATCTCCGGACTGACAAGCTATGGGATACTGATCGATTAGCCCCCTCTACTTAGGCTCCAAAGCAGGGACGCCCAGTCTTGGATTTGGCGGGACTCAGGGCCGACAACTGCAGATGGGTGACTGGATTGAACTGCACCACCAAACCACAGAATGGGCAGAAGAAGCAACCTCTTACCGGCTCCCTGCTTCTTGCGTACCGAGTTTTGATATCAAGGAAGTGTACTGTATGCATGGACCCCACGACTCTGACGATTTCATGACAGAAAAAGATAAGAAAATGCTCTACAGCACTGCTTGGAAAATCGGTCACAATTCGAATCGAACAGGTGTTCGCCTCGTAGGGCCGGTGCCGGAATGGAGCAGGAAGGATGGTGGTGAGGGTGGTTCGCATCCTTCTAATATCTTCGATTATGGATATCCGTGCCCCGGAGGCATAAATTGGGGTGGTGATTCTGCTGTGGTTTTCTCGATGGATAGTCCGGACTTGGGAGGTCTTTTGTGCTCGTCGACCGTTGTTTCGGCTGATCTGTGGAGACTGGGACAAATTAAGCCTGGGGAGCATCTTAAGTTAAGACCGATCACTTTTGAGCTTGCTCTTGAGTTGAGAGAACGGCTTGAGAAGTATATTCGGGATGTGAAGGCTTTAGTCGAAGGGAAATCTGAGGAGAAGCCGGTGCTGGATCTTAACCTTCCTGATTCTGGATTGAAGGAAGGAAAGTCGAATGCTATTCTGAAGATAATCCCTGCGGATGGGGAGCGCCAACATGTTGTCTATAGACAGGTCAGTCTCCTCACGATTTCTATTAAGTTTCCTAATTGACAAGCCACAGGGAGGAGACTGTTTCATCCTGGTCGAAATAGGAAGACAAACTGTAGACGTCAGAGTTACTACCCGCATCAGACTCTTAGTTGAGAAACTTCAAAAGCTAGAAAGTCCCAAATTAGTAATGAATCCCAACGTCGGCTGTAAGTCTTACCCTCATAGAATACTCATATCTACTAACATTCCAAAAGCCGTAATGATACAATTCGATCCCAAACTAATAACCCAACACGAACTCCTCCAAATCGTCCACGAAGCCGAAAGCAGTATCCCGGCAACAACAGACATCAAAATCCCCTGCCGTGAGATCCACGTCCCTGTGGTCTTCGACCACCCCGACATCGCCGCCTCCGAAAAACGCTACATCGAAACCAACCGTCCCACAGCAGTCTACCTCCCCGACAACGTCGAGTATCTACGAACCAATAACGGACTCTCAACCCGCAGACAAACTTTTGAAACACTCCTCAACTCCCCTTACTTGATAGTAGCAGTTGGTTTCCTGGTCGGAACACCAATCCTATTCCCACTAGAACCAATGAGCGGCATCGTAGGCCAGAAATACAACCCTACCCGCATCTCTACGCCCGGTGGGACAATAGGCATGGGCGGGAGTCTGTTCGCCATCTACCCGCTTGAAGCGCCCGGCGGGTATATGATGTTTGCGCGGACTATGGAATGCTGGGATGCATTTGGCAATGGACCTAGTTTCACGCCTGCGAGACCGTGGCTGTATGAGCCGTTTGATATGGTGAAGTACCATGAAGTTAGCATTGAGGAGTATGATAAGCTTATGCTTGAGTATCGGCGAGGGAAATATGAATTTGATATTAGAGAGGGCGTGTTTGATCTAGCTGAGATTCACGCGGTTTTTGAGAAATCTCGTGCTAATGAGACGGTGAAGGCGTTTAGAGAGAAACAGAGGAAGGGAGTTGCTGAAAACCTAGCGGTCGAGAAGAAATTGTATGGCGAGTGGGTCGCTGCACAGGAGGCTGAGAAAGAGAGGGAACTAGAGAGAGTAAAGGGAATGATGGATGCGGAGCCGAAGGTTACGATTGATAGCCCTATAGATGCAAATGTGTGGAAAGTAAACGTGGAACAGGGGGATGTGTTGAAAGAGGGACAGGTGGTGGCGATTTTGGAGGCGATGAAGATGGAGATCAATGTCGTTTGTGAGGGTGAGGCGGTGGGGAAGAGGGTTGAAGCTATTGCGAGTAAACCGGGGAGTGTTGTTAGTCCTGGGGCGTGGATTGTTGTTTTGGAGGCGGATGAGGGGTGAGACTAAGAAGCGGATGTCTAAGCTATAGTAATTATACGAATTCCCCATGAAATAATGTAAAATACTATTATATTTCTATAATTCAAAATTCAACTTCGTATCATAGCACAAGACCTCCTCAATCACACTTTCATCCAACAACTTCTGCCACATCAGCACTCTCACTCAACACCCATCACATCTTCCAACCACTACCCCCCTCTTCCCCCTCGCAAAACGAAGCATGCACAGTAGCTGAATATCGGAATAATCCCACAATTCATGACATGAATCATGCATTCCCCACCATCAAACAAAGTCCCGACGCCTCCGAGTCCGGTGCGACCCGCCGCTAGCTAAAGAAGTCTAGCTGACGGCGGGGGGGATTGGCGCTAGATTATGGAGCTTTAGAAAAGAAAAAAGAAAAAAACCATTTTTTGAGAAGAATTTTCTAGTTAGGTCCGGGAGGATGGATCGGTAGTAGAGGTTTGAATACCAGTAGTGCTTTTAGGGTGGCGATGCTGGCAATGCTAGAAATGCTGAGATACAATATCAATGAGATCTAGTCCAAAGATTTCTCGAAACAAGGCTACTGCTACTACTTTGTCGTGGCCTGCTAGGAATTATAACGGTTTTGAGAAATCGTGCTGTGTATGGCAATAAGACCTTGACCGATTCCGCGTAAAACGAAATGAACTGGAAATAGCACAACAGCCAAAATAAATAATCCAGACAAGTAGAGGACGAGAAACCAGAACAGGATCAAGAGGAAATTAGATCTTAAAACATCGTTCAATTCTATCTTACTATATCTATATCAACACACAGACCAACCTAGCCACCTAAGTCTCGCAGCATGGTATCTTGCTAATAACACATGTCAATCAAAATGGCGCTCTCCCCATTGCATCGCTAAACGCTATCAATCAATCAAAAAACACACAAGTCTACAACCCAAGCCCTTCCCTAGGGCTAAAACCCAACGCCGGATATGCATTACCATTACCATTGGCTCATTACACGTAACTCCAAATCCCAAAATTCTTTCCAAAAGGCATCCTCATGTGCCTAGCAAAACACTCAACTCAATCAACAGCCGCACAAACTTAGCATGTAGCTCAATGAAGAAGTCTGGCAGGCCAACGAGCTCAGCCAGGCCTCTAGCCCGGAGACTCATGCCCGCAAACTTGCCGTCTGGACCCCTATTCCTGCCGGAAAGAAACGAGCTAGTGGGCGTGTTGTAAATGCTACTACTGCTACTCTCACTGACGCCTCTGGGCGAGCTCAAGCTTGACGAGCGCTCGAGCTCTGCTTCTGCGAGACCCTGGATCCAGGCTGCGATTTCGCGAAATGCTGCAGAAAAGAAGCCAAAGGCTTGCATGGCGAGGCGTTCGCGGTGTGTTGAGAGGGCCATAAGTGCGTACACACGCTTCCGGCCGCGGGCGTTGGGGTCGTTGATGCGGAAAATATAGGCAGTTGTGTAGCCTGCGAGGGGGTCGCCGAAAAATATGGGACCCCCGGAGGAAGTGCCTGCAGATGAGGGACCGCCGGAGAAGAGACTATTGCTTAGGGGTGAGGTTGGGGAGTTGGCGTATGGTGTCGAGGAGGGCGGTAGATTCTCACATGACAGGGTCCGTAAACATGATTGGCGGATAATGGAGAATGATGTAGGTACAAGAGGTTCATGAGTAGAGGTGTAGTCTAGGAAATGGTCGTGTGAGACCACCGAGTTGAAAGAAGAGTTACTGGAGGATGTTGTGGCGCGTATTAAGGGACGCGAACGTGATTTGGAGGTAATAGCGCCCTCGGAGTCTGAGGAGGAAGCCGAGGATTTGGGCGGCGACAGTTCTTCCATAGGGACAGTAACCCGTTCGTACGGCTTTCGCGTTCGTAGAATAGGGCCGCTGTTGTCCATCTTGTTGCTTGATTGCGCGTCTTCCTTGGTCTTCTTGGGTAGCGTAAGTGCGCAGTTTTCGCAGGCAATCGCCCTCTTTTTGTCATTCTCGTCGTACGTCTTTCGAAAGCTCGAGTCCCGTCTATGATTTGAGTTTTGTCCGCCTTGTAATGCCATGACTCTTGGGCTCTCTGGTGGAGTCTCGATCGCAGATTGCGTGGTGTGGGCTCTTGGGCTGTGGCTCTGCAGCGACGCGCGTTGCGATCCATTCGACATGTCGGAAGAACTCGAATTGGCCCTGCTTCCTCCTTTGACGATACCTGCGAGTCCATCTGAAGGGTTTAAGGACCGCGAACTGGTGCTGGGTCGGCGCGTACTGCGCGCTTCATCATCGTAACATGAGGTGCAACCGACTGGCAGCCCCTCCGTCACCATCAAGGGCGTGGGGCCATGCGTGTCGCAGTAATGCGCAAGACATAACTAGAAGACACAGAGAGTTAGTATTATATTTTTTTAAATGGATTGAGGCAAAGCAAGGTCGCGCCCAAGCTCGCGGAAAGCATGCCATGAGGCAGAGGCAAGGCGCACCGCGGGGCAAAGAGATGCGACATGGCAAGGCTCAAGGGCGGATTTTATCTTACGATGGAGGCCATGATTGGGCGTGCCAACCCGATATTCTGGCTCTGAGTGTGAAAGTGACCTGGACGAACTCCGGTGAGCGCGTGGTGTCTCAGCGACGACACACACCTGGGGCACCTGGGGAGGCGGTTGTGGTGGTGTGTAGATTCACAATTGAGGTTCAAGGGGAGTGAGTAGCGTGAGGTGAGGGCTAGTAGTGGTAGTGGTAGTGGTAGTGGTAGTGGTGCAGCGGGAAAATATCTTGCCGGCTGGCAGCCAACGTCACAGTTGAGTTGAGGGAATGTGAGTCAGTGTCTGAGGAGTAATAATAGGAGCAAGCAAAATTATAGATGTAGATGTAGATGTAGATGTAGATATACAAAAGGCAAACGAGGAGGGATGCTGATATGGATATGGATATGGATATGGATATACTCGTATTACAGAGCAGAGTACAGCTGGTGGAGTAGGTTCTGGAACTGCGAAGAGAAGGGGCGATGAGGACTAATTAAGTAAATAACGTCTCTTCCCTTGGTACCTCCGTATGGGTCATGGCAGCAACGCAACGTGGGAAATAAGCAATCGACGGTCCGGTCTAGCGGTGAATCAGATTGGTAGAAGTAGGACTGGTACTTCGTACTTCGTAGTACGAAGTACATACATCCATCCCATGGAACCGTTAACCCCTAGAAGCGGTGGGGTCTGCCCCCTAATCCTTGGGTTGTTCACACGTGAAAAAGGAGTCAAGCGGGCTGGGGGATCCCCGTCGTCATTTTATTTGGCACTTCAACCCTTGGACGGCGGTACATGTGCCCTTTCAAGCCACAGAATACGACGATGAGGATGAGGATCAGCGCCCAACCTGCTCTCGGCACGGTCCGGACAACGACTCTGACGCTGACAATGTATCTCCCGTACTGTGCGACATTAAGGACGGAGTCAGCACTCTAACCACATGGCCAGCCAAGGCAAAAGTGGCAATGCGCAATACTTGTCGCAGCCTCGAAAAAGAAGATGAATGAGAGTAGTAGTGCCGTCAATGCCCGTCACAGAAGCAAGCGCACGCTTTGAGCCTGTTCCGTTACGCTGCAGTCCCCATTCTTTTTCATCCTTCAGAACCCAAAGCGTGCTCTGAGCTCTCTCTCTCTCTCTCTCCACGCCAGACTCGGCCCCGAGTTCAGACGAACGAATCCTGGCCTGGGAATCCGAGGATTTGCACCCGCAGGGCTGCTTATCGCCATGCATATCTGGGTTGGAGAACTGATATACCCTGCATGGCCGCACCGGACCTGCCTGAGTGGCATTCTGAAGGATCGGCCTAAACGCAATCACAACGTGCGCGACTGCCGATCATCCATATCATCCATACGTGCGTTTAACTTTATGATACAATGATACAAGGAGAAAAGTTAACCTCCTTCCGAAAACAACGTTGACGGTGTCCGTTCCGCGCTCTCGAGAGGTTGCCGAGTCTCGTTGCTAACCCAACCCCAACCTGGACGTCTCACAACAGACCCTATCATTTAAACTTTTTTTTCAAAGATCCTTGTTGCGACTTTGTTGTGGATCAAAAATCATCTTTTCTGGCCAGTGCCCCTCATGGCAATTATCATCCAAGAGACTGGATCCGGAATAGAGGTTTCAGACCTTTGGTTACAGTGCAGTAGTAGCCAGTAGCAGGTAAGATTACAAAAGCCTTGTGCTTTCTAACCTTTTAGGCCTTCGATCTTATTTCTGACGTGCCGATTCCCAAGGTATTTCCAGCCTTCTCATTCGCCGGCCCGGGTCAAAGAATATCATCTATACCCAATCAGGAATGCCAAAAGACTTTCCAGATTTGTACCGCGGTTAAAAACAGTGGTACCCGTACGGAGATGCCCCGCGGCTGAAAGCTCATCCCCAATTAGCAATCCCGTACATCGCAAGAATCCGGTAAAGACCTACAAACATACGTAACGCCAGGAAAATACCCTTATATATTAAAGTGCCCAAGGCATCTCGGGTACCCTTTGTAGCAAATTATAGGTCACATCGCCGTGAACGCTGGTCTTGGCAGCGCCAGCTACTGCATTCCAGCTGGGGATGATTCTGGGGAAAAGTATGGGGAAGGGAAGGGAGGAAGGAATAGAAGGCCCGGAGAATGTTCTTCCTTGGTCGCTTTTTTAGATTGGCTGACGAGTATGGTACTTTTCTCGGCAGGCATTCCGGAGAGTCTGCTTCCTTTGGGGTTTCCTGAAAAAGGAAAGAGGTCTTGCGTTTGAGTGATTTTCGCGCTACGAATTTACGAGTCGTGTTTCTGGGGTACCCCTTTTCCTGACAAAAGTAAATTGGTGATATCACGATCTACTTTTCCCATACTATTGTCTTTCTTGTGTCTTCGTATTCGAGTACTTTGAAATATGCTTTCTTGTGTCACTGTACATACCCAGGCCATCAATTTGATACTCTAGCTCTGTCCAGTCCGTCATTAAGTGTGAGCAAGTTGCGGGTTGTCGGCGGGACAGTTACTCTTTGCTCATCTCAGGATGTCTCGGATCAGCTGGACGCTTTGTATTACCATGTCCTCTTTGCCACTTCTTGTCTGTCACCTGCACAAATTTTAAAAGGGCCTTTGGTGATCTCGAGTTTGAGATAGATGAGGGATTTTGAGACGGAGCTGGACTTTTGAGCTGTGCCTCGGTGAAGATTTTTGAAGTATGAGCTGATGGTTACACGAAGGTTGTCCTCGGCTTGTTCTCTTGACCTAGGTACTCAACGTATCCCCCCCAAATCCAACTTTCTAGTATTCAAGCCCCTACCCTTCGGTTCTAACTTACTCCTTCAAGGCATCGCCATTGCAACAAACATATCCCCGTCTCCCGAATCTCACCGCAGCATTTCTCACTCACTCCAACATCGTCAGCGTGAGCACGGCCCGGACCGTTAGTCTCACCCAATCCCAAGGGTCGTTCATGTACGTGATGGAGAGATTGGATAGTGCTTACGCGGGCCAACAGATCCGATTAGGGAAGCTGACAGTGACAATAAGCCTTGCTGATATCGTACTTGTGCGACGTCGAAACGGGTAGGTTACATGTTCACACCGTGAGACTGAAGTTGTAGTCGACCATGATTTGTTGCTAGGATGTTGGGAAATAGCGGTCTGAAGGTATTGTCAACTTAGGTCAAAGAAGTAAGATCTTACAAATATAGGGTATGGGTGAGCTTGAGCATCGTATCACAGTTCTTGAGACCGAGAGTGAGGAGGAATTTATTTTTGCCAGACAACAACACAACTATCGAGCCTAATTTCGATCCGAGGTATGTTTTCATCCAGCGCTCCCCAATACAATTTCTTTTTTTTTGGTTATTTTTTATGTCTCCCCCTCATCCACTGATGTCAGGCGCTTCGTGTCTAATCGTACGAAAAGTAACCATCACTGTCGGTATAACGCCATGCTAATCCCAATAAGTCTCCCTTTCCACAGCCTTCCATAGGTCAGGCTCTTCATTTCCAAAGTCGTAAGAAGAGTAACCATAATTGCCAATTGCACATCCACTGCCCAGACACGCGCAAAACATTCCATCAGTCCATCCACCATTAGACTCAATCAACTGAGCCTCCAAGCAAAAGAAACAGAGCTCTCTGCCGACGCCAGCCAGTCATGTTATGCCATTCTTGCAAAGCAACAGCCCCGACTCCTGGAGCACCCGTGTGGGATACTCAATCCGAAAAACGCCGCACGCCATCCATCCAGTCATGATATCAAGAAGTGAGCCGCTGAACTTTTCATGTCCGAGGCCAACAACCTGACTAGAGAGGCGTTTAAGATGAGAAAATAGGAAAAGATCGTATGATACAAACATGAAGTTGCAGCCGGTGCAAGAGATCATTGTAGGCCAAGCGCAATGTTTGAGAAGCCAAGGAGTTGATGCCAAGGTCGAGTCGAGCTGCGGAAAGGTGAGGATCTCGTGACAGGTGCCGCTTCGTGTCTATCGCAAAGTGGGAATGAGAAAAGAAATATGTACAAATGCCAACAACGAGCCCCCTCGTAAAGTATGGTGTTTGGTGTTGAGGCTATTGAGCCGGTAACTGTTGACCGCGCCCGCCTCGTTGGCCCTCATGTCCATTGGATCGTCCCTGACCGCCTCGGCCACCCCCTCGGCGATAACCGTTTCCTCTCTGGAAGCCTTGGCCTTGACGCTCTCCCCCTGGTTGTCTCTGGCCTTGAGTTTGATTGGACCCATTGTGGCGGCCATTGCTGTAGCCACCTCCTCGCTGGCTGCCCGGTTGTTGTTGTGGTTGCGACTGCCCAGAGGGTTGTCGATTTGTTTGGAAGTTGGTGATTGGTCGAGGAATGCTCTCCGGGCTGTCGTAGACGTAGAGATTCTTGTCAATGCTTGCTGGGATAGGTTTGATCTCGGTACCTAAATCCTTCTCTACATTAAACAGATTGAACCTGTCGTCCCAACTAATGAGATTAATGGCCAAACCAAGATGTCCAAAACGTCCAGATCTACCAATACGATGAAGATATGTTTCGGCGTTCTTGGGGAAATCAAAATTGATAACAACGTTAACAGCTTGAATGTCGATTCCACGGGTGAGGAGATCGGAGCAGACTAGATTGCGACAAACGCCGTTGCGGAAATCGTGGAAGACGCGGTTACGGTTGTTCTGGAGCATGCGAGCGTGGCTGTAGAAACAAGAATATCCAAGTTCGGTGATTTTCTTGGCGAGAAGTTCAACACGGTTTGTAGAATTGCAGAAGATGATCGATTGGTTGATTTGTAGTTTGGAGAACAGAGTGTTGAGGCAGTGGACTTTCTGCTTCTCTTCAACGAAGGCATAATACTGAGTAATACCGCGAAGAGTGAGCTCGTCCATGAGATTGATTTCGTACGGGTTGGCCATGTTCTTATCCGAGAAGTCCTTGACTGTAATGGGGAATGTCGCGCTAAAAAGCATGACTTGGCGATCTTTGGGGTGAAATTGGAGGAGTTGTTCGATAACAGGTGTAAATTCAGGCGAGAGGAGTTTATCAGCTTCATCCATGATGAACATAGGACATTCACTGAGGTCGGCAACATTCTTTCCTGCCAGGTCGAGAATTCTCCCTGGTGTGCCGACAATAATATGAACCGGATCTGCCAAACGCACAATATCATCTCGTAGAGTGGTACCACCGGTGGTAACCATAACATTCACACCTAAGTGCTTCCCGAGGGTCTTGCACACTTGAGATGTTTGTAGTGCCAGCTCTCGGGTTGGCACAAGGATGAGGCATTGGACTTTGGAGGATTTAGGATTGATGCGTTCGAGGGCAGGGATGACGAAAGCCGCTGTTTTGCCAGTACCGTTCTTCGCCCGAGCAAGTATGTCTCGTCCGGTAAGCGCAACAGGGATCGCCTCCTCTTGAATGGGTGATGGTTTCTCGAATCCAGCTTCAAAGATGCCCATTAACAGGTCTCTCTTCAGGTTGAAGTCCTCAAACTCGAGACCTTTGGTAGCAGTCACATCCTATCGATAATGGTGGTTAGCCCAGCAAACAATGTGATTCTATCGCCATAGAATAAGCTCACCTCGGTCTGCTGTCTATTGTCCTTCGCTGGACGATTGAGCCCCTTCTTCCAATCCTCTGGTCCATCACCGCCATCTCTGTATCTGGGTCAGCACTCCTGATGAGATCCGTGTATGTAAGTAGGTATCCCTACGCAAGGTGTGTTGAATCTAGTTGGTTTGCTAGATTGTCCGCCATAATATTTTCGAGTGTCCTTTCCCTCTGAAGGTGGTCAAGAGATGCCCGGCTTAGGGATTTTGGGCTTGGGATATCAAAGTCGCAAGGTGCGAAATTTCGTTATTGGTCGTAGTGAAATATCAAGAGTCGCATGGAGGGCTCCGCAGTAGTGCGGGAGCTCGTTTCAAGAGGTGAATCGTTGGATGTGAATGGGCACGAATTGCGCTCGAGTGGAGGGGCGTTCAGGGTCTTTTGGCCGTCTGTTGTAGCTTCGGCGTGGATTGTTTTGGGCGTTTTGGTACCGCAGAGTTAAGCGCAGTACTCGAATTGATTATCTGAAAGGAAGAGATTGGTATTCGAGGCCGACCAGATGTGCTGGGAAGTGTTTGTGGGAAAAAGGTCTTTGTGTATTTACACTTGGAGTTGGACATTCGAGCTAAATCTTGTGGCATGCCAAGACCACGCCACACGTGACTTTCAGAAGCTTCTGGTGAGACAAGGCGGATGGAGTATTTTGCGACGGAGACGGAGACTTAAAATGAACCGCGTCGTCAACAAGATGGAAAGAATTGCAATCACTTTATCTAAGGGCCATACGTAGTTGAGCGTCCACAAATCTTCTTCCATTCTTCATATATATCATTACCAGGAGCATCATACAATATCCAGAACACCATTTCCATCCTTCATATTCATTAGAATTCCATTGCATCCGCACCATTCTCATCCCGTTCCCTCTTAACCTTGACGTCTTTCTCATCCTTCATTAGGGCCACCACAAATGACCTAAAACACTCTACATAGGGCTTCAGGCTCGTCTTCTCCCAGTCCTGAATAGCTTTGCCTTCATTCTCTCCCTCCGGGGCTGTCCACTCATCGATCTCTTCAAGCAACTCCGTCACTGTAGGCACGCCAAGCGGATCAAAGCCGTCGAGGTCTTTCGTGTTGATCGGAACACACACTCGCCCAGTTCCAGGATGTACCACAAATGGACTTTTCAGCAAATGATTCAAGTGCTTGCTGACTTCGATATCGAGGCGCGGGTAGGTGTACTCGAGTACGATATCTTGCTTTGCTTCCAGAAGCGCCTTGGCATCCAAAGTTTTGCTTGCTCCTGACTTGGCTAAAGTATCAATGTCTGCCCACTTTGCAGTAGACGCTCGACCTGGAGCCGAACTCCACTTCTTTCGCAGTGCTTCGTTCAAGGTCTTGTCAGGAAGGAGCTGGAGTAGGCGGTCAAATTTCTCGTCTGTCTCCCACGGATCCTGATCCTGAAGAATGTCTGTTTGGAAATGTGATTTTAGAACCTCTAGACTCCGTCTGAGGACCAAGTTAGCTGTAGTCTTTGGCCCGTGATGGGGAAATCATACGCTACGTGTGAGTGCAACGGCCGTTTCACATTGACCCTCTTGCCGCTCTGAGCTCCGCCTTTTATCACTTCTAGGTATCCTGCAATTGCCCTCCTCTTCTGATCATCCAGGTGTCTAGCTTTCTTATCGCAGACCCATGCGTGAGCACCTCTTCGACCAGAGTATACCCACAAAATATGCTTGAAGCCAAAATCGTCTCGTAAAGCAACATCGATAACCTTAATCGCCATAGTGATAAATTGCCAACATTTATTGCAGATGTTAGCTTTGTCACAACATGTTCGGATGTCATCATAATCCGTCAAATCGATATCGAAACATATTTCCTTTGCAAGAGGTTTGAAGGCAGATGACTTTCGAAGAGTCTTTCGATCGCGTGGATTGGTGGTATAAACGGGCCCAATTTCGAACCTGGATGGCATAAGGCGAAGGACGTCTTTACGGAGGCTTTATCCACGTCAGGACAATTCGGGTCTGAGTTATGGGGCACTTACAGATCTGAAGTCGGAAATGATTGGTATCGAAGGTATGCATCATTCTGTAATGTGAAAGCGAACTCGCGGTGCCCAAAGTCTGTGGTCGGAGTAGGGGAGTGGTTCAGCCATTGGAAAAGATGACGCCAGGGAAATAGTCGTTGGTAAAATGATCGCATAACATCCGAATCCGAAGGCTTCGAGCCCGATGCAACATGCCTAGAAGGGAGTCAATACAGCATCAAGAACGAGGGCAGAAAAACTTACACTGGAGATGATAGAGGTTCTGGTGAGCTAGAAGTCTTTACGTTCAAAGCAGTCGAACCGGGGAACTCTTCGTTTGATTCGACATCCGCGAAAAGATCTTCGAGTTTCACCTCTGACTTGAGCTCCTCCTTGACCGCAGCCTCCAGGAATTTCTCTCCCTGAACGCCAATATCCTCCATTGTCATGTCCTGGTCTGTGGCATCGTCAAACTGGGTATCGCCAATCTCCGTTTCGGCTTCAACCACGGTATTTTCCGACACTTGGGATTCGTTATTCTCTGATCGTGGTTCGCCCATTATTTCGTCCTGAGCCTGGTCAGCCGTCGCGGCATGCTCTGGAGAGACAGAATGAGGCATTTTGGATGTTGTTGAGAGAAGAGTCGGGCCACAAAATTGTGTTTCAATTGATGGCGAAAAGTCGCGTCAGAAAACGCGTCCAAGTTCGCGTTCCAATTAAAATGAGTGTGAGTGCGAGTGCCAACCGTACCCCTGTGCCCTGTCGATCGAAGCCGCGCTAAGATAAGATAACGAGAACCCTGCTGCCCCACCATATATACTTCAGCCTTGCTGAGGCTGCCTTGTGCTTGTGCTCCAAGGACTTCGCGACAACTTCGCGACAACTTCGCAAACAAACTCCGCGGCATAATCTCCCACTATCCTCCGAGAAGTTGCACCTAGCTATTAGGCCCATCATGGCTGCATCTAGTGCCAAAATCACATATGCCGAGTAAGTGCAAACGCGCCATTTTAATATGGTCTTACCTGGTGTGGGACATTATTTTGCTAACAGTAGACATTGCCAGGGATCTAGGAACAGAGGTCATCTCCGTTTATGTCGGCCCAGATCGCAGACGCTTTGTCGTCCACAAACAACTTCTTACTTCCCAGTCAGATTATTTCGACAAGGCGCTGAACGGAAGGTTCAAGGAAGCCGAAGAGAACGAGATTCATCTGGAGGAAGATGACCCCACCGCTATTGGACTTATGGTCGGATGGCTCTACCGCGGCGTTATCCCAGGTACTGGAAACAAAGCGAGCCCTTTCACCCGAGCTATTTGTACATCCAACGAGAATAACCAGTGGTTGGGCCCCCCGCTTTTCCCACAAAGTGGCACCTCAGTGCCATTCACACCATTTCTTGCCTCAGAACGTAAGTACCCCAAATGTCCTTGTTCCCTTAATTTATGGTCTCAGATGAGACATTACAAAACACTTTTCGATGTTACTAACTTTTTTCCATAGCCGGAGCCCCTCAAAACAGAACAGACGCTTTCATCAATATTTGCTGTCACCAAAATTACAGAGATTTCTCGCAAGAAGAGCTTCGACTGTCAGACTACCGCTTGAACAGGAAATTCGCAAGCGATGCCCCAGTCCCACCCCAAACTATGGCTCCTGTAGTCAATACTACTTCCTCCGGGTTGTCTCTCTTCAGGGGCTCGTCTATTTTCAGGCCTCCCAGTTCTGGCTGGGGGAACATTATGCCACAGCTTCCAGGAGCCCAGCCGCCACCAAATACACCATCCGGGGCTTCGCTGTCAGGATCGCAAGCACCACCGCCACAAGCACCGGGTGGAACTCAGCCGCCATCACAAAGTCCCGGACTGTTTGGAACATTGACATCAGGAGCACAAACGTCAGTCCTCCAGATGCCGTTGCCGCCGCAACCATCATTGTTTTCCACTCCAAATCAACCCGCATTGCAAACAGGGTCACAAAACGCACCCACCGCTAATATTTTCGCCTCTGGTGGTGCTTCCTCCCTCTTCGGCCGCCCAGCCGGTAATCCATCTAGCACGGGTGTAAGCTCCTCAATTTTCAATCTGTCTGGCGCTCCATCTGGTTCCGGAACAATCAGAAACACTGGAATGTCGATTTTTGGCAATCTTCCTGCTGTTAATGTGCAAAACGCCACGTCTACGGCGCCAGCTAAACCCGCGCCGAAGAAACCCGGCGAGTTCGGATATTCACCTACCATTAACTATCCTAAGCCTGATGGTGCCTTCATTGAAGGAATTCCCCGTTCCGAGCCACTTGGCGATCGTATGGTCGATGAAAATGTGCTTCAGGATGCACTCCTTCACTTGTGCATCTTCGCCGAGACAGTATGCTGGCCCAAACTATTCAACACAGCCATCGATGCCTACATGATAAGCGAGCAACATATGCATCGGAATATTCTTCTCGAACACGTCGACCTTATTTACAGCCGTACGCACCCCGACTCCACCCTCCGCGAATTTGTAATGGACTCCATTCGTAACCTGAGTAGCCCCGACTCCTACAAAGCCTACATGGAAATTGCCCAACAGCACGAAGACTTTCTTGCAAACCTTTTAAAAAATTTCAGTGTAGGCGCAGAGGCCAAAAACAAGAAATCGATGTTTGGCAATACTAAGAGTTATTTCATGTCTGAGGAGCCTTTCACACTATCAAAAAAGGCTTTCCCACGCAATGATGACGAGTTGTGAATGTCTGAGATAATGTAGAGGAATATGGGAGTTTCTTGGTCGGAACATGGATCGTGGACGGATCTAAGCACATGGGAGATTCCATGAGACTGTGCCAGTGCGTGTCGCACATTTATGAAACAAGGACTGATCTAAAGTCTTGAAGTCTTGCGTTTTGCGTCTTTAAAATGCGAAGGAACGAGCAGGCGCATTTTGTTATACAGATTGGTAGATACCCAGATCGATTTATTTAGAGTAGCAATTTCCGCTTTTCCCAAATTTCACTCCCCAATTTCGTCTTCAGGTATAAAGAGTCCATTTCTCGGTGGGGTTGTTCAAGATCAGTTGAAAGACTGACATCAAGTTGTGACTTGACAACAGCTTCATCAATAACAGCAGTATTGACGCAATACTCTTTTCGTCATAAATGTTGCAAACCAAAGATATGAGATATTAGACCCGAGAATTATTATGGACGCAAGTCATTGAACCATAAAACAGGAGGGGTTCTCTCAAAATCAGATCCGTTTTGCTAAATCTAGATAGCTTCTACGATCCCATGTCTATTGAACCCGGTGTGAATTTATACTCGAACAGCTGTACTTGTGACTTGTTGTGAAGGGACGCTGCCGAAACAGAAATCTACAATTATCTTCCAGCTAGGCGTTGGTCAACTTGATCTGCAGCATCACTTGACACCAGCTGCGAAAATGACAGTAGCACCTTATTATCGCAATGTAACATTGGGAAAGGAGGTTTTGTATTGATTAAATTTACAAGGTTATGGGGTATATTGCGCTTCTAGGTTGATTCAAGAAGAGTGTGACAGCAAATAACATGCTTTCCGTTCGTGAAAGATTGAAATCCCAAGATGTGAATCGTTGACTTGATCTCTGCTCTAAGGGGATCGTGCTGTTATGTTTTATCTGCGCTCAATGCATTGGGCTCAGGTTGTCGTGACATAAGTCTAGCTCGGGGCTAGTAAAGGAAGAGAAAATCTACCGTGAATGTTGTTCCATGAAAAAATGAGTACTAAACCGAACGAATCCTGTCGCAGCATGCGTATCGAATGCGACGGAAGTCGAACAGCTCAGATCATGAGACTTGGTCGTTAACGGGAAAGAGACTAACCAAGCCTGCTTGAAATTCTAATTTGGCGGTCAAATCGGAAAGTGTGATAATAATAAACTCGCGAATACTCGATGCATGATTTTACCGCCTTCATTTGACAACAGCTTTTGTCTTGACAACAATTGTTTCCTAGGCAGCAATGAAACTTTGAGTGGTGTGAATCTTGAAGCCGAACCTCTGTGAATATCTTGCGTTCACTTGAGGCAAGCAGCGGTAGAGCGGCAAGCACTTGTTGACGTATAAGTCATCAACATCTATAGTTTTTTTCACTCCACTATGCCTCTAACAATGACTCCAATGAGGCATGAGGGACAGAGAAGTTAAATGGTTCGAGAGAAGGCGGAGAAGCAAGGAGTAAACGAACAATTAGAAAATTACTTTTCCCAAGCTGCACTTGCCAACTTAATATAAGCTCAAGTCGTAGGTCCATCAAAGCTCTTTCATTGCCCCTAATTGCAAGCTCATGATTCTAATAAACTCATCGCTATGGGTATCTCCATCTCAGCAACGCGCCCTTCGTAGTGCGTTTTGAATTTCCAGTCCTCAATGCAATTCCACATTCATCATTTGTATCCCCTCCCACTCATCAATTTTTGAAAGTATGGCTCTTCCCCGCCCTCTCCGTCTGCGCCCTCCTCATCCCCTTCGGCGCATTCTCACTCTTACTATAGGGATCAAATGGCTTCTGTTTCTTCTTTTCCTTGCCACCATTCCCATCATGCTTCCTCTTCGCATGTAACACCGATTCCGCTTTGCTGTAATCAAACGGCTCTTCTTCTTCGGCTTCTTCACCGTTCGCTGCAGCGAGAGCAGCAGCTTTCAGTTTCTCTTTCTTCCGCAACTTCTTTAACTGCCTCTTGGTCAAAGATGTTGATTCGCTTGATTTGGAGTCGTCTTTTAAGGGGGTTTCGGTTGAGGGGCCTGTAAATGATATATCGTATTCGGTGTCCTCCTCTACTTCCCCATCTTCGGATTCAGATTCTGCTTCGGAGATGGCTTCGCTCTTCCTCTTTGCTCCTCGTTTAAGGACAAATGGTTCATCCGGTTTGGGAGCAGGTTTGCTGGGCTGGATTGGTAAGGTGATAGTTTCTGATGCCGCGGGTTGTTGGGAGAAGGGATCGGTTCGTGATTCGAAAGCATTAGGTGACAATTGTGGAAGTGGGACAGCGAGTCTGAGTTCCTCATCTCGGTTTGTGAGTGTCGAGTTGTCTCCGTCCCAGATGCTGCTACCGAAAGCACCACCCCAGAAAGTAGAATTCGAACTTCGGAGTTCTTCTCCATCTACCGCTGCTACCAAAGGTTCAGATGATGGAGACTTGGATTTGGCAGCTATTCCTGGCAGGTTGGCTTTGGCTGTTGCCCCGAGTGAGCTAGGATGAAGAACGTCCATCATACTTGGCCCGTCCTTTCCTTGAGATTTAGCCTCCCTGATCAGGTTTAGCAGCTCGCCAGCGCGAGACTTCACGCTGTGAGAGACTGGCTTAGCAATCCCAAGTAAAGCTACCATATCATTAGGAAGCAATTTTGCGATACTGAAGATGACATGATTTGGCATAACGAACGCGGTGCTTTCATCGTCGGTGCGTGCAATTTTATCCCGCCAGCCATGTACAGCTCTGAAAACTGCGAATTGCTCGTTGTTGAAAAGAGCCGGGGTCTTAACTAGCAATTGGTACCAGCCTCCAGGTCCCCTACCGCTCTCAGTGTTGTAAATCTGACGTTCATAACGCAGAAGCGAGACCTCCTTAGACTTTTGGAGGACCATTTCTAACCGGTTCTCGTCGGGGACATCAGGATTCGTTCTGTCAATTAGTTCATTGTGCATATTGTCGTAGATATACAGAAGGAAATGGGTATCAGCTCTTGCATAGAAGTACATCTCTTCTGGAAGAGGCCTGTGTGGTTTTTAGTGCCATGAACAAATGTGGGAATCTTAGATGACTGACCGAATTCTCCAGTCAGCCAACTGGTACTTTTTGTCGGCGTCGAAATCGATAAATTTTTTCAGCAAGAAGGCCAAACTTCCTCCCGTGTATCCCAGGGTTCTGCTTGCCCAGTGGGTGTCAAATAGTCCAACAACGTAGAGCCCTAGATCTCTTTGAAGCCATACAATATCCATAAACGCACCATGGAAGATCTAAAATGTTAGATTTAAATTCATGTGAATGATGGCTTTTTGGAAGTACCTTAACAATTTTAGGATCGGCAAAGACTTCGTTGAGTACCTGAAGCTTGTGTCTCCATGGCTTTAATGTGTCTACAATCCAGTCCTTGTCACGGACACTAATTTGCATCAATGATACAAGACCAGTGTATGTCCTAGAATCGTGATGCTCTAGATCAATGGCAATTTCACTTGCACCTTTTAGCTCATCGAGCATCTTCAAAACACCATCCTCAGTGTCAACCCAGGTAGCAGAAGTGGTTTCGAAGGGGTGATACATGATCGGTTCTGCTTTCTGATAAACAGAATCCGGGTATTTGAGGTGCAGGATTTCGGTTTCGTAGGGATGCCTATATCTAAAATAGTTGTTAACGTTGTCAATTACTTGCCTGGACACTGTGCTGCCCTTGTGCTTGATTCTTGCGACATTAAGATTGAAAGTGGCTCTTCGATTCCTTCTGGCTGACTTGCTTAAGCCTTCAAATGAAGGAGTTGAGGGTGGAAGAACGAGCGATGGAAGAAAATCGGTGTGGTCATACTGTTTTTGGTCGAAGTCATTTGTGATTATGCCCAGACTTTCCTCCAAAGGCACTGTGGCGTGAGGTTTCGAAGACAGGATGGGTTTCCATGGCGAGCTATCATGGTTGTCTGGTTTTACCTCGAATGCAAGTTGTGGTTTGACGAGATTTTGGTTCCTGAAAGCATTGCCCGAGGAATAGGGATTTTTCTTGTCCTTAGTCTGTCAATTTGTGAGTATCAAGTTGCAATATTAGATTGCCTAGATGATTATACCTGATTAGCCGGCGACTGTTCTTTACGCTTGATCATGCCAGTATATTCGTCGAGGCAAGTGTCCGTCTTCTCCAAGAGTGAGTCAATAACGTCGACCACGCTCCGCCAATTGTTTTCCACATCATCAAGCTCATCCAGCTCTGGTGCACGCAGGTCTGATATGGAAGCGGCGGACTTGATCAATTGCGAAGACAGATCAAGCAAGCGACTGCTCTGCTCGTCGAGGGCGGTCCCGACCTCGCGGTTGAATGAACGATGGAAAGCGAGGTCCTCGGAAGAGATTTGGCCAGCGGTTCTTGTGGTTGCAATCAGCGAGGTTTGAACCTGCTCTTGCAAGGACTTGAAGTCCTGGGTTTGCTCCATCCTGGTGGTTTGCGCATTTGTCGCGGTTTGGTGGAGAATGAGAATGTTGAAAAATGAAGAGGGACAAAATATCCATACCCCTGTCATGTAATCGGCGAATCGAAATTCCGATGCATTACTAGCGCGGCGACCCTGGCATTATTTCTTGACAGCGGGAGCCTCGCCTCGTTCTTTGTTAGGAGACCTCAACTTACACGCAACCTTCATCATGTCTTCCTCATTAGCTCCCGAGTGTAATGAGGCGAAAGAGTGAGTGCTAGAGGGAATATAAGAATATATAAATATTAACTTTCTTACAGGCGCTACGATTCATGCTTTTTGAAGTGGTACAGCGAAAGTGCGTCATATCTTTGCCTCCGTCCTGGACGAGAGTTGACTTGTCAATAGAGTACCTTCGAGGAAAGGGCCCCACAGACGAGTGTGCGGCTCTATTCAAAGACTACAAGCATTGCTTAACGGTTTGTATTCTCTGTATAGCCTGGTCTTTGGCAAGGTCTGACCTGAGGTAGAGTGCTCTGAAGGAGCGCGGCATTGACAAGATGCTGGAAGAAGCTCGAGAAGATCACAAAGAGAGTGATGCGGCAAATATGCGGCGGAAATGTATGTATATGGGCTTCTTACAATCACCCTCACGAACTTGGCTAACAACTACAGAACGAAGTTGGTTTATGAATTGGGGCAGCGGCATTGCACGGCGTTAGGTGAAGCATTTTGGGAACTCTTGTTCAACCTGTAAAATCAAAGCACCTCCTTTCCTTTTCCAGGATATATACCGAACTTGTACCAACACCTGTAAAGAATACATAAAAGTCTACAAATGAAAGATACATATCAAGCACAGATCGTTGCCAATTGAGTTCAAATGCAATAACAATAACAAAAATAAGTGACAAGATCTCGGGGTCGTCTGACACGTGATAGGGAACTGGTGAAGCTTAATTTCAACCCCTGTAAAGAGAATCTACAGATTGTCACCCGCGAAATTGTCCCCAACGGTTGCTGAGAGTTATTACACCAACAGGTGGAATATGCTGCACATAGCTTTGTCGCCCTGAGAGTGATGTGGGATATCCCCTTCTAATCTGCCACCAATATATCATCATCGCCGCCAGCTTCCCGCCCTCAAACAACACCATCTCGCCCATCTCGCCCATCTCGAAGCTGCGTGTTCTGCCGCGTCTACCCCCCAGCCGACAAATATTCTATCTATCTACACAACAGTGATGCGCCAGCGGTAGGAGGAGATTCATGCACCCCTTCTCCGTCCTCACTCTTGCGATCTTCGTAGCCGGCTACATCACTGCGAGGTGGGATCTGGTTACTCGACTTTATGAGCTTGCAATCTTCGCCTGGGACCACGGAGTCGTCGTATGTTCCCTGGGTTCCTCCCATGCTTTTCTCCAGCTAAAATATGTTCGCATAGACACGCACGGCAAAGGGATTTGCGATTCTATCCATCTTCTTCTTTCTATTCATCGTACCCCTTGAGAGACTTGCTTCGCGGGAAACAGACTTGGTGAGGAGGTTCTACTGGGCGCATAGGATAAGACTAACTCTATGACAGCACCCAAGGTCTTCGAGTGCTGGAATATCTGCGCGAGAACAATTGCGACGTCGAGGCTCCTTTTAGAGACGTATCAGAAGCGGGGAGTCTGTCATGCCCGATCATGATGGGCTTATGAGAATATTTTGGCCCCTGGATCTTACCAAAAACGAAGCGCCTGGGATCATAGTGGGATGGAGGAATTCAGGGCTTGATGTCTTCGTTGTGGCGATTTTGGAGGACGTGGATGTGGGTTGGGAGCTCATTCAGGAGGGAACTTGCTGACGAATAGCTAGGCGCGCAGCGTGGAGAATGCCTTGAAAGTTGGAACCCTTTTTCGAAATGCAGCTCACCCGATTTCGCGAATATATGAGCTATGCGGGCGGTCTTCAATGGAGGTTCTGGGTCTTGCCAATTCGCCGCAAGCGGAGGTTGAGGTGCTACAAATACATGTTTCCAGGGGGCCGAGTCTCAGGATGCCACAGATCTCTTGCGCCAGAGCTTCTACAATACAAATAATCATGTTCGAGCGCCCAATACCAACTAGAATGCAGTACATCTCTCTAAACCCAATATCGTTGGCGTTAGGGGACAAGGCTGAAAAGGCAGTACATGCGCAAGGGAGCGTGGATGCGGACGAGGAAAGGGAGGAAATGAGAAACAGGGCGCGAACGAAGCATCTGGTCGAAAAGTTGAAACTCCATACGGTCTTCAAGCATCCACCGTCCGCCAAGGAACAGGCTTTGCCAAGGATTGTCAACCAAGTCAATTGCGCCTTTGAGTTGAATAAACTTCTGCAAAAGAATATTTCACTGGTTGGAAGACGGTCGCGGCGAAGTCTTAGTGTCTCAGAGAGGGTCGTTGAATCTGCGACAAGCATGAAGGACTTCGTAGTCTTGGCGATGTGGCAGGTGATGACTCTGTACATATATCCTATCATTCGGAGAGGATTTGTACTTGGTCTTGTTTGCCATAGAGTAGTCGCGGAAGCGCTTCTCCTCCTTCTAGAGTGGAGAGCAAAGCCAGATTATGCAGCGCTGAAAGACATATCTGCAACAGCTCAACAAGTGGAAATACGTCTTCAGCAATTTTGCTATTGGCCTATGCAATATATCACGTTACGAAAACGAAAGAACGATTGGGAGAGTGTGACGACGAGTCATCCGGATTATATCAGATTCTATAACAGTCTCTGGCTCGTCGCAAACGACGTTATCATAGGAATTGCTCTTGGATCATATATCATTGAAAATTCAGCATCTTTGGCTGAAACCATTAGTGAGATTCTGAGCTTGTACTCTATCGCGGCGTTACGGAGGACCATTGCGTGGTTGATGGACTGGCCAGCTGGATTGAAGCTGAACAATGAGCTTGCCGCTTTCCTGGGTGATCTGTTCCTTTGGGTCATAGATCACTGGTCAAGTGAGTTTTCTTGGTCGTTGTCTCAACATTACATACTGATATGTGTAGACTGTATTGAAGCCCTTCGGCCCGTATTGCCTCATCTGATATGGTTCATTGGCTTCTCCAGCTTCGCAGGAGCCAGCATGCCAATAGCCCTTTTCTCCGACATGCTCTCCATTCTAACCCTGCACATCTACTCCTTCTACATGGCCTCAGCCCGAATTTTTAACTGGCAATACACGATCTTGCTCTCCCTCTTCCAACTCTTCCGCGGCAAAAAACACAACGTGCTCCGAAAGCGTATCGACTCTTGCGACTATGACCTAGATCAGCTGCTTCTAGGCACGATTTTGTTCACGCTCCTCTTCTTCCTACTACCGACCGTGGTTGTATTTTACCTCACATTTGCATGCTCTCGCATGGCTATCATATCTTTGAAAGCTGTTCTAGATACTTTGCTTGCTTGTTTGAATCATTTCCCGCTTTTTGCGCTTATGCTACGAATTAAAGACTCGCAACGATTGCCTGGTAAGTTTACTCCCTCCTTATTTGACGCCAAGTGCTGAATTTTAATGTTCAGGTGGCATCCGTTTTGAATTAAGAGATACCCAACAACTCCCCCCCTCCCCCGATACCAACTCCCCCAGCCCACCACCAACATCCTACATCTTCCTCAAGGTAAGCATCTCTTCCCTCTCTACCCCCCTCCAACTCGCTCCACAACCTCAACATCCCTTACCCTCTCCCACACCAATACTAACAACCTCCAAGTCCGTCCCCCTAACCTTCCCCGCAATGTTCCACCAATACCACCAACTAGGTCACCGCATCCGATCCCACTACCTCTCGCCCCGCGTCCTCCTCTGTCTCGCAACCGGCAAATTCGTACCACCCATCCACCGCAAAAACCTCTACAGCCTACAGTATAGTATGTTGCCGGCCAGGAGAGCAGGGATAATGGATATGTGGCACGCGATGACTGCGAAAGAGGAGGGGGAAGTGACGGGGACGGGGTTTGCGCAGCAGTGGAAGGTTAATGGGAAGAGGCTTAATGGTGGGGGGAGGAGGTATGGACATTAATGGTCGAGTGGAATAGGGGAGAGATTTGTATATAGAAAGGAGATGGGATATAGGGATGGTGTAATGATAATTGACAGGGTGAGATAGACCCTTGTATTTGACATCCGGGATGGCATTCTGTACATGTGCATTTGTCATCTAATATCAGGCGCAGTCTACAAGATTCTGATTCAGGACACGCTGATGATTCATTCGAGCTCCCATGATCAATTGCATCTGTGGAGGGGAACATTCCCAATACTTTCTTTCTTTGAATTGTACAGCTAGAGAGCATGTGCAGCCCTCAACATCCGCAAGAACAACATCTCAGCTACTGGTATATGCCATTCCCTCCCTGACAAGCCAAATATGTCTGTCTAGGCACGATTCTGATTCCCCAACTCCTGCCATGCAAAGTGGCACGCCTTCAAATCATGCTGCGCTGATAGTTCTACAATATCCGAGTCGTATGCCATGCCTCCCAAGTCCCATAGTACAGTGTCGAGCTAACCCAAGTACAGAAGAAGATCAAAAGTACTGCAACTCCCCACTGCCACTGCCTTGCTTGCTACTCCCATTGCCGCCCTTGGCTTGCAGCGATTGTTTGTATTGCTCATACTGCTGAAATTGCTGCTGAACCAGTTGCTGAGGTGTCTGATACTGCTTCTGCAGTGGTGGGAAATCCTCATAAGCAACAGCTGCGTTGTAACTTGGCGGCGTTCCGTTACTCGAGTTCCTATCAACGTCGTCTAGTGACCGATAGTTATATCCGCCTCCACGGCCCCCTCTGCCTCTTCCGCCGCCGCCATTGCCCCTGCCTCCTCGTCCACCACGCTGGTTGCCATTACCGCGACCACCACGTCCCCGCCCACCGCCGAAAGGTTGGTTTTCCCTGTTGTGGTTGTTGTAATTGTTTCGGCCGTTTGCGTAGTTCTGACCGTTACCGTATGAGCCGCTCGACTGTCTGTATTCTTCATCGTCATGTTTCCGCTTTAAAGCCTTGTTGGGGAACAGACTCTCATACTCATTCTCAGCGGGATTTTCCTCTTCTATGCGAAGCAGGACTTTCTCGCCCACAGTACTCTCGAAGATGAATTGCTTCTCAGGTGAGACAGGCTGCCAGTTCTGGATCTTACCTGCGTCAATCGGACGGGCGCCTTTGCGGAGTGCTAGAACGACTATGGGAACTGGGTTCTCGGTGTAGTACTTCTTAGTCTCTGGCACAGGTCGTACGGACGCAGCCCAGATCTTATTTTCAAATACAGCTGTGCCTGTAACTTCCCAGGTGGTCTTGCTACCCATACCACCAACCTTCTCCAGGATACTATCCGGGCATGGGCGAGGAGTAATGAGGACATTGTTTGCAAGGAACTTCATCTCAGTGTCCGGCATATTTGGTGGAAGGTTGGCTAGTGTAAGTAGCTTTTGTGTGTCAGTGTTGCTGATCAAATACCCGGTATAGAAAACTGTCTTCTTGATCTGAAGACGTGTGCCACGCTTCGCCCTGCTGACAGTTGCGTTGTGATCGTTAAGCATACGCTGAACTTCAGCGGCTTCTACAACAGGATCTAGCAACATAGCTCCGTCGGCAACTTGGACTACTTCAGCAGTAATAGGGCCACGAGTAGGTGTTCCTCCAATACCCTGTTGGCGTTTGTTGTAACCCTGGAAATATTCCCTGAAGCCTTTGACGTGACGGACTCGGTCTTCGTAGAGTCTGATCTCATCAGCAAACTTGTACGTTTCCATGAGAGTCTCCAAGAAATTTTGCTTGAAATTCATTGTACTTGTGAAACGCTCATTATTTGGCCCCGCGGCAGGTTTCAAGGAAATCATGTCGAAATCGAGATTCTTGCTTTTGACCATCTTCTTCACGAGGTCTCCAAAGGCTTTCTCGGAACGGCCAGTCAGGAGGACGGTAAGTGCATCTTTCTGTTGCATGCTGAGCTCGACGAGCTCAACTATACGTTCATTCCACCAGCCCTCCCAGGCCCGTGGCTCTTCAATCGCGACGCCCTCACCAGTCGCCGCGAGGATCCTGTTATCATGCCACCATCCACCATTGGCAAATGATTCCTGGGTCTGTAGGAAGCCTATAGTGGGACCGTTCCATAATTTCGAGTTGGGCAGAGGGCTACTGAAAACTGCAAAGGAGTTAGCAAATGCGCAAGGGCAGGTGCGAGGCTTTACTTACGAGTATTGTCAAAATCATAGACGTGCAATGTCTTGATCTTCTCCGCAGCTAGAGATTGTGAGTCGCATGTCCCCCGGGTCTGCAAGCACGAAAAATTACCTGGCAATTGCTTGTTGGCGACGGACCAACGCCCCAGAGCAGTTACAGTCTGCGGGATGCCGTGTGCGAAATTATTTGGACCAGCCATTCTCCAAATGAATCCTGCGCCGAGAACGCGCAGCTTGTTCAGAAACGCAGGCAGTTTGCTTGCAGCGCGAGGTCAAGTTGGAGATGTTGCAAAAATGTAGCTTTGGTGAATGTTTTGCGATTCTTCTAAGAGGTGAGATTCGGTAGCCTCGAGGACGTTTGGGCTGATGAAGTCCTCGACTTTTTCGGCAGGTGCGCTACGCTAGCCGCTTCTCATCCAAACTAAATTCACATCCATGGCTTCCCTCCCCGCAATTCGACATGTAGCGTCATCGTCGAAATCAGCTTTAAGTTACATCTATTTCCAATGTCACGTTAAGCCAGGCGCAAGCAAGCAGCGAGAAGGCATTGTCTCTATTTCTGATGATATTATCGAGGTGTGCGTGTCAGCCCAACCTCGAGACGGCGAGGCAAACAAAGCTGTGAGAGAGGTTTTTAGTAGCGTTAGTTGAGCGCAAGTTCCATCTCGAATTATTACGGTAGACTGATTTAATAGATTCTCAAATGCCACAAATCAGATGTAGAGGTTGTTCGGGGCATGAAGTCCCGGGATAAAACGATTGCTGTTGGTGGTATTGATATGAAAGGAGATATCGAAGGATGTATTTCGATGATCAGAGCCCAATTGCAGGGTGCTACTGTGCAATGATACTTTAATCTATTGGTAGTTTAAGTATATTGACAGTATTTGCTTGTTGGTGACCAACCGTTAGACCAACGGTTGCCTGATCGCGCATGTCGGTACCTCTGCATGACAGTTGTTTTCTCCAAAACAATAATTATTGACAGAAGAACTCATGGGATGTTGCCTACTGCCTGGAGATCTCTTTCGGATCACAGACTTTCCGTGCAGCCGGATTATAGTCGACCCCTACTCCCCTTATATTGAAAGGCCTCCACGACGCAGTCAAGGGCGAGTCTCTATGGACAACAGATCTGTGGCACACGCTATCCTGGGCTTTCCTATACGAAGCGAGCAACTTATGGTGATTATGGATGCATTATTTTCGGGTAGCCTTGAAGCGGTGGTCTCATAATCTGATATAATTGCGACCTGGTTGAACTGTAATATCTCGACATCGATCCTTTCAATGTTCCGAATTCCCGGTATGATGATAGGAGCAAGGAAGATGAATTCTGTCTCGCTCTGAGAAAGATTTGGCGGGAAGTGGTGGAGGAGTCAGCGGCGGTGGTTGGATTTACAGGTGGACTGAAGAGACAGCGTCAAATAGAGAAGAGGAGAGGGAAGTTTACATTGGATGGCCTGAGGAAGGTGGAGTTCTGTTCCTGCATAATTCCAAGATATCTATACCTGGTGAGGTCGGCATGTTGAGGATAGCTACTTCGATGGAGGAGAGATGCCGGCTTTTGAGAGACAGGCTTGACGCGATGTATTATAAAAATACCAGGACATATCCCGGATTAGCAGTTTTGGGTCCTAAAAAGATTGAAAGCAAGAAAATGGATGAAAGGCTTGCGAAAGGAGGTGAGAGTCTCTTGAATCTTATGTAAATCCAGCGCCTGAGAATGTCAATCCATTCAACTATTCATGTTCGTCGCCCAGTGAAGCGCGTGCTGCTGAAATTGTACCTTCACATTCCCGTGACCAGCGGGTGCGGCCCGCTTTTGAAGATGGAGAACTTGTAGAATGTTTGCGAGACATATTGGAGTGATTATTAATCCGTAGTGAGCGGGAAACGTCTCACACATACGGAACATTTTCAAATTCTGTTGCACTCGGGAACCGGGATCGGGATAGCCACCAAACATGACAGAAAAGGCGACGTGCAGCTGCAACTTGCCTTTACAAATCGAAAAAAGAGCAAACCGTTGGGTCCGAGTCATGAAAGTCCCCGCGGTAGCAAGAAGGCGATCGAGGGGAAGAGCGCTTGGAAATGGAAAACATGGAAGTTCAGGAGAGGGCCTCCGGCCGGATCGACGCAGGGATGCCGACAAATCGTTACACAACGCCAACATTCCTTTTGCTAACAATGAAGGAGCTTCCGCTCCGAATTGAGACATCTGAAGAGCGATTCCTCACGCAGAAGGCTTTTAAAGAAAACATTTACCGCTTGTCCTACCTTCCCGATTATGGGTTGTTATTTGATGAAATCCGTTTCCGTCTCGATAGTCGGAATTGCGGGAAGACAGGGGCCGGGTAGAAGTGGCTGAAGTGCTAAAGATGTAGGGGGAGGTTCGTGATGTGTAACTGCAGAATAGATTATGTCGCGACGCGCCTTTGCTTGTGCATACAATTAAGGCGAATTGGCACATTTTGACGCCTAGCTACTTGACTGGAGATGAAAGTAGAAGCCGGATGGCTCACAGTCGCACTACCGTCCCGTTCCTCCCTTGAGATACGAATGGGGGCAAATAACGATGTTTGCATTGCTATTATTACCTTCACCGACGCTGGATAGATTGAGTCGTGGCCGTACAGAATAGCGAGGATAGCTGCCAGCAGGATGAGGGGATCAGAAAATTGATACCTAGGATTGACACTTCAGGGACCAACTCAGCGCGGCTAGGGAATTTTGCTGTATCTCGTCGAGGTCGATCAGGGCTCCTTCCAAGGTAAGCTATGCATGATGCAGTCGCGTAGGGTGAAGATCGTCCGGAAGTTTTCAGGAGTATTATTTTGATAGGCCTGAGCTAAGAGGGTGGCAGGCAAGCCGAGATATGTGGGTTCGTATCTCCGTTTTAACAGGATCCCGAGCACGAGTCCGGTAGGCTGTAGGCTGTTGATCTGTAGACAGCCTCGTCGAGCAATATAAATGCGCAGTAAAGTACGAGTGAATATATCTGTGATGTTTGGTCCTCCTCAATATCGCCGAGGTGACGCTCTCCCCCAGATCCCGGATCAAAAGGCGACCGGAAATGCTCCTCTGCCTCGGTAGTGGCGCGCATAATTTTCACCGCGCTGCGTCATTCCCAGCTGGTTGGGAGTGGCGGGATGAGGGGACCTGAAGTTTGTACGAAGTACAGATCAACTAGCTCTACCTCCGTAGGGATCCAGGAGGTTTGATGGTCAGGCGAGGGGTAATTTTCCGTAGTATCTGCAGGCTGAGGCAGGATTGGATCCTTTTGTAGACATCAAAAAAGATATTTGCTTTTTTTCCCAGCAGCTGGCGAGATGAGTTTGTGACAAAAAATGCGGCCCTGGGCGATCTTTGCTCGTTTGAGATTATTGATCGCTTGGAGAAATCGGATCCTTTGGATAGACACTGGGAAGCATCCCATGCAGCGGTTCGTTCTCCATCTCAGTCTCCGTTATCTCACCGCTGTCTTGCTGTCGCCATATGTCAAAGTTTAAGAGGAATAAAACGCAGTCTATCACTTGCTCTATTAGTAACTCTACTTGCCTAGGTATTGACTAGATCGTAGACGCAGCGAAGAGGCGATGGCTTTTTGATGGCGCTGGAGGGATGAGACTTCCGGACGCTCACGATTGGATCCTCATCCACGCCGCCCTTGACCGATGCATGCCCTGCGCGCCCTCACAGGTAGCCCCAGCAGATCTGCCTTTTGGTTTCGTTCGTTTCCTCTTTTTGATGGATTTTGATGGATCATGGCATGGATCATTGGGACCGAACAGACCTGTGTGACACTGTCCCTGCTAGTAGATTGTTGCCTCCCAGTTTTCCAGTTTTCTAGTTTTCCACTTGTCCACTCCGTAGTGACTTTTCAATAATCCCCACCGCACTACGTTTAACCCTACCACTACCACTAGAACGACGCGCAGACTCCCAGCAATGTATTGTCACCCCTTCTTCCCCGAGCCGCATCCATTCTTTACTCCTTCTCGCCATGTCTAGATCTTTGAGACAGGATTAGAGTCGAGATTGGTATCGCCAGAACAACCACGATTCTTACTGTACTCTCGCCCCCTGGCCACTCCACTATCGCTAACGACTCCTTTGCTGCGCGGTGACGTTTTTGAAGTCTAAAGTATCAACACGGCCGTGCACCCAGCCCCAAGGCCCAAAGTACTTCCTTCACCTCGCCCATCGTTGTCGAGAACCCATCCACCTTTTGCCGAAGTGTCGCGCCCTTGTACTTCAAGACTGGGACCACCTTCGAGAGAAGGCCTCGATTACCGCCCTGAGAGCGCGTCCAGCATGGAGAAGGGCGGCGATATGGCAGGCTCTTCAGCCAACAATTCGAGCGACTTCGTGAGTCTCGGCCACATTTTCAAATTTCTCCAGGCGTCGCACCTAACCCCAAAATAGGTTCGCAAATTATACAAGTGAGCGCTCAGTGTCTCATGAGACCTTCATGGTAAATTCGCCGATGCGACAATTGACTAACGCATTGGACTGTAGGATGCTGGAGGACCCCTCCTATGAATCTATAGTCAGATGGGGAGAGGGAGGCGAGAGTTTCGTGGTTCTTGAGGTATGAAGCGACTGCAAGTATACCTTTCTAACGCATATTGACGCCGGCGCAGAACGAGAAGTTCACCAAGTCCATTCTGCCCAAACACTTCAAGCACAGCAACTTTGCAAGTTTCGTCCGTCAGTTGAACAAGTATGACTTCCATAAGGTCAGACAGAACAACGAAGACAATGCGCCGTCTCCTTACGGACCTAATGTCAGTATTCACTTGCTTAGGGCTAAGAGTATTAAGTATTAAGGACTGATAATTCTTCAGGCATGGGAATTCAAGCATCCCGAGTTTCAAGCGAACAAGAAAGATTCTTTGGACAATATTCGACGAAAAGCGCCAGCTCCTAGGAAGCCAGCGCCAGCAATGGATGACCAGTACCCAGCCCAGCAGATAGACCTCATCAATAGCCAATTAATGGCTACTCAACAACAGCTCCAGCATCTATCTGATAGATACCAAGATCTGGCCCAAGGTCATGTCGTCTTATTACAACAAGTTGTTCAACTACAGAAATTCGTGAAGAACCACGATGGGGTCATGCATAGAGTGATGGGATTCTTGCACAGTGTCGACGCGCAAAGGCGGAACAGTCGGATAGGAGGACCTTTTGGGAACGGGGGCCCCGCGCTGGGGTCTGGAGATCCAATGGCAAATGATGGCCCTGTAGATGACCATCCTGCCTCTCCATTGCAACAAGCATCGGAACTTCTCGACGAGTTCTCAGCTGAGAATCTGCCGAATAAGGAGTTGGAGCAGATGACACACGAATATCAATTCCGGAACGACTATTCTACGCCACCCAACGATCCAGGAAACTCATCAAACATAGCACCGCAATCTGAAGCTTCAAGTACACATGTTGCCTATCCGGTTGGCAATGACCTGGATAACATGGTTTATCCTGTGGGCCATACGAATGGCATTGATCCAATCAATAGTGAACATATTCACAACATCCCTTACGCGCTACCTCCAAACGGGATGCTTCCTGTCAATCCAATGCCTGAGTTGGTACCAGAAGGCAGTCCAGCCGCTGGCCGAAAGAAGAGCGTTATGGAGCCTATCTGGGGAATGACGAAGCCAAGAGTGCTACTTGTAGAGGACGACAAGATGTGTGCTAAGATCGGGTCTAAATTTCTACAAGCCTTTGAGTGCGGGGTCGAGACTGCCGTAGGTCCTCCTATTGTAGGTCATACGTTTCGAATATTTGCTAACAATTCTTAAGCGTGATGGGCTGGAAGCCGTAAATAAAATTAATACCGGTGCCAATCAATATGATCTTATCCTAATGGATATTATCATGCCTAATCTAGATGGCGTTTCTGCAACCGTTTGTATACGAGATATAAGGCCAGATATACCCATCGTAGCCATGACTTCGAACATACGCGCCGACGATATTGACATGTACTTCCGATACGGTTAGTCGATATCACCAAACCTTTGAAGTATCTTCTAACTTGTTTAGGAATGAATGATGTCTTACCCAAGCCCTTCACTAAAGAGGGCATGTTGAAATCACTTCAGAAGCACTTGGCATCGTTTTTGAAGGGTGCCCAGTTTCCCAGTTCGACGCCGATGCCACATCCGGGTGGCTTTCCCGCACAGAACCCGTCGCATCCACCTCTAGGGTTGAATATGGGCCAACTTTCGGCTGGACAATCACTGAAGGATGAAACCTCTCCAGGTAAATCTCCAGCCACGGCTTCGTCCTGGCACTCGCCAAACCAAATACCGGGCCAGTCACCTGTCGGGCCCCCACCCGGGTATATGCAGGCCCCTATGAGAGACAACCCTTATGCTATGACTCCTACACATCCACATCCACAGTCTGGATACCCCCCACCACAACAGAATCAGCCTCTTGGTCCGCCGAGAACTACTCCGCAGCACAGGAGGGTGATGTCGGACATGTCAGGCGGTGGCCCAGACGAGCATCCCGATGTCAAACGCCAACGGATGTTTCCTCCTCCTCCACCACCTCAGGGCGGATACCAACAATAACATAGAAACGCCCCCTTCCGCTTTCCTTAATCTAATATACTCCCTCGGTGGCCTGCTCGATGCATTTGTATATTTAATTTGTAGTCTGTTGCGACGAACTGCCGATACCTGTTAACATCTGATCATTGAAGACTGATCTGGAGAGACGGTCTGATTCTGGCGCAGGTGGAAAATTCCTATCGCAAGTCTTCGGAGGCGTCTGGTGGGCATTTGGATCAGGGGAGAATTTTTGAATTGAACGAATTGCATTGTTTGGAGAACCTCGGTGCTTGGTCTGTTGGCGCTGGTGGTAACGACCCGTTGTCTGGGTAAGGCGGTCGACATGTCAGTTAAACGTAGTCTTTATCAATACCACATTATGACCTGATCAAAACCGAAATTCCTATCTTTGTCATTGTAGATTTGGATGCTTCGTTAAAAAATGAGAAGGCCGCAGCTGATATTTCCCCGAAAGAACGCGTAGAATTACAACAAACGTCGCAAAATTCGAAAGATGTTGAACAGAGCAGAGATTGGAAGGAGATTTGACGTTGTGATAAAGTAAATCCGCAGTTCCCCCCTGGGACGACAAAGTGGTCTATTGAAGGTCTGGACCGCAGATGGCCTGATGAGCATTCAGCCTTGTCCAGGGGTTGCATGCCGCGGCTGCTGGAAGAACTTTGATTCCGACTGTGAGTCAAGCCACAACTTTTTTTAGAGCCTCCAAGCTGCACCCCACCACGAATTTCCAGTATATGCAAGCAAGATCTAGGATTGACTAAGACGACACGTACCGATTTATCTTGATGCAATTATAGAACCGGTGGAAAAGAGGACAATTGAGCGAGCATAGAAATGTCGCAGAAGGGAAAAGGCCCCGCTGGGGGCAAGGGAGCGCCGAAGGGGAAGAAACCAGCGCCAGGGAAGAAAGTAGAGAATGAGCAAGAGGATACGCTTCACGCTGTGGTATGTGCCGCTTCTCCAGCTGCAGTGTGCCCTTTTCTAACTTCAGTCAGATTCTCGCAGATTCATTCGAGACGCGGTTTAATCCCTTCACATTAGAAACACCACGAGTACGCTCCCCCCTGTACATGAAGCTTCGAAAGAATCGCAATGGCTGACTTTCTACTCCCAGTGTCTCCTCCCCCTAGCAAATACACCTCTAATCGAATACACCCTCGAATTCCTCGCTATGGCTGGCGTAGCTAACATCTACATCTACTGCGGCGCACACCAAGAAGCCGTAGAACGGCATATCCTCTCCTCAAAATGGCACCCTATTTCCTCGGCCGCCTCCCCCTTCTCCAGCCTCGAAATCGTCAAAACAAAAGCTCGTTCCGTCGGCGACGCTTTACGGGACTTAGACACGCGGCAACTTATAAAAGGGGACTTTTTGCTCGTGCATGGAGATTTGGTCTCGAATTTACCGATCGATGAGGCGCTGGCAGCGCATAGGGCGCGCAGGGCAAAGGACAAGAATGCGATCATGACTATGATTCTGAGAGCGGGGGGACTGGGAGAGCATAGAGGGAAGAGTAAGGGGATTACGCCTGTATTTGTGGTGGATCCGACCAAGGATCGATGTGTGCGGTATGAGGAAATGCATCCACTGCAGGCGCACAAATACATTGATTTGGACGAGGAGCTGCTGAAAGATCATAAAACGCTGGAGATTCGGACGGATTTGATTGATTGCGGTATCGATATATGCACGCCGGATGTACTGGCGCTGTGGTCAGATTCGTTCGATTATGAGATTCCGAGGAGGCACTTTTTGCACGGTGTGCTGAAGGATGATTTGAATGATAAGACAATTCATACGGAGATTGTGGAGGATCGATATGCAGCCAGGGTCTTCAATCTACAGTCTTACGATTCCGTGAGCAAAGACGTGCTAGGGAGATGGACGTACCCTCTGGTACCGGACAGCAACCTCGTCGCAGGACAGAGTTATAAGTTGGAAAGAGGGTCCCTATATAAGGAGAACGGCGTCATGCTGGCAAGGACGTGTAAAGTCGGCAAGAAAACCGTACTTGGAAAAGGCACAAGCGTCGGTGATGGAAGTGTGATATCCAACAGCATCATCGGCCGAGGATGTACGATTGGGAAAGATGTCACTATCAAGGACGCCTATATCTGGGATAATGTGATAATCGGCGATGGCTCCAAAGTTGACCGAGCAATCATCGCCAACGAGGCAATTCTGGGCAAGAAATGCACAGTTCAACCAGGAGCCTTAATATCCTACAAAGTCCACATCTCAGACAATACCGAGATACGAGAAAACCTGCGCATCACCTGCTCAAAACGAAAACAAGATGATGACGACGACACCGAAGAAGAAGTACCCTCCGACCTCTCAATAGTAGGCGAATCCGGCACTGGCTATGAGTTCATAGACGAAGAGGAATTCGATGACTCCGAAGAGGCCTCCGCATTCCACTCCTCCCTAATCTACAGCACCGCGCACTTAAATATCTCCTCCGCCTCAATCTCCACCCTATCATCCTCCATTTCCGACGACGACCGGCCCACAAGCCCGCGGTCCCGACTATCTTCTTTTACGGGCTCTATCTCTGATGATGGAGAGGGCACACCGAATAATGAATCCTTCCACCATGACGCTGTACAAGGCATCCTCGACACTTTACGTGAGAACGGTGATTTCGACTCTGCGAAATTGGAGTTCATGGGTCTGCGTCTCAGTAACGACGCAACGGACCATCAAATCCGGCGCGCTATAGCTGTAGCATTCACAAAGCGGATTTCGCAATTAGTGGAGAACGACAAAATGGAAGCCAGCAAAGCAGCCGCATCCGCACTCGCCACAAGTGGTGCAGTCAAGTTCCTGAAAAGTGTAGCGTTAGGTACAGGAAAGGTGGAAGATAAAGTTGACTTTATAGCATGTTTGCAGAAAGATCTGGTGCATAGAAACAACGGGGCTTTGATTCTCGCTGCTTTAGGTCAGCAGCTTTATCAAGCGGATGTGCTTGAAGAAGAGGCGTTTTTGGAGTGGTGGGAAGGGTGTGAAGTGCTTGGTGGGGAAGAGGACGAGGAGATGAAGACTGTGAGGGGGAAGACGGGGGTGTTTATTGAGTGGTTGAAGGAGGCAGAGAGTGAGAGTGAGAGTGAGAGTGAGGACGAGTAATTTAGAAATGGGGCAGATGTATGATTTTGTTGCTGGATATGTAGATGATGTATAGATTTGTGGGTTCTAAAAGCAATGTTCAGTGAGCAGAGGCGATGCCGTAGAGTCGCCAAGCTATGAATACAAAACACATTGGCTAGAGTACTGGCTTCATGAAAGCGAATAAATTTTTGGGGTTCTCGATTCTCATCCTATCGGAGAGGAGAAGCCACAAGTTCACTCGAATTGGATAATGAAGGCCCAGCAATGTCATAGAAGGTTGGTAAAGGTATTGATTGCTTCTGTATTTGTAGTGTCTAGTAATTCAGAGACCTCCACAGTTGCCATAATGCTTTGTAAAAGAGAACACTCCATATCAATCACAAAAGGCTCTAGAAAGCGTCTCCTCTCCTGCATAACTGCCATCAGCTCTTTTTCTTTTTCGTCGTCGCAAACTATCAACTCCGCTTCAACCCCGCACACTCCTCAACTCCTCCCAATCTAATCTACTGTGGTGCAGGCGCAGGCTTAATCTCATCAGCAGCCTGCTCTGCAGTAGGAGCCGGTGCAGCAACTGGCGCTTGCGCAGCAGCTCCCGCTGGGGCGGCCGGGTTCACATTCTCATTATTGATAATCTCGGCCTTCTTCTCGCCCTCCTGCTGCCACTTCGGGGGTTTCGCGAACTGGGGATCGGTCCATGGGCCTTCATCACCAAAAGCACATCCACCAGGACAGTCACAGGTTCCACCAAAGATCTTGGGCAAGTTCTCAGCCGGGACTTGCTGTAGCAGTTCCTTCTGGTAGCCCGAGCCCAGAACGTGGATCTTCTCAACGGTAATAGGATCCAGCCAGCCCTTTACGACGCTGAAGACGGTACTGAAGCCCCAAGGTGCGTTGATGAGGTACAGCTTTCCGAGGCGCTCGGGGTAGTAGTTTTGCGACATGGCGGAGGCGAGCTTGACGTAGCCGTAGACAGATGAGACCCTGCTGATTCCAACGCCTTTGAGATCCATAATCGTGCAGCAGGTCTCGAGGAGCGCGCCGGCTTTTCTTGAGCACGCGGGCAGGCGGGGGTCGCCTACTTTCTCGTATTCCACGGCGAGATTTTGCAGCATTCGTTCTTGTGTAGTGATCTTATACATGGCGGCGAGGTCAATGTTGCCTAGTTGTTCGATGTAGACTGGCCGCCCATCCTATTTATTTTAGTGATATATTCAAGGGAGCTTGGTTCGAGAGACGTTTACCTTGTCAATCTTGTGATAATATTGAGGGTAGTACTCAAACACTTGGGGCTTCTCCTTGTAGTCGAAGTTCCGGACCAGGTCGTCGAGCTTGGTCTCCTTGCGCCAGTTTTCGCTGTCGACGAACCTATTCCATGTATTCAGCTAACATTCTATATTTCATTAAGAGACGTGGCAACGTACATCTTTTCGCTGAGGGCGACATCGAATTTGCGGGCGCGCAGAAATCGCAGCTACACCGCCAGATTAGCTATAGACTCGGCATCTTCAACATCATGAGAGCACGTACGAGGGTAATGGTGTCCAGTCGCTCGGTGTAGCCTGCTGCCTCGAGCTTCATGCGCAATTGGTGAACCTGGGCATCCTGTTCAGGCGTTGTGTGGCCTGGGTGACCAGTTTGCTTATTGGAGGATACGGTGGGGTAGTCGTAGTGATCATACTTGGGATCAAGATTCTGCATAGAGGGGGCCGCTGAGGACATGGTGGAAGGAGCGTACAGATAGAAAAGTTGTGAGAGGGGATGTTGTTCGTGGGGCAGGTTGTTCAATAAACAGGGTCAAGGCTAGATTTCCGGAGGGGCATTCGAGGCTATGACGAAGGAACCGAAGCGATTCAATGAAATTAAAGGAGGCGAAAAGGGGCTGATCAGTAGGCGCAAATTATCGCGACGCGCGGCTGAAATAACTATATAATTGGACAAGTAGAGCCAAATTCACAAGCCATTATCTTATAATGCATTTGATTCCATTATGTTGGTCTTTTTGTGCCTTTTTTTAATTGTCCTCAACTTGACTACTAAATTTGGCCATATCATCCATTTGGAGATCCATCCTTTCCTCCAGATTCCAGCGCATCTTGCTCTTGTTTTTCTTTCCGCTTCATAGTGACATCCCAATTATATACTCGTGCCGTAGCGACTTCCATCGTCTGTGAATTGTCAGTTTTGTCACGAATAATATTGAGCAAGCTCATGGCAGCTTAAAGCACGTACCGTAATCTGTTCCCTCAGAAAGTCAAGATCTTCCTCACAATTCGCTAGATTCTGCTTGGCTGTCGCAAGTCTCGTAGTAAGCAGTTCGTCGGCTTCATCGATGGGATAAGAAAGCATAACATTCGCCTAAGTCGTGTCAGCGGTCTTCCTGCCGGGCCTAGGTTCTCTTGAACGACGTACCCCCAGCCATAGATAGACCTCTTCCGTCGGCGGTATATTTGCTTTTGCATACAAGGTATCGTTCAGTTCAAAGGTAGCTTCTATTGGATCCGAACCAGGCTGTGATATATGATCAGCACCTAAGCCCTACAAAAGCTTCAAGTTGGCGGACTTTTCTTGTCTTCAGAAATTTGACCATATCTAGCGTCTTCTGGATATCCGGTATCTTCTCCCTGTGGCCCATTGCTGCCCGTTGCTTGTTCGCTTCCATGAACTGATATTTCCTGCTCCGCGCATCAGACTCCGCTCGCAGACCTAAAACAAGCAACGTACTGTATCATCTCCTGAAATTTCTTCAAGGTAGACTCGACTTCTGCGCGAGAAGCAACATAATCTTCAACTCTATCAACGAAAGGAGCGGTCGGGATGCCTCGAGGATTCGCTGCCACCACATCTTTCCTGCGTAAATTGTTAGCTCAGCAGCTCAGGCTTGCCTTGGAACAAATATCGGGGAAGAATAATCGAGAGGTTTGATTTACTTAGGGTCCTTGTCTGCCATTTCAGGCGTTGTAAGAAGCTTCGGTATAGCTCCTACAAGTCTTCTTAGGAAGCTCTCAAGCTCTCAAGGCTGGCCAGAAATTCACAAACATTCAACAGCGTGACGAAAGTCTTGGCACGCTAGTGCTCGCCAGGGGCTGGCGAAGAAAAGCGGCACTGGTTTTGAAAATGTCCCACACGGAGTGGAACATTCAAGATCGGAAGTTGATCAACGCCGCTTTTTATTTCCCGCGCACGATGTTTATCGCATTAGCGCGATCAGGCAATCTGAGCTAAGTACCATATTCCGCTCTCGGAACGTTTCGTTCTACAAGGTACCTTTTCTGTATTATCTACCTGCTGGTCGCTGTGTCACCGCAACACGACCGTCAGCGGCGACCGGCTGAGACGATGGAGGAACCCGAATGGATACAAGATCTTCTTCGATTTTCGCTCAAGGCCTCCGCGTACACGACCGCCACCGATAAGCCTCCTCATCCAGACCCGCGCTTCAGGAAGTTGGTAGAAGGGATATTGTTTTCAAGACGATTCGTGTTGACCTATCATGTTATTGTTCTTGGAATAATACTTCTACTGTCAGCGGGGCATTGGACAGGAAAGCTGATTCGATGGAGGAGTAGAAGAACTGCAAGGCTACGAAGTTTGGGGGCTGACGATGAATATGATGGAGATGCAAAGACGATTGTCCCGAACTCCGAAGTCGACGGGTCAAAATATGGAGAGGCTGATGGCAGCTCGTCCTCTGGAAGTAGTACACTCGAAGGCACTGCAAGTCTGTTGCAAAAAGACCTGGACGAGAACGAAGAGACCCCGCTTTTGCATCGAGGCCATACACTTCTTCCGCTGTATCCTCAACGAACCTTTATTTCCTCCATCAGGGCATTTTTAATGTACCAACCACGACCGATTCCATTCTTTAACAAAGTCCTTCCTTCCAATGGAGCCTCGCTGACCTTGTTGACTTTCATTGGCCTGAACATATTCTATATGTTTTTCCGCATCCACTTCAACATGTATGAAACATTTGTTCTGGCCGATAGGCTTGGCCTGCTATTCGCGGCCAATCTCCCGTACTTATATATCTTGGCCGCAAAGAACCAGCCTTTGAAGTTACTTATGGGCCAATCCTATGAATCTCTAAATCTGGTCCACCGTCGACTGGGCGAAATTTTGTGTCTCCAGGCCTTCTTCCACTTTGGTGGCATGATCCTGGCCTGGTACACGATAATTCGCCCCAATGGATTTGGCTTTATACAATTTCTGCTGCTCAAGGTGCCGTTGCTAGGGCTTGTTGCTTTTATTTCATACGAACTTTTATATTTCACGTCTTTGGCAAGTTTTCGTCAGCGTTGGTATGAGTTATTCCTCGGCTTGCATATAGTTCTGCAAGTCGTAGGCCTCGTTTTTGTATTCCTCCACCACTCAGCCTCAAAACCGTATGTCGGCGTTTCCCTGGGCATCTTCCTCATAGACCGCCTGGTCTACCGCATTGGCATGAAATCCAGCATGGTCGAAGCCCGCGCAACAATCATGGAAGACGACGAGACCATCAAGCTTTCCACCAACATCATCCTCCGGCGCCCCCGCTGGTTCCCAGCCGCTCTAGGCCAACCCATCACAGCAGGCTGGCTCCCAACCGACCACGTCTTTGTCACCATCCCCTCCCTAGGACGAAAACACATCCTTCAAGCCCATCCTTTTACAATTGCCTCCCGTGCGCCTACGTCAAAAGACGACGAAGCTCATCTAGAGTTGTTGATAAGAGCCCGCTCCGGCTTCTCAGCCGACCTCCTAATGCGTTCCCGCTCACACAAGTCTCTCACCCTCCGCCTCGACGGCCCCTACGGCTCCCCGCACGCACGCACACTGCTCTCCTCTTCCTCCACCACACTTATCGTCGCAGGCGGAAGCGGCATCGCTGTCGCGTGGCCATTAGTGCATTATCTGCTAGATCTGAGTAGGAGCTCGGACACAGAAACTGCGTCCGGAGAAACGGTCAGGGGAAGGAGGATCGTGCTAGTTTGGGTTATTCATGAGGGCGAACACATTGAGTGGGTTGGTAGGAAGGCGCTGGGGGACGCAGAGAATAGAGGGGCAGAGATTGTGATTCCCAGGGCGACTTCAGAGATTGGGCGACCGGATCTGGGAAGCATTATGCGGGAGTTTCTTGGAGATTTAGACGGGAGAGGGAAGATAGATGTGGTGGTCAGTGGACCTGATGGGATGAATAGGGCTGTGAGGAATACCTGTGCGGGGATGGTGAGGGACGGGCGTGATCTTGGAGTTGCGGTTGAGAAGTTTGGGTGGTGATGTGATATGATTTAATGAGCTGACGAGGAGTTTGTTTTGGTACATATATTACTGGAATTCCTGGTTATGAATTTTTGCATACACAGATGATCACTTCTGTTGTTATGCTGGAGCGGAGTCTGGAGGCGGGGCGATATGGCATATATACTTAGATGTTAGATAAAACAAAGAAATGACACGGATTGAAGCTGGTAGCACTTACGATTTTCAAGTTATTTCCTGCACTTTTTAGATTATTGAACCTGGTGAACCGACAAACTGTTTCAGAAGCAACAGCTAATTTGGTTGGTAGCCAGGAATGTAGTATATATCTATAATGCATCTATTCTATTCTATTCTCATCTATGTCTATTTATGGGGGTATATCTTAGCTCGTCACAACTTTCCTTTTGGGATCTAGCTCTCTCATAATCCATTCATACACGGCCCATTGCGCTGCATTGACAATGAATGCCCTGATACTGCATACGGCCAAGCCTCTGAAAAACACACCCGTGCCTTCAGTCCTATACGCATTCCTCGCTATCTCAACAGCTCCCAATCGCTTTGGCGGTAGTGTTTCCGCTGTAGCTGTCTCTCCTAACAGTGGAGCGCTTTCTCTGGCAGATAGTATTTGAGTTTGCACCCTCGTCTTCACAACATCCAGTGGAAACACGCTGGCCCATGTAACCACACCAGCCAGTCCACCGCAAAGCAAAACTTTCGCGGCTTCTTGACTCGAAGACTGGCTTTGTTTGAATTTCGACATCATGAATCGGGTGCTGAGCTCATAGGACCAGAAGTAAAATCCATAGCCAATACTATCCCTCAGGGCCGTTACCACACCTCCAAAATACAAGCCGCGCACGCCCTCGGTTCGCAGAATTTCTTTGGTGATGCCCCAACTTCTCGATGTGGAAAGTTGTGCTCTGCATTTCACTAATTCCGTCGGCGTACTAACGACCCATGTTGCAAGACCACCAACGGCTCCTGCCACCCAAGTTGTCCATAAATTCACAGGCGTCCCTTCTGTGTTCGTGTTCAAGAAAGCGGAGGATCGGTTGTAGGTTACGAAAAGGAGGGCGTTGAGGGCTCCATAGCCAAGAATTGGGGCAGTGGCTCCACGGATGAGCGAGCCTGCGGAGGAGAACTGTGTAAGGGTCGTAGGATTCGAAGTAGAGGAGGGGCTAGCTTGTAGACGGACTTTAAGGACGTCGAGTGGGTTTCCAATTATAATTCCTGCCGCACCAGAGATGTAACCAGCCCAGAAGTCTGCGGACATTATTTCGTTTTCGTTATTTTCGGAAAGTTGAATGATCGTTATTGTCGCAACATAGTATTCGTACAAAATATACAGTGGTAGATGATCAATTATGATGCGCTAGATGTCTCTTTCCAAGGCTTCTTCTGCAGCGAGTGCGCAAGCACCGGGTCTTTATGATCTCTCACGGCCCGTTTCGCCAGAGTGATCTGGGTTAAAAGACCCAGAAACACTGCACCCCATCCGAGGCCGGCTCTCAGGGTCCGGGGGAAAGGGAAGTTCGCAGTTCGTGTCGTTGCCGCTGCTGGAGAAGCAAAGGATGGCTCGGTCCGCTTGATGTACTGATGATGGCCAACTTGGACTGCGAATGTTCCCATTAAGATGGGAGTCTGGTATCGCGCGAAGAACACGTCTTTTGAAGTGGGAGGCGGGGCCATTGGAGAATTAGCGCGGGGCAGCGGATGGGAAAAGATGGAACGGCGTGATTTTGAAATATGGGGACTTCTAAATAAACAATTGATCTGGACCTCGCAGTTCCGTGTGGAGAAATGAGTGTGGAGAAGATTGGAATCTTAAATAAAGAAAAATTGTCCAGAAAAAGGAGAGGGAAGGAGATATTTTTAAGTTGTCGGTCTTTGCGATAATTTCCCGGTGAGGTCAGCACTGAGATTTTTTTTTTCTTTCGTCCGGTGGTCCTTTCCCGGTTTTGTCTTGTGGTCACGTGTAGACATTCGCGACCGCGTTTATTTCATAGTACGCGTCGCGAAACCTTGTTGACATCCATCTGTTCGCCACCTTTGTTACTCCAAGCCGCCAAAGACGTTCAGCCTCAACCAGGATATCGAGCATGATTGATTGAGTCCTACTTCTATAATCGTCTTCCAAGATGATGATCACTCCCCCAGATGAGGTTTCGAGTACCCCAGCGCTAGGCAGGAAGAGACTCGGATCATTGGGAGCAACTCCCCAGACTGGCGACCGTCTTAAGAAGCCTTTCAATCTGACGTTCAACTCGAGTGATGACAAGGAGAATGCGCCAGTCTCCAAACCACCTTCTACTCAATCAGGACGACTATATGGTACCCCCCAAACCGCAGACCGCCTCAGCCGGCCTTTCAAATGTCCCGGATCAGCGACAGTATCACGAGCGTCAGACAAGCCAACGCGGAAGCGACGGAAAGTTGACTACGGGGGCGCTGATGGTGAGAAAGAGGATGGAGATAAGCCATGGACGAATGAAGAACGGCTGGCACTTGCCAACAGAGACGCGAATCGATTTCCGGTCTTCCAGGTCAAGGACAAGGATACGATGTTTCGCAAACGCTTCGCGGTGCCGTTGATAAACAAGAGCTCGGCATCATATAATCCAAATCGGCCCCCGCCAACGCTGGGACTAAGACAAGGAGCCATTTTCGTCGCAAAGCCATTACACGACCCGAGTGGCGAATTTGCGATTGTGCTGTACGACCCTACGATTGATGAGAAACCGAAAACTATTGAAGAGGCCAAGGCGGAGGGAGAGCCGCCAAAGGTTGAGGCTCCGTTGGTGCACAAAAGCCTTGCAGAAATATTAGGAATTAAGAAAGTAGTGGAGGGCGATCGACCGAAGGTTCCTGTGGTCATTGATCCAAAACTTTCAAAAGTGCTGCGACCTCATCAGATTGAGGGTGTCAAGTTTATGTACAAATGTGTTACGGGTATGATTGAAGAGAAGGCAAATGGTTGCATTATGGCAGATGAAATGGGTCTTGGGAAGACCCTTCAGTGTATTACTCTCATGTGGACATTGTTGAAACAATCTCCAGATGCTGGGAAGTCTACGATCCAGAAGGCCATTATCGCTTGTCCTTCGAGTTTGGTTAAGAATTGGGCCAACGAGCTGGTGAAATGGCTTGGGCCAGATGCCATTCAACCTTTTGCAATCGACGGTAAAGCTACCAAGGAGGAGCTCACCCAGCAATTAAGGCAGTGGGCCATTGCAAGTGGCCGAGCAGTTACACGGCCTGTCATTATTGTTTCTTATGAGACTCTCCGGCTGAACGTTGGCGAATTGAAGAACACGAAGATTGGACTCATGCTGTGCGATGAAGGCCACCGACTGAAAAATGGAGACAGCCAAACCTTTACAGCATTGAATGAGCTTAATGTATCCAGGAGAGTCATCCTATCCGGTACACCTATTCAGAATGACTTATCCGAGTATTTCTCCCTCATCAGCTTCGCCAACCCTGGCCTACTTGGAACTCGAATGGAGTTCCGTAAGAAATATGAACTTCCAATCTTGAAGGGACGAGATGCTGCGGGCAGCGACAAGGACCGAGAGAAGGGAGACGAGCGCCTCCGAGACCTCTTGAACGTCGTCAACAAATTCATCATCAGACGTACGAACGACATTCTTTCGAAATATTTGCCAGTCAAGTACGAGCATGTCGTCTTTTGCGGTCTTGCTCCCTTCCAGCTCGACCTGTATAATCATTTTATCCGCAGCCCAGATATTAAGGCTTTGCTTCGTGGAAAGGGAAGCCAGCCACTCAAAGCAATTGGTATGCTCAAGAAGCTTTGCAATCATCCTGATTTGTTGAAGCTTCCTGAGGACCTGCCCGGATGCGAGGAGTTCTTCCCAGAAGACTACGTTATGAAAGATGCTCGAGGGAGAGATCGGGACATTAAGCCGTATTACTCTGGAAAGATGCTTGTACTTGATCGAATGCTTGCGCGCATTCGTCAAGACACGAACGACAAGATTGTCCTTATTAGTAACTACACCCAGACCCTTGACATGTTCGATAAGCTCTGCCGTCACCGTGGATATGGCAGTTTCCGACTAGACGGCACAATGAATGTGACGAAGCGTCAAAAGCTCGTGGACAAGTTCAACGATCCTGAGAGCCCAGAATTCATCTTTTTGCTGAGTAGTAAGGCCGGAGGATGCGGTCTAAATCTCATCGGCGCCAACCGCCTAGTTCTCTTTGACCCTGACTGGAACCCAGCAGCAGATCAGCAAGCACTCGCAAGAGTATGGCGAGACGGCCAAAAGAAGGATTGCTTCGTATACCGCTTCATCGCCACCGGAACCATCGAAGAGAAAATTTTCCAGCGCCAATCCCACAAACAATCTCTCTCGTCATGTGTAGTTGACTCAGCCCAGGACGTAGAACGACATTTCACACTCGACAGTTTGAGAGAACTGTTCCAGTACCACGGCAATACTACGAGTGACACACACGATACGTTCAAGTGCAAAAGATGCAAGCCAGACGGCAAGCAGTATATCAAGGCTCCCGCGATGATGTACGGGGATACGAGCACATGGAATCACTTTGTTAATGAGGGTATGAAGAACATCCAAGATTTGCTGTTAAGACAGGAGGTCGGCGAGAGCGAGGTGTCGGCTGTGTTCCAGTATATTTCTCATTAGCTGTGTGCATAAAGCTTTGCTGCATAGAAAGTAGAAAGGGTTTAATCTGGCGTTTGCGAGATAGGACGGCGTATTGGTATGGGATAAGGTGGGGATATCAAATATCTCCTCTAGGGGCATGAATTGCTAGAATAGCTTTTGCATGGTAGTATTTACAGGTTCAGAAATAGTATCAAGTTTCAAACAGAATTTCTCATGTGATGATACCCCTCTTTCCGATCTACTGAATGTCTCGACCCCTCCCCTATCGTAAGACGAAGACGGAAGCTTGCGTCTCGACACACGACCTTCCGCCGAGACGAGTCATTTCTCCAGATCATGCAGAGAATCTTCCATCCCATCTGTCCCACGGTCGCGGCGAGGGACTCGGAGCAATTACGTGGAATCAGTAGAACCCTAGAAAGAGAGATGTGTTGATACCCATAGATTGTGCTAAGACTACAAGATGCCTTCCCTTATATTAAGGGAGGTGGCCGCTAGCTTAGTGCATGCTAACAAAGCAGGAAGATTCTAGAGTCTAGAACCAACAGAATCTGATTGCAGATCTGTGTTCAGACACAACTTTAAATCGTCTACATGTGGAGCTTCTTGCATGCCACTCACTCCACGATAGAAGCAAAAGTTTAGGACTTGCAGTTCAGACAACGAGCATGATAAATTGAAATCTTCTAGTCGAGTCCCGGTGGTCTAATGTTGAATTAGACACTCAGGATTACCTAAAGTAGCACCAAGTATTACGTTCTACTTCCTGCACAGAGTCCCCCATAACATGATCTCAATGATTTCTGAATAAACCCAGACCCCCATGAACATAAGAATACGACCGATAGATGTTGCTGTTGTTGAAAGAATGTCGATATGTGGTAAATGAATGAGTGGATACAGGGTTTCTGGGCGGATTTGGAGTTGGTTTAGATACCGACGACGGGGCAGACGGTGATTTGGTTGCCAGAGAGAAGGTTGACGAGCTAGAATACTCATTAGTTTATTGTCTAAAGGGGTAAAACCAAATTAGGGAAGGAGCAAACTTACACCTGGGGAGAAGCTGCTTGCAGTCTGGGGAGTCATGCAGCAGACTGTGTTTGAAGCGCAAGGCGTGATGGCGGGAACAACACCAATACCACCGCCTATCATGTCGTTAGTGTCTAAACAGAAAGAAGGATCTAAAATCATATACGAGAATATCAAAGAATCAGGGCAAATCCGAGGGAAAGACTTACAGGTGATTCCAATCGCAGCAGTAGCCTGTGGCAAGAGCGCGATCTGAGGAACAAGCAATGCCAACGTAGCAAGCACCTTTTGGAAAAGGTCATTATTCGGTGTGTTCTTTATCTGCTGCTGACAACAGGTCAGGGCGCCACCAGCATTGGTGCATGATGCGTCGCCGGTACGGCGCTCGATATGGTCAATGTGAGGTGCAGCGATGGCGACGGCAGTGAGGGAGAGGACGGTGATGACGTTGGTGAACTTCATTTTGAAAGAGCGAGAGAAGGACAGGAATGACAAGGTTGTATGAAGAGTGAAAGTTCGGACGGATTCTCTGACGACCGAGTGAGCAGAGCGAAAGCAGAGAGTGGTGAGTGGTGAGAAGTGGATGTCGAGATTGGAAATGGAGGAGGAACTACATGAGCTTTATAGCTGCAAGGTAAGTGTCACTTTCCTTGCCATCGCTGACTACTCACAAGATGCATGTACTGCACCTGCCACAACAGAGCTGTTTCTCAGTTCGAATGACTGCCACAAGACGGGACTTCCGATGCATGAGGGCCGAGGAAGGTACCTTCCGGTGATACCACGGCAAGATGCACCTCCGAGCACCTGGTTCAAATTGATCGGTCAATAGGGTAATCAACAATCTTGACCGCCCCGCGAATGCTCGTCACGGAGATCCCACGAGACCTGGAAACTCTATACCACAGCCGTACAGAGGAGACTCATGTTACCATGCACGACATGATGAGTCTCAATAGAAGAAATTTAGAAGTTGTTAAGGCGGACGAGAGACATAATCTTTAGACTCTTGTACATCGGCGCTTTTACATCTGATGAGTGCCTCGCGATAACTCTGGGAGCTTCCTGAACGAACAATTATAAAGCTGAAGGTTGAAGGGGTCAGATGGCAAATGTGCCACACTCTTGACACGTGCCATGTACTCGATATGGCGACATCAGGAAATGAAAGTCATTGTAAAGTAACTAAGTCTATGGGAAATTTTCACCACTGTAAATGCAAATCGCTTGAATGTGTATGCTGCAATAGCTCGCTAAATCGCTCAAAAAAACACCTCTTGGAAGGCATAAATCAACGATAATCAGACTCCTGTGAGAAAAGATAGTCAGCACTCTTCTGGTGAGCATATGTCAACAGCGCTGGGATATTCGAGCTTGAGGGGAACCAAACTTGGATGGACTCACCCATACAGACCACCAGATCCCCATATTTGCTGCAACAACAAGATCCAGCATCTTGAATCCTTCATCATGTATGATCAGTTTCCCAAGCTTAGCTCTCTTGCCTCTATTTCCTCCTCCAGCCTTCTCCTGCCCGAGACTGAGGTCAAGACGGCTATCATCTTCCTCGGTCCATGCCTCGGCACCATAGGGAGACGCGCTCGGCCGTTGTGGGAGGGGAGGTCGTTCGCCTTCGTCGCTCGAATCCGTGACAGAGTATCCATGATGGAGCCTAGGGGGCAGCGGAGGCGCTTCCTCGCCGTCACTCGGGTATCTGGCAGCGTACGAAGATAGGTGTGGCCGAGGCGTAGGTGGGGGAGACACTTTTTCGACCGACAGCTTCTGCCGAATGTGGCCAAACTTTGCTGATAAGCCCGAATCCTTGACCATCTTCTTGATCTCGGTTTTGGCAGACTCGAACACCGCCGAGGAAGGTAGGTTGAAACGTAATTCGCTCACAGTTGCAGGTGCTTGTGCAGTGGCTAGAGACTCAACCGTCCCACTTGGGCCTTGCAGAGTATGCTGGCAACGCAGAGTACGGCCGCCACTTCCCGTTGAAAACTTACAACGACCACCCCAGGGGCTGACCAGTACATAGCCCTTGGATTGTGAATCACTAGAGTCCGCACCACCAAGATTGCGCTCGTTGGCGGAGCTGCCGCTAAAACTCCTACCGCGTGCTGTATCAAATTTGGCAGAGGAATCGGAGCCTCCTCTTTTGTGTTGCATAGTAGATCGAGTCCAAAAGCTAGAGCCCTCCATAAGGATCTCGCGATCGAAGCTTAGGCTCGTCGGTGCTCTTCCTACATCGAGACTTGCTCTGGTGGCATCCTGCGTAGCTTGTTGTCTGAGAGTCGTGCCATGGTCTCCGAGGGAGCTGATTGGTTGTGAGTTACGGAATTGAGTGTACCCAGGAGTTGTAAGTTGAATTGACATATCAAAATATGGCTTCTTGGACGGTGATGAAGATTTGCCACGCCGATCATTTCTATCGTCTTGAGTTGGACGACCTGACACTATTCCGATATTCCACTGAGCAGCAGAAGATGGGTCTCGACGGATAATAGTTATCGAGAAAGTACCATACACTGGCTGTTCTGCTCCGCCCGCCTTTCTGGAAGCGTGACTTCTCGGAGTCTCGCTGCTGAGTTTTGGTGTGGCAGTGAAATCTAGCGAAGTCCTCGACGGCGTGTTTTCAGCTCCAGGAAGTGGCTTCCTCCCAATAATTGGCTCTGTCTGTTGCGGACGAGGTCCCAATGGTCGCCGTGGAATTGAATGCGTTGCCTCGGTGGGAGGTTGGCGAGCCCCAGCGACATTCGTAGACGGCCCCTCTCGATCCGAGATAGCTGATAATGGCTTTGACAGTGGATTTAGATCTAGTGATGATCGAGCGGATTCCGGCAGAGGCTTCCTGGGCAATGGTTTCTGCATAGACGTGGCTGCTTCATGCGTTGTCTCCTCGTGTGTGGCATGCTCTTCCTCAAGAAATCGAAGATCATTTTCAGTGTTCAAATGGAGATAATATAGAGAACTAGCTACATCTTCCGCAGTGACATTCTTTAATTGCGGTCTCAGCGTCGTAAGAATAATATCTGCACGTGCTTAGCAACTACTACCAATGAGAAATATGAGCGATCCTACCTCTACTGCCAGGGACTCGTGCAATGTAGAGAGTCAAGGGCTGTCTCCTCTTTTCTGTTGGATTTCGAGGATATTTCGGAGGGTTGGAAGCCAGTTGAGTGATGTCTGAGAGCGACTGTGCTTCCACAAAGGGAAGAGCCATCAGGATACCAAGCTACGCTCAAAAGAAAACGGATACGGAAAGCAGCAAAGGAGAATAAAAGGGATGAGATAAGAAGTCTGAGAGGTTTCGATATTACAATTTCCAAGACGAAATCATCCTTTTATCTGAGGGTGGCTTTCCGGGATCACGAACGAGGCGTGGCAGTGGGGTAGCCGGGGGTCGTCATTGAATAGGTGTACAATACACGAATTTCACACCGACGGTGAATATTGCACGCATAATTGTTTAAGAAGAGAGAGCTTTGAGAAATGCATCAAAAAAGCAATGCATTGTGTTTGTGGGGCTGCGTAATTTCATGAGGCGGAGCCACGTTAAGTGTCTTAAGTCAGGTTGCCCGTTGCTAAGGTATTTTGAAGGGGGGCGGGTTTATCGAAGCACCGGGTCAATCTAGCGCTATCCAGTAAGCGATGGGCAAAAGTTCATTCACCGCACAAGAACTTTTTTCGACGTCGAACTCGAGATTTTTACATATCCGCAATTTTGTCGCCGCGCAGGATTGTGCTACATATAATTTACGGCAAATTATTCCTCCAGTGGCGCCTGACCTCCTCGAACTGTCTCTCGCAGACCCTATGTAATGGCGGACATTTCTCTCGAAGTTCGTCCAGTTCCCCGCCTTTTCCCAGGGACGTTCATTGACTAAATTTTTACAGGATCGATTGCGGGAGCATGCAGAGGCTTTCGATGGTCTGCTATCCCTGATTCCGGCGAAGCACTACTACGGGAAAGATAATAGTGTATGTTGAACCAGAAGTTGTCACAAAAAGTTATTGTCGACTAATTCCGCCGCCACTCAGGATCAATGGAAAAAGAAGAAGCAAACCAAGGAAGAAGCTGCTGCCGCGAAAAGAGCGAAACTCGACCCCGACTCCGAGTCTACGAAAACCGCAAAGGATGTTATGGACGAGCGAGCTAGAAAACGAAAGCTGGAAGAGCTGGAAGACTCCGATATCGAAGGCGTCGAAAAGGAACAACCCTTGCAAGGCTTGAAGCAAGCACAGGAGAAGAAGGCCAAGAAGCAAAAGGTTTCGACGAAAGATGAATCAGCTGAGGCTACAAAATCAAGTATTGGTGAGAAGCGGCGGTTAAAACAGGAACGAAAGAAGGAAAAGAAGCAAAAAAAGGAGCAGAAGAAAGAGAAGTCAAAAAAAGACGCTCCTCGGGTGGCAGATCCGGCGTCAAATAAACTAGCTGAGGAAAAAACTGTTAATAGGGATGATGCCGGAGAAGATGTTGAGTCTGATGAAGAGGAGCTTCCGGGGGCCGAGATAGATCATTTTGAAGCGGAGGGACTTGAGGAGGAGCCCGAGACAGACAATTCTTCTACATCATCACCCCCTTCGCCCACCTTCGACCAGCCAGCAGAGCCAAGCGCAAATACCTCCACATCCTCAGTCATCCCTCCCGCCACCGCGCCCAAACACATCAAATTGCCCACAGACCCAGAACTCCTAAGATCGAGATTAGCCGCACGAATAGAAGCTCTTCGAGCAGCGCGTAAAGCCGACGGACCAGATGGAGCACCAGCCCGGAATCGGCAAGAACTAATGGAGGCACGGAGGAAAAAGGAAGAGCAGCGAAGAGCCCATAAAAAGGAACTTCGCATACAAGCAAAAGCCGACGAAGAAGCCCGCCGAGAAGCCGCCCTCGCATCCGCACGAGACTCCCCAGCATCAAGCATGATGTCCCCATCCATCCAGTCCCCACCTCATAACTTCTCCTTCGGTCGTGTAGCCTTCGCAGATGGCCAACAGCTGTCCGAAGACCTGTCAACACTTCAGGAAGCGCACAAGAAGAGGGGCCCAAAAGATGCAGCTACTGCTTTGGCAGCTAACGAAAAGAAGCGCCAACGATTAGCTGGACTTGATGAAGAGAAGAGGGCAGACATCGAGGAGAAGGATTTATGGCTGAATGCCAAGAAACGGGCACATGGCGAACGAGTGCGGGACGATACCTCACTTCTAAAGAAGACCCTCAAGCGGAAAGAGAAAGCGAAAAAGAAGAGTGAAGGCGAGTGGAAAGAGCGGAAAGAAGGAGTAGCGAAGAGCCAGGCCATGAAGCAGAAGAAACGGGAGGAGAATCTTAAGAAGAGAGATGAAAAGGGATCTAAGGGAAAGGGTAAGGGGAAGTCAGGGAAGAAAAGTAAGCCGAAAAGTAGACCTGGATTTGAGGGCAGTTTTGGAGGGAAGAGGAAGTGATCCCAGATGTTGTTACTAGTGGGCTTGTTTTATTGAGCAGTTTGAGCGATACCATATTCATAGCAGAAATGGAAATGTATGGGATTTGAGGATTCTACGTTTCTTGTTAACACTCGGGAATTATGTGAAAAAGTACTTCATTCGTCTCACGGAAGTTGCACAGCTTCACCCTGCTTGATGTCTCCTTCCAAGTTCAATTTTGTAAATTTTGTATTGCGGGGTCAAAAGAGTCGCACGCATGCACGCATCACCATGTGCCACCACCACCTCCTGTCAATGCATCTGAAGAAGGAACATCCCAGAAAGAAAGCTTGAAAATCAATAGGAGCCCGAACACCTAAAAGCAAGTACCAGCATAGATCACTCAAAATTTGTGCGTATGACAGCAGATATAATTCCTCATAATACCATACTCTGATTCCCCAACAGAGGCAAAATCAAAATCAAAGCGCACCAAAGATATATCTGTACACCACAAAAAATAAGAAAAGGTTCGCAAGCTTGCACCGCCACGCCAAAGAATTTTGCTACTCTTTGCTCAGATTTTTTAGGGCAACTGTCTGCAGTTTTTTGAGTTCTCGATTTGTCCCGGTTATTACGACAATGTAGAAGTTGATTTCCCCTTGCCCCCGTCTTCTGCCCCGCGGCTACCGCCTTCTATGAGTATCTCGAGACCCTTTATAGCAAAGAGTCTAGTCGTGTAAAGACGCTGAGACATGCCGCTACCACCTAGGGGGATGTTAGTGTTTGTAGTTGTGATATTGGAATATTGTAACTTACCTCAAGCTGCAACTCCTTATCCTTGCCGTTGGTGACCTCCTACAAGTTGTGTTAGCATATTTCTGTAAAGACCAGGAAGAGTTTGATAGATTTGCATACCTCTGAGATAACCTGTCCCAAGTTTGCGCCCACACCTCCTGAAGCACCGCCGGCCCTCTTTCCGAAAGGCCATTGACTGTATTCCGCCAATAATTCGTCTACCTGAGCAAAAGCACGTTCTCTAGCCTCATGTCCTAGTGTTGCAAGAGCATTCTCAAGAACATTAGCAGCATATGCCGCGCACACCATCGCAATGGTTCGGGTGTATCTAAATTCCAGGTTTTCGGGGAGGAATTGACTTCCGGGGATAACGACGGTTCGTTGGGTCAAGACATTCCGAACTCTTCGTCTAATCTCCTCCTTGGCTCCGCCATCTGCTACGGGGTGTGTTGCCATATCGAATAGGAGGAAGTTTCGCTTCTCTGTTCGTAGGATGCCTTTATCGACCAGTCCCTTCGCCAAGCGTTCTCGGACTTGCTTCAATTGATATCCAATTTTCATGAGATTCCAGGTTTCACCTGCAACGGGGATAGATTAGCAGTTGCTCTTGTGCTCGTAATGACTTCAGGGCTAGGCAGCCATACCGCTCATCAGGTCAATCCACGAACTGACGCTCATCTTCTCGCTGGCCTTCATCATCTTCAGCGCCTCATCGAGGAGGACTTCACCCGTCAATGTGTCATCGATAACCTCAATTACTCGGTCGGCCAAGGGAAATCGCCGCCTCGAGGAATCCTTTTGCATACTCACGCGCCCCCTGAAGGCAAGCTCGATGACGATACATCCTCGAAGCGCATATGATATATTGTCGTTCCAGAATGACAGATAGCCCTGGATGATGTTAGACAAATAATATACAGAGAAAATGAACTGTGTCTCCCTTGGGCAACTTACTTGCTTGTCTTTTAATCCCAATAGCAGCACTTCCTCCATCAGCGTGAGCTTTGGCTGCTTGCTGCGCTCGGCGCTCTCACTAATATCCCTGGGGTCAAATGCGATCTTGTGTCCATTTTCGCTGCTCTCGTAGGAAGTTTCTGGTCCGCCAGTATCGCGGGAGGCGCCAGCCTTGGGCGCAGGTGAAGCCACACGACTGGAATCTCCGTTCTCATTGTCGCCTCCTGCTGCTCCTCCGCCGCCACCTCTTCTTCGAGTAAGTCCTGACGACATGCTCTCGGGGTTTCTATGCGTGTTGTGTTGTTGAAGTGTCGAGGTGTTGGGCCAAGGGGGAGTCCAACCTCAATGGCATGCGAGTAAGACAAGTCTCCGGATTGCCATGCACCCAATCCCCTTAGATTCCAGATGCGCCACAAGGCGTAAAAATTATGGTCCAATACGTCGCTTGCTAATTCTTCACGTATTCCTCGTAGTCGCAGATGTTGGGCGGGCAATGTTGGTTTGAAGATGATCAAACGGGATTTATCAAAGCTGTCCGCGATATGAAGTTTTGGCGGGCAGGGATTTGTAGATTTTAGTGGGCTAGGGCGAGGCTATTCGCTCTGTTAGGGAGATTTATTTATTTCACAAGCGCATACAATCTGCATGTGCAGGAACACCAGATTGCCAGCGGAACAACGGTAGAGTAAGATTTGTCTACATTTTTACAAGCGCATAGAACCAATGTGTCTTTGCGATCACATCGATTCTCTACAAAGTTTTCCCCCCAAAAGTGGTCGTTCCAGATATCGTGTATCATCCTCTCCCTCTACCATTCCCCCATCTCATCTCCTTATTGTACATATCCGGTTTTCAGTGAGCTACACGGAAAGATTAGATAGCTAGTTATATAATTTCCTAGGAGATGACTTACCATCTGGTTGTGCGAGAATGTATTCAACGGCCTTGTCAACTATCACAAGTGTTAGACTTCGAATGTGCTATGGATCTCCCGGGTGTGTCATACCACTGTGAATAGCATCTGCCTCCTTGTCCGGGATCTCAATGCTGAATTCCTGCGGCCAAAGTCAGCACCTATCCGGTCTTGTCCAGAGTCTATCAGACTGACCTCCTCAATAGCCATCACAACCTCAACGGTGTCCAAACTGTCCAAACCGAGATCGTTTGCAAAGTGGGAAGTAGGCGAGAGCTATAGCTTATCAATGGCATGCATCAAATATGGTTCTCATAAATATCGTACCTTGGTAGGGTCGGTAACCTTTCAAACTCATTAGCACAAGGTCTTTTACGCCGTAAATGAAGCTTACTTTATCAAAGTTCTTCAGAAGATCAACTATCCTCCCCTCAACTTCATTCTTTTGGAGACCAGCGGCGGCAGAATAACACCTCGCAGCTTGGAAGGCGGCCGGGGCGAATTGTGACTTCTTGAGGAAAGGGTTTGCGGCAACCGGACGCGCAATTGGGCCTGCTCTTCGGACTGTCTGGCAGGTGGCGGCGCGTGCCGATCTGAGGAGAGCTGTTCGGAACATTTTTGGAAGTTATGTGAGTCAAAGTAGGTGCTGAGAGAGAGCGAAGGGTCGGGTGTTGATGATGTTTTGTCGAAGCTCTTTCGGCTCTCTAACGTTAGCTCCGTTCTCAACTTAATAGCTCCACGTGATCTGGAACTTTACCATGAAGATGCGCAGAGGCTTGCCAGAGGGGTCCTAAGTTAGATAATCTAATAAATCTACTTGAAGTCTAAAACTGATCATGAGAAGTAACATTCATTAATAGGTTATTTTGGTGGCGTTTGTTGAAGCTTGGTCAGACACACCAATCAGGAGATAGTATTTGCCAATCGTCGACCTCAGCACTCCGAATTTCAAGACCGCAACACCCCCTCCCCAACAACCAAACCATTGCCACGAGCAACCCCATCATGGCATCTGCAAAGCCTTTGAAGATGCTCGTGGCTCGCAGCCGTCCTACGGCCACCTTCTCGAGGACCGCGCGCACCTTCACTCCTACCTCAAGCTCTCTCGCAGCTTTCTCGACCACTGGTCTTCGTGCCGCCACTCCTTCTGGACCTCCACCCGCTGGCTTCCGGTTACCAAAACCCGAGAGATGGGACCAGAGCAAGGAATCGACGTTGGATAAGGCCGGGAAATACTTCCTTTTGACCGAGATGGCGAGGGGAATGTACGTTGTGTTGGAGCAGTTCTTCAGACCTCCGTGAGTCTTGCCATTGAGCCTCGAAATCAGAGGTAGGCTGCTAATACGCTGCAGCTACACGATCTACTATCCATTCGAGAAGGTAATTGGCAATGCACGGGCGATGGTAGGGTGGCAAATGCTCACAGAGATCTAGGGCCCCATCTCCCCCCGTTTCAGAGGCGAACACGCTCTGCGAAGATACCCAACGGGCGAAGAGCGCTGCATTGCATGCAAGCTCTGCGAAGCTGTGCGTTCCCCTACTTTGGCATTTATGAGCAGCTTGCTAATTACGGTTTCAGATTTGCCCCGCCCAAGCCATCACAATTGAAGCCGAGGAGCGACAAGATGGAAGCAGGAGAACGACCCGATACGATATTGATATGACGAAGTGCATTTACTGTGGTTTCTGCCAAGAGAGTTGCCCAGTCGATGCCATCGTTGAATCCCCCAATGCCGAATATGCCACTGAGACCAGAGAAGAGCTTCTGTATAATAAGGTATGTTCCTTGTTAACACGAATACTTATACCATGCTTACTCGAAGTAGGAAAAGCTTCTTGCAAACGGTGATAAATGGGAGCCAGAACTGGCCGCAGCTGCCAGAGCAGACGCTCCTTATAGATGAGTTTCCTTGCCGTCTTTGTACATAAGAAATGCAGTTTTTAGGTTTGGAAGACCCACTAGCAGCCACTTACCGAGTTCTTTCGCGGCCACCATCAAAGAGTGGTTTAGTGATTCTCAATATCTACCGAGGGTATTTCATTTACGGTTGTGACATATGTTTTGAGGCTCTACGTGATACCGTACGTTATACCAAGTCAAGTGACGAAGAATTAGGAAAGTCAATAGATGAAGACTTGTCTGCTTCAATGATTCGTAGCTCACTCTTTCCGTGTACAGTGGGCAGTGATCAATTTGGCTCTGGGTGACTGAGTCTATCTCATGGATCTGCCAGCACCATAAACTTCGGGGTCTTGTTCTTGACTTGCTCCAGTTCTATAGTTACCAAGAATCTTAACGTCTAGAGCTCAGCTCAAGTATTATTGCTAGCAATATTCCAGTCGTTGAATATCAACATTCATCGGCACTCTTTGCCGAAATAATGGCGCATTCAAACACAAACTTCCTGTGGTCAGTATGCCCAGATCATACTCCACACTCCAAATTAACAGCATACTAGGTTGCTCGGGATTAAAATGATTGACATCTATGTCAGGGTTGACAAAGACCATCACTGTCTTCACAAGAAGCTCTTCGAGCAAAGGCTTCCCGGTTTCGTTGAGCGCTTTCTCGAGGACCAGACTACTAGTATAGTCATCTTGCCCGACCTTCACCGCGATGTTTTCGGATTCCTCCTCAAATGGTTCATCCTTGGAGGTGAAGTATTTGGGTCTGGGTCTCACAAAGACTTCTACGGTGCCGCTGAGGCTCTCTGTGAACCGCACAGTTTTGCCGAGACACTGAGAGAAAATGTATTGATGGACGACGCCATGTCCGCCTTTTAAGCCGCCTACTACCACGATCCAAAATCCCCGCCTCTGCTCTATATTCATACCTTCAATAACACAAAGCTTGGCTCCAAGTTTCGAGACTTTTAAGCGCGCCGAGCCGCGTGGGAATTTCACTGTCTAGAGGCGAAGGAAGTCTCTGATAAAGGGCTTAATGTACTATCTCCTGAGCTTTTGGGCTTTCTCAACCTATTGAATGAACTCAATGGGCTATCAGAGGATCAAAATGACGAAGTGGGAGAATATCTACGACCATCAGACAAGCCTTTGCCATCTTATCACTTTGGAGTCTGCAACTTTTACATGCACTCAGAAGGGGAGGAGTATTCCCCTCCTTCTGAATTAAAACAACCCTCGAAGTCGCCCGAGCTCTCGTGAGCTCAGTTGATAGCTACGCTGGGAAGAGCCGTAGCGAATCCGAGGCATTGGACTAAGCATACGAGGCGTGAAGTGTTCATTTGTACTTCCACCCCGCTCCCCAGCGCTTTCAACTCGCTACGCTTCTGATCTTGGTTCTATTGCGCTTTCAACTTGATCTGGTTGTCTTGGGGATTCTTCCGCACAAGGTTCTTTCCCTGATTCGGTCTACAATTCCGTTATCAGAGCTGCGGATTATTGTACATGTCACCCCATGAATGATAGTCGCGGCTTTAGACTAGTTATGAAGCAAGCACTCTAGATTCTGCGGAAAGCTTTCCGAAGCGGTTCAGTTTGATCATTGTGTACCTACACCTCGCAGTCGATCATCAAGACCTCGTTCTCTATCTGCCGCTGGCAGCCCAATTTTTCTACGAACTACAAGCCTCCAGCACTTAGAGTGGTTATGTGATAGGTTCATGTAGAGTAACGGCCATGAGCCAGCTGAAGTTTCCAGTTGCGCCTTGCAAGCAGGAACAACATTTCAGTCCTCTCTCCTCGATAGGGGTTTCATTACTTCTGCGTATGTGTACGTCGGCTTTGGTGGTGCACATCAACATTTACCTTCAAGATCTGATTGTTGCAGTTTTTCGGCTAGCTAAGAGGGTGAGATAACAGAGTTCCACGGGCCGCACACAACCCCCTCATCTTGGATGTTCTACAAGAGGTTGGATCTACACGAAAATTCCCTACAGACCAACGAGCTTGGAATACTCGCATGGCTCATTCTCCGCGTGGACGTGAAACATACATGGAGTCACCGTCCTAATATCCCGAACGCTCTTGCCATCCGACCCCCTCATCAAGCCGACCACATCTACAGCTAGTCCTTCGTTTCCTAGCAGGATTTTGGCAATTTCCTCGTTTGTGACAACGGTGGAGCTGGTTGCAATTGCGAAATGCAAGGCTTGTGCCATAAATTTTCGTATACGAGAGCTGGCCAGGCTGATCTCATAGGCTAATTTTACAGCATTGAGGCTGGGAAGCTTGTTATGATGTACGAGGATAGACATTATCACGATCATAGTACAGTCCATAAGCCTTGGAGAGACAATCTTTTCCGAAAAGCAGTACAATTTGATGTATCCGGAGATGATTTGGAGTCGGTTTTGGACTTCGTCTGTAGGGGAATTGGCGTGAGGCGTCCAGCGTAGAGCCATCCCAAGAAGAGGCCAGACATATCTGGGTCATCTTCCAGTAATTTTGCCGCTTGGTCAGTCGTCTCGAGAAATCCGCCATTGAACATGGCCTGAAAGTAGGGTTCCTTGGAACAGAGAAGGTCTTTATGGACTCGGAAGAGCTTTTGATTTGGGCCGACTACGATATCTACCATGCCGATTCCTAATTGGCTTTGAATGCGTTAGTTGCTGTGGATGTTCTGCGAGATGGCCATAGTCAGGACTTACTGTCCATAGTTGAATGAAGTACTTGCGGTAGAAGCACTCGTCGCGGATTCGGCCATGTCACCAGGAGGTTGTAGCACTTGCTGAGTCTCTTCGAGAATTGCAAATTGAGATCATTATGCGATATTGACCTTGTGCGCCACGAAGGATGATATGGTGAATATGGAAGGTCCGTAGTCATGTACCAATTGAATGTCCAGTTGTCATTAAGACTTTTCATTTACTTCATCAACCTGCATTAGTGGCCTATCCTATATAGTGCCACTCTTACTTTTTGTTGGACGCAGCTTCTCAATCATTCGGTTTTGTTCATCCCCGCCAATTCCCATAAACACCTTTTCGGAATGTCTGTGACGACGAGGAAGACCGAGACTACTTTGACCTTTGGCAGGTATGTCTTATGGCGCTATACTGGTATCTCCCGACTGATACGTCCTAGTAAATTGACCACGGACATGGTTGATGTATTTGTTGGACTACAAAAGCAGCACTTCCATATTCACCGATCCGTTCTGGTCTCTTATTCTGATTTCTTTAGGGGCATGTTTCTACATGGCTTCAAAGAGAGAAAGGAAAAATCGGCAACCCTCCTGAAGACGATCCCCAGGTCTTCGATCTCTTTCTCCAATGGACTTACGGCCAGAAGCGACTACCTCCAGCTAAAACTCTTCCTGACGTTGGCCTCGCTGGCACAGATTTTACGATGAGAATCAAGCTCTATGGCTTCGCTGAGAAATATTGCATAAAGGAGCTCGCCAACTACTTAGTGACCAATATCATATCAGTATGTGGTCACTACAACGAAATTCCGAATGCTCAGGAGATGGTTCTGGCCTACAAGTGCACCAACTCCCAAAGATCCCCGCTTCGTCTTCTCATGGTCAACTTCTTACAGTTCGTTATTGAAAAGGAGCATGGAGGATCTCCCTGGTCGGCCCAACTTCTAAGTGAGGGCCTTTCGCAAGACTCTGAGATATTGAAAGATTTCATCCTACTCCTCCGGCGGAAAGGGGTGACTCTAAGGATCCTAGTAAGCAGTCTCCATGCAAATACCACACACATGCAGAGAAAGAGGTCTGCCCGTTCAAGGGAACTATTTTATGAAGGCATCACTAGGCGATCAATTACCTTTTGGCAGACACTGTTATGCCTTGATTTTGAAGGATATCGAAATTCAAGGAGGGAAGGAATGGGGGCTGTCATTTTGGATTTGGGTTTCTTAGACGAGAATCTCCATCCCAGGGCGACTTACAGGCTCTGGAAATATTCGTAGTGGCGAGCCTTGTATAGCAAAGTTGGAGGTGTCGGTAATTTTATACAAAGGCTCGTAGGGAGCCAAAAAGTGAAGCCATCACGATCAATCAGAAATTGAATAGATTTTCTACTAGCTCTAAGTTTTAAGTCAGTACTGTTTAGTTTATGTATTAATTGACATAGCAGCCAGTGAATATATTCTATATATATCCCAAGACCCGAGGGCATGAGTCAGTACTAACACTTCCCAGTTCCACGAGTTTGACTTATCCATTTCTGCTCAAACTTTGATAAAAAAATTTCTGACAGTCAAAATAAGTTTTCAGAGTAAATAGAAATGCAGGTTTAGCCCGGAATGTTAGTAAGCTTTTGCGTTGTTGCCCGTGCAAAGCTTCGACAGCATAGCCCACTTCACAGAACGAGCCAACAAAAGAACCAATCAACCCAATTGGAAAAAATTGTTTTAGCTTGGGAATTGAGCCCAACAGGGGGGTCGAACCCCTAACCTTCAGATTTCCTGCTGCAATTGAGATTCTGATGCAATGATCAGATTGCCTACTGCTATTAAGAGTCTGACGCTCTACCGATTGAGCTGGAAGTTGTTAGTGAATCGTACGATTGCAACTTCAGACTTTTACTGACCTAGCCGGGCTGTGAAATGTTTTGAAGCAGCAAGTTCTTAATTTTCATTATAAATGGTCCGTGGTGGGCTCCCGAAATTTTGAAGTGCCGCGAAGCGAGGTGGGGGACAAGATACCCCCGTCACTTTGCCAAAATTGAGCTATGTACCATATCCCTGGACATCACTTCACTTTTAAAGAATCACAAATACATCAAACATTCAATTATGGATTGGGGAGAGCTGGCAAACATGAAACGAGGCATATTCACTTGGGCTTTGAGCAACTCTCGCTTATTTAAAGGGGTTTGCTTACCCCCTCCATTCCTGCATCTCTTAAGCATCCCACAATACACTTACGAATCGAACTCCACCAAATCGATCGCAGCCTATCGCCAAAGAAAAACGCGCAACTCATGATATTTACGCAGAACGGATGATGCGATGAAGAAGATCACTTGGTCACTAGGATTCGGTTTTGCTCTTGGCTCTGAAATGGTGGATGTTCTGGTTGGCTCGGAGAAGGAGAAATTCCATGTCCAGTAGGTGAATCCAAGATTCCATTCACTTTAAAGTACAATTAAGCTTCTACTGGGCATATAATAAAATGCTGGGTGCTGATTATCTGTCCTCTAATAGCAAGGAAATCCTGTGCAATCGCTCCGACTACTTCAAAAAAATGTTCGAGGGCAGATTTCAGGAGAGCGAGGAACAGCTGGCCTGCCTCCCTGATGAATACCCAGCCGTCTTCAGTCTATTTCTTGAATGGATCTACAAGGACCGCCTTGCAAAGTTCTCCCTTGCCGACAGCACGTGTAGTTCCGGCCCATTCATGGACAGAGTGAAACTGTACCCGTACGCCGGCAAGATTTGTATGCCTGACCTCGAGGACTATGTAATGTCGGATATGATCGCAAGTTGCCAGTACCACAGATGCTGGCCGAGCCCTCAAGCTGTTCTCCTAGCTTACGAAGGAATCGTTCCTGGATCAAAACTTCGAACCTTCATGGCTGACAGCTTCTATCTATCCGTTACGCTTGTCGAAGCCAACAGCGGTTCTATAGCACGCCTGCCCAGTGGATTCTTCAACAACGCAGACCTTTTGCGCGATATTCTTAGTCTCCTTGCCAAAGACAATGATAATGACACTCACCTCCCAGGGGTAGAGTTGAGAAAAGCCGACAAATGCAAGTACCACAATCACGTAGGTGATCTAGAGTGTCCGTACAAGGATTTTCTCCTCTGCCCCAACACTTATATTATGAGGCAGTAAATCCCAATCAGATGCTAAATAATCTTCAGTCTTCTAGGTTTCGAGATCGTGGAGATCTTTGTTGGGGCAGAAGAGGAGAAGTTTTACGTCCAGTAAGCTATTCATATCGATCCCCGCATTAAAGGACTCCCCGCATGGTCCCAGCCGTTCTTTCAAGCAAATTGTTGATTTCGAGAGACTGAAATAACTTTTCTGCAGTAAGTATCTCATCTGCTCCCGCTCTGCGTATTTTAGGGGGATGTTCAAGCGAGGATTCAGGGAAGAAAAAGAACAGAAGGCCACTCTCCCAGAAGAAGAACCATTCATTTTCGACATGTTTGTGGAATGGCTATACCAGGACCGAATCTCCAAATTTGACATGACCCTCAGCACGGAAACATCAGGCCCTTTTATTGTCTGGCGTCAAGGTTTGCCTTCCGGAACTTCAAGATTTCACGATGTCGAACCTCAAGTCGAATTACGCAGCTCATAAAAGAGATCCTAGTTTCCAAGCAGTTATCTTGGCCTACAAGGTCACCCGTCCTGGATCTCTCCTCCGCGAATTTATGGTCAAGGCCCTCGTGCAACTCATTGGGACCGGCGACGACACTTCTGCCTACTCGACGAAGCTTACTACCGACAACGTCGTGGAAAACGCAGATCTGGTTCGTGATATGATTCGAGTCACCGGGATGTACAATAAGAGTCCAGATACGAGAGACGTGAATCCATCGAGCTTGCCCAAATGCTGGTTCCACGTTCATACACCAGGAGCAAAATGTGCGTACAAGGGCGACGTTCTTTAAATCATGGTCAGCTTACGGAAACAAAATCGCACTCCACATGAGGGAACGGGACAAAGGCATACAGATATGAGAAAGCGTGTGGAATTTACCGTCACAGCGCACTTAGAATTAAGCGGCTCAGCCATTGACAACTAAACTATAATTTTGATCGCCACTCCGTGAAAGTCGACGGCATCCATAGAAGGGCATCTCTGCACGAGCTAGGGTCCCCCCCTCCCCACCCAAAAGTTCTACCGAGCGTATTCATCCTAACAAAGCAGAAAAACTGCGAATGATCCATTCCCCGTCCTCAAAACCCTAAATGCCAGTACATCCCCCTGGGTCGTCTCATTCCACAAATGAATGTTGCCATAAGCGCCCCAAGCCCACAAAATTTCTTGGAAATCAATGACCCGTGGGATGGAAGTTCCTTTATTTCTTCCACCATCATGGCTGCCATTACTTCAAGAAGAGGGCTGGAATTGGGCTCAGTAAAAGAGTGGAGCGAGAGATGAAAGAAGCAACTAGCTATCAAGAAATGAGGGTCTTTAGACAACAGAGCGTCGCATGAAAGAGGGCTCCGCAACACATTTCCAAATGGCCAACCAAGTAAAACACATTTGATTGAGCACCCATGAGGGTTTATTGCAAGTTTGTGCCATCTCCTACCAAAGGCCTAGTCTCCCCATACCTTTACCCAACGTCCGAAACCCCACCAAACCCTCACAACATGATCCCCTTGTACGCACACTCTTCCCCCTCAGCATGCTTGTGAAACGCACACTTTGCCATCCTCTTCGGATTCTCCACCCTATTAACCTCTCTCGACAACTTCATAAAATCAAAACACAAATCCGGAACCGCCACCAACGCATCACTCAAAGCCTTCGACATCCAGTGGCTAGCCTCGACCCCCGTCTTCAAATGCAAATAAAAATTATAACACATAAACTTGCGCATCGGCGAGTCCACAGCACTACCCTTATACGCCTCCCTCATCTGCTGCACCGTCGGACTGCGCGCATACTGCTGCAAAAGACTCATCAAATTCGTAATCGTATAATCGCACAATTCATCCAAGCATAACTTCTCGGCGAAAATGTAAAGCTTGACACGGTACATGAAGAAATGACTGTTTGATGGCTCCTTCATGTTAGCCTCAGTAACAGGCGCGAATTGTCTGCCGTACACCCATTCTAAGAATAAGCTGAAGACCTCTGGGTCGTCTTCAGGGTGGTAAGCTGAGAATGTGGCGCTTTCAGTGAAGCCACCAGTGAACATGGCTTTGAAGTAGGGGACACGGGCACAGAGGAGGGCTTTGTGGACGTGGAATTGGCGGCGGGTGGGACTGATGTAGATATCGACCAGTTCGTGGCCAAGAGAGGAGGAAGACTTACTTTCCCAGGGATGACGGGGTAGTGTCGGTCTTCATTCTGAAGGAATGGTAGATCTGTCTGATCGCGTCTCGTGTGCTCGATCTCGGCATACCAGGGTATATTCACTTGGTTGTATCCACAGGTGGCCGCTGCAGATATTAAGAGCCTTGGATCCTTCTAATGGCCTTCAATATTCCGACCCGTGGCACAACATACCCAGACCACCTAGAAGAACGAATCAGTATGGCGGACACCACAGTCAACCTGGCTCAAAAACCAACATCGACAGCCGGTACTACATCGGACGCCGATGTATTCGGAGCGTAAGTCCTTTTGCTATAAAAGCAATCAACTCACCCATCTGTCTAAGTAGTACGCTGGATCGACTGACGATATGTAGAAACTTTGGAGTCGACATGGTCGACATTTATGTGGGACCAACAGAACGGCGATTCCACATCCACAAAGACCTCCTATGTTCTCGCGTCCCCTACTTTGAGAAGATGTTCAAAGAGGGTGGGTTCATCGAGTCGACATCTCAGGTAAGACAGCCCCTTGTTATGCCAGGGGAATATGCCAGAAGACGAAGGCTAAGCTCTTTCTTTCCATAGACTGCGTCTCTACCAGATGATGACCCTATTACTTTCGGTCTACTGCTCCAATGGGTGTACGTTGGTCGCCTTGTGCCTATCGATATTTCCAAGAACACCAGGGAATCAGGTCCCTTCATCGATCTCATCAAGCTGTATGCGCTGGCTGAAAAGTTCTGCTTGATCGACTTTGTGGACTACACAATAACAAAGTTTATTTCGTCCTGCTTGCATCATGGCAAACATCCAACTACCTTCTCTGTAAACTAGCGTATCAGATCACGGGACCTGACTCTCACCTCTGCTCCTACATGGCCAACGAGATGTTTTACAAATACAAAGTGTCCGGTATGGATATGATAGAAATTTGTAAGGCATCCATGGGCTGCGATGACCTTAATTCCGACTTCATAGGTCTCCTCGAGACTTGTAAGGCTAAATCCACGGGTCTGGTGGATCCAAGGAAGGATGCTTTTTGTAGATGGCATTACCACAGAAACAAGAAGGATGACGAAGATTGCCACTTCAAAACGAAGGATATTTGAAGAAGGCACAAAGCTAGAGGACGCTATAGCATGAAAGGAAGAAAATCTCTTGATTTAAGCTTTTGATCTGGAATTTGTGTGCGCGATTACTAGAGGGCGCTGTGGTCCACGAGATGCCTGTATGGACGTAGTAGTTGAATCGAAGGTGTACTGAACTTCAACTGTTGGTCAGAGAGTATCATAATATCAAAAGCAGTTGCAAAAGTAAGGATTTTACAGACAAATCGAACGATATTTTGAACGATGACACTCCGAAGAAACCATCCATCGGAGGTGAATGATCGAAGTGCGAAAAACATACTTGAACAGACCAGACAGATTCACTTGAAGGTTTTCTTGGGGATGCTCCGAGCCACAGTATTTAAACGTGAGCCAAGGACTGCCAGTTGGGAGGGCCACACAAGAAAACCGTCACCAAGATCGACGACCAACGTAGGTCACAAAATATGCCTGAGACATTGAATAAAGAACCTGCATTTGAGCGATTTGGCGCGTGAGTTTCCTTTCCCAAAATTTCCGGTATCCTTAGATCGAAGCTGACATATTTTCAGGAATTTCGGTCTCGAGATGATTGATATCTTCAATAGCCCTGGAAAGGAGCAATTTCGCATCCACAAAGAGCTACTCTGTTCTCGAGTCCCGTACTTCGAGAAGATGTTCCGTGACGGAGGATTCATCGAATCGGTCGACCAAACCGCATCCTTTCCGGAGGACGACCCGGCCATCTTCAGCTTGTTCCTAGAATGGCTCTATACGAAAAATCTCGCGCCAATAAACGTAGCGAATAGTACAGAAACCTCAGGCCCACTCGTTGATCTTATGAGACTCTACCAATTTGCGGACAAGCTTTGCTTGCTCGAGCTGGCGGACTATGCAATAACAATTCTGGTTTCGAATTACGATCATCACCACTTACCCCCGAGTCAATTTGCCATGAAGCTTGCATATGAGATCACAGGCGCTGGCTCTGGTCTTCGCGCCTTCATGGTAAACTTTCTGTTCTTCCGCGTCGAACAAAACAAATGGGGTACGAAGGAACTTTGCGAATAATTCATCGACCATAACGACATCGTCGTCGACTACCTCAGGCTCAAGAACGAGTTGATCCGCTATCCCTCCGGTATTCTCACGACAGATCCACGACAGAGTGATCGTTGTACGTGGCACATGCATGCGAAGGGCGACGCGTGTGACTTCAAGAAAGCGATACTGTGAGCCTGTCATGAACCAATGGTCATAAGGACGAACTAGGAACGGCGGAAAGGGGCTCGTATGATAATATATGCGTGATCTGGCCTACTATGGGGATCTTGAAATGACCTGATTCCCTTTTCAATATCAGTGTACTGTAAACGTCAATGAACTATCTCTGCTGCTGGGAAGCAATGGATTTGTGAGGCATGGAATGTCTCACCCAGCTAGTAACCAGAACTTACCAATGCAAAAGTAACGACTGTGTGTTGTGTGCACGAAAGCGATCAAGGACTTTGCAGCCCCAATAAAAGTTTGGAAACCGTGCCCGAGAATCCTTCAATTCTCGTAATTAATCCCAGTATCATAAGTAGATTAATTCGCCTTCCAGCGCTTGCCACCTCCCTTCTGCCAAAGCCATACAGCTTCCACAGCGTAGACCTTACTGCCTTGATGACCTCCCTCAGCGCTGGAAGCTTCTTGCAGCGTCTCAATAACCTTTCCCTCCTCAACGCATCTCCAGAGCCCTTTAGCTATCTCGCTATCCTCATGGCCCAACTCTCCCCTGCCAAGTCGATATAACAAACGACCCAAGGTTTGAAATGCGATACATCTCTGAGCAGGAAATGCGGACCTAGCAAGCCGTGCCAATTCTGGAACGGTATAGCCTGCGGCTTCTGGAGCCTCGCCATGATGATGTAGACCTTTTGTGCTAGGCATCGCTCGTGAGATTCGGGGTGGCAGCAACCCCCCCCTGAAATCAAAGCGGAGTGCTGATGCTGGCAGAGCTTCATGGGCTGGATAGTACGGTGATTCTTGATCTGCTACTGAGCCATGTGTAGGTATTGGTGCCATCCATGCAAGTTTTGAAGGATCGGCTGGAAGATTTGGGAAATATTTGCCGTGAAGATGTTCGAGGAATGAGGGGTCGGAAGGATCTAGATCGGGGACAGTTGGGGCTTTTGGGAAATGCACCGCTGGTCCTAAATTTGGAAGAGGTTCGGTCGGAGGGTTTGAGGCAGGATGAATAGCTATGGGCTCTGCGGGTTCTTCGTCTTCTTCGAATCGGACGGATTTTGGGGCAACGACTGGCTTTCCGGTAGATACTGGAGCAGGAACCGCATCTTTCTCCTCTTCCGTTGTCAGCGGCTTTTGGCTCTCGTAGGCGATGTTCGAGGAAGGCGGATCGATCCCAGTATCGCCACGCCCTTCATCCAAATTTGCCCGCTTCAAGAGCCTTTCGATTAAGGAAGGGTTCAGCGCAGCGAGGAGCTCTTGTCGTTCCTCGTCTATCTCCTCGGCCGACATCATCTCGAGTTTCTGCTTGTTCTCTTCGTCTATCCGCCGGCGTTCTTCCTCTTCGAAGTTGGTATCTTTTGGTGCGTTGTTGACGCCTGGTTGAGTCGAGCGCGCAGGGGGCACAGCAAATGCATTGGGAGAGTCGGCATTCACAGACTTCGCAGAACCCCCTCTCTGCTGCTTGAAGGCAGATACTCTGGCCCTCTTCTTATGTTCCGGGAAACCAGTTGGGGTTGCCTTCATTTTGGGGGCGGAGGGCGGGGCAGTGGATCGTTCCTTGATGTCGCCGATGAAGGCAGAGGAGAGTGAGGGGATCGCATTGTGGGGAATCTTTGACTTCAGGCCAGTCTCAGCCTCGTCGTCGGATAGGTCGACAGTAAATCGTTGGCCTCGTAGACTCATTGTGAAGTTTGCTGCAGTAAGAGGAGCGAGGTTCTGCAAGGCTCTGCTCTATCTGTCTATCGGAAAATAAACTTTACCCTGCGCTGACTAACTGCAGCAGGGCAGGTGCAGGACAGAAGGACCCCTGTCTCGGCTAAGTACCTAGGTAGGTTAGTAGCGCGCTAGTAACCCAACGCTCCTCGAGAGACGTCCACCTCACCAAGAGAATAACTCGAATGAGATTATGAGAGCGTCTACTATCATGATCGTTTGGCTCTGTAATTGTAAGATTTACGACTTACTCTGAGGCACACTTCATCTATATACTATCGTTGGAAGCCACCGCAAATTATCAAACCCCGTAATGCAGGCTTAATATATCACAGATCTAAAGAGGCATCGAGGCTGATGTTCCCTCTGGTACGGACGGGCCTCTCATTGGCTGTTCGGACCCCTCTCTCACTTAATACTCCTTCGATTCGCGTGTCACATCACTTTTATTGCCTTTTCGTCAAAGTCAGACTGGGGCCAGAACCCAAAACCAGGTCCGGCAGTCGTATCCTTCCCTTCCCCCTTGGACAGCAGTGAGTGGTCTAGCTGGGCAACGCGGCATTGGAAGGCCCGTTGTTCCCAAATAGCAAATGATCAATGATCAATGACCCCCCCGGTCCTCAGTCATTCACTGCTTTCACACTCACTTTCACCGGGCCCATGTCATGCTATGGCTCGTCCTCGTCTCTCGGTTTTGTTTTCCCCTTCCTTCCTTCCCTTCACCCAAGACGGGGCTGCAGCCACTCTTTTCTCACTCTCACTCTCACTCTCACTCTCGTTTCTCACTCTCTGCAGTCTGCTCCTTTCCTTTCCTGCTGAATTTCTGGTCCCCCCCCCGTCACTCGTCGCTCGCCCTGAATCGCCCGTGGTCGCGTACCGCCTGCCCAAGGTTTCCATTTTCCATGGTTCCTTCCATACTTAATGATGAGAACGTTGTTCGCTTGACCCCGATTTAGTTCCTGCCGCCGCCATATGAATTATTGACACTTTGTAACCTTCCCCCAACTTCGCACTTTTTTACACCTCCAACTCCACCACTTCCGACACTGCAATTCGATGTCTTCATCGATATCTACCTCAACGTCATCCATCACGACCCTAAAGCTGCTGCACACGATCCCGACAATCCGACGCTCTTTATCGGCCGTCTCAAGGGCCCGCTAGCACTGCATCGCGTTACAGCATAGCCAGATTGAAGTATTCGCGTCGGCGTGTCGATTTTTGAAGTTATTCGCAAGTCCGCATTGAACGAGCGTTTGTTATCACGTTTCGCCAAAAAGCAGTCCCGTCCCGCAAAGTACTGCAGCACCTGCAGATTTCGAAACACCCCTTAGACCACCATATGAGGCCCGAATTAATACCTGGAAAATACCCGTCGAAAATTGAAGCTCGATTTCTTCAGCATGTCGAGATCTCCCAACGGCGACAATGCGGGCGTTGGTCGCGCAGTTTCACCCGCCCAATTTAGTTCGGCGTCTGGCCTCTCGTCGCCGCCGCGCTCTGAGTCTGAACCAGGCTCACCTTCGCAGCAATTTGCCAATGAATCCTCGGCGTCGCTGCAAAATTCAAGTATCACGGTCAATCCGCCTGGTGTTGAGTATGCAGCACCTGGCCCTTCGGCAAGCAAACCGGAGGTTGTGCAACCTCCTGCTCGGAAAAAACCCGGTAGAAAGCCGAAAATCCAACTGGCCAACGCCAACGCCAACGCAGACAGCTCTGCAACAAATACAGACGTGAATGCACCCAAGACCCGCAAGCCCAGAAAGCCTCGCGATCCCAATGCACCAACGCAGAGGAGGAGAAAGAATCACTCTACGGAACCTTTAATTCTTTCTGATCTCACCCCCGCTCCCGGCCCGCCACCGAGGCAACCATCTCAACCGATCATCCTAGGGGCCGACCCGAAAGCAAATGTTCGGCCTGACGCGCCGCCACCTTCCCAAAATGGCAAAAATGAGGATATACCACCACGACCTGTCAACAGCTTCTTTACCTCTGGTCCACCTCCACCCCCACAACAGCCATATCAGCACCAACAGCCTCTTCCGCACGCGATGCGAAGTTCTAGCAGTGGTCAAAATTATGACCCCATTCGATCGAATTATGATCCCGTCCGGGAAACAGTCGTAAACCATCCTCCTCCAGCATACAATTCACAAGGCTCCCCTGGCCAGCCCCATTCAATGAACCGTGCTAGCGCGTCGCCCTCCATTTCCAGTCTTGTTGATCCTCCAAACCAAGCATTGACTTCGCCATCTATTGCAGCACAATCGTTCTTCAACCAACAACAAGCTAGACTACAACATGAAGGTCACAGCTCTGTCCCTCCTTCGCCAACAGTAAATAGACTAGCTCCCTCAGCAATCGTTGAATCATCACCAAAACCCCCAGTACATCCAGGCGTGGCCTCCAGAAAATCGGATACAAGCATGGTCACTGTTGGCTCCACGGCCATGTCAAAGAAAAATTCACTAGGTCCAGGAAGCACTGCAACTTCTTCGGCTGCTGCGTCCCCAAAGCCGCCTAAAATTAAGGACAGCAAAGAAATATATCCTGCCCCACCTCCCCTTCCAGGCTCTGGCTTGATGCAACTGGGAGGTATGGGTGGTGCACCTGGCGATGGTACTGAGTTCCGTGCTCCAACAGTCATCTTGAACATCCCCATGAATGGCGAGGTTAACAAGATCATTAATTTCACGCGCATGGCAGAAGACCGATACGGTTGGGATGCTCTCCACCCGCGCCTTGCGGCTCAACGTGACAGACTTGCACGAGTCGCCGCAGCTGGAGCAGCTTTGGAGCGAAATGGGTCGGGGCGAGATAGTGGTGATGACATGTCGCTTGACTCGGATGATGGAGGCAGCAATATCGAGATGGGTGGTATGAGTGATGGGCGAACTGGCACTGATGGAGGAGCAAAGAAAGTTCCCCGCAAGAGAAAAATGAAGGAGGATGAATACGACAAAGACGATGGATTTGTTGACGATTCTGAGTTGCTCTGGGAGGAGCAAGCCGCGGCTGCTACCGATGGATTCTTCGTTTACTCTGGACCTCTAGTACCAGAGGGTGAGAAGCCTCCAGTTGAGACGAGGTATATTTGGTTTCGTCCCTTGAAGAGACTGTTTACTAATATATTTGCAGAGGTGATGGCTTACCAAAGCGTGGCCGTGGTAGTCGTGGTGGCCGTGGTGGTTCCCGAGGTGGCCCAGGATCCCGAGGAGGAGCTGCTGCGGCAGCAGCTGGAGCAAATCCAGGTGTGAACCCCCGAACTGGCCTACCATTATCAGGACCTGGATCTCGAGGAGGATCTACTACTCGAAAGCCTCGCATCACCAAGGCAGACCGAGAGCGTATGCAACAGGAGAAGCTGGAGCGAGAGAAGATGGGCCCTATGGCATCGATGCCTGCAGGCTACGGTGGCATGACACAACTTGCAAGTGCTGCAAACATGGGAGGCACGCCAATGGTATTTAATTCTTGAAGCCAGCCTGGGAAATGTTGGAGAATTGTGCAAATACTTTTCCTTTTTGTGGGGAAAATTGGCGTTCAATTGAGGCATAGGACATTCTTGGTTCTATTTATATACACTCCTCGCTGTACATTATTTGCTTTACTTGCTGCATGCATTGCGAGGAGCCCTAGGATGTAGAGAGTAGCATACGGAGAATCAATGAATTCAGTATATGAACTAAGTACTCGAATGTGCATAAGCGGATGCTAGTGAATAACAGGGACAGACAGTTCAACACTAACATTGAATTGAATACGACAAAATCGGAAACTTCTCGACTATAAAGTCGTAAGTGAAGTTAGTGATATTTCTCGCAGGCTCATTGATGGTTATTCCATTTTCAAATATTTTCCGAGATCGGAGTTTTGGCAGGCCACATAAAAGCGGCACTAAGTTCGTCACTTTCGCAGAGCTTCACCTCGAAATAATTTCGAGTCACCTCCATTTATACTCCGCAGCCATATCATTTTCACCATGGCGACAGTACAGCAGGCCAGAGCACCGGAAAAAAAGAAAGAGAGGCCAAGCGCTCTACGGTCAATTATTGCGGGGTCAACTGCTGGAGCCGTAGAAATTGGTACTTCCCCACTAGCAAGAGTTACTCGAACATGTTGGAGCTTTGCTAATTACAGTCTGCAGCTATTACCTATCCTGCGGAATGTATGTACTCAATATTCGCCTATTCTTCTTGCCTCCTCTCCGAATACACAGTCTGGAAGCTGGATTTAGGAGGGATTGGATTAGATCTGGGTATAGACTGATCATAGCACAATAGTCGCGAAGACAAGAACGCAATTGAACCGCAGATTAGCAGACACTGCGAAGCTTCCATGGCCTCCGTTTGGTACAGCGTGGTATGCAGGGTGTACGACACTGATTATTGGCAATTCGTTGAAGGCCGGCATCCGTATGCTGCCCTCACTTTACCATCCCAAAGACTGCAAGACGGAATGCTGATATATCTTTTGATGAACAGGATTTGTAGCATTCGACCAATACAAAGCTCTTCTCCAAGATGCAGACGGCAAGATCTCAGGTCCAAGAACGGTCATTGCAGGTTTCGGAGCAGGAGTAACGGAGTCACTGCTTGCTGTGACGCCATTTGAAAGTATCAAGACGACTTTGTATATTTCCCTTCATCTTCTTTCCAATCATGAAGCTAACACTCTACAGAATTGATGACAGAAAGGCTGTCAACCCCCGCATGCGCGGTTTCCTCCACGCAGTCCCCATAATCGCCCGCGAGCGCGGTCTCCGCGGTTTCTTCCAAGGCTTCGTCCCAACCACAGCCAGACAAGCAGCCAATAGCGCAACGCGATTCGGTTCCTACACTTTCCTGCGCCAACTCGCAGAGTCCTACACCGCACCCGGCGAAAAGTTAGGTGCTATTTCGACCTTTGGAATTGGTGGTGTTGCGGGGTTGATTACGGTGTATGCGACGCAGCCCCTTGATACGGTCAAGACGCGCATGCAGAGTATTGAGGCCAGACATCTTTATAAGAACAGCTTTGCTTGTGCGGCAACAATTGTGAAGAACGAGGGGTTCTTTACGCTCTGGAGTGGTGCAGTGCCGAGACTTGCGAGGTTGATCTTGAGTGGCGGGATTGTGTTTACGATGTATGAGAAGAGTATTGATCTTATGGATAGATTGGATCCGGAGAAGAGGTATGTATGAGAGTTGAATTGTGGGGTACATGGAGTGTATATTAGGAGCTTGGTGTAGCATGGCGTTCTGGCGTTGAGGTAGACAAGAACCTAGAGATTTTGAAATAGAAAAGCGATGATTCTTCATATTGTATCTATGGACTTTCGAGTCCTCCCAAACGCCGTTTACGAGTATGCACAGTATAATACAGGTATTCGTGTCATAATTTCATCCCTCTTCATTGGAATCGTAGAAAGCCCTTCCATCTATTCGTCATATTCCCCCACCACGTCCTCTGTGGTGCCTCGTCCAATTCTTTGACCAAGTCTGTATAATGTGTAGGATTACTCTTCGGCTTCATCAGATCTCCAGTGACATTGTACTGTGTAGGGCAAAGAAAATTAGTACAAAGTCTGAATATAAACTTCTAAGCAAAGAATTATACCTTTGAAGTGTATCGATTACTTAACAAAGAATACAAAGCATTGACCTGCTCTAATTCTGCCCTCCCATCCACAGCTACAGATTTCTGTCCCTCCACAGGGAAGAAGCGCTTATCTACGCGCCGTCGAATCGCATCTTGGAATTGGCAGTCTGGTCGGAGAGCATCTTTTGGCCAGCGGGAGATGGCTCGAATGTAGTGTTTGTATGCTACCTATTTGCGAGGTTAATTGACGCACGTGTGCGTAGAAGAAGGCGTAGCTTACAGATTGGGACATTCTGATTATTTCAAAGACAGAGTTATATACGGCGCAATACTGTAATTCTTCGCGTTTCCCCAACTCGCAAGTCTTTGATGTGAGTGTGCATCATCAAAGAAGCATTTAATTACAGGGGTGTGTGCTTAATGAATCAATGCAGCACCGCCCCAAACCATCCCGCGCCAACCGGGCGGCTCAGGCATCGACGGCTCTCTCTAGAGGCGACTGCGACTCCTGAACACCACCTCCACCACAACCCACTGACCATCACGCTCTTTCTCTTCTCACCTACCCTCTTCTTCCCTTCTCCTTAATACTCAGACTCGCTCTGAGTCTTCTTCGCTACCTTCTACTTTTCTTTGTCCTTTCTCACCTTCGCCCATCATGAGTTCGCAGCGATATGAAAGAGTACGTACCGCCCAGCCAAGTCTCGCCACGCAATTGTCTCAGGCGGGATGGCCTCGCAAGACGACGACCATAATGCTAACAAATGGTCTACAGGTATCTGCGAACGATGAAGAGACTCCTGATAGCCCCCTAGTACCCAACTCTCCTCCTCCATCCTTCCGATCACGAGCCTCTTCTCCTACTTCACGACACCTCGCGAGCGAATCGCACCCTACACCCGTCGACCAGAACCTCGCCGACACCTTTGATGCCGATGGATCGGATAGCGATGAGGAGAATGATGGAGATGATAGACAGCGATTGATGCGGGGGCAGCCTACGCCTCCTGCGGCGGAACGAACGACGACAGAATCTACATCTACGGCTGAGACACGGCCCCCACAGATTGAGCGGAGGCCTACAATATTACCAGTCTTCGCCCCAACACGAACAACGGGCAGAGTATATGGCGGAGGATCGGGATCCGATGGTGTATTTGCGAATTTGAGCGCTAAACCAGAAACCGGGGGCGAGAAGGAGGAACATCCACCTGTAAGTTGAAACCTGGATTTCTGGCAACGTGACAATGCTGATAAACATTAGACATACGAACAAGCAGCCGCAGACGCGGCACCTCCGTATTGGGAAACGACGATTCTTGCTCCAGGCCTCGGCGGACCAGATGAGGTCTACGTAGAAGGCCTCCCTGTTGGCTCCGTCTTCTCCTTCATCTGGAACGGCATGATTTCAATGTCTTTCCAGGTTGTCGGCTTCCTCCTCACCTATCTACTACATACCACTCACGCCGCCAAGAATGGTTCTCGCGCCGGTCTAGGCATTACTCTCGTCCAGTATGGTTTCTACATGAAGGGATCTGGTGGACCAGCATCAACACCTGCGAATGGACAAGACCCAGCATACTCGCAACCACCAGACCCAAACAGCCATGACTTTGACCCTAATCAAGTGCAGGCCGGTGCTGGGGGAATGGACAACAGCGGTTCGAGTGGAGGATTCAGCGATATTGCGAGCAGTGAATGGTTAGCATATATCCTGATGATAGTCGGCTGGTTTATCCTTATTCGAGCCGTGAGCGATTTCTTGAAGGCCAGGAGGCACGAGCAATTGGTGTTACAAAGTCCGGATCGTGGCTTGAACGTGCCTATAATTGCCACTGGGGAGGAATCGGAGACCGTTGTCTGATGTTGATGATCCGGAGGAGTTTTGGGACGGAGCAAGGCGTTTTATGTTAGCAGGCAGGCAAGCAAGCATTGAAATATTTATTGCTGGCTCGGCGGGTCAAGTAAACCTTTGTGATGGATCGAATGTTGGGAATACATCATTTCTTGATGATTTATATATCTGCATATATTATATCTCCTTTCTATCGACCTGAGCACCACTCAAAAATCCCTCAATCCTGCTTCAAACGTGACGGAATTCACTCACCCAGAAGTCTGGACACCTCAATAGTCTAAACATTTCCTTTTTATGTAATAAAGAATATTACCCATCTCGCTTCCATCCTCCTCTCTTCCTCAAACCGTACACATCTACTTCAAATTACTAGCAAGTGCAGTAATAGCATCCTTCGTAGCCTGGCTCTCCGCACTCCCCGCATTCTTAATCACTTTCCCAAGCAAATGCTCCACCGTCTGCCCCGGATCCGTAATAGCAGTGCCCTGCGCCGTCTTAATCCTCGCAATCTGAAAACTAAGAAAGAATTTCGGCGCTTTAATGGCCAAATTCCCTCCCACGCTCCTTATTCCTGCCTCTGTAGCCTGATATACATTCAGCTGGTTCTGGAACGTAGCCAGGTCCGAAGTGGCCAAAGGGTTGGCGGTAGCGAATTCCGTGGTTGCGAATGCGAGGGGTGAGGAGGATGAGTCTGCGAAGTTTATGCTAGAGAAGGAGATGCCGCCTGAAGAGACGTCTGGGACGCCGGAGAGGGTTGTGGTGCTTGTGTCGCAGGTGATGGCGCTTTGTATCGCGGTTACAGTGTCTTGGACTTCCGCGGGGAGGGCTGTGGTGCCTGTTATGAAGCAGGCTTTATTTTGTCGCGTGGTAAGGGTTGTGGGTGCTAGTATCATGTTAGTACGAAGAGATCGAGTATCGGGGAGCGATTCTACCTGAGAGGGAGAGGGTAAAGAGGAGAGGGATGACGGTGGTTGAGAGGTGCATTCTGGCTGGCGAATGGCTGGGTGAAAGAATGTGTAAGAATCGAAGGCGAATCCAGCCGCAGGGTTTGTAGAATGAAGATATATTAGAGAACCAACGAATGACGATAAACCAGAAATTTTCGAAAACAGAAAGATCTTCACGAACATATAAAGAATGTCATCCCCCGTTTAATCTCATCTCTTACAAAATTCCCCGAGCCCATTCTCTATAAATATATGAGGCTATTCCTAGCTAAGCCGATCTCCGTCTGAAGAACGAAACGCTAGCTTCCAGTTTGGCAGGCCTATTGCAACGATCGGACATCAGGTGGAAGTGGTTGGCGCGGTGTTTTGCGAGGGAGGAAGGTGAGACAGGGGGGCGTCTCAGGGGAACCGAGGAGGGAAGTGGAGTCTTGGCGGGGTCGCAGAACAGAGGGAACTTCTTGGGTGCGATGGAGGTGTTTTTGCACCAATTGTATTTCGGGGAATGACACGAAATGGCATAGTTTAGGGAGTGTATTTGAAATGACATCCGGGAGGCTGGTGTTGGAAAGCGAGAGCTATCACCTTTTAAATCAAGTAACACTTTAAAAGTTCAGGCGCAAGAAATATCTTTTCTTCTTAAATGAAGTGTATTTTGCTTAAGATCGGAAGTCATGAAATTCTGTCCATCTTCCTTATTTTAATGCTCGACAAACCCGTGAGAGTCTCGTTTTCACTCCCATGTCAGGAGGATATCCAACCATTCTCTACCTAAAACAAAAAAAATCGACGCTATCTTCCAAACACAATCGCCAGTACTTAAGGATTGAAAGCTTGGAAGATGATACTATCAATCCTGTCCACCGACGATTGCCCCGGCGAAAAGAGAAATTCAAAGCTGATGTTAGCAGCAGTAACCCCAGCAGGAGCGACCCAAGTAACGTCATTAACATGGTAAGCTCCAACTCCCTTATCCCCAGCATCAACAGTATAAATCGGATTCCCATTAATCATCACACCAATAAAACCAGCTTGCAAGTTATCAAAGAACGAGTAAAATTGCAGGTAATACGATGTGCCAGCAGTAACAGGCAAAGCCGGACTTATGATCCGCGCGCTCACGCCTAGCTGTGGACTTACGGGAGGCGTGTGGAAGTCAACTTCGAAAGCTGCTGACCCGATATTCCCAACTCCGTACTTCACGTCCGCGGTGGCTGCTGAGTCCGGGGTTTGCACCGTCCAGGCCCCGAGCCCGCATTCGAATTCGCCATCTGGGAGAATGCCAACTGCCACTGGAAGGCTGCAGGAGGCGGAGATGTGGGCGAAGGTGATACTGTCTAGTTTGTCTACACTGGAGGTCTCGCCGAATATGAATTCGTATTTGATTGTTGTATAAAAGTCAGCAGCGGTAGATGTCCAGGCGAGTTGGTTCAAGTGCCAGTGTCCGAAGCCGAAGTCCCTGGCGTCGATTGTGGCTCCCGATCTGTTGTTTATCATGACGCCTGTGAAGCCTGCATCGCCATTGTCAAACCAGGTTGCAAAGGTCAACTTGTAGAGTTGACCGGGCTTGGCGATAACAGTCTGTCCCAGAATACGAGCGCTGACTCCCAGCTCTTTAGATACCGACGGGGCATGGAAGTCGACTTCAAATGCCTTATTGCCGGTGAAACCAGGTGAGGAGATGACCGTAGTGGCTGCAGGATCCGGGATCTGGGCAGCCCATGGGGCGATTCCACACTCCTCGAAGTCTCCGTAGATAAAACCGCGAGTAGGAGTGGGCGAACATGCAGCCGAACTTGAAGTCGTCGTTGAAGTCACGAATCCACTGCAGGTCGGTCCGCATTTGCAAGCGGAAACATAACGCTCTGGCGTAGTACCACAAGCAGCCGTTGCTCTGGCTGGGTAGTTTGTTGCTGTCACACCACTAGCTGTGATGGTTGCGCAGAAAGATGAGGCAGCGGATACAGCGGAGGGCGACGGGCATGGGAATAGTGCTCGATAGCAGCTAAAAACTCTATGTCAGTCTCATGAAAAAGGATGGTTGGAAAGCCAGCGGCTTGGTGGACTAACTTATCAGCAGAGCATGCAGCGGATGCCCCTGTTGCTAGAAAATAGACAGATAGAAGCAGCAAGCTGCACTTAGCGAATGTAAATTGCATAATACCCGGTTGGAGGTAGGAAACTATCTATTACAATGAGTGTTGTGGAAGAACTCAGGATCCGATGTGATTCATTGAGTTCCACTCTCTCTTCCTTTATATAACAGAAGCTGCAACTACAGCACATAATCATGCCGATTTTCGCAACATCGAATTCGCCAAGAACCTAGAAATCAATAAAAAAATGTTCACAACCTCCGTGTGGCTTGCATCAATGCCACCCGAAATAAGCATAGGGCAAGTCAGCCGCTCCCGCCGCGGACGTTCAGGAGACAATTGATTGGATCAATTGCCTGTTATTGTTACACAATGCCAACGTCTGATGGTAGAAGCACTTGTTCGGTGAAGGTGATGGTGGCATGAGGCTTACAGATACGGGGGCGGCGTTAAGCCTAGCACCTATGCAGCAGTAATACGGTCTTAAATGAAGCCGATCCTATTTTGACTAGGGTCTTTTGCACATGAAGAGAAAATCAAGACGAAAAATATGAGAATCAAAACGTTGTCAGAGCTGAGTGTCTATATTTCTCCTCGGCGATTCAATTCTTCAAACATTGGTCTTGAATCATTTTGTAGTTTTCAATAGAAATTATCAAAACTACAAAACAATGGATTCTGAAATGCTGCCCGGCAAAGTTTCAACTCCCGCATACAATCGACTGAAAGTACATTCAAAACCAAAACCAACGGTGCCTTGTGAAATCTGAAGTCAAGAAATTACCTCCAGCCACTCTTTCGGGCAAATCTCAAAGAAGGCAAGGCCCTCTGAACCTCAAACGCGAAGCTTGCCGTCTATCGGTACTAGAAAGATATGAAATAACTAATAATATCGAAGTACTCCAGAAGACAGCGAGAGGTAAAATCCCAACAAAAAGGTATGAAGTCAGAACACATAACCGAAGATTTCCGAGCAGGCCCTTGGTACGGACTATCTTTATGAGGCCTTAGCTGGTAGGCTGGGGCTCGCCGGCTTTTGATCCTCTCTAGCGATATGGGGTTATAGGAGCTAGTAGGCAAGTTCCTATGAGATAGGAAAGGGGGTGGAAAGAAATGACGTTCGAATTATAGCCGTGGTCGAGACAGCTCTGGTGGTCCTTGGCTAAGTAGTAGTATCGTCACCGTCGCACATAATCGGACCGAAAGAAATAGGGCTGTACTTTTCAACGGGGTCTGATATCATTTGAGATTTCGGGACCGAAGGTACAACCGACTTCACGCTGCCGGGAACCTCAGAAGCTTCTCACTTTCGGCACGAGACCAATTGGGCACTTGCTTCGGGGGCTAAGATAGCGCTTTTTGACTGAGATACGAAAGTGGGAAAAGAATAATAACACTGTAAACATTTCCAAGTCCTAGGGATTCGACCCTGAATCCAAGAATGACCCGTGAAAGAGAAGTTTGACGAGAACTACTCTCAAATGTTCTCAGAATACAAAACAGCCTCCCCCGCGCTAGTAAGGAAGTACGAAAAGAGTATAAAACACTGCATTGTCCAATGTCTAAATTTCCAGTTTTTGATTACGAAGTGACGATTGAGAAAAGCTTCTAACTACGAAATGAAGAGGGGTCCGATTAGCGCCACACCAACTGCCCCACCAAACCCCCGCATTTAGCTGATGCCACGAACAGCTCACAATAAGGTTATCCTCACAATAACCTCACCAGATATGGAACTACCAATAATCTCTCCCTAATTTCCAACTGATAAATCCTTGACACGTTAGGAAACGATATTTCAAAGCTCAATCTGCATCAAATACGCACACTCTTCCGCTCCCTGCGAGCAAACACAAACATGGCCTGGCGGAGCTCAGGAAAGAGTAATGGCGAGTTAATCGATAATCTATTTAAGAATGGACTTATTACCAGTTCGAGGGTGAGGGATGCTATGATGAAGGTATCGTATTCCATCCACATTCCTAAAACCAAAAAAAATACCAAATACTGAATAATTTATTATTATAAAGGTCGACCGAGCACACTACTGTCCCACCCCCTCCTACGCCTACGAAGACTCCCCCCAATCAATCGGCCACGCCGCCACCATCTCCGCACCCCACATGCACGCCTCTGCCTGCGAATCCCTTCTCCCCTTTCTCAAGACCAATTCTCGAGTTCTAGACATAGGATCCGGATCCGGGTATTTAACTGCTGTGCTTGCAGAGTTGGTGGGGGATAAGGGGAAAGTGGTGGGGTTGGAGCATATTGGGGCGCTGAGGGATATGGGGGAGAGTAATATGGGGAAGAGTGAGAGGGGAAAGGAACTGTTGCGGGAAGGGAAGGTGAGGTTTGTGGTTGGGGATGGGAGGAAGGGGTGGAGGGGAGAGGGGGAGGAGAAAGAGGGGTGGGATGCGATTCATGTTGGGGCTGCGGCGGTGGAGTTGCATAAGGAGCTTATTGAGCAGCTGAGGAGTCCGGGAAGGTAAGTTTGTGGTTTTGGTTGTAGCTGACTCAAGAGGTGAGGCTGATTTGAATGGGGGTAGGATATTTATTCCAGTTGAAGACCCGAAAGGATATGGGGACCAGCATATATGGGTTGTGGATAAGGATGAGAAGGGGGAGGTTACGAAGAAGAAGCTTTATGGGGTGAGATATGTGCCATTGACGGATGCGCCGATGAGTTGAGCATGAACATGGCTTTGCAATGTATTTGGGAGAGCTGAAAAGGGATGTACGAACTAAGCTGTGATGCACAAGAAAAGGGTCCAGGAGAACACGGAACATGGGAAGCAGGCGTTAGGCGTTATAGGCAGGTGGAACATTGGACAATGGCAGATGCTCCATATCTGAGCGTATACACTTTCGCAGGAAAAGTGCTCAAGGCCTTCGACGCCGTCTACGATACTGAGAATTGGACCGGATGTGCTTGTTTTGCATTTAAAGCCACATGTCTTGAAAGCAATATACCTTCTCCTTTTTGCTTGTTGGCTTTGGGAGATTTTGAGAGGGCCTAGACCCGAGTGGTACAACAACTAGAAAGTCGGACGATATTGACGTTTCTTAGCAGTGTATTCCTTGAAACGATTTCGTTTGACGTGGGAATCAATTCATTCAAGCGATTTACAGGCCTCTTGAAAGTGATATCGAATTGACCAATGGCTTGACAATTTTATTACGTCAATGCAATACCGAGTTAATTCCAGCCCATGTGCCGCGCTTGAGCCTTGCTCAGACAAAACGTCCCGAAATGCCATGCTTTTGGTAATGGCATTTCTAAAAATTCGGGTTTAAGATCTGGGCTAGTGGCTGATGGGAGATGGATCGGAACTTCTCGCACCACATGCTGTGCCCTGTTTTGTTTCGGTGACGGCCAAAGCTTTCCGACCGTCCGAGGCAAACTTCCAGCGTGCAATTGGACTGCAAGACAAGGAGGGAAGAAAGAGGACAAAATAAAGAAAAGTTTGAACCCGATTACGAACCGTAGAATATCTCTCTTTTGCAGCCGTTTCAACGTCATATTTTCCGCTGTGACACCGGTTATTTCCGAGGCCCGCTGATTTACTTTTAGGATTTCGAGGCAAACATGTGAGAGGTTTTAAGCTGCGCTGCAATGCTCAATAATGAAAAATAAAATATGGGGGATTTGTAGCGGCGGGGACTAAATGATTACTACGTAGGCACGGGTACAACAATTCGGGAAAAGGGGGAACACAAAAAGGGAAGAAGAGCAGAACACGAATACGAGACTAAACCGAAAAGAGGAAACGCTCTTGATGCCTTCATCCGGCGGCAAGTTTGGCCTTGGGCAACGCCACGCGGTAACCTGGAAAGCCCCTCAGTGGTCCGAGGCTCTGGAAAATACCCAGAAATTGTGGATGTGTGAAGGGTATTTTCTTGCGGAGCTGAAGGAATGCTCCGTTGTCGCGGGTGGTTTATGTTAGTCTGAGCTGCTTGCCAATGAATTATGCTTTCAGTCCCTTACAAGTTACCCACGAGTAAGGGAACTGCAGTGAAGGTGCAGAACTATCTCCCCACGAACCTTATATGCTAAAGGTTTTGCAACCTGAAAGTCAATCGCAATCGCACTCGGAAGCTATCCCGAGCTTGTCCAAGGTGAATCAATTCCCCAACTCCAAGGATCTTCTTGGACGTTGCTCGTCGCCAATCTTGCCGATCGACGCTAGAATCTGGGTTCTCATTCCCGGGTAGCCAACAGCGGGCAAGGGGTCGCGCATCGCCATTCTGACAGCGACTCACAGGGCAGCGTGGTGGCAGTTCATGGGCCGAGTGCTGGCTATTTCGCTATTTCACTATTTCACTATTTCACGATCCGCGGGGGCAGCAGGGTGTGGCTGCTGGGACGTGGCCATCACGGACACGGACTTACCAGGCTACCAGTGCCCGCTTTGTCAGACATCCCAAGAAGAACTGGGGAAATTCGCCACCATGTGTCACTCGTTTTCGCGTTTGGTGAAATACTTCCAAGTAAATCAGGGAGAATTGCTCCGGCCCAAAATTATTCCGAGCCAGACGTCGCTGTGATTGGTCGCCCGAAACATGGCATTCTTGCCTTGCACATACGGCAGATGAGGGGGATTGGGGATTGGGGATTGTGCCTTCTACGGAGGTCCTGGTCGGTCCTGGTCGGTCCTAGCCTTGAACTATGCTGCTGCAGCAAAAAGAGGCACAAGTAGTGGCAGGTAGGTAATGAGTAGGGAGTGAGTAGGGAGTGAGTAGTCCCAATTATGGGTGCTGGACCTGGACTTTCCCGATAGGCACTGGTGAACTGGAATTATAGTTATAGTTATAGTTATAGTTATAGTTATAGTTATCGCCGAAGCCCAACGGCATCGCATCGCATCGCATCGCATCAGCTTGTTCAAAAGCATCTCCTCCCCTCCCACTTCCACCCATTTTTGGGAAGCTTTACACAAGCCGTACAATCTCCCATTCGAATTCCTCGATACTTCAAGAAGACTTACGAGAGTCCTTCTTATTGTTTCATACCATATATATCCTCATCCTTCCTTACCTAGGTATCCCAAAAGCTGCGGCGAGTCGTCTGTCTCGTCCGTTCCTTCCTTCAGCTTCGCTTGTTGATTTCGATCCGGAGCACGTTTCGAGAGGAGTCGCGCATCGTAGGGCACACCACCCCATTCTTTTTGGAATTCTGGACAATCTTGCATACTGGATACTGGATACTGGATACCTTCCACAACAAACATAATTCACATCGGTCGTCTTCAAGGCCTGTTACGTCGACCGAGTTCGAGACCTTTGCCTGTATCTTAGGTTCCGCTACCTTTTTGGGTGCCATACTTGGAGCACCTGCGGTTCCTCCCCCACCAAAGTGACGCCTTAGCCCAGCTCCTATCAACCACCCGATTATACAAAAGCCCACGGTCCCGATTATCATAGGTGTTCATATCACATACGATCATACAATCATACAATCATACAATCATACATTACATTATCAATATATGCCTCCGATCCGAACTATGCCTCCCGCAAAAGCCGTCAAGGCATGCCAATCCACATCCTATCGTTGCAATGACTAACACATCGCAGACTGAGCGAACCCACGAAGAGAACCAAGAACGTGCTTACATTGCTGCGTCAAGGAGGAGCGACCGCAGTTTGGAGGCACGCGTTGAATCCGCGAGAAGAGCATCAGAAATACACAAGCGCCGAACAGGCCGGTCTTTGCGAGTCACCGAGCAGGATGTAATCAATGAGGAAATGTACGAAGAGGAGGACGACGATATGCCTTTCAACTATCGAAGATTGACCGCCCACCTCAACAACGCCTATCCACCCAATAATAAATTGGCGGCGTACCTGGCAACCAATGTCTCTATGAGGAATATGGTCCAACAAGCTGTACACGATTCCTACAATCAGCAATATGGAATGCCATCAGGGGGACAACAGTTGAGCCAACCACAGCCTCAAACGCAAATGTTCCCAAACTCAATGGCTGGCCCTCAGTCGCTGCCATACAGGCAAGCACAGAGCGCCTCGACATACCGACAGGCGCCTTACTCATCGCCCAGACCACCGAATTCTCAATCTAGTCATAGTCGATCCGCATCCATTGCAACGCCTCAAGACTTATCAGGAAACATGCCAATCAGCCCGGTAGTCCAATCACAGAACGATCGACGGATGTCTTTGCCTGCCGTATCGGCTAACGCAGGGTCTCCCATTGACCCTCAGACCCCGGTACACACTTCAAGTTCAAAGTCAAACCAAAGACCTTCATTCCCTGCTGGTTCCTTCTCTCAAGGCCAAGTACCTCAGCAAAAGCCACCATCTATGCGCGCGGCTAACGCAATTGGTCCCTCTAACAATGATCAAAATTATGGCCCTTTCAGTACCGCGCTCCCACAAGATGCACAAATGTTCTTCAACCCAAATTTCAGTATGAACGATATGAGCATGGGTATGATGACTGGGAACAACAACTTTCTGAACAGCAATTGGAATCTCGACTCCGCCACGCCAAGTACAATGGGTACAGACAAGCAGCAACAAACTCATCCCACCTTCAGCGGCCTCAACGCAACCCTTGCTCCATCCGCCCCAACCGCCCTCGATTCAAACAAATCTTCAAGCCTTGATACGAACGCTCAATTCAATCCGTACACTGGGACGAGCAACTTTGATGACATGTTCTTCGGTCACGACGGTACCCCAGGAGCCAAGCTTGAAGAAGATGGCTGGGACGACCTCGTCGATTGGCATCTACCAGCTTCACAGCAATCTCAGTCATCCACATGATGACATTCTTGCAGACTCAGCCTGTAAAGTATATCACCTTCTCATTGGAACTTAGGGTTTGGACTTGGTTTAGCGGATTTGGGTTCATGATACCAACATGAAAGGTGTTACGGCGTTTGACACTATGAGGGTTGTGAGACGGGGGGCACTGGCGCTCGGTGTTCTATACTTTGTTATAACACTCCCCACACCATTATATTCACGCTCACTTGGCCCCGTCCACTCTGTGGTCTAGCTTTGGTATTGTAAGAAGCGAACTCCAAGATACTACAATTTTCTTTTGGGCGTTTGAATCTGGGATGACGGGGTCGGTAATAGGTGGGGTGATTGTGCTATCACGGGCAGACGAGGGAATGAGGGTGTGACGAATGACGATTCAAAAGCTCTGGCTGTATTCACTCTGAATGTTAAGAAAAAAGACAGTCAACGCTGCTATCCACTGTGTCCATCTTAGTGCAATCCAGCTCCAACTCTGTGTCATCTCAACATTTTCCTCCAGTTCCTCTTCAAATCTCTAGTCTACCGCGGATTTTCAAAACGTGAGCCTAACTCCCGTTCCAGTTAAGCTTAACGTCATACCGCCAAATGCCGTTCCCTATGCTCCCTTTGTCTCGCTGCTAAGAAATTCATCGGGGTCCATTCCATCGCCCGAGTGCGGCTTAAACGTCATAAACCCTAGATTTTTAGTCCTAGCCTAACTGCCAAAGCCCATTCCCTTTGGCTACTTTTCGCTTAGGGGTCCACTGTCTCCCCTGATTATGTTTTCCGGTTACTATCAGGAATGATTGGGTTGTGGGGAAGGAGGAAAGTTCCAGCCTTCGAAGGCGAGAGATGATGAACTGCCCGGTCTAGAACGTATTGTATTTGTGAAGTGAAGTAACCGACTGCTGAAGGTTGGGACTGAGAATGGAAAAGGGGGTTTTCTTGGGGAACTTCCGACTTGGCGGGTTTGTGGGCTGGTGGGGTTTTGTGGAGAGGGGGGTTCGTCATTGGGGTAGAGGGGGTGGGGGAGAATAGGGGTGTGATGAAAGTCTGAGGTGTTTCTGGGAGTTGTTGGGCTCTGAGACAATACTTGGAGGGGTGTTACATTGGTGCAGAGGGGGAAAGAATCTGAGGTTCGAGACATTGCTGGGACTTGTTCGATTTTGAGGCAATGCTTGGTCGGCCGATGAAGATTCAAAGGTGCCGTGAAATATTATGTTGGCCATGCTATCTTCTAGACAAAAAAATAATATACTCTAACATGGAGGCCCAATCTATCTAACTGAGATCCATCTTCTCAGACCTCGCATCATCTGCAGCCTTCTTAACAGTATCTGGCTCCTCAATCTTCCTCATTAGAAAAGCCATCATACCCCAAATCACTTGCATAGCATCCACCCTCTCCTTCCCTATAAACAAATCATACCACTTACTCCTCCACATCGTCATTCGTCCCCAATTCCCTGCCTCATTACCCTCAAGAGCACTCATCAGCTGATCCGGAACTCTGACCCTGATGATAGAGACGTGATGATTCAGAGAACTAACCAAGAACACATCATCGTATCCTTGCCCAGAAGCAGCTCTCCCAATCGATGAGTATCTTGCTCTTCTATCCCACGTCGACGACGGCGGCATCATCTTGCGATAATTCTCATATATCTGCATATTCAACCCATCTTTACCCCTTTTACTCCGCTTACTCGGGCTCGGGCCAGCAATACCACCAATAGCCCTCTTCGCCTCAGCGGTAACGCTTTTCTCCTCTCCAGCTATCTTTTCAGGACCGCCAATAACAGCAGGCACATCGTCAGAAGCCTTATCCGGCTCCCTCCCAATCGGCCCACCAGTTCCGCCTCCCCATCGCGGCTTCGTAGTCCACCACTTCCCTTCCCCGAAGCGCTTCTCTGTCTTGCCTTCTCGAGCCCGCTGCTGTGCTGTGAGTAGCACGGCTATGACCTCACGTGCGAGATCAAGGTGCTCTTCTGGCTCTGTAGCGAAGACGGTGCTCGTGCGGCAAGATACGGCAGCCACAGGGCCTTCTACGATTCCAGAGCGCGCGGCCGCACGGTCGGTGGGGGTGCGGTAGATGAAGGTAGCGGAGGAGTTGAAGTGGGATGGTGGGGATGGAGTTGTGGGTGTGAGGTAGAGACGGGGTTCTGTGCGGGGGAAGGAGACGTTACAGCCAAAGTCGTAGGCGACGAGTTTGATGAAGGCTGTGAGTAAATGTTGGCGGTAGTCTGGGGGAAGCTGGGCGCCTGTTCCGGTGCGTTGGTGGGTTTGTAGGTGGTGTGGCACCTTGTCTTCTTGGTTATCAGAGGCGTCTGGGTCAGTTGATGACTTTGGCGATAGTGAGGTGTCTTCCCAGTAGCCGGAGAAAAATTCTAGGTTCTTGAAGAACTCGTAGGCATTGCCCAGTCGGACTGGGACTTCCCCAGCTGGAGGTGGGATCCGTCGGACGGTACGAAAGGCTGCTGTGTTGTCTGTCAAGAGCTCATTTTGCCGCTCTCGGTAGGTCTGGGCCCCGGGAGAGAGGTTGCCATTGTTGAGGGGTCTTTTTGTTGCATTGTTTGCTTCTGATAGATTGTCCGCACTGATAGCATTCCACTCCTCAACCGGTGGCAAAAAGTTAGGCTCCGGGATAATGTCTTCTGGAGAAGAATTGGCTATCACGTGGAGTCCGAGTGCTTCGAAGTGAGCGGGCTCGATATCTGCTGGCCTATGGATTTTCTGCAGCACAGTAACCAGTGGCGTTCCAGTCCGTATTGGCGATGGAAGCTGATCTTCCGCCTGTGGCGTAAACTGGGGAAATTTGACAGGCGTCTGTGGTGGGATAGGCCTAGGTTTACCATCCGGGGGCGAGTTCAGAGCAGCTGTGTGTAACAGACGTGAGAACCATGTACTTCAACAAAGCCGAGACTTGAATGACATGAAGAAAAGCATTCTGAAACGTTGAATGGGCACGCAAGAGCATCACTACTTGATGGCAATTATGACCATCGCCTGATCGATAGCCAAATTGACCAAAGGCATAACCTGAGATGGATCGACAGCCATGCATTATGAGCTTGGTGTGAGCTTGGTGCTGATGGACCGGCTTAGGAGCATCCATATCCATATGCAGCCTGTGGCAGGAACAAGAAGGAGCGCTTCAATCGGAACAGGCGGCTCGGAGACTTGAGGCTGATGGACATGGAGAAGGATGAATAGGATTAGACATAAGAGATATAAGAGGCATGAAATAAAATAGACTTGCTTACCTATTGACGCAATACCAGCAAACATTTTGCCTTGGGCCTCCTCTACTCTCCCCGCGTTGGATCGCGCTCCTGCGAAAAGTGAAAAGCCGCAGCGGAACCATGCGACGGGACGCTATAGCAACATTTAGAATGTGACTTGATGAGAGCCTCACGGGCTTTGGCGGTGGAAGTATTTGGGTAGCTCGTAGCAGAACAATAGTGTTGCTACGGCACTGTATTGCTTGTGCGTTGGGTGAGAGCTTTAGTGTTGTCTGCATTGAGCTTCGGCAAATCTTCGTGTCGTTTCGCCTCAAGCGTTGCGTTGCGTTGCGTTGCATTTATTAACATTTGCATTTGCATAAGATATGTACGCATGCTCAGGCATGAGGTTTCTTTCACTACCGCAGATCTTCCATCATCCATCATCCATCACCATCCGACCTCGCAACTCCCTCCCCCCGCTGTGTGCCCAGCTGCCATCGTTGCATTGTTCCTCACCGTTAGATGTGTTCGGACCGCCCGTGCATGTGCAGTGCATACTCGGACAACACATCTCCCGTATGAACGACGTCCTCGATGCGAGTCTCACGGTCTTGGTACATGTCATTGTTCCCCTTGCCTGCGAGATCCATCTGGCCCGACGAGGATAACCTTAACAACCCGGGGAACAACCTTAATGGACTCCACAAGGCCTACGCCACAGCTCCTGTTGGGGATGTCCTTCGGAACAGTGTTGCGACCGCCTACTTCTGACACGGGCTACGGATTGGATGGAAACAAAATGCCAAGAGAATCCCGGGACTGGAGCAAATGCTTGGAGGTAGAATGTTTCTTTCCCCATATTCTGATATTGTGCTTTGTTGGTGGCGTTCATTTTTAGGTTATTGGATTGTCCAAAAGAGGGCGCAAACATAGGGTCGGAGATGCTGTACCCTCTCCCTTCCGTTGGGTATTTGAGTAAATGCAGCTGCGGCAATCACTGGTTCATCTGATTCCTGCAGGATGAGTGACTGCTATTGCAAGTGCAGAGTTCAAAGTCAAACCACATCGGACAGCAAGAGCAGACATACCGAGTCCACTCTGGATATTCTGCCTTGGTCTGCCCGTCCACAGGCACTGTTTCTACGACTCTGTCTCATTGGTCTGTGCTGCGAATCCCCCGCTTTCTTCCTACTTCCTACTGCACAAACGTTGCGCATTGAGTGAATATTACCTGGACCAAGATTTATATTTCCATTTGGTACCTCAAGAAATACATCTTCGGTCCATCCAATGTAACTTACCTAGAGTGTTTGCAGATTACTTTCCTTGCAAATGCTCATTGGAGTTTTATTGTATTTAATTGTCAGCTCTAATTCTTCGTGCTTACTGTAGAGGTTGTCAAGCGACAAGCGACGAGTCAACCCCTGACCGACCAAACGTGCTTCATGTTTGTGTCAGACAGGGGGCTGCAACATGCGCGAACCCCTCCAGCCATTTTCCCGCCTCTTCTTCCTATGCCCCCCATACTCCTTTCGTCAGAACGCTGGCGTTTGAGCATTGAGGGTCATGGTTTCTCCCACATCCGAATTGGTGATACTATTCTCTATCTCCGCTTCGACTTGTGGACTTGTTCTTACTTTTGCAAACATCACCGATATCATGAATGAGGGGATAATTTGACGGCTGGGAGCCCTTTCGCCTTCACACCTTGACGGTTGACATTTACATTCTCTCCAGCGACTGGTGTCGCTTTTTCATTTCATTATGTCGACAAATGCGAACCTGCCGGCAGGATTTTTCATCACTAGCATAAACAACATACGGTGCACAGCAGTTCCAAGAAGTGCGACGGTACTCACAGGAAGCGCCGCTTCAGTTGCAGCAACACTCCCGAATGGCCCTGGCAGTTCAACGAGTTCGAGCGTACAATCCTCGATAGCATCGAGTACCCAAGTCCAAAGCTCAGTTAATTTAGCGACTTCGACTCTTGCGAAATCCACCAGCCTCAGCACAGCGGTTGCATCGACCGCGGTAGTTGTATCCAGCGCTCCTCCTGAAGTCACATCGACCACGGCAGCACCGCCCGTACCGCCCGCGCCCCCAGCAGTCATTATTGCCACGACACCCGATGCGCAACCGAGTGCTGCCGCGATTTCAAGTACAAGTACAAGTACAAGTTCTGACTCAAGCTCGAGCTCGATTTCAAGTGCCGCAAGTCCAGCTTCGAAAGGTACGACCCCGACAACATCTTCTACTACTCCTATAGCTGTTGCTCAAAGCGAGGTTCGTTCCTCAACAACTGCAACTTCGGTTTTCAATAGCGATAATGGATTTCAATCTCTTGCGATGTCAATACCTCCGGCAACTGCGACATCTGCGGCGCCTAGCTCGACAGAGTCTGCAACTGGAGGGGGTATTTCTTCCAATCCCCGACTAACACCAGCTCCAGTTGTCGGTGGTGTGTTGGGATCTATGGGTCTCATTGCAGGCGTGGCGCTCCTCTTTTTCTTCTTACGGAAAAGAAAGCGAGGGCGGAGGAATTCACTACTTACACCACTTACAACCGGAAATCGAAGCGAATTCTCTCGTTATGAAATTGATAGGAATTCAGTGGGACCAACCAAGTTCAGCGAAAAGTGGCGATCGGACGTGGGTTCACAAAGGGATAGGTTACGGGCAGCAACGTCTGGTTTGAAGACGGGAGTTCTTGGTATCGGGGCTTCATTGAAATCAAAAGTGGTGCGCGATCGAAGTGGTACTCCGAGTGTGAATCTGGATAGGGGCAACTCGCAGTTTCTTGATGGGCCAATCCCTCAGCATAGCCGGAACAACTCGGTGTTGTCGAATGGAACTGGAAAGCCCACATTTAAAGAAAAGTTCAATGACTTGTGGGAGCGAGTTACAGACAAAATCAAATTCAGAAAGAACAATGAGCTCGCGGATCCTTTTGCTGCAGCCCGTGGCATGACGGAAAAACAGGCCAGCCTCAACAATCCTCCGGATTTCTCGCAACTTCTAGGCATGGATGACCGAGAACTCCAGCTACAGGCTGAGCGTCGGCGAGCCTCCCTCACAAAAACCCAATCTGACTCCTCTCTCCCACCCCTTGGGAGTCTAGGCCTTAACTTCGGTGACGATCCCTTCGCTGATCCCATCACCGCAGCAAACACCAGTGCCAACAAAAGCCAGGCCTGGAAACCACAACAACCAGGACGTCCTCGCAACAACACCGATCCCTTCGCCGACCCTATTTCTCAACCTCAACCCTCAATCCCCAAGCAAAATACATACGTCCAAGACATCCGACGATCTCGCGGCCAGTCAGTCGACGCCACTAATACCGGTCCCTCCATGTATGGCCGCCCCCCCAGCACAGTCGCAGCGACCTCGCGCTACCCATCCACCATCGCACCCAGCAGGGACAGCTACCGCGATACAGTCTTCAGCTCCTTCTCCGCCAACGGGCGGAAAGGCAAGGGGCGCTCCGACCCCTTTGATCTAGAGCGACCTGAGCTCTGGCGCAACGGCGGCAATGTGCTGAGCGGCAACCGAGGCTCGACACGGCCACGCGGTGCTAGTATCAGTGGACGAGAGTCCTCTAACCTGTACCCAAATCCGTTGACGATGAATAATCTGCGTCAGAACGAAGGGTTGCCACCTCCACGGGTGGTGAGTAATGTGCCACCGACGGCGAGGGTAATGAGTAATGATACGTATGGCTCTAAATACAGCAGCGGCATATCGTCGCTCGGTGGCTGGGGTGATCCGGGACCTGACCTTGGGCCTGGGAGCGGCAACAGCTCGTTAAGGGGGAACGCGAGCAGTAGTGGTGGGAGCGTGGATCTTAGTGCGAATGGAGCCCAGGGAAAAAATGCTGGGGGCTGGAGTAGGCAACAGGAGTTGGCGAGGCAAGGCGATGGGAATGTCAGCCCGGTTAGCTTTGAGAGTAAAGCTAGCAGTCGGGGTGGCGTTGGGAAGGCTATGTGAGATGAGTGGAGAACTCCCAAGGGAAATGGCATGTGCATTGAGCGGTAAGTATCATGGTTGGATGAGGCGGGTTATGGGGCTATCACCTGGTGGTGTTATTCGGCGTAATGTTTCTTGAATGTTGTGTTAGGTCTGCAGCGAATTGTACATTGAGACGAAACAAAAGTCTTCTGGCAATGTGTCGGCCGACATGGATGGGGGCATAGGGTGGGGGATTTGAGTGAAGTACAGGTAACATTGTACACGTTAGCACGTCGAAATAGGAAAGGATATTATTGTATAGCTTGTGCTTGTATCCTTTAAAGCTTGCAGTGACAATGCCCTGCCTTTGCGAAAATACTGGACAAGTGACCCAAGAGGGGACAGTATAGTCAAAGTTCTATTGGACATGTTATACGTTTATTCTTCATCCCTTTTATTTGCATACCTCTCTCCCAGCGCCACGCTCACCCACACATCAAGTCACCATCCTCATCATCTCATAACACCTTAATCTTCATGTTCTCGTTTTTTACCTGCCAATACCAAAGTTTAGCAAAACCTGTATCAAGCTACTGCGAAGAAACAATCGCGAGCAGAAGTCAATAGTAACAACGCTAGGTTATCTAACTCTTGATAAGCAGACTGGTTCCAGTCATTTCCTCTGGCTGCTTCAAGCCCATCGCCTCGAGAATCGTTGGTGCGACGTCACCGAGCACGCCGTCGGTCTTCTTCAAAGACCAGCCTTTAGGGGCGTTGGCCATGATGAAGGGTACTTTGTTGGTGGTGTGGGAGGTCTTGGGCTTGCCGTCTTCAAACTTCATCTCTTCGGCGTTGCTATAGCAAATTCATTAGCCTTGAAAATACTTGTCTGAGAAGATTACATACCCGTGATCAGAAGTGATGAACAACAAGTAACCCTCCTTCTTGCAAGTCTCGTAGATTTCGCCAATACCCTTATCCGTTGCCGCAACACCAACAATGGCAGCCTCATAGACACCGGTGTGGCCAACCATATCGGGAGGGGCAAAATTGTTCATGACAAACTCGAATTTGCCCTCTGATATCCGCTTAGACATCTGTTTGGCGACACCTGCGGCGCTCATCTCGGGGGCCTTGTCGTAGGTTGCTACGCTCTTGTTTGAAGGGACAAGATCTTGCTTCTCGTCTCTAGTCTCAAGAGGGAAGACTTTCTCGACTCCACCATTGAAAAAGAAGGTGACGTGAGCGTATTTCTCGGTTTCAGCAACGTGGACTTGGTTGACACCCTGGGTTCCGAGGGTCTCGGCCAGAACATTGCCCATATGTTGAGGTTTGAAGGCGATTGGGAATGGATAGTCGAGTTTGTATTGAGTCATGGTGGTGAGAGTTATGTTCTTAGGGTATGGGAAGTCCTCCAAGGGAGAACGGTCGAAGTCCCCGAGTAGTTGAGTGATCTCTCGTACACGGTCGGATCGGTAGTTGAAGAAGAAAACTTGATCGCCGTCTGAAAATGCGTTAGTTGTTGCTCAACTTGGTGATATATGGGAATATTTACCCTTGATGCGAGATTCCTTTCCACCAATGATGATAGGCTTCAAGAACTCGTCATTCTCGTCTTTCTCATATCTCTCCTTTATCGTCTTGACTGGATCACTGCTCTCCTCGCCGTCACCAACACACAAGGCGTTCAACCCAACTTCGATTCTCTCCCAACGCTTATCTCGGTCCATGGCATAGTATCGACCAACAACGCTGGCAATCTCGCCAATGCCAATCTCTTTAATCTTATCCAAGAGGCCTTGCATGTATCCAGCTCCAGATTTTGGGTCGGTGTCTCGTCCGTCGCCGAAGAAGTGGATATAGACGTGGGGGACGCCAACTTCCTTAGCAAGCTTAAGGAGAGCGTAGAGATGATCTTGCTTTGCGTGCTGAATCGTTTGTTAGCCCCATTCCCATCTGCTCGAACATTGAGTGAACATACAACACCGCCATCAGAGATCAGTCCACACAAGTGCAGACGGCCATTTCCAGACTTGGCATCATTGAAAGACTTCATGATAACCTCATTCTTGTTGAGCTCGTTCTTCTTGATGGTCTGGTCAATGCGCACCACATCTTGCCAGACAACACGCCCAGCACCAATGTTCAAATGCCCGACCTCGGAATTACCCATCAAGCCCTCAGGCAATCCAACGGCCAGCGAGGAAGCCTCAAGCTCGGTGTATCCATCTGCGTTCTTCTGGAAAGCGTCCATCACCGGCGTCTCGGCGGCAGCGATTGCGTCTCCGTCCTTGGGGGAAGATTCGCTGGGAATTCCCCAACCGTCAATAACAACTGCGCCAGATCATCACAATTAGCCATGATGCCTCCAAATACATCAAAACGTAGAGAAGTGCAAGTATATAATCAGGCTCCTTTTTGGACCCCGTCGGGGTCTGGACTCTCGGCGAATCCATAGTGTTCCAACCAAGAAAAGGAATGAGAGGACTTGGAGCAAAGAGAAGAATGATTGTCCACATAGAGAAGGAAAGTGGGTGGCTAGAGGCTCAATACATGAGTGAAATGGTTGAGGATACGTGGAAGGACGTACTCAGGACAGCTTTATGGTCAACGGGCATTTTGGCGATCCTACAGGCTATATCAGCGACGTTGGTCCGAGATATGGGGGACACAGGCAATTGATTTTAAATCAGTTAAGTGGTAATTTACTTACGGGAGATTTGACCTTTATGCAACGAAAAAAATGCGAATTGAGGGATTTAGAAATGGATTTCCCAGGCACGGTGAAGAGCTTTGTTGAGCAGGTGGGGTGTTTTGTTTTTTTCACCCTCTCTGACGTCTGAAAAGTCCCCCGCGCTCCGATAAGGCTTGGGCTTAGGCTTAGGCTTGGTGCCGGGGAGTTACCAATCACCACATTGAATTGGTATTTGTTTGAATCAAATCCACCTCTCGCCTTGTTCTCTCTAGTTCTCTCTCCAGAGCCTCTCCTGGTGCTCCCTCTCCCTCTACCGATCCCATCCCTCGGCATCCCGTCACGATGACCACCCCCTCACAATCAACACCCCAGCCGCCAACGACCCTTCTCCCCGAGAGTCTCTCCCCAGACTCTGTCGATACGCTCCCCGTCCTTTCCGCCGTACTTGCGCGCCTTCAAAACCCCTCTTCCACCACTTCCACGTCGCCGCCAGCTGTTTCGCCCTCTCAAATAGCTTCTGGCACTGGTCCCCTCACAATCAAGGATATACCTACAGCGACAGACGAGATCAAACACAAGCTGCAGAAGGCGCGGGTACAGGTGAAGGACTTGCCAGATATGGATCGCAGTGTCGCGGAGCAGGAGGAAGAGATCGCTGAGTTAGAAGACAAGATCAAGAGACAAAGGGAGGTGCTTCAGAGCTTGAGGGAGGTTGGGAGCAGGGCAAAGAGGGAGAAGGAGCGGAGAGACAAAGATGGAATGGAAACTTGAGTCATCTCCCAGAGTTGCATTGCCCTGGACTCAAAACCAGATTATATTTATGGTTTTCGAAGGATCATCATGTGGGCGGTAGAGCCAGGGAAGCTCTTGACTAAGTCAAAGTTACAGCACTCAGGATTCTATTTCAGAAGCCTCGGATGGCCATGGAAGGCAGTCCACGCAGACCAAAGAGAGCATGTTCCGTCTCCCGCAGATAGATCTGCGGGACTTCAAAATGGGATCCTATGAGGCACAGGATCTATTTGATAACCTACAAGGCTGCGAGCACAGGAGGGGACAGCGGCTCTTGCTCTTCAAACAACCATGAGTACTCCAAAAAGCCAGCATATAGATTCAACATTTAGAACATCACCTTCAAAATAAACAGCTGGTGAGGCCTGCCCTCTCGAAATCTAGCTACCGTTGATCTGCAATGTATAAATTAATTGGAGACACCCTTGTCAACTACCAGTAATTCCAACCTTCTCCAATATTTTCTCGATGCCAACACCCGGTTCCTCGGCGACAGCTACCCAGAGTTCCTCTGATATCATCTGCTCTTCCGGCAGAATGCTCCAATTCGGGCTATGCTCGGCTTTCAGCCACTTGAAATCATCAACCTGATCCCAATGATTCACAACGTGTTCCCCGCTAACAAGTTTCTACGTTCAAGTATCAGTCTCTTAGTACTCTCAGAATATAGAGCGTGTGACTTACATGACGTTCCGGAATAGGGGAAAATCTAACGTTACTACAATCTTCAATGATTGGTCGACTCGCACAGTGTAGGTAGACATCTACATTCTTGCAATCGTGCATTCTTACTTGCCTCGAAGCAACAACAATGACACTGTTTTCTACTCCAGTGATGTGAGCAGCACCAGCCACTTGACCCGCAATGATCAATGAATGCTTGATGTTCTTCATTGCGAGACCGGCGAAAGGAAACCCGTTTCTTGCGGGGACTGACATATCAACAATACATCCGTTGAGTTTTGTCAACGAGCCGGAAGCAGTTGCATTAGAGGCTGAGGAGGGGAGGATGATGTGCAAGCCTGTATGGTCGGATATATTGACATTTGTTGCTTGTGAGAAACTTGGCTTCCTGATTGGCCCTCCATCTGGCCTCTTCAATTCTTCGTTGTAGTTTTTTGAGGACGGCGGAAGAGTACCCTTAGAATGAGCCTCACTTATTGGTGAAATCAAGGCAGGTATGGGGGTAGCTTTTGAGGCCTCAGTCGAAGACATCTGAGGACCAGGAATTCTAGCGTTGGTGGATAAAGCTATCGTGTTTTTTGGCTTGCTTTTAAATTGGAACTTCTTCTTCGGCTCAAATTTGGACTGGGTCTCTTGCAGTTTCTCTCGGAGGCCTTTGATTGCCTACAAGATCAGACATTGCTACAGAAAACCATCGCATTCTGCTTACCTGTGAATAAACCCGCTGGTCGTAAGCAGGGACTGATTCTGTAACATCCGCAACCTCATTCGAGAGCCTCGAGATTCCCCCAAGAAGTTGATCTACAAGCTCTTTCCTCTCGATTCCGACTAGTGAATGAGACTCAAGCCGAGCAATTTGCTCCTGCAATGCTGAAAAAATTAAAACCTGTACTACGCACAGACTAATGGTGACTTACTCGTGCATGCATCTTGGAAATATCTATAGAATCGCTCCTTCACCTCTGATGGTGGACCGCTTCGATCGAATTCTGCCAGGCCACCTTCCATTGTGCCTGATTCAATGTAGCACCACGAGCCTCGGTCTCAAAAACATTAGTAAATCTAACTAACGGCCGTCGACGTGAAATTGCAGAGCCAGGGTTACTTTGTAATATGACAGCATAAGTAGAGTGAGCAAGTACATGAGATTTTGAGTCGCTGGCAGGACGTGAACCTCAAGCTTTGTTGATTCGCTGACGGTGAAATATCTTGTGCAAATGTATTTCCCCTGGGACTCTACGTGGTTAGTTTCGGAGAACGACTAGTGCCATTTCACAGTATTGTCAGATGTTAAAGAAGCTAGGATCAGGCAGAGGAGGGGAGGGAAGTCTGAAGTGGGGCGACGTGACACTGGATTCACGTGATGAAGAATCGATTCGAATAATGATTGCTCTAAAGGTGAGACGTGTGTTCACTTATGGAGGATATTGACTACATGGGAACAGAGATCGTGAGGGTTAGGAGAGTAGAATGTATATTTGGACTCCTCTCGAGCCCATCGACGTGGCTGGAACACGCCATACGTAGAGCAAAAGAAGGTGCATCCCCAGATATTGGAAATGCTGGGACATGCATTGGGAAGAAAGCTGGATTCAAAAGTTGTGGAATTCATTTGTACAGTACAAGGGAGTGGCACAATACCCACATGCCTCATGAGTGTGATGACTTCGCTGGAACATCGATACCATATTTCTCCTTGATTCTCTCTTTCCTTCTCTCGTCATAGCCTGGAGCATATATGCCTAAATATTGAAGATTAGCTAGGGTAATCAACCGGGTTGCATTTATTCGTACCTCTTCCCTCCCCTAACTCGGATATGGTCTGGTCTATTGGGATTCGACGATTCTTCCTCAAGTATTCTTTCCGCTCGAATTCGTCCATTTCCTTATCCTTCTTGTACCCTGAAAGTGCCCCTCCCGTGTAATCGTATGCACCCATAACAACAGCAGTCAGAGCACCGAATCCTAAAACCGCAGGAGTGGTTCCACCTATCTCAGAAATTAGCCAATGCCCCACACATGACTACACAAACGCTCACGCTTCAGGCCCATGACCGCGCCTGCCAAGAGCCCTCCAATTGCAGGATTCAAGCTGTCGTCTTTCTCTCGTAGGTTGGCCGAAGCATTTCTTGTGAACTCAAATGCACCACCCATAACCGCTATGAGATCATTAGTGTCAACTCGAGGAGCGTTTTAGTCCCTTGAAGACATACTAAACACTGCAATTGTGCTTCCAGTTCGAGTGAAGATTCCCCAAGCTCCGTGGTTCCTTTTCGTCAGGGTATTTTGGATAGCAGAGACAAATGCCCCCGCCGTTCCAGTTACCATGGAGGCATTCACGGCTGCCTTGATTGCATCCTTTGGATGGTATTGATCGTCCCCTGATGCCATGGCGAACTGTGCAGCAGAGGGAGGTTCGAATGGAGTATGCTGCGCCGGGTATGTTGATTGGGGTCGTCGTTGAGCTTGAGTGAAATCGCGGAACTTTGTTAAAGCGCCCGGCGCTAACGCCTTACGCGATAAGTGAACTATCATAGAGCTCGTAGTACATAGGCAGCTCTATTAAAAGCAAAGACTTGCGTATGCTCTATAGAGCGGAAATAAATACACGAGATTTCCCCCCGCCAGCCTGTGTGTCATGATCAATATTTCGCGTCCAAAATCACAAGTTTACCCCGAATGAAACTGCCTGCTCAAACCGCCGTTCGTTTGCCGCCCAGAGTTACACAAACATCCAGAGCTCTCCAACTCGTCTTGGGCCAAACATCTCACAAAAACCCCCGCCGACACGCCTAAGTCACCTCTGCGATACATACTGGGATATTGTGCCACTGCTTCAGAGGAACCCAGCAGGCGTCAAGTGGCTGGGAAAAGTTGCCTGGAGCTGTTACCAAGCAGCTGTCTACTGGGCAAGAGCTGCGGAAGTGAGGGTTTCGAAGTGGCAGAAGCTGGGGTGTGATGGCGGGCCACCAGAGGTCTCGTGGACCAGGTATATCTACTCCCGTGGTGCTGCAGCTGGGATTCGTGCACCTTTCAGCATCGATCTAACGTAGGCTGTTCACAGGGAAGACTGCGCCGAGATTGATCAACGACCTGCTTGACTATGACCTGAGATACCAGGACAAGAAGGGAGGCCGGCATGTACTCGCTGATGATGCCCCTCAGTGGCGCCCTCTTCCAACACCTCCACTGCCGCCGAGAAAGGGTGATTATGATTGTCGGCATTCACTTATGTTGAAGCCTGAGCAGACAGTTGTGCCAGCCTCCGACGACCACATCCCAAACGGGGAATCGAAGTATTTGGTTTCGACATACTGTGTGGATTGCAGGCATTACTTTGACATCACAGTGGACTATACACAATGGGAGGAGAATTCAAAGCCATGTCGGCTGTTGGACCCTGATAACCCTCTCCATCATTTACAACGACTAAGATCGAAATATACAGAGGACCTACCGGAGCACGTCCGTGAAAACAAGTACAAACCTGTTGCAGAATGTCATTACTATGCTTGTTCTGGCGACTTTTGCCCCCTCAGGGTTGAAATCAGGATTAGCCCACCGAGGCTCACAGAAAATCTTCTCAAGCTCATCCTTAACGCGACAAAAGTAGCCGCCCGTGGGCAGAAAGAGATCCAGCTTGAGCCGGAGAGATACGAGAACCTACAGCCATTGGTCCCACTACAAGTCTTAAGCTATCTTCGACAGTATATCAACGATGCACAAGGATCACGGGGCTTGAATGAAGGCAAGCGGATCGCAAAGCGAAACAAAAAGTACATGCTTGCATTTGGAGAAGAATGTGAACCTCTTTTCGAGTATTTAGATTTCACTTCTGTACAGGACGAGAGTTCGGAAAAAGGAGTAGGTGTTGTTCATCCAGTTGCAATGTATCGCGAACTTTGCTGACAGGTTTCTCTCAGAAGGATCCGGAGCAATTCTGGAGACTCCCTCGGATAACAGATGCCAACAGAGAATTTCTCAGAGATGTTGATGTCGAGCTTCAAGTGAAAATTACGCAACGCCCCGCGAATGAGCAACTGGTCTTAAGACAGCAAGTTCAATTCCTCCCCAAAGCAGCTCTGCCAATTATTGTGCGGAGTCTTCAGTATACCGACTACCCGACTACTGTGAGATCGAGAACAAAACCGGTAAATCTCGAGGCTCTGGAACACCCACATTATGCAAGTCTAGGGGCTGTTGAAGATTTTTCGGATGAGTTATTAGCCTGGGCTTATGACCGTCAGTGTCGGTGTGATCCCGCAAACAAGCCCTACTACCTAGATTGCCTTTCAGGAATCGCTGACGGACGATCAAGTGAGGACCTGCAGACGAAAGCCGTGATGGCCGAATCATCGGGCGAATATGGACAGCAAGCTATCGAGGATGCGTACAAATTCTTCGGCTTGGATTACAAGACAAGGGAAGGAGATGACCATATCATGGGTCTCTACAGGTCGAGGATTGAATCGGCTCCACGCCAAAAAGATGAAGCGAGAAAATACCTACTTATCATTGGCAAAGCTAGAAATAGTGACAAGATTGAAACCCTTGCTAATGACAGAGCAATGTCTTACGAGGAGGCGATGGAGTTTCTACAAGTCTCAGAAGAGGTCACATCGGATTTTATTGAGTCTGCAGCCGTTGCAATGGTATGTCGGAAGCCCAGGGCCTTGGATGCTCAAGATGGAACAATTGACTAACCTCAAAACTAGGCATCTGAAGGAGACGTATCAAAAGCAGCTCGGGCAATGCGAGTCATTGCAACTAAGCGCGGTGATTACAATTTGCAGCAAGCAGCGACGCAGATGGAGTCTGGAACTACTCGTATCCCTATTGATCAGGCGTATACTCGACTCCAGATACAAGACCACATGCTCCCCGAGGAGACCATTTTTGCCTACTTTCAGCAACTCACAAGTGACAATGGGGCTGGCACGAGGGACCATTATGCCGAAGCGCTTCGTTCGATCGCGCTTGAAAGGGGGAGCAATTATCTACTGGCAAAGCTTGACGATCCAAATGCTATCGTAGCACCCGCTCCAAGCACGTCGGATCAGCCCATTGGTCTCGACAATATCGGCAATACGTGCTACTTGAACAGCCTTCTTCAATATTACTACACAATCAAAGCCATTAGAAATGTTGTCATGAACTTTCAGGACTTTCGCATGCCTCTCGGCGAAGAAGACATAAAAAGGAAGAAAGTTGGGGGTCGGAGTGTTTCGAAAGCAGAGATTATCAAGGCCCAGAAATGTAAGCCACAACGCCCTCTGGAAGTCATAGTATCGCTAATAGAAATTAGTCGTTGAAGAATTGCACAACCTTTTCGAAAATCTCAAAACTGCGTCAACGCGCTCGATCAAGCCGACTAGAGATCTAGCGGAATTGACAATATTCAGCTCTGCTGCTGCCGCGAACTTCCGGCGGGCTTCTATCAGCAGTCCCCAAGGTGCAACAGATCTTGCTTCTCCTGTGTACGGGCCCGAGCCTCGTCCACTATCTGAAATAACACATCCCACGCCATTACCAACTGAAACAGACATTGAGATGGTTGACCAGCCTGGAGATAAGAGTCTGGAAAATAGCTCTGTGAGCAGCGAAGCAACGCTTGTCGATACCGATGCTCTCCCTACCTACAATGAAGCCACCAACGGTGATGTTGAGTCTTCTCCGACAACCGAGAAAGGTGACGATGATCAAAACTTGGACATAGATGCCAAAGATCATGAGGGTGACGCTGTCATGATTAACGGAGAGAATGTGCCTACAGACGAGAAAGTGCTATCCGCCCCGGAGAAGCCTCCTCCCGTGCCGCCACGGAATAAGTCCAATCTTGTGATTCAGACTAATGATGCTAAAGACGTGATCTCTGAAGAAGATCTATGGAAGTTTGGCTCCCAGCAAGACGTCACAGAGGTGATTGGAAACGTCATGTTTCGACTTCAATGCGCTATAAAGCCCATAAGTATTGATGAAGATGGCGGGCAGATCGACTCCATTCGCGATACATTTTACGGCAGAACTGTTGGTTACCTTCACAAGCCACAGGGAATTGAGAGAAAATTTGAAGTCATCGAAAATATAAAAGTTTACCCAGCGCCCTCTGGGACTCGCAATATATACGAGGCTCTGGACATCTTTTTCGACCAGCAATTCGTCGAAATTGAGAGAACCACTGCTCCGCAATATTTTGCCATCGACAAGCTGCCTCCGATCTTACAAATTCAAATTCAACGTACAGCATTTGATCTATCCAGAGGTGCCTCTAAAAATACAAATCCGGTCACCTTTCCCGAGACTATTTACCTGGATAGGTACATGGACGCAGATGAGGAATCGACTCTAATGCATCGGCGACGCGAGACCTGGGGATGGAAGGAAAAGCTCAGAAGACTCAACGCCCGGAAGATATCTCTCGAAGGGCAGAACTCGGGAGTCCCCGTTGCAGAAGCATTGACGGCAGCCAAAGATTATGCCGCCGCCCTTCAGGAAGGACAGATCCTGGGCGTCCCAGTTCAAGGTATCCCGGTTGAACCTAGTCTCGTCGAATCCATTGAAGAACGAACCGTAGAGGTCGTCGACGAGCTCGAAAGCATCAGCGAGGAGATCGCCAGCCTGAAACAGAAGCTGAATGAGCAGTTTACTGATATGCACAAGTACGAGTATAAGCTTCAAACTGTTTTCATTCATCGCGGCGAGGCTGGAGGCGGCCATTACTGGATTTACATTTATGATTTCGAAAACGACACTTGGCGGAAATACAACGATGATCGCGTCGACGTCGTCTCGAACCGCAAGGAGATTTTCGAGCCTCAGAAAGTCGTTGATGGGACGCCGTACTATCTTGCTTACGTGAGGAGTGAGGACAAGCAGGATTTGGTACAGGCTGTCTGTCGGGATGTCCCGGAGCCGATGGAAGTGACGGATGTCTGGGCGGGCCAGATGGAAGATGAGGGCGTGGTGATGGAGGATAATGATGACACTGAAGTGAGACATGTTGAGCATGTGAAGCCGCGACCGCTGAGGCCTAAGCCTCATCCTGGTCTGGCTGCAACGAACAGTTGGGAAACTGATGTCGGTGTCGCTAAAACGGATGCGAATGGGAAGCCTTGGTAGGCGAGGGAGCCGGTGGATGTATAATAGGTTGACGCTTTGAGGAGAAAGGAAGACAGACATACATTTCATGGGATGTTTGCTTTTGAGCCGGATTCGGATGGTATGATATGGTATGGTGATAGCAAGCGATGATACCATATCAAAACCTGGGTTGTATTTCAATGCCTTACTCAAGACGAGAATGGAGGCTTCTCTTTACATGCTACACTACAAATCAGAAGTTTGCATGAGCGGTAGCTACCGATAACGAATAAAGTGCTTTACCTAGAGAAATGCAAACTCGTACTTGGTATTTTGCCGAACTTGAAGCACCAGAAGTATACTTGCCAGTGGTGACGCCCTCTTCGAGTAAATTCTGTGTACATCAGTGTTCTATCGTACCTGCAAAATTTTAGTGCAGGTTTACGTTCAACCCTCGATGACTGATTGTTTTCACCTTTCTCAAGAACGGAAGAAAATCTTGAAATAACACTGGGCTCCATATAACGGCAAGCAAATACCTGAATCTTTCCTGTTTCGAAGCATAGAAGTAGACGATCAATCAACCTCCTCGCATTGACTTGTGCTAAAACGAAATACTTATGTTTTCCCAGCGGATGGCATGCGGTTGATGAAGTTGTTCAGATTGTGGGAGAGTTTGAATAAAAGCTAGGGTATTCGCTTCTTCGCAGAAAATGAGAGTGGGAGTCGTTGCTGGTGTTGATATTCTACGCGTGCATACAAGCTTCCGGTGAGATGTGCTTGTTTAGCTATGCTTGAGTTTGGTTTTATTAGCGGGATGAAGCTATGAAAATTTTGGCACAAACGTTTTGCTTCTACTCGTGGTGCTATGTTAGATGGCCTGGATTGTGAAGATGTTGGTACAGAGACATTAGTTCACGCAGCGCTACTGGAACTTCAATAAGTTTTCTTATGGTAGGAAATTAAGGGGCTTCTCGAGGACTTCACGACTAAGAGGTGAACTCTGTAGAGAGCGTCTGTCTGGGAAATTTCCCCCAGGTCGAGAGACAAGCTATGATCTTGCGGGCGTTTATGAATCTTCATCCGCCACCAAACACAGCGCGGATCCAACATCTCCCATAACCAGGACCAGTTGGTTCTGGTGAAAATATAAACAAATGCATGTAATACGAAATGAGGATTGAAGTTTATGTTATTGGGAAATGACGCCAAACGAATTGGACTTCGAAGGATCGAAGGTTGCTGAAGTTACTACTTCGACTCTAATTGCATCACACTTGTCGAAATGCTAACAATGCGTAATTCCCATCCAATTGATTCTGTGGAGATTTAGGCAGCGGTGAGAAAAATACAACCAAAGAAAAGCCGTTGGAAAATTGAGCATTTAGTGCAGGAGGAAAAGGATATATGAGGTAACGTTGTGTCAGACAGACACGGCTCCCAAGAGCAATGGACATAGTTAAGTAATCTGACAACGGTGTAACAGGCCAAGAACTTTCTCTGCTATTGACTCGGGCCGACTACTGCTGACATGAAAAAGAGACACTTAAGTTAAGCATAACGGTCGAAGATGAACAGCAATGCATCTCCACCGGTAGTGCTACTACTTTGAACCCTAAGGCTGAAAGCTTACGGCCGTAAGGCTGATAGGCCTTGGTTCCCACGAGGGATGCAAGGAAAGTCAAGATCGGGAAGCTTGATTGCCCATGCAAGCGAAGCCACATGTGGCAGAAGGGGATATCGGCAACCCCATAGGTCAGAGGGCGCTCTGAAGGAAGCTGATGGCAAAATAGCCTGAGCAATTATTCAATCAGAGGTTTAACGGTACAAGAATATTCAGTTGCAGCTCTGGGGAGAGCATAGCCACACCGCGTGCATAGGGTCGGTGAAAAAGATCTATGACATCGGTACTCAGATCTGGTGTGGCAGGGTATATTGTCCGTTTCTTTGGAGACGAGACGATGACGGCAGATCAACACTGCAAGAGAAGTCTTTTGATCCTTCGATCATACGCTAGATTCTCACGGCGGATGCACAATTGAAAGCTGGTGTCACAGAGGCTCTGTGGCTTCTGTAATGGCAGTGTGAATTCGGCTTGCCCTCAATTGGTGGAATGATGATAGCAGAATCTAGTTGTGCATGTGGAGGGCCACTGAAACATTCTGCAATGGCAAATTGGAGGCTGTCAGGCTTGGGGCTTCATTCTGTAGGGCTCTCGGCGTCTCGCACGCTGTTTGACGTGGGGTACTGGGACGACCCGCGATAGACCGTTGCTTCCGAGCTCCTCATTCGAGGTCAGCACGGAACTGGGGTGTGTTTGGCTGCATCCTGCGGTGTGCACTAGAAGGGATCTAAGAAGCAGCACGGTCTTGGCCAGTAATAATGAGTAACACGAGGAAAAACTTTTGTTCTGGTGTTGTTCAATCTGGATACAGTTAGGCGCATATGCCACCGTCGTGGCTAAATTGTACAGCACTGGTAGGGGGTCCCAATGCGTGGTAGTGTGAGCTTGCTTGCATAGGCGAGGGGGAATTGACCCCTTTGATAGGGCGGAGGAGACGACTACGCAAGCCATCGTTTTGATATTTCGGGCGCTCCGTTTGAACGAACACCACACCTTTCAATTTCCAAATACTGCGAAGCTTTACACCTCCGTATTTCGTAGACACTCTAATTCAAACTCTCATCTATGCCACATGTCACTTGACCGAGTTTGGATAAAAAATGCGCGGGGACTGGGCAAATATTGACATCTCATTCGCAAGGTCCTCCGAATTCGGGATGTACTTCGAAATACTACTCCACCATAGGGATTCGCCGAGCGCTGCTGGTAGAACTCACGATGGCATCGTCTCATTAATGATGTACACAGGGGAGATGGCCCGACTCACTGCAAGAGCTTCAGAATTTTCAAATAGCCTCAAAGCCGGATGACATAACCTTCACGCGTGCTGGGGCTCATCGTCTGCAGTGCTCCTCAAGCTCGCTCTGATGACAGCTGTGTTACTGCAGCATCTAAGCCCCTTGATCTCGAGTGTGCATAGAAGTCAAATTGACCAAACAGGGAAGTTGGGCGCCACGGGTTCTCCGGTGAAAAGTTTGAGGTCGTGTATACTTGTCATGGAGGGTGTTTTGGCGGGGTTTCTCACATTGCATGGGGTGTTGACTGCAACATCTTGAAGGCATTATCATGGTTACTCAGGAGAGTGGTGACGAAGCCTTGGGGTGGTCCATTTGGATAGCTTCTCGCCAGGAGTCTCCAGACCAGTTTAAGGTACCTAGGAAGACAGTACTAGAGGAGTAACTTTTTGCGGCGGCAATTCGAGACGAATTCCAAGCGACAGGCGGTACCAGAGTATTGGAATTCGAACCCTGCCACTCCTGGACCGGGGATGGAGGGGAAACTCAATTAGGTCTCAATTAGGATTCAATTAGGCGGGGCTAGGGCCAAGAAGGATAGTTAACTGACGTTGAGTCGCGTCAGTGTCGATGTTTGTCGATGTTTGTGGATATTTGTCTGTGCAAAAGGTCTTCACAAAGGTCTGGCCAGCGGACGTGCTAGATGGTGTCTGCGCTGGACAAGGATGCTTCACAGGTCGACAGGGCCTTGGGGGTGACACGCTTTCATGGGCGCAGGGGTGACATGTGGCGCGTGAGGGCAGCAGAGGGCAGCAGAGGGCAGCAGAGGGCAGTAGCTGGCCTGTTCGCCATGTTTTTACTATGAACGCGTACATAGCCTCTTGTGGTGAAGCTTTTCGAAGATTATTCGCGCTTGGCTCCTTGGCCCTGCCTGTACTGTGCATTATTGTGGATGTGGATGTGGTTGTGGTTGTGATTGTGGTTGTGGTCGTTGATGCTGATGCTGGCATTGCTGAAAGATGAGGGGTCCTGTCTTGTCCTGTCTTGTCCTGTCCTTGATCTAAGCGAGCATCAGCCGCTAACGCCACGCCTCTCCTCGGACCCGCCCGCCGTTTACTCCATCCACTCTATCCCCCCGCTGAGAAGTTAGAACTCCTCTCTTCTGCATCTTGAGAGCTAGCATCTAGCATCTAGCACCGAGCATCTAGCACCTAGCATCTACATATCCACATCCACATCCACATCCACATCCGCAGACTCAGCCCTGCCTTTTTGGGCGCCCTTCCCTGAGCCACCGAAAGCAACTCTGACCGCTTATCTCAATTATCTCAAAAAGCTACGCGCTACGACACCCACGCCGCCGCCTCCCCTTGTCCAAGCTCCACTTCCTGGTGTTTTTAATCCAAACTTGTCCTGCCCCACGTCTTTGTGGAAATTGTCCGGCCTCAAACTATAAAGATTCCTGTTGCTCCCGCCGTCAAGGGTTGTCTCAGGATCCGATCAGAAGTCCCTCCATCTCAGCCTCGCAGAGTTTTTGCCGTCAGCCCGAAGCGCCCTTCGGCGTCAAGCCGACAACAAGCAACTAACATCTCTGCTTCCTTCTTCCGAATACCTTACAACTACGAGATATGTCGGGTTACCCAGGATCTGGTTACCACGGAGGATACGGAGGACCACCCCCTCAGCAGTACCCACCCCAGCCAAACTACTACCCGTAGGATTCGAGGCTCCTCCATTCTCCATAGGTATGCTAACAGCTCCATAGACCTCAGCAAGGCTACGGTCCTCCTCCCCCACAGGGAGGTGGCTACGGTTATCAGCAACCTCCACCACCTCAACAGCCTTATGGCTACTCGCAACCTCCTCCCCAGCAATACGGCGGCTACAACGGTGTGCCACAAAATGCCCCACAATATGGCAGACCAGGTACATAGCAATTCTGACATAATTATATTTCAACTAATAAATTTTCCGGTAGGAATGCCGTCGGTGAACTCCAACGGTTATGTCAATGGCAATCCGAATGCCCCACCTCCCCCTCCCAGCGGCATGCAAGGTTTTGGCCAGGGTGCCCCCCAAGGCTATGCTTTTCAATATTCCAACTGTACTGGAAGACGGAAAGCTCTATTGATCGGAATCAACTACTTTGGACAGAGAGGACAATTGCGAGGATGCATCAATGATGTTAAAAATATGTCATCATTCTTGCACGAGAATTTTGGCTATCAGAGAGACGATATGGTTCTGCTCACGGATGACCAGCAAAACCCCATGAGCCAGCCTACGAAACAAAACATATTGAGAGCGATGCACTGGCTCGTGAAGGATGCCCGCCCGAATGACTCCCTCTTTTTCCACTACTCAGGTGCGCCATCTTACCGCCTCCTTATAGTCTTATAATTGCTGACATTTGGTAATAGGTCACGGTGGCCAAACTAAAGATCTCGATGGCGACGAAGAGGATGGATACGATGAAGTGATTTACCCAGTAGATTTCAGACAAGTGGGACATATTGTTGATGACGAAATGCACCGAATTATGGTCACGCCATTACAACCTGGAGTGCGATTAACTGCAATTTTCGACTCTTGCCATTCCGGAACAGCCCTGGATCTACCATACATCTACTCCACACAAGGTGTCCTCAAGGAACCCAACTTGGCCAAGGAAGCTGGACAGGGTCTGCTTTCCGTTATCTCCTCGTACAGCCAAGGTGACCTTGGTGGTGTGGCCAGCAATGTCATGGGTTTCTTCAAGAAAGCCACCACTGGCGATGATGCGTACAACAAAACAATGGCAACCAAGACGTCGCCAGCAGATGTTATAATGTGGTCAGGAAGCAAAGATGACCAGACTTCGTATGTATACCCTTTTCTAGAATGTCAAGCATAAAGTCTCTTGGACAAGTACATAAGGGGCTTTCTTGGCAACAAAAGTGATAGGAGGCGTTTCGGGCATTAGCGTTGGCGTTTGGATACCATACGGGACCACCGGGCAAGAACCCTGGCCACCGATTTGTACTTATCAGCTGCATTTGCCTTGTTTTCTTGTAATTTTAATTGGAAGCTCTAAGTCTACGCCACTGGCCAAGTATGGCTAAGGCGTGGGCTTAGAGCTGCGAGTCACGTTGGGTCACTTGACCCATCTCACTCTGTTCCTTCCGCATTATCGCTCCAGGTTGCCCCTTGCTAGATTTCTGCTAATTAAACCTCACAGGGCCGATGCAACTATTGCAGCACAGGCCACCGGTGCCATGTCCTGGGCCTTCATCACCGCTATGAAAAAGAACCCTCAACAAAGCTATGTTCAGCTACTGAACAGCATTCGTGATGAGCTCGCCACGAAGTATACCCAGAAGCCCCAACTATCCTGCAGCCATCCATTGAGTAAGACATGTGTTACCCTGATACCCCCATACAATTACTGACAGAATTACAGACACGAATCTCCTTTTCGTCATGTAAATACATCAGGGTCGTCGGCGTCGCATGGGCATCGGGTAAAGCACAAAAACAAAGTCAACATCAATAACAGGTCGGAAGGGATGCTCGGGTTTCTGTCAAAGGTTTGGGAAACGACTTCACGGCAGTGAGAGACATGTAATTTTCACGAATTTAGGAAAAGCGCTAGATGTTATAGCTGGATCAATGAATGATATTTCATCTGTATTCGTATTCATGAAGTCAACTACACACTAAACGCACATGAACGCCGTCCCATCCCAGACCAAGACCATAAAATAATGACAAACCTAAACGCTCATTCATGCTAATGCAAATGCATACTCAGAATCGCCTGATCCAACTCCGACTCCAGACTTCACACATAGAATTTTGACCAAGGCTAAGGCTAAGGATGGACATTGCGTAGAGGACTCTTCTTTTCCAGACCCAGATTTTTCCGCGCTTCCAACCTCAATTGCTTCTCCTTCGCTTCCCGTTCCTGCTTCTTGATCTGCGCTGTAAGCCTGTCATGGAGAGCAGTGCTCTCCTTCCACTTGGCAGCGCTCATCTTCATCCGGATCGTCGAGCGGATCGCTTGGGCTACTACGCGCAACGTGGGCTTCTTCTTCGGCTTGGGCTGGAGTTTGACGCCTGCGGACTCTAAGAGCTTAATGTCTGCTTTGTTACTGTGGAGTTGTTAGTTTTGATTATCTGGATTGGAAAAGGGGAACTTACCATGCTTGGTACAAATCGATTTGCAGGGCCATATACGTCTTCGCATACGCTGCGCAAGCCCTAAAGGTTTCTTCGCGTCGGAGTCTCGCTCTATACCACTCAATCTGCATTGACACGCCTCTAATCTCCTTCACATGCTGGTGCTCTCGCTCCTCCAAGGTCTTCTTCAAGGCCTCGAGTTCGGCTCCGTTGTCCGTGGACATCGATGTGTTCACGAATCTCACGCCGCGAGTGAGAGTCTGCTTTTCAGCGTGCCAGGCCATCTGAGCTTCTCGGAACTTGCGCTCCCATTTCTGGAGCTCTTCTTGTGCAGAAGCTGCTTTAGCTCGATGTAAGGACCGTTCGTCACGGACTCGCTTTAATTGGGCCCGAAGTTGTGCCTCGATTGCTGATACTTCGTCAATGTGCGCTTCACGTTCTTTGATGACTACTTCGAGAGTCTCAACTTGGACTTGAGTCTCTCGGAGCATCTCATGGAGATCCCGGCGTTCGAGAGCCATTGTGCGATCCTCGCCACTATTTTGGCGCTCGGCTTTGAGTGCTTTCTCGAGGCGGTCAATCTTACTACGAAGGCGTGTGATCGTTGCTTCTGAAGTCGAGTTCTTTGCCGTAAGTTCACCAATCGCAAATTGCGCTTCGTCCAGTGAGCGTTCCAGATGATCCCTTTCTGATTCCCAAGCTTCTGCCTGTGCTTGAAGTTCGATGTTAGCAGCATTGAGTTTGCGACCAGCCTCCTTTTCAGCGTTTTTGAGCTGTGATCGGACGTCCTTTAGGCTCTGATGCGTAGCAGCAAGTTGAGCGCGAACTTCAATAACCTCTGACTTTCTTGCTGATCCGTTCATTGAGGAACGAGGTGAAGAGTTTTCAAAGCGCGAAATTTCAGCATCGTAGGCTTTACGCTCGAGTTCTGCGATTTGGCGCTTCAGGCCACGGAGGACTTCTTTTTGCGCTGCTTCGCGTTGGAGGAAATCGGTCTCCTTCTGGCGGGCCGTAGATAGATCACGACGAACAATAGACAGCTCATGAGTGGCTTCAGCATGATTCTCACCAGCTTCGATTTGAGTCTCCAGCTCTGTAATTCGTTCCTCGAGCTTCTGGATTGTCTTCTTTGCGGTTGCCAATTCTCTCTTCTCAGAAGAACCTCTTAGTATTCGTTGGAGGTCATGAACCTCGGACGTCAAGCGTGCCTCTTCAACACTAGCACGTTCCAGCTCGGTCTGCAGCTCTTTCTCCAAGGTCTGTTGCTGAGACACCGCGATCCTATTCTCTTCACGAAGGCGGTGGACTTCAGTATCAAGCTTCATCTTAGCAGTTCGGAGGTCTATTCTTTCCTGGTCAAGGCGGAAAGTTTCGTCCTCTTGATGCTTGAGTGATTTCAGCTGGCTTTGTATGGCATCGCGCTCGGCTTCTGCTTCGACCTTTGACAGGCGGAGTGAGTGCATCTCGACGTTCATGCTAGTGACTTGGTCTTGTAGGCCCTGCTTTTCAAGCCTGATCTTCGAAAGTTGAGACTCGATGTCTCTCAAGGCCAAACTGAGTTGGTCCGTGCTGCCCTCACCAGCCTGTATGTTGGAATGAAATGCTTCAATTTCTGCCCTTGCTGAGATAGTTGCGGATTCAGCCCGTGCTAATTCTTGCTTTAATGATTGCGCCTGTCTTCGAAGACTGTCAGATTCCTGTTTTGCGGCCGTGATTTCTTGGTTGGCTTGATCGCTCTCGTCGTCCAAAGAGGTCTGGAGAATTTCAACCTCATCCTCGAGGGCTTCCACCTTCTCAGCCAAAATCTTTCGCTCACGCTGGCTGAGGCGAAGCTCCTCTCGAGCATCAGCTAACTCAGATCTGACTTGCTCCAGGGTGTTGCGGCGAGCAACAGCATCCTCGTTCAGTTCTTCGATTTGACGATTTAAGACTGCTTCTTGGCGCATGTGCCTCTCTTTTTCGCTTTGAAGCGCTTCTTGAAGCTTCATTTCTTTATTAGACAGAGTACCTTCGGCTTCTTGAAGTCGATCGATGGTCTTTTGTAAGCCGGCCGCCTTCTCTTCTGCCACATCTCGCTCAGATTCAACGTTTCGTCGCTCGGCTTCCCACTTGTCGCTGTCATTGTCGTATAAACGCTCCTTCTCCCTGATCTCGGCGCGAAGATCTTCTATTTCATCATTCAGTCGGTCAATCTCGCCCTTGTATTCATCCCTGACCTCTCGCTCATTGTTGAGAGCCAAGGTCTTCTCGTGGTTTAATTTGTCTTCCAAATCTTCAACCATTCTTTTTGAATTGGCGAGATCTTTTTGAAGCCCCGTTGATTCAAGGCTGAGAGCATCGTGGCGGTTTTGGAGAAGATTTTTCTCGCCATCCTTTTGCTGAAGCTCCCTTTGAACAGCATCGAGCCGCCTTGAGAATATCTCACGGTCCTGAGAAGCCTGCCGCTGCTCATTCTGGACAATTCCCAGTTTGTTCTTGAGCTTCTGCTCTCGATCCTCACCGTCTACCTCCATTTCGTCTATCCTGTCCTGCAACTTTTTGATCTCCCGAATTCTGTCTGCATACTCAACCTCCAGTGTAGCATGCTTCTGCTGAAGGTCCTCAAGCTCATCCTGCATTCGGTTCGCTTTCTCCTCGATTTGCCGGCTTAGACCTTTCGTGGTAATTGACTTGTTCGCCATCTCGTCTTGGAGTTCTTCGAGATCCGCTTCTGCCCTCTCCTTATCTCTCAAGGCCTCTTTCTGATCTTCTTGAACATCTTCAAGCTTGTCCTTCAGACGCTTTAATTCGCCCTCCAATTCTTCAATGGTTTCCTTCGCATCCTCAAGTTCCTCACCAGCTTGCGCTTGTTCCTCCAGTTCAACTGCTCGACGTTGCGAAGCCTTCACTTCCCTCTCCAACTCGGAGACTCTCTCAGCTTGCTTTTCAAGCTCATCTTTCAGGTTATCCACCTCATCTTCATGGTTACCCAGTAATCGGTCCTTCTCGCGTAGTTCGACCTCGAGATCGTGGAGTTTGTCTTCAACATCCTCAAAATGATTTTTCTGGAGCCTCAACTGATATATTTCAGCCTCCTTATCTTCGAGCGCGTTCCGAAGTCGATCCAGTTCTTCCTGCCCGCCTTCGTCTGCATGCTTATGCTTTACCTTTTGCTGCATCTCGAGAATCTGTTGTCGATAAAGCTCAACGTCACGCTCAGCGGCACCCAGAGTCTTCCGATATCGATGCAACTCTTTCTGCATTGTAACTTTGTCGACCTTCAGTTCTGTATTCTCCTTCAGAGCCGCTTCACTAAACCCAGGGCCCGCTTTCCGCAGGGCTTCCTCCAGGAAATGAATCTTCAATTTAAGACCGAAATTCTCTTTCTCAATCTTGTCAATCACATTCTCTTGCTCTCGTAAAGATAGTTGATTGCCATCCTGAAGAACTCCGGGACCGTCATTTCGTCGCGGTAATAAGGCCATTGGCGTTGACGCGGTGCTGCTGCTCTCGATATGAGGTATTGTGGTGCCTTCCATGTATGTGCCATTTCGCGATTCCCCATAGATTGAGCTGGCCGGTAATGGGCTCAAGTCCTCGACGATGTTGCCCAACCCGCCAGGCCCCAGAAACGCCGGTGTTTGGGGGACATTTTCCTTGCCACCTCGCAGAGCGCTGTTTCTCGTGGCACTCTTGAGCAGTGGCGTGAATTCTCCTCCGCCAAGTGCACCAGGAAGATTTCTCCTGTCACTGAGAGCAACGCGACTTCGTGGTGTGTTCAGCTTGATCCCGCCGCCGCGTCGACCATCCCGCAATTGTTGTATAAGGTTGTTGTTGTCTTTCGAAGGAGATTGGAAAGATTGCTCTTCCGATAAATCAAAGTCGGCCTTTTGCGAAAGGTATGTTGCATCTCCAAGGTTTGTTCGAGGCGTATCCAGCCCTCCGATTCCTGCCTGCACCATCGCGAGATGCGCTGAGCGTGGCGAGCTCAAATGAGATTCAAAATAGCAATGAATCAATATCGTAAGGGTGAAAAGTGCCCGTGCATAGCCATTAATCGCAAAGCAAATGCAACAATGTTCGGTGGAAAAGTCGTTGGCATTTGTATAGACGCGCTTTCGCGATTGTTTACTTTCGAGCCTTAGCGTGGATTAAGTTTCCCGGTGGTGGTCCAAGCTTTCGAAGCCACAAAAATTGTCAGCCTCGTAAAAGCACATCCCACCTCGACAACGATGGAAAGCATAAAGGGGGTGGACAGACATTCAGCTAATATCTACAACAACACCTCTCAGTCCTTCGATCTTGAACATCCCAGAAAGTTGGGTCATTCACTCCACGTCGGAGCCGTTCCGAAGTCTCTTATCCCGTAATCGTCGCCATGGACGCCCCGAAAGACGACTTCAAAGGGTTCGGAGAAGGATTTGATGGGTTTCCGAAGCGACTTCCCGATGATTGTGTTGAATACTCGCTATTTATAATTGACTCGCAATTGAAATCACAGAAGGAGTTACTTCTGAAGTTAGAAACAGTGCGCAAGGAAGCGCTGAAGCTTGCCGAGAACCTACTGAAAGAATATATCTGGCAACGTGATAGCTTCAAGGTGGAGATCGAAAGCGGGAACGGTATGTCTCTTCTTCTCAGTCGCTCCTCCTTGGTATTGACGCCAATTAGGCTTGGTGTACCTTCATGGTCTTACGAATTATGGAGATTCGGTTGAAGACGAATGGCTTATCGTATATATTCTCAAAGAGCTAAGCAATCGATTCCCGGAAATATGGATTAAGGTGGCGGATACCGATGGCGAATTCCTGTTGATTGAAGCTGCCAATGCATTACCTCGATGGCTAAATCCTGAGATCGCCGACAACAGGGTTAGCCATCCCCATATCAAGCAAGTGGCATACTGACTAGAAATTTTAGGTATGGATCCATGGCAATACGCTCCGTATTATTCCACTCAGCTCAGCCACCGTTTCTCAGTCATTAAAGGAGACTGTTCCTGTATCGCGACCCCTTAGCCTTGAAGAGGCCCATAAAATTCTTTCGTCAAATCCCGTCATTCTCATAAATTCGCCACTCATTGAAGCAGAAGCATTCTACAGACTCAGGAATTATCCGTCTCAAATTACAGCTTCATTACACAACGCTGTGGTTACTATTCCCCGGAAGCTCGCATGTATTTTACATGACCGTCCAACTTCCATAGCTCCAGCCACCGAGTCTTTCTACCTACGTGATCCTATCGCGATGAAACCACTACTGTCAAGCTCATCCGATCTCATATTTCCCCCCGAAAATCTCGTTAGCGTGTCAGTGCGCTTTACAAGGGTCTTGTATGCGCAGCTAAAGTCTCAACAATTCGCTGCCCCAATGGCATGGAGAGAAAAAATTACCCAAGCCGAGAAAGACGCATTAGGCAATGGTATAAAACACAAACAGTATGCACAACTTCTGCTCGGAATGAAAATCACTTCTGGCTTTGAGATGTTGCTCACCGATCCCAAGAACGGAGATAAACGAGTTGTAAGAGAGGTCAAAATACTACTCGGTGATCTGGAGAGTGGCGAAATGACTCTTCCTACAGACTCGGAGATCGCAGCATGGAAAGATGCCACGAGAGAAGATGATGAGAAATGGTTGGACATAAATTTCGAAGACTTTGAGAGAGAATTGCAAGGAAATTCAAAGGAGGAGGAAAAGTCTGGCGTGCCGGGTGCATTTGGCCCTGAAGTCCCTCCAGGATTTGGGGATGCAAAAACGCAAGCAGATTTAAAAAGGATGGTTGAACGATTTGAGTCTTTTCTAAATGACGACCAAGCTGGCCCAGATGGAGTTGAGATGGATGACATGGACTTCGACGACGACGAAGAGGATAGTGAGGAAGACAGCGAGGATGAGGACAAAGACGTCAGCTTTGATGAGCAAGAATTTGCACGAATGATGAGGGAGATGATGGGTATGCCATCAGAAGAAGACGGTTCAGAGAGCAAACTGGGAAATTCAACGGCAAAGCTTGGCAAGAGTAGAATTGAGGAATTAGAGTCCGATGATGAGGAAGATGAAGAGGGCGATGGGGATGAAGGAAGTCAGATTCAGAAAGTCATGCAAAAAATGGAGGCCGAGTTGAACGAAGCTGGCGCATTGAATCTGGATCCTACTCCGAGTAAGCTTAATGCGCTTAAAGGCAAAGGTTCATCTGCCAAGCTGCCAAATTTGACTGAGAAGGAGGGCTGGGAGGAGGAAAGCGATGATGAAGACGTCAATATAGACTTTAATCTGGCCAAGAACCTTCTCGAGAGCTTCAAAAGCCAGTCTGGTATGCCCGGACCAGGCGGTAATCTTATGGGGATGATGGGAATTCAATTACCTAGGGACGAGGACGACAAAGACAAGTCGGTGAGAAAGTCATGAGTTGGGAAATGGCCATCAACTTCATTAAGGTATTCTCGTAAATGGGGTATCAAGGGATGCATGTAGGAACCAAAACGCCGCGCTCGCCCACTTTAAACCCTTTTGTCGTCCAACTTTTGCCTCTTTGAAGTTTCTTCCGCGTCAGACGGCTCACCCGACAGACTCCTTGCTCTTTTCAATGCATCACTCATCGGAGCGTCGACCTTATCCAGCTCAGCCAATGCGCTCGTCAATTTCCGCCGACCCTCAAGTTCCCTCCTACTACTATCAGGCTGAGGCCTGTAATGTTCTGCCACGATACTCGAGATCGCCCGGTAGCACCGATAAAGCAATAGTCTGATATCTGCGTGGTCTTCATCCTCGATCACCTCCTCATCTCCTTCTCGCCATCCTTCCAGGAAGCCCTCGCTAGGACTTTCAAAAGCGTCGCATATGAGTGGATCTCCAAAAATTCCCTGACTCCAACATCTCAGCCCTGTCATCTTCACACCCTCCACTGAGCCTGAGACGCTTTCATCGAGTTTTCTATCAACCATTACGTTCGTCTCGCTGCCCGCATCGAGAACGACAAGCCTAGGAATGGTAACCGCGTCCAAACGCCACGAAAGTCGTTGGTAATGTGCTCGTACAGTTTCGTATGGCAGTAGGACTGTCATATCTTCTCCATCCCTCAGAATACCTTCAAATAGGGTGTTGAAGGCTTCAGACCATGTTGGAGATCCAACAACTGGCGGCGCCGTGCGTGGTGCAATGTTGAATGGATCTACGAGGACCTGGCTCACGGTTCCGAAAGTACCGTTGGGAGATGTGAGCGAGGCCAAAGCGCGAGCCATGGACCCAGTCTGCTTGTATATGAGACGGCGCTCGGGGAGACTGAGATATATAGAGAGCTTTGAGAGGGGAGCGCCGTTGGTGTGTTCGAAGATGCTGTAGGGATATGCCATTTCCCGGTTGTTCGAAGAATGTTTGAGAAGTTTTGGGACTAATTCAGACAGTGACGGAGTATTGGGGACTTCAATTTCGCTATGCGGTGAGCCTTCCATCTCAGCTGGCCGGCGTTCTGAATTGGCAATGAAGTAGATCAGGGTTGCTTCGGATGAAAGCAGAGTGGCCTCTTGCCTGAGAAGACGTACGGCTAGGCTTGGGGCAAAAGACAGAAGAAGTTTTCGATCATCTGACATGCTGAGCGAGTATAATCTGGGAAGCTGAGTTGACGATAGCTCCTCGACGGCCCCCATCGTTGCGTCAGGGACAACACGAGTGAGAATCTCCTTGAGCCTTCGAACTGGTAATGAGTACATGAGAGAAGTCAAATTTGAGCGTGAGGGTACAGCTGCCCTCGAAGAAGACATGTTGAAGGGCACGTCAAGTGACGGCAGATGTGAGATAGGTGTATTATATGATGTGCACTCAGCCGTGTTTAGAGCTGGTGAGCTGCAAGAGTAACTAAACGGATGACGATGGCCAGACGGGATGGCTTGTTAGCCAGGGCTTATTCAAACACTGGACCAAGATCTAGCTTAATAAAAGCGCATGCATGAGATTCAGAGTTTCCCGTCAATCTTAGTTCTTGGTCCATCAATGTGATAGGTGTCCAGAGGAGTGGGTGGCACTAGGTGAGGTGAGATGAGATACTATAGCGGATTGAGGATTCCAATGGAACGAACGATGCGTGCCCTAGAGCGAGTGAGACGGGACAACAGCAGCAGGAAATGAGCTGGATAATATCAGATGAGGTTGAGTATGCATATAAGAAATGTGGTATTCCAGCATGACAACGCCTCTCTCGAATGCGTTGGAAATCCACAAGGCTAACCCGGCCAATACACATCAACGCAGGCGCGAAACAAATGAGTGTTGAGAGCAGCCGGGTAGGTACCGTACTCGCAGCTGGAGGTGTCAACACTCTTGAAGAACAAGGCTCGGTCTCTTTCTTTATGCTAATAGTGAGAGTAAGGCCGATTGGCAGAGACAGGCGAGCGCGGATGAGAAATGTCAGCCATTTTAGACGCCACGTCCTCAGGGAGTCTTCAGTAAGTTTCCATGTCGCTTCAGCCCCTCGCCTGGAAGCTGGCGGCTTCATTCGGAAGGCGCTGGGGTGGGCACTGGACGCGGCTTGCGGCGCTTGCTTCAGGGGAGGGCCATTGGCACATTTGACGCGGAGTGGGTACGTTTGGGTACATTTTGATGGGGACCCGGGGGAAAGAAGGAACCTAGGTATGCATGAGAGCTGTTCCGGCTTGGGGAAGCATGCTTCCGTGGACCCATGGCTGGCAGGCTGCGATTGCCATGAATGAAAATGGGAAAAGAATCACTGGGTTGCAGGCTTTCAGAGGCTCAGTAGACGAGGCGAGGCGTTACAACTTACGAGGGTTACGAAAGTTACTTGTGAAGTGGGGGATGCCCAGGGGAATGTCCAAGGGGCCGGAGCCAGAAATTTCCCTACTAGCAGGCACTGAAGCGAGAGTGCATGGTCCCTGTGGGCCCGGCTTGCATTCTGGAACGGTGGAAGGTTGTTGCTGGAATTTGACGCTCGTCACTGTTGTACACACCGTAACACTGTTGTACGGGGCTCGTTACTCAACTCCAAATTTGGAGCGGGTGTGTCATTTGGCGAAACTGTTTAGGAGCTTCTTAGCTTATGGTATTGCTTTAAGACACGATAATTCGCGCTACTCCTAGGATTGTGCCAACGGTTTCTCGTGTTTCAAATCCAATGTCTTTTTAGTGCTGCGACTTAGCTGCAGCTGGTGGGAGGCGGCCTAAGTAATGCCACAAGTCCAAGAATCGCTACAACTCCGAGGGAAAGCAATAAATCTTGCGCCTTTTGAGCCCCGAAACAGGATTCTTGAAATCCCATCCGCGCAAATGGGAAACTCGTCCAGTCATGCTAGGTCTGGGGCGGTGATTCCATGGCTTGGCCCATAGAAGCGCTTATTGCGCTGAGGAAATCTTTCATCCGCTTATCAGATCCTGATATCATGGATGAGAACTGGCGCACCACCACCAAAATCTCAAGGAGAAACAAATCGAAGAAACAAAAAAGCTGTACGAAGCTATTATATCAGGTGAAGTCTAAATGCCTCCTGAAAAGTTGGTTAATATTCTCAGACTATGCGCCTCGGCGGGGAGAAAAGCTCCCATTGCCAGTGCTCCAGAGCGTAACATAATGACATTATAGACCTGATGGTGCACCATCAGAATGGAAATCTATGTAAACAATGTGTGAAATCTTGCTAAGTCTGATGCCTCAGTAGTAAGTGATCGTGGGGTTCTTGTTCGTTTATTTTGGGCAGATTTGGTTAGCCGCCGCTCTCCTAGAGACTGCGATTGGAAGGCTTCTAGCGAAGATCCGAGGCTTCCATGCTAAAAAGAATCGAGAAGTTGCAGCCTGCAACTTGGAGGCGGGCCAGATTTCATGCATGGACGGAAGGATGGTAATGACCAAAGCAGCAATGGAAAATGGACATCCGAGACTGATGGGTAAATCTCCCGCGAGTCTAAAGCAGATTTGATGATCGCTGCTACCTTTTCCAGCCTTGCCTCAGGATCACGGCAATGTTCATTGTTGCATGTTTTGAAAATTTAAAGTACCCATTCACGTCTAGCGTAGGCTCTGGGCACCGCAAAATGCGCAAAGCATGGATCTGCCCGTTCAATGCCTGTACTGCACTGCATGTTTCCTGCGGGGCATACTATCCGTTATCGTGCATATGAGCGACGATACAGTAAAGCGGTCAGGATGACATCGGTGAGGCTGCTTCTATGCCCAACAAGTATGAAGTCCAGCTGTGTAAGAAGCTGCAATCATGTGCTCGTCAGACTCGGTCAGATCCCTTCATACTGAACATAGCGGTGTTCCACCTGCATGCAATTCATCTATTTCGGATCCGTTCTGTCGGGATCGGTCATTGGGGGCAACCCCTCGCCTGTCGTTACGCGTTCGGGCCAAGCATCAGCCTCGAGTATTATCCCCAACTTTTGGCACAGGCTTGGAGAGCTCGGCCACGTTGAATCGCTTGAGTGCCTCCCAATCATCGCCAACAACACTCATCCCGCACACCGTCTAGCAAACCATCATTAGCAGTGTGGATTCACGGTTGTAATGCACCACCAATTCAGCAGTCGGGGCAGGAATGGAACTGAAAGCCGTACCTGATAGATCTCGACTAAAATGACCATGTCCGGCTTAGTGAGGTTGACTTTATTAACATCCGCAATTAACGAGGCAATCCGCTTGATCACTGCGTCTCGCTTGAGAGTGTTGTGATTGCGAATCGTGGGTCGAATTGCATACTGTAAATTATTTTAGCTCTCCGGCGATATGTGGATGATTATGGAAAGTCTGTTCAGCTCCATGCTGTTCTGAGAAAATCTAACTCACCGAATGAGCTTGCCGTTTGAGCCTGTCTTCATCCGCGTCATTCTGCGTCTTGGTGACTTCTTCCGTTTCATCATTTCTAATGAGCCCAAAGTGTTCTCCGAGTACTGCCTTTGCAACCTCCTCGAGACCTTTCTCCGTAGCTTTCCCCATCAATGTCATTGGAGTCAGTCGATTTATGTATTTTGTTCCCGCAGTATCGGGCTTTGATACCACCTCTTTGCAAATCCGGTGGACAAAATCGACCGGATCAATCGGGGGCCGGACCTTGACGAACAAGACACACTCGATGTCAAGACGTACTGGAGAGAATAATTGAGGCTTTCCCTTTGTGCCGTCGATGGCAGCAGTCTCTTTTCGAATGGAAGACTCGATGTCAAGATTCTCGTCATCGTCCACATCATTTGCTTCGGCTTCAGAAGTAATACCATAGAATTGCTCGGCAAACTATCCGCAAAATCAGTAACAGCGATCTAAATCATGGAGGAAGGACTAACTTTTTGCAACATGCCTCTGAGCTCTATTGTTGCCTTTCCTTCCTGTCCTCTGGCACATGTGGCCCAGATGCCAACATCCCCAGGCTCTATCGTTCCACGCTCCCGAAAAGAAGCTATCTTAGCCTGCTGGTGCGGAGTCTGCCATTTTCCACCGGATGTACCCTAAAATGAAGTCAGGCATTAAGTAAATGCTGAATGCGAATCGAGGAAGACTTGTAAAGGTGATAAAATGCGAGCAATTACTAACATAGCGCAGACAACCATGATGTAAAGAGATCTAGCAGATTACAGATACCTCACTGCATAGGTTTGGGAAATTCATTGCAATGAAAACACGCCCTCGTCGTACGCTCGAGGGAAATCTCGCAGCAAACAATTTCGATCAGGCGAGGGAAGTCGCCATTGCAGACGCAACAAAAAGTGTTGGTAGAAAATTGACCGTATTGCATACCTTAGTCCTCTTGGCTCCTTTCCCTCTGTCTGCATCATTCGATCTCTCTTTACGTTTGTTTGGATTCATGTTGAGCTCACCTCACCTCTCGAGTCGGAACTTGGAATTTGGAACATCGAAAAGAAGTGGCTGGGGAGGACAGTGATTTTTGGGCCAATCGCGCAAGGATCAGGTCCACCAGTGGTGGCCCTTCTAGTAGCGCGAGGCTGGAAACCAAATCCTTGCAAGGCTTACCTCAGACATCGACGACATCCCACGAAAACGCTAATTATACGAATTATACGATTGAATTCTCTGCCACCAAGTCCATTCTAATTTGATCTTTAAATTATAGACGTCAAGCCTTGATGGATACATGCTTTTGCACCAATGAATTCTCCCAGAGCAGCTCCACAGAGCTCCACAGAGCTTCACAGAGTGACCGAGGACAGCTCAGCATTGGGATAGTGACACATTTCCCACTACGACATACCGGCATCCACAAGCTGACTCCATAATCCCTCGGAATTTCAAGAACGTGGCATGCTCGTCTCCCGCTGAAGGAGTCCCAGTCTTCATAGGTGCTGGTAGGTTGTCCTGTGCTCTTTGAATATTCGCTGTCTTTTCCCAGGCCTACTGAGTTCAACCTTATGTTCCTAGTACGTCCACGACAGGCAGTGTAATTTCGTTCAATTTCAGAGCATTTCTGGAACTCCCAACCGTTGATTTCCCTGTTCATTAGATCCAAGAAGAGAAAAGAGATTTATATGGGGCGAGCGAATGTTCCAGCTGAGGCTATAAAGTAGATTCCAGAGCTATTTCTATGAGCTTTAATCCCAAGCTTTCTTGTTCTTCTGTGCCCAATCATCAAACTTCATCGGAGGCCGTCCAGTCAACTCCTCTACAGCACCAGTGCCGAAGTTCGCCTCCGCCCCACCGGCAGTACTACTTTCAAGCGATGTCATGAACTTTGCGCGCTCTGCTTCCAATCCAAGACTCTGAAAGCGTTTGGTAGAATCCTCGTCGGAAAGTTTTACATGAGTTATGGTGCGACCCAGAGCTTTACTCATTTTCCCCGCAACCTAAAAGCAAGTCAGCTTCTCATTAAGTCGACAATCTCTGAGTACAGGAAGATTAAAAGGCTCGTACTTCATCCATCGTCAGCAGTTCTGGTCCCAGAATCCTATATCCTTCCGCATGTGGCCTCGTATTGATGAGTGAGTGAAAAGCGGACGCGGCAATATCAACAGCGCTGACGAACGGGATCTTGCCGTCTCCACAAGCTGTGTAGAACTTGCTCTCCTCCTTTATCGAAGTGGGGTGCAACCACTCGGTGAAGTTTTCTATCTCAAGTCAGATAAAAGCACATCCAAAATTGCATTTATAACTAACCCATGAACCAAGTAGCAAGAAGAACAGTATGGTCAGTACCAACATCAGATAAGTGCTTCCAGACTTGGCCGATATAATATCCTCCTTTAGTAATTGAACTACCAGCCAAGAGAACAAATTTTTTTACGTTGTATTTCTTGACGGCAATATCAATGAACGGATTCATGAATTCTTTTGGTTCCCCTGCTCCCGGGGGTAATACGAGGTAGATGGTCGTGATCTTCTCGCCATTGGTGAATTTGTATTGGAAGGGGTTCTCGAAAGTTGAAGAGTCAAGCCAGTCGAACTTGACAGCTTGCATTCCATTAAGAACCCCGTCCTCGCCTTTGCGAGACGCAACAAGGAAAGGTACTTTTTTCTCTTCTGCAAGCTCTGCAACACGGCTGGAGGTCTTTCCAGCACCGCCAGTGATGAGAATTGCCATGGTTGAAATTTGTGCTGATGAATGAAATTACAAATTACAATTCAAACCAAGGGTGCCCGTTTGAACTTGGGTCAAAAACTGATTCTTTCCATAGAGAAACCACATGAGCTATATATGCACAATGTATACAAAGATATAATGATAGCTCTCACGTGAGTGGTAACTCCGCAATACGCTACTTCCTAATCTGGAAATACCTTAACCCCGTGAGGGCGTTGAACACCCAATTCGAACTGCCTTAGCGGAAGAGAGATGATTCTGGGAATTACGAATTGAAGGAGAACCATAAGTCCATTGACATGGGCATCTCTAGATTCGGAAATTTTAAGCTAGACCCGGCAATGCCACATACTGGATCCGGAAATGCTGTCTCCAAGGAGAAAGTAAGAGACCAAAAGTCCGTACGCAGGGGAGATTCCACGAAGAATATAATTTACTTATTCCTCCCGCTATTATCTGTCTACACGATTGTTTTCGAAAGTGATCTGAAAGAAAATTAAAAATCTTTCCGAGGCGTCCATATTCTCCCATTGACAACTCCGCATGAAAGACTGCCCGCAATGACGAAAGGTTCGGCTTGTGTTATACGGCGAGGTCTCAAATTTTGCATCATCGATAACTCATCCGGGAGATTTAGTCCAGTGACTCAGCGTGCGAAGTCTAGGTGGTTGAAGGAGTGGGCTGCCTTCAACGTCTTTGTGGCGTCCAAACTAGATATTCGTTCGATTGAGGGAGAGAATCCTTGATTTCAAGCCTAGTTCCTGAATGGAAAAATCCGAAAAACCCTCAGCGAACACCAAAATGAAGTTTATAAAGAATGTGATGGCTGCCAAAGCCTGTGGGAACGCTGGATCATTACAGGGGGGTGAGACTAGGCGGACTTTAGAAGTCCGATCATTGTCATCACGATCGTCCAAGCGCCAACGGCAAGGACCTCAGTTTGAATCCTCTTCATCCAACTTCCCCCACTTAGTTGTTTTGTACCGCGGTCTCAAACACATGCAAATATGCCTGGCGGATTGTCCGAGTACCAAAGTGTCTTTCGAATCGAGAAGAATGACGCTAAAAGGGGGGGAGAGCCTCGAATATCAAAGCGGAATCGACAGCCGGTGTCTTGCTTGGCTTGTAGAACACGAAAGTTCGAAAATTCAGAATTGAACAGCTCGGAATAAATAGCTTATTATATCCACAGGTTAAAGTGTGATCGACAAGTCCCGTGCTCATCATGTTCAAAGCGTGGAGGGCCAGATGACTGCACGTATTCGAACAGTAGTCGGAATGGACGCAGCATGCGTGATAGAGCTGGGGATTCCAAAAATTCCGAAGCACATTTCCGCTTGCAAAAGTTGGAGGAGATGGTTACGGGCCTTATGCAATCAAATGGCGGATCTGATAGCAACAGCGAGAATGCAGGCCCCGGAGGTGCATCAGATCAGAATTTGGAGGACCTCATCCGTAAAACTTCATTGTACCCTGCAAAGCCTTGCTCCGGAGCCCGAGGCCGCTTAGATGTCAATGGCTCAGAAACCCAGTATCATGGTGCCACTCATTGGACTGCAATACTTGAAAATGTATGCCTACCCTGACAGAAAGTCCCCCATCAAGTCAGACAACAAAGCCTTAGACGGCTTCAGATGTGCCATTCTTGGCTACTATGGTCTTCAACACGAAACTGACATATACTAGATCCGAGACATCCAAGTTGCTCTTGAACCGGAATCGGAAGAGGAAAATGAAGAATCGCCCTCTAGTTTCCCAAGCTGTCCAGACATTTTTCTCGATACAAACGTGTCATTATCACTTGATGATGTTCACAAGACTCTAGGTGAAAAGCTGAGAATAGACAAGATACTCAGTACCTACTTCAACCACAAACACAATCAAAATCCGATCCTTCACGTTAAGAAATTCATGAGAGAGGTGACTAATCTATTCAAACTCAACGCCCCGAAACTGATTTTTCTAGTACGAATCATTCTGGGCGAATCCATCATCGGTCTCCTTCCTATGGATATCACTGTTATTTTCTGCATTGTATACTGGGGTGCAAGTCATCGAAGCGCAAGCTGATCGCGAAGGGCTTTTTGACTCTGGCACGCATTCTCTTGGTGTCGAATTCTTGACCAGGTCTGGGCAAGCTCTTATAGCAGGAAAATACGAAAAAGCAAGACCATATTCTGTGGAATCTCTGCTACTCTATACAATGTGCAGGCATTTCCACAAAGAGGACCAGGATACGAGCACGTGGCTATTGATGAGTGTCTGCGCACGAAAATGTCTCCGTATGGGCTATCACCAGGATCCTCGTCACCTTGCTCATTTCTCTCCATTTGAAGCTGAGATGAGAAGGAGGACCTTTTTCACCGTTGAGGCACTCGATTTCCTCATATCATTTCAGGCTGGTTTGCCTGCGGTCATTCCGGAGGAAGTCTGTGACACCGAGCATCCCAGCAACTTGTTTGATACCGACTTTGACGAAGACTGCGAGACGCTACCTCCGTCTCGGCCACCTACCGACCCGACGCCTATGTTATATTACCGCTATAAGAGTCAACTTGCGAGAGTCACTCGACGTGCATTGCGCCTTGCACTAGCTGTCAAGGGCCCATCCTACCAGCTAACCATGGAACTAGATGCTGAGCTTCAGAAAATTCAGTACGTGAAACTTTGCGCTTGTTCGACTCCTCAATACACGGAAGCTTCTCTCGAAATCTAATACTAATCTATCTGTAGTTCGGAAGTTCCTCCCAGTCTTCAGATGAAACCCTTAGAATCGTGCTTTGGAGACCAGTCATACATAGTACTGCACAGACTCAATCTAGATTTGATGTATCTAAAGTCTCTCTGCATCTTACACCGGAACTATATCACCCACGAAAGGTCGAATTCTACCTACGAATACTCCCGGAAGACATGTATCGATTCAGCTCTCCAGATGCTGAAATATCAAGCTGAAATACATGTTGCATGTCAGCCTGGTGGGGAAATGTATAAAGATGGCTGGATGGCTTCTCACCTATTGCTATATGATTATCTCTTGGCTGTGATGATCATCTGCCTTGATCTGTATGAGTCCCGCGAGAGCATCATACCCAATAACCATGACGAGCAGCAGGCCAAAATCAAGAAATACGACGCAGTAAAACTATCCTATGAGATTTGGTTGTCTCAACGAGCAACATCGAAGAACGCCCGGCGTGCGTCGAATGTTCTGGGGGCGATGCTCTCAAAGTTACCTCGTCCCAGTATCGCAGCGACGTCGCTTGATAGTTCACAGGACGTTTCGGGTATACTACAGGAACCTTTGAATGGGATGCTTAGCGATTTGCCGTGGGGTATGTCTAGGAGGAGAAATTCCTTCATTTACTTGAGAAGGTGGATACTGACTCCTGTATCCAGAACACAATCCTGAATGGGAAGCAAATGGATTTGGCACATCTGGGCAATGGCTCCCAAGTGACGGCTATTCAGATATGAGCGTCAGCCTTGCAGATCCTCTGAGTATATTCAATGGCTCCAATGACATTGACTGGGTGAGTTTCCACTAACGGTTATGTGATTGAGGAAGATACTAACTGGGTTACTTCTAGGAACTAATTGACCAATGTTTGCTCGGGCAGAATGATACTTTGAATATGCCGACAGTGAGCGATGCCTGAATTGATGAATAACACACATCGTACGGTGAAGGTATGAAAAAGAGAAGGGATTTGTTGCTGTCCAGAGCTACCTGCAAAATGACTGAAGCTGGGGGAGCTTTGTATCCTGGGACGTTCTAAGAATTCCAATGAAAGACGAAGCCGTAGCTTCTATATGTGGTTTCACCCTTAAGGTGAACAGAGGCAAAAAGCTATGATTTCGACAGGATTTGAGGAGCGACTCACCATCTTGAGAAAAATATAATCTCAATCTGGGAAGCGCCCAGAATCAACATGGTGACAATTTTGACAGCGAGACAAGGCATGGTAAATCGGATGAACATGACGACTCTTTATTCTTCTGGGTATCTATCTGTTAACTTCAATTCGTGCCACCATATCTCCACCTAGTCTCGCGATCTCCGTCAGAATAGCCTCCTTGTCAATTTCAATGTCACCCTTTTCAGAATCGTTGACAACTTTCGTAGCATATGCCATGCTTACTCTGAACAGTCGAGAAGCCAAAGCCTGGGGATTCCACAAACCTGCAATTACAGAACCGGAATGTGCGCTCCGGAAAAATACAATGCTACTTGCATAGAGGTTTTGGAGCTCACTCAAGTAAATCCGTACGGGATCATAGCCAATAATGTCGAGATTGACCTCTGATTGCACTTCCAGATTTTTGAATTTGGGTTTCGAGGCTTCCTTCTTCTTTTGACTCTCTGTAAACTTGGATGAGATATGAATGACGATGTCATAATCATTGGTCGAAGTTGCGAAAAGGGATCTCTGATCCAGCTCGATTCCCTTTTCTTTAATCAGCTTGGACGCAGAAACTGCGAGTGCAGTCATCCTGGCAGCGACCACTTTCGATGGTCCTCTATCTGTGAAAGCCGTTCCTGTCATGTCGTGATTCGAGGCAGCAAAGAGGACCGTTCGATTCATGCCTGGATCAATCTTCCGCCACGCCTCCAACCTAGTATTGATCGAAGAGACATCTTTGCTTGTCATTGTCCCGGTGAAGTCAACAATGAGAGGGACCAGTCGCCAGTCCCATCTGGAGATGAACATCAGTGTTCTCAGCAACCCCGTCATTACAGACGAAGGCGCTCGCCATGGGTATGGCTGGAGGAAAGTGTGCGCGACAATAAGTTCGATGAGCTCTTCGCTGACATGTTCTGAGAGCATGTGGCGGTCGAACCACATCTTTACGAGTCGGATCGTAGGTGATAGGAGGGGAAATCGAGTGCAGTGTGTAGAAACGGATTGACTGAGGAGAGGCAGTTGGATGAAGGTTCTTTTGTACGTAGATTGTGCGAAAACAGCATCTTCTCGGGTTCGAGGATCGGTCGACTTGTCCTTGATAAGGCGCTCTAATAGTGTCTGTTCCCGATCGTTGTGGATTCGAAGTCGAAAGACGGCACCCGACTCATAAATTACATCCAAAAACCCACAATTCAACAGCTTCTGGTCTTCATTTTCGATGCCAACTCGTGTCGTGATGCTGTCATCTGCATCTTGAAGAAGACTTGCAATTTTGAGCAGAAACGCAATTTTCGTCCGTTGAATTGCCGCGATGTCATCAGGCCACCTTCCGGATCCTTCAAACTGGATAAGGACATCCGCAGGAGTGTTCAAGGGTTTTGGAGCATTGAATACTGGTGGGTTGATAGATGTGTACCGAAGTTGTGGATCGATGGGTGATAGCTGCCGTAGTTGTAGCGGTAGATTGTCAAGGTTTCTGATATCCTTCTCGAATATATTGAAAGCCTGTTTGAGAGCATCGAAGTGCTTGGAAGCTGCTGTTATTGAAGAAGGTAGAGCGTTCTCAAAATTTTCGCCAACAAATGTAAGACTCTGGCTTACTTCGGTCTCAAAATGGCGACTGACGAGGTACGAGACGATGTCTTGAAAAATCGAGTAAGTTGATCCTGGCCTCCACACTAGACTCTCAAGAATGCTACCATCCCTAAACCGTCTCAACTCTGCTTTTTCTCCCCAGAATTCCTGAAATTTTGCTGCCTTCTTCTTTTTTTCGGCAGCAGGGCCGTGATCAACCAAGCGGTCTATGTTTGCCGGGTCGAAGACAAAACAGACCATCAATGACTTTTCCGATGCAGAGGGACCAGACGACTTGATCGACCAAGAGAATGGATTCGAAGATTTAATATCGATGAGTTTGACTCTGTCTGACAAACCTTCTCGTAGAACATCAAAAAGACGTTGGGCAAAAATTGCAGTGTCGAAAACGTGATCACAATTAGGTTGCTCTGGAGCGTTCGCCGGAATAGGAACGTGCAAAATACAATCGAACCTTTGTAAAGGCTGAGAGGCCCTCAATATGAACGTAGACTCAAATTGATCGAATGTTGCATCATTCAGCATGTCCAACGAAGTTTTGGCTTCATCCCGCAAGACTGCATATGACCATGGGGTCATCTTGTAAAGTAGATTCTGCCCTCTCGGTCCATCATAGAAAACCGGGATGTCTGACTTGGAAGCAGGAATATCCGATGCTTCATAGATTAATGGGTTGCTAGCCAAGTCGACGGTCGAGAGAAACTGAACGATTGCTTTGAATGTTTGATAGCTGCTATATCCAGGAGATAGAACACTATGACCTTTAGGGCCGCCGCCTTTCAACAATAGGGCAGTCAGTGCAGCCCATTCAAAGTGGCCAAAGCCTCCCGCGGAGATACTGCTTCCAAATCCTCGTTGTTGGAGCCACGTTCGGCCAAGAAGACAAGCATCTACAAATCCAGACGACTGTTTGGATACATAATGTAGGAGTTTGAGGTATGCCTCGAAATTTTCGTCGGATTTCAGGGATGCATTATAGAAGGGGGTGGGCGGAAATGAAGCTTGTTCCGCGCTATCCTTTGGTCTAACAGCGTTCTTGAAGGGACGTAGTTTTGTTTCCGGGAAGAAAGCCTGAGGAGCAGCAGGGATTATGTTGATTCTATAGCTTGAAGGAGCGCTTTTTTTGCCTATGTTTCATGTTAGCTCATAATCTATTTAATCATACGATACTACTCACTTGGCTTTGGCTCAGCGATGAGAATTGGATGGAGGCTGTTCCCGTTGAGATACTCAAAGAATAGAGAACACTCGCCATCCATTGCTTCCTTAATACCAGCAGTTATACAAGCTAAGTAGAATGCCCGCTTGTAGAAGTACCGATAGTTTAGGTAGTCCTTTTCTTGGAATATAGACGCAGGCATTACAACCACCATATCAATGGACAACACAGGATTCGTTTTCACCATAGTCTTGAGTGCATAGCTGCCGATGATATTTATGTTGGAAGGTCTCGCATATCCCAATTTATACGCAGCGTTCTTATCGGGCTTAGGGTTCGGGAATGGAATCGTAATTCTATGGGACTTTTGAAGCAATTTTGTGGCATCAGGGACCTTGTTTTACAAAGTCAGTTATGCAATTGGTAAAGGATGGTAGATAACTTTTACAGAAAGTGCCTCTCGTTCCTCAATGCCTTCTATAAGACTCTTTATTTGCCGCAGCGCGTCGTCTGCACCGCTGAACCTTTTCGCATAATTTGGGCGTACTTCTGCTAGCATTTCATCGACCTGCAGCTTGAAAATGCTGGACTTGTAGAGTCCTCCCGCATACAGAGCGTCGTTATCGCCATCTTTCGTCCGTTTTGGCTGCGGGGTTCGTTTTGATTCCGTGGCTGGCGCATCAGTCTCCGAGGCGTCGTCTTCCGAGGAGTTCTCGAGTTCGAAATCTAATGCACTTCCTGGGGAGGAATCTTCGCTTTCATCGTGTTTCGCATGATCTAGCTTTCGCCGTTTCGCAGGTAAATGTGACATCGTCAAGTATGTTGATTCTGGCAACTGGAACAGACAAACGTTTGAAAATATTTCTGATTTTAAGGTTTCGGGAGCTAAGTATTAGCGTGGTATAAAGGGGTATTGGGGGGGTGTGCTTATCGGTGGTATGTATCGCAATTTTCGCCGATAACGGCCTGAGGGGCAATTTTGGAAAACAACTGGAACAGATTTACAACTGCATCCCTTGACTTGCTCAGCCAGTTCCGCTTCCCACAATGTCTGTCATTGAACTTGGAGAGTCTATACCACCCTTGACCGCTCATGTAAGCTCTTCTGAATTGCATTTATCATCTCACTTTCTATTCAGATTTCAAAGTGTTACCGTCGATGAGTCAATACCTAACTTATAGCAGGCCACAAGTGTATCTCTACCGGAATGGAGGGACAACATTGGCTACGAGGAAGGCGACGAGAGAGTAACCAGTAAGATGGTGACTGGATATCCACGGTAAGTCTATATGTTGCCAATGAAATACTTTTCAAACTGACATTTGTCTCGTGACCTAGCTTCTTCATACATAAGGAGATCGCAGCTTTCGCAGAAGATATCGTCGGAAAATATGGCAATTCCGACGCTCTTGCCATGTTGTTTCCATCTAAATCGACCGCTCGCAGTTGTGTCAAATTCATTCCCTCCAGAGATCCTTCCATTCCCCTCGAGCAAATCAAAATTCTTGATTTGGTGTTAGACAGAAGCAAGGTCAGCTCTGAGGCGTTGAAAAAACTCTCTCCCTCAATTTCTGCAGTGATATATCCGAAAAGTATCTTCCCTATTACAAAGCAGTATTGGCAGCATTCAGGAGATGGTATCTCCAGTAGGCGGGCAGCTTTTTGCTGTGGCCTTTTCAAGGAAGGGATCTTAGTAGATGAGAAGAGTCTCCAGCCGAGCAAGAATGGAGCCAACGGTGTTCAGGCTCCTGGAAAGGGACCGAGACGATACCAGAAGGGATCTATGGACTCAACTATTGCGAAACCCGCTACGAACGGTTCATCGCCGGTTGAACAGCATCATCCGGTACTTCAGAGTGATTCTGCCGAGGCCCGTGAAAGCTCGCAGTTTCTGGAGGAACGCTTTGGTCGAAATCTTGATGTCTCATTCGTTGACAGTGCCAAATCAGCAATTCGTCGACGCATCGCTGGCTCTCTTATGGGAGAGATAGAATTGGGAACCCCGCACCCACCGTCCACTTCAAATGCACGCGGGGCAGTGGACCTTGTAGAAGACGACGTTTATCTATATCCTTGTGGGATGAATTCAATATTCAACGCTCATCAAATGATGCTTGAAGCCAAGGGTCAACTGAAAAGCATCTCATTTGGATTCCCTTATGTCGACACGCTGAAAGTCCTTGAAAAGTGGGGTCCTGGCTGTCTCTTCTATGGGAACGGATCATCAGAAGACCTAGATGACCTTGAGGCCCGATTGAGGGGCGGCGAAAGATTCCTGGCTCTTTTTTGCGAGTTTCCGGGCAACCCGCTTTTATCGTGCCCTGATCTTAGAAGAATCCGAGCATTGGCTGATACATATGACTTCGGTGTTGTCGTTGACGAAACTATCGGAAACTTCATCAATGTCAATGTTCTGCCGCATGCCGATTTGGTGGTTAGTAGTCTCACCAAAATCTTTTCTGGAGAATGCAATGTTATGGGAGGCAGCACAATACTTAATCCTCGAGGTCGTTACTACCAATTGCTAAAGAAGATTGCCAACGCTCGATTTGAGGACAACTATTGGGCCGAGGACGCTATATTCTTGGAGCGTAATAGCCGTCATTTCGTGTCTCGAATCGAGAGAATCAACGATAATTCGGAACTCATCTGCGACATTCTGTTGAAATACCCTCTCGTGAAAGACTTATGGTATCCCAAACACAACTCGTCACGAGAGCATTACGAAGCATGTCGAACATCCAATGGTGGGTATGGGGGTCTGCTCTCGTTCACCTTTCAGACGAAAGCTCAGGCCACGGCCTTCTTCGATCGGATAGAAACAGCAAAAGGTCCCAGTCTTGGTACAAACTTCACACTAGCTTCACCTTATGTACTTCTTGCACACTTCATGGAACTGGAATGGGCGGCTCAATTTGGGGTCCCCGCTGACCTGATCCGTATCAGTGTTGGGCTCGAGGACGCGGAGGATCTGAAGTCTCGATTTGCGGTTGCTTTGAAAGCTGCCGAAGACGCTGGCTCTTAAGTAAATAAGAAGGAGAGATATATAAACAAACGCGTCTGCATAATTTAGGATCATTTTAGCGGATCCAAAATCTGGAGAGCAGTGCTTTGCTGCACAGAGCAACAGCCAATCTTTCATGGCGTGATGTGGCAACGATCGATAAATAAGGGTGGGAAATGGACTGGATGATTTAATTAGAACTAGGATGCTGCTCTTTCAGGCAGTTGAATGATACACATTCAAAATACACTTGGTCTCCAACTCGAATGCAGTGAGCGTTGAATTCGAATGTAGTTGATGAGCTGAGCTGAGCTGAGCTTCACTTACCTGGGTCTGGGTCTAGGTCTAGGTATGGTGGTTCCATCAGCGGCCACTACTTCTCCAAGCCAGTGCAGTGCCGCTTTTCCCGTCCCCGTCCCCGTCCACCTGGTTCCTGCTTCGGCGGTTGCCCCAGCCCCAGACAGACCCAGAACCTTAAAAGGTAGCGTGTTGTACCCCTGCCATTTCTGGACAACTCGCCTCGCGTCCAACACAAAAGTCGCGTCTCGAAGTATCCTCCCCTCCCCCTCCCCTCTCCCTCTCTACAACTACACAGCTCATCTGTACGCCACGGATAATTTACCCGACCCCAGCACACGTCGCACACGTAGCTATGGCGCCCATGAAGCGCTCCAGACGTGATGCGGATGATGAGGAGATCATCGCAGTTGAGAGCGCAAGCTCCAGCCTACGTCAAGACGCTGTGAGTGCTGCCTTCCCTGAACGGCCCAGTTACGCATGTATCCCATGCTTCCACTGTGTACAAGTAGCCACTTTGCACTTTCTGAATTGAAAATCAGCAGCGCAAAAAGGCACGACTCTCGACGAACCAGAGCGCATCTGCGAAGTTTCGGCATGCTCGAGAGCCCACTCCGTCGTCTTCCAGTGATGAGGATGAGGACGAGGACGAGAACCTACCCGATGCTGCCGATAATGGGCCCGCACCCCCGCCTGCTACCCAATATGAAATGATACGAGATGGAGATTGGAAACATCTGGAAAACCAAGAAGTGGATGAACACCGCATGACACAAAAGTTTTTAGCTCGGCGTAAGCAAATCGGCGAGAACCATGCTGCCGATAATTCGATCATCGAATCGGTTACCTGCGTCAATTTTATGTGCCACAATAGACTTCACATTGAGTTGGGCCCACTGATCAACTTTATTGTTGGTCACAACGGAAGTGGGAAGAGCGCCGTGTTGACGGGGATCACACTGTGTCTTGGTGGGAAAGCAGCATCCACGAACCGCGGGTCCAGTCTTAAAAATTTCATCAAGACCGGAAAAGAGCAAGCCGTTCTCATTGTCAAACTCAAGAATCAGGGCAACGATGCGTATCAACCTGACATCTATGGCGAGTCGATCATCGTTGAGCGACATTTTTCGAGAAACAACGTTAGCGGCTACAGGCTGAAAAATGCTATGGGTAAATTGGTTTCCTCCAAGAAAGGCGATTTCGATGACCTTATTGAGTATTATCAATTGCAAGTCGACAATCCGATGAATGTTTTAACCCAGGATGCCGCCAAGACTTTCATTCAAAGCTCTACCCCCAAACAAAAATACAAATTCTTCAAAGAAGGTGTCCAGCTGGAGGCCCTCGACAATGATTACAAGCTACTCTCTGACATCTGCGATCAAATCGAGGCACAGCTCAAGAACACGAGCGGCGATCTTGAAGTTCTGCAAAAGAAAGCTGACGATACACGGGCCAAGGCGAAAGCGCTGCGAGAACAGCAAGGCATGAAGGATAAATTTCGAAATTTACAACGCCAATCAGCTTGGGCCCAAGTAGCCGAAGTGGAGAATCTTTTGGCTGAGCGAGAAGCTGCGGTTGCAGCCGCTCAAGAAAAGATTGCAGAGCAGGAGAGAATCGTGGAAGAGAAAGACCAAGCTTTTCAACAGACCGATACTCTTCTTGAGAAAGCAAAAGAGGCCGAAGCCAACATCCAAGACGAGCTCGTTCCATTGAAAGGAGAAGAGGAAAAGGCTAAGGATGCTCATGATAATGCGCGAAAGGCCTTGGAGGGCATCCGTATCCAACGTGAGGAAATCAAAACGAACCTTCGCACGGGGCAAAATAAGGTCAAGGGTATCGAGGCGGAAATCAAGGCAGAAATGAAACGCATGGAAGATGCTAATGGTGGTGCACAAGCTCAAAAGCTCGCCGAGATCAATGAGGCTCAGCAAGTCGTCTCAGAAGCAAAGGCCAGTGTCACGCGTAATGAGGAAGAAGGCCCTCGATTGATACAGAGCAGAATATCTGCCGAGGAGGAACTTGGAAGGATCGACGCAGCTCTTGGTCCTAAACGCAAGGGCGTTGACAGTGCCCGTTATCAATTACAGGAACTCAGCCAGAACCAAGGAGATATCATGGCCGGCTACGATCCTAGAATGGCACAATTAATACGGGCGATTCGAAACGAACCAGGCTTCCGGGAAAAGCCCGTTGGACCGATTGGCCTCCACCTTAAATTGCTGAAGCCACTCTGGTCGCACACCATTGAGACAACCCTGGGCAGCACTTTGAATTCCTTTGTTGTCACAAGCAAAAGCGATGCCTCCATATTGCAAGGCATCCTAAGTCGAATCAAAGTACCATTTGTCAATGTCATAATTGGCAACCACCAGCCAATCAACACATCTGGACACGAGCCCGACCCTCAGTACGACACAATCTTGAGAGTCCTTGATATCGACAATGCTCTAGTACGAAACACTCTCATTATCAATCATGCTATTGACCAGACCATCCTCATTCGCAAGCGGAGTGATGGCCACCAGACCATGTTTAATGGCCCAAGACCAAGCAATGTGAAGGTTTGTCTGACTCTTCATGACACTAAGAGAGACTATGGACATCGACTTGCGTGGATTGGACAGAACCACAATCAAGAGATCACTGGCGTGAAGTTCAATACCGGACGTAAGCCACGGATGAAAACCGAGATTCAGGGACAGATCAACTTCCAAAAAGATCTTGTGAGTCAGCTCGAGCGTGAGAAGAGCCAGCTTGAGACAGAACGGTCTCAGGCGCAAGCAAAAGTGCAAAGATTTCTTCAGGCAATTACTGTTCATAACCGGGACAAGGGAAAGCTTAAGATAGCTGTCCAAAGGGCTGAGGATCGAGTCGAGAAATTGCAGATCGAGCTTGAGAAAGATAGCGTTCAAGATGGTCGCCTGGATGGTCTCAATACCGAATTGGCAGAGGCAAAACAGGAGCTAGCTATGGACCAGGATGCTTATGGCGGTATGCAATTGGAAATACAGCGGCTGAATGAAATTTCACTCGAGAAGAAGCGAGAGCTTGATGCTGTTAAGGAGCGTGTGACTGATCACGAGAATAAGGTCAGGAAGGCGCAACTCAAGATCAGAAACACCGCACAAGCTCGCAAGATCACTCTTGAGGAGAAGAATGTGGCAATCACGCTGATCGCGGACTTCCAGGAGGCGAAAGCTGCGGCCGAACGCAAACGTGAGAATGCCACCACAAAACTCGCGACTTATGTGGAACAAGCCAGCAAAGTTTCTGTGAGAATTCCGATTGATGAAGGAGAGACTGTAGAAAGCATAGACGCCAAGCTCCAGAGCTTGAACAGGCGCCTTCAAGAGTTGCGCAGGAAGCAGGGTGGTACTGATCAAGAGATCAATGATGCCGCAACCGAAGCAAATGAGGTCTACCAGCAGTCGAAAGCTACACGACAAGAGTCCGAGGGACTTTTGGCGCTCCTCAAGGAGACATTTCGGAAACGAGTAGAAATGTATCGCACCTTCCAGAGATTTATATCCTGCAGATCTCGTATCAACTTCAATTACCTCCTCAGCGAAAGAGCATTCAGGGGAAAACTCACGATCGACCACAAGAATCAAAAACTCGATGTCCATGTCGAGCCAGATGAGACCAATAAAAGTGGCAAGGGTCGACAGACAAAGACGCTTTCTGGAGGCGAAAAATCGTTCTCCTCGATTTGCTTACTTCTCGCGCTTTGGGAAGCAATGGGTGCCCCGTTGCGATGTCTGGATGAATTCGATGTCTTCATGGATCAAGTCAACAGGGATGTCAGTACGAACATGATTGTGAGTATGGGGGTTCTATATGTTGATGGTAGATACTAATGGTCATCAGATCAGCGCAGCACGGCGCTCAGTCGGCCGGCAATTCATCCTCATCTCCCCCAATGCTATTGGAGGTGGTGCTACTGATGCTAATGCTGCAGACGTCAAGATTACCAAGTAAGCCCCTCTGCTATAATTCAGGCACAATTGCTAACCATACTAGACTTCTTGATCCTCGTGATAAGAACCAGAGAAGCATAGAAGAAACGCTATAGGAGAATAGAATTACGGCCAGCAATGGAATGGAGCTTTCGGGGGCTAAATGTTGTACATATAAAAGAGTGGCCATTTGCTTTTCAACCTGGAGTTTGAGGATTCGCCTGCGGGCTATTGCTGTTCTGGTGGACGGCACAATTCTTCCAAAATCAGCATTGTACAGCTATTACATATAATATACATAATCATCCCGCCTTCCTTCACTGGGTGAGACATTAAATTCTAACTCCCTTACTCCTTAAAACATTGAGTCCGGCTCTCGCGTTGAAGCCCACCCACTGCCCCAAACTCCCTACCGCACTCCCAACAGCCTGCACATCCCCAAACCTCCTCTCCATGAATGCCCTCGTCTCGTCATATCCCTCACTCTTATCCGTTGTCATAAACAGCTCGCTGGCCGCATATAGAGAAGACAAAGAAGCACGCTTCGTGTACCAGGAGCTATCGACTGATGTGTCACCGGCCAGATACCAGATCTCATCGGAAAGGGCACCTAGTTCGCGCAGGGAAGAAGGTATGTTGGATGGGAGTGCCATTAGTGCTAATGCCTTTCCATACATTAGCAACCGCAGTGAAGAAAGAGAGGGGGACGAACTTCTTGCCATCGATGCACAATCTCTCTATTTCCCGTTAACCTCTCCCATGTCAAGCTTTTAACTTTACTCCCTACACCTGGTGCTCTCTTCCCCTCCTCAACTTGCGGGCTGATTATACTGGTATGCTTGGATAACGCTAGCCGTTGAGTGTATAAATGCCAATGCACGAGCGCGAACGCGCCGCGGGGAAACATATTCGTGCTTGCGTCGATGTAACCTGCGTCGTTGGCGCCGAGGGAGAGGGAGGTTAATGTGAAGCCATGGGTTGGGATGTGGGGGGCTGAAGCGGCGAGGATGATTGATTCGACTTGCGTGAAGGGACCGGGCGGTGGGGGATGGCTGTGTGAGTGGTATGCGCGGATGGAGGGAGAAGATTTGCAGCGGAGAGTTTGGAGGAAGACGCGGTTTTTCGATGCCATTATGGTCGTTGTGGTCGGGTTCAAGATAGTCTGATGTTTTGGAGTCGTCATGGCGAGGCTGATCGGCAACTTTTTTTGACGAGGCTGAGCAAGTATTGGTCGCTTTTGGGGGGGTATTCAGGATGTTACGCTGAGTAAAGCAGTTCTGAATTGTTTTCTCTTGACAGGGGGTTGAAGTACCTGATTATATTCCGCAACGTTGTAACTTCTTCTTACAGTTGTCAGATTAATGTGGACCGAATTTTGCAACAAGTCAGCATGTTAGTACTGACGATATACATCACGAACGCTGACACTATGGCACAGCCAAAATGGGTTCTCACTTCCATAAGAATGGATATGCCTGATATGTACGAGACGTTGATTTATGTGTTAACGAAGTAAATGAGGACTTGGGGTATTTGAAGCTGGCTAGAAATAGGTGTACTGTCCGCTCTCATCTTTCGTCTGATCTCGAAAGATACCTTCACCGCGCGAAGGAGTGGTTAAAGTATCTGCAAGTTTCAGGCAAAACTCGGTCGTGATAGTCATGCAAGTCCATCCGAATGTCCAACGGTTCTTCATAGTCATGTCCGATCCAAAACTCCACCGGTAGCCCAGGCTAGGACATTCGTGGCGGAAGGATTCGAATAAATACAAGACTTTGATCTATTCGACAGGGACAATCAAGGTACACGCAAATACCATCCAACGCTCTGACCGCCATTTCAGCTTTACTTAGGTATTACAACCGCCAGGTCGCCTGAATTTGCTGCCTATCGTCCTATCATCTTCTCAATATGGGCGCCAGGACGCCAATTAGAGACAAGTGCGAGTCTCATCAGATAAAGAAGTTACGGAGCCTCTAGAAAGATTACGTGAGAATCCCAACACGGAGAACAGCGCCGAAATTTCTGTCATTTACCTTGATGCGAAGCTAGAACGGGTGGAAACTTCTTTATGAAGACTTACGACATGGTGCGGTAGCACAAATTGGAGTCCCTGGTATTATGCTTCAACCTACGTAAGCAAACGGTGATTTTTTGACAGAATGACTGAGGCTCTTCGCCGTGTTGTAACTGACCGGGGAAGAACAGAGTTATCCACAACCTCCATGGTCGGGATTCATTCCAATTCGTGCTTGGTGGCCTTAGTTGGACGCAAGAGACGTACTTCGTAGTTTCTGGATAGTCTGACGTGAGATCGTGGTAGCACATCAAGGGAGGAAGCGACTCCAATGCTTAAACAGATTCATGGAAAATACGAAAGATGATCCAGCCATGATCTCGACAAGACAACGCCTTGTAGTTCAGCTGCCCAACAGTGCCCAATAGCAAGCAAGAAATATAGTGCTTTTTTCGGGCACAGGTATGCAGCAATGACAAGTCCTTGAAGAGCTGAAAGATAAGAGTCGCCGAATGCATAACAATTGAGATGGTACAAGAGCAAAATTCGTAAGTCCGAGATCAAGCCGAAATTTTGAAATACCGGCATGCCGATTAATTGATAAGAGACGACCTTGCAGCTTGGTTCCAAATTCGCGCAATTGCCAATTACGCGCTGAGGTGGTATGATGCTGGTGACGCGTGGACTTGGAGACTTCAATGAACTTTGAAGGTCAGATCTCCAATCCAAACAGAATTCAGTATTGATGAGACGTAGAAAGTTGGCTTGGTCAGAGGCGCGAATTTTTGAACTGGAGATAATTTTGCAACTCCCTGAACTTTATGTAATCTGCGCCGTGACGAGCGTGCATTGGCGTCTTGGAACGTGGCACGAGCTCTGGCCCCTCCGGCTGCCAAGGCGGGTAGAAAGGAAACCCCGCAGAGCCTCAATCCCCAAAGGCGAATCGAAAAGCCAGCAAAGGGAGAGACTGGAACGAGATGATATACGATGTCAAGCATACTGAGCGGGCCGTTCTTCCCGCTTTGCAGTGGCCTGGACATGCCTGCTGAAGTTGCACCAAGCTTTGGGATTTTGAACGAATTCGTGAGCAGTAACGACCAAAAATAGGTGCATGAGGGCTAAAGCATCCTGCAGTGTGACTGTGCAGCCGTCTTCCTTGAGTCAGCGACGCAACAAATCTCGTGCTGAAGCTCCCTGTCGACATGAAAAACAGCATGCATGCATGTAGGAGGGAACCATTTTGAAGGGCGGGTGCGGGGGACTAAGAGTAAATGCCAAGTTCTTGCTGGAGAATGTCAGAGCTCCGAGTAACAGTGGGATTTTGTGTATAGGTTGCTTCCCGCCGGTAGATGAGGTGGTGATGTCAGTATAATAACCAATCTGCCACGACAGCTTGCGCTGGCAATCGTATCCAAGGGCCAATCTGCTTCGTGATCTCCGAATTGTTGAAATTGCAGTTGAATGATTGGGCGCTTAAAAGTTAGAGACCTCTGAAAATTTCAATGTCGATCCACTGCAGAACGTAGCGGATGGTATGCTTGAGAACGAAAGAGGACTGTCTGCATGTTTCACCATGATATGATAACATCCCACGGCCCCAGTTGCATTGGTTAGTTACATCAGATAGTACCGTGGCCCCTCGTATATCATCTTTCATGCCACGAGCCCTGGAAGTACCCCGGAAGGTTCAGAGGTATGGCGTTTTCAAAGGGGTGTGAAGAACACTCGAAGCACCAGTTAGGCCTGCAGTAAGCGGAGGGGCGCAACGAGCCTTGTGTCGATCACTTCATCCAGCACACTTGAGTGCATGCATGGCACCTTTGGACGAAGGTCACACAAAGCCTCGCACATAAGAGAACTTCGATACCATAATAAAGTAGAACGGGTGAAGATCGCGGGCTTGAAAGTAGCTGATGCATGTAGTTCATGGATTTGCACGGAGTAGTTGACAACACTGTACAGCAAGTAGAGGCCCCGCTCAACAGCTAGCTGGGTAGTACTCGTAGGCACTCTACCACTCGTATTGTCCTGGATCCATCAAGAATGACACTTGCCCCTCGGAGGATGACGACCCTGAGCTACGCCTTGCAGTAGCAGAAGGTCGGTAGGCGGGGCGGCCCCTGCCTTGAGAGGGGCAGAGGCGCATCGATAGGTGGCCTCCGTACCACCGCGAATAGAAGAGACGAACAGATTATATGCAGCACGAAAGACACGCTTTAGTTCTGACGAGGACGGGGGGAAATCCCCATGCAGGAGTTGGAACTGTCTGTCCAGTACGTCTGGCTAGACTCGGTAAAGCGTAATAGGAGGCCTCCCCGAAGGCTGATCGCCGCCAATCACGCTCCTCTGTTAGCCTGGGCGGCATTGGGGGCACGAAAGAGGAGGGAGATCTCGATGGTTACCGATGAGAGACTTCTCGTAGCTTTTGCTCTCTCTCCCGTGCAGTGTTCCATCTCAGGGGCGGTACTGTAGTGTCCGGGTGGATACTCGAGAGCTTGTTCTGCCGGATAAAGTGCTGTGACAGGCAAGAGGACGCTCTCGGAGTCGAAGCAGAGCACCAGTACTGCGTGGGGGGGGGACCAGTAGGCAGTGCTGTTCGTGCTGGTCTAGCATCCGATGGTATGGGGGAGAGAAGTACAATCATGATACCTAAATACCTATGTACTGGGTACTAGGTACATAGAGACGTTATTCAAGTATAGAATTCTGGCGCTGCACTGCTTTCATCTGATGTAGTCTTATGGCTACGTATGGTATGGCTACATTACGGCGACCCATTGTTGGCAGCGCAGTCTGAACTAGAACTACGGTAGTTTTACTCAAACGAGCTGCAGTAATAGGTACCCGTACCCGTACCTTAGCAAAGCTCTTAGCTTAGCTCTCACTGCAACAATTCTCTCTCCACCTCCACCTCCATCGTGCATCGTGCATCATTCGTTGCCCGACCCCGACTCAACCTCCTGCAACCCTCGCGACTGCTGTCCCGGCGCTGCAATATACCACCCGCAGACAGACAGCTCTGCCTGCCCCTCTGCCCCTCTGCCTCGCTGTTCGTCTTGAAGGTACGTCTTCCCCTACTCCTACCTCCCCCTCCTCCTCCGTCCTACCCTAGCATCACGCTGCGCGTCGTTCCCAAGTCGTTGGGTCCCCACACGCCTCGAAGATTGGTCGCTCGAGGCCTCTTCTTTCATCCAAGTGCAGCAGACTCTTGTCAAACGGGCACATGCCGTCAGTCAAGGCATCCGCCGTGCAGAAAGACTGGCACGCGAAACAAGGCCGTTGTTGTTGCTCCCGGAGGCAGCCAAGCCTTACGCCCGCCCCCAGTGCACTGCGAGTGCTTGTGCTTGTGCCAGTGCCAGTGCCAGTGTCGCCTTGCATTGCCTTTCTGGTGATGAAGAACCATTTCTGCTTGCTGGCTACTAGTCTGGTAGTCTGGTAGTCTGGTCCTGCAGGACGCAACAGACGTTCGCACTGTGCCTTCTCCCCTCCATCTCCCAAAGTCACACACACCAGGCGCTCACCCCCATACACTTGCTTCCTGATTGGCCTCCGCCATCTCACCCGCCATACTTGCACTAATCGTTGTGGCTACAGATTTCCCATCAGAATCCTGGTGCTGCGCGAATTCAGAACTCCGGCTGCTCAGCATATTGTTCCCCCAACATCAATAGGAGCTTTAGACCCTATCAAACATGGGTACGTCGTTTTCTCCCCAGCACTCGCATTCACTTCCGGGCTGTTCCTGTTGATAACCGGGCTACGTCGTCCCTGCTCCTACACTTTTTACACCTTTTACACCTCAACCCCATCCTCAATCACCGTCTTCTGGATACTCTGCACAACTTTGACTAACATTTATTTTTGCACCCAATAGCAGACGACAGCTATCGCCCGCACGTAAGTGAGCTTTTCATGCTCAATAGCATTATTTCCTTTCACCGTTCTATAGCCCTGCTGTGAAGTTAGCAGCAGCCTCGTTCGCCGGCTCTGAGGTCCAGCGCCGTTTCCAGTCTAGGCTCCGACCTTGATGTCCAACTAACCCACACAAAACCAACGTCCCCCCCCCCCCCCCCCCCCCCCCCCCCCCCCTCCTTTTTTCTCCCAACCCCCCCCCTTTT